>Ga0272447_1001231_pt1 | contig 16555 bp, 19 predicted proteins | sample YNPCB0133_FD_194589 | JGI IMG/M metagenome (GOLD analysis project Ga0272447, IMG submission 194589) | Hot spring microbial mat communities from Yellowstone National Park, WY, United States - YNP-CB-013-3 | ecosystem: Environmental > Aquatic > Thermal springs > Hot (42-90C) > Sediment | place... | reverse complement strand
AAAATATCGGGTATACTTTCAGTGGAGAAACAATGAGCTGGCAGATCGAGCTCCGGCAGGTTGGCAAGTGCTTTAATGACCGTCCCGTTTTGCGAGGGGTTTCGGCAACGGTCACCGCGCCCGGAGCATGGACAATTTTGGGACCCAACGGCAGCGGGAAGAGTACGTTGCTTAAGCTGATTGCGGGTCTACTAACGCCCAGCGAGGGCGAAATCGTGTACCTTTACAATGGAGCACGTCTGACCGCCCAGCGGAGACGGCAAGTGGTGGGCATGGTGGCGCCCGATATCGCGCTTTACCGCCCGCTAACCGCGCTGGAGAATCTTCGGTTCTTCGCCAGAGCGCGCGGGATGGCGGTGCAGGATAATGAATTAATGCGACTGCTGCAACAAGTAGACCTTCGGGCGCGGGCGCACGACCCGGTTTCCACCTTCTCGACGGGCATGGTGCAGCGGCTGAAGCTGCTGACCGCGCTAGTGCATCGCCCACCAGTGCTCTTGTTGGATGAGCCAGGTAGCAATCTGGATGAGGTAGGGAGGTGCCTTATCCGCGAAATCGTCGAGGAGCAGGCGAAACATGGCATTGCACTCATCGCTACCAATGACACCCGAGAAATGGACTACGGGAAGCCGCTCATCCAGCTGGGTATATGAGGCACTTGCCGTCTTTGCCAAAGATTGGCTGCTGGAGCTGCGCACGCGAGTGGCGATTGGCGCAGTGGTGCTGTTTGCGGTCACTTCCGTGGTGGCTGCCGGGTTCGCGCTGGCGCCACCGTCGGGGGTCGCTGCAGAGGTAAAAGCCGCGCTGTTGTGGGTAGTGTTGTTCTTTGCGGCAGTGGCAGGATTGTCGCGGGCTTTTGTGGTCGAAGAAGAGACACGTACCGCCGATGCGCTACGACTGACGGTCTCGCCAACAGGGGTGCTGGTGGGCAAGTTAGCCTTCAATACGGTTCTGATGTGGGCGCTGTGCGCGATGACCGTGCCCTTGTATATGCTGTTGTTGGAGGCACCGGCGCGTCATACCACTCTGCTTCTGACAATAGTGTTGGTCGGTAGCTTCGCGCTAGCGTGCGCTACTACGGCGGTCGGTGCGATTGTGGCGAAAGCTAGCACGCGAGGAGCCCTGTTTGGGGTGCTGTCGTTTCCAGTTGCGCTGCCGCCGCTGCTCGTGTGCATTCACGGCACTAAAGCGGCATGGCTTAGCGACAACGCATGGCAGGCGGCGATGGGCGATTTGCAAGTGCTGGTGGGGTTTATTCTGGTCATCGTGCCTGCGTCGTTGCTGGTGTTCGAGCATATCTGGAGTGAGTAACAGATGAAAACCTATAACGTGGCAGGCAAAGTGCTTATTGGCGTCTGGATTGCTGCGGTCACGGCGGCAGCCTTCTTATGGCTTCCCCCAGCGCAGGGTTTCCGCAGTCCGGAGACGGCGCGTATTGTGGTCTTCCACGTGCCTTGTGCCATTCTGACCTTTGTTGCCTTTTTGGTCAATGCCTTCTACTCCTGGCAATACTTGCGCTCGCGCAACCCGCTGACCGATAGCAAAGCCAACGCAGCCGCGGAGCTGGGAATGCTGTTTGCCATTTTGGCGACGGCGACTGGCTCGCTGTTCGCGATGGAGCAATGGGGCAGCGCATGGAATTGGGACCCTCGCGAGACGTCCATTGTGATGTTGATGCTGGTGTATGCTGCCTATTTTGTCCTGCGCGGTGCAGTGGAGGAGAAAAGTAAGCGGGCACGCCTATCGGCTGCGTATGCCCTACTTGCCTTTCCTGCGATGGTGTTCTTGATTTGGATATTGCCACGTATCGTGGAATCGTTGCACCCGACGAACACCCTATTCACCCGCTCGGGGCTCGATCCAACCTATCGGGTGACTTTATGGAGCTTCTTCGCGGGTTTAACGGCGGTGTTCGTTTGGATGTTTCGGCTGCGTGTGCAGGTCGAACAGATGGAATCTCGCCTGCAGCAGCATCGGCAGGCAGTGATGGAACCTTTGCTGACAGGAGAACAAGGATGAACCCGTTGCTGACATACATGCTAGTTCCCCTGCTGGTTTGGGCAGGGATATTTGGCTATCTGTTCTGGCTGGACATGCGCATCCGGGCACTGGAAAAGCGACTCGAGGAGGAGCAATCGCGATGAAGAAAGCCTACCTGTTCGCCATCGGCTTCATTGCACTGGGGCTGTTTATGGCAGGGCGCGCGATGATCCAGACCATCGTGCCATATGTGTCGGTGGCGCAAGCACGCCAGAGCGACGGCAAGGTGCAGGTGAAAGGACAGCTGGTACCGGGCTCGGTGCAAATGGACCCTGTCCGCATGCAGACCCGGTTCATGATACAGGATGCCCAGGGCGACCGCCTGTTTGTGGTTCACCCGAAACTGGCGCAGGGCAACATCGAGGATGCCACTGAGGTTGTGGCTATTGGGCGGATGGCGGGCGATGCATTCGTCGCGGAGCGAATCCTGTATAAGTGCCCCTCCAAGTATCAGGGTAAGCAAATGCAAGAATATCAGGAGAGTGCACCGTGAACACCGCAGAATGGGGACGATTGATTATTTACGTCGGCTTAGCGAGCGCGGTCGGCGCGACAGTGATTTTCGCGCTTGCCGCCCGACAACAACAGTGGCTTCACTGGGCACGGCGGGTCTATCTGCTAGCGGTTGTATGTACCGTCGCCGCCTTTGGCGTCCTCGTTGCCCTGTGTATGCGCAGCGATTTTCGGGTGGTATACGTTGCAAACTTCAGCTCGAGCGACCTGCCTTGGTATTACAAGATGTCCTCTGCGTGGGCGGGGCAGGAAGGCAGCTTCTTGCTGTGGGCGTTTTGGACGGCGCTGCTGGGGCTGCTACTGATGCGCCGATTGAAACAGTACGAACAGCTGGCGATGGCCGTGTACAGCAGTATTCTTGCCTTCCTGATGGCTATCTTGACCAAGCAGTCGCCATTCCTGCTCTATCCGCCTAGTGAAGCACCGCCAGAGGGCATGGGTCTGAACCCATTGTTGCAGAACTACTGGATGGCTATCCATCCGCCAGTCATCTTCATCGGCTTCGCCGCGCTGGGCATCCCGTTCTCCATTGCGGTCGCTGCTCTTTTGCGCAAGGACTGGGATGGCTGGGCGCGGGTCACGATGCCGTTCGTCATCTTGTGCTGGCTTACGCTGGGGGCAGGCATTATCTTAGGCGGCTATTGGGCGTATGTTACGCTCGGATGGGGCGGTTTCTGGGGTTGGGACCCGGTAGAGAACTCCTCGCTGGTGCCCTGGCTAATAGTTACAGGCTTGATGCATGGGCTCATCGTGCAACGGGTTCGAGGTGGTTTGCACCGGTCCAACCTGTTGCTGGCTTTGCTCGGCGCACCCCTTTTCTTCTACGGAACCTACATGACCCGCAGCGGCGCGCTTGCTGAAGCCTCAGTACACGCTTTTGACGCGCTTGCGAAGGGTGCGCTCGGACTGGTAATCGCCATGCTGCTGACCTACACCATTGGTGGGCTTGGGCTGTGGCTGTTGCGCCTGCGTGCTATCCCAGCAAAGCAGACCGCCGAAGGCGTGTTGTCGCTTGACCTCGCCTTCTCGCTGGGTATCATTGCGTTGGTGGTAATTGCAGGGCTTACCCTCATCGGCGCATCTATGCCTGTTCTGTCCTTGCTCATCGCCAAACAAAGCAGCGCGGTGGACATCAGTTATTATCATCTGGCGAACGCGCCTTTCGCCTACGTTATGCTGCTGCTACTGGGGATTGTACCCTTCCTCAGCTGGCGCAAGGTAGACAACAGCGATGTGTTTATCCAGCGTCTCTCGGGGCCGTGGTACGCCACTTTACTCGTGGGCATCGCGGTGGCAGTGGCGTCTTACTTCTTGCGGTTACCTGTTGCGCTGGGGGTGTTCTTCTTCCTACTGCTAGCCACCTTCACCATCTTCTCGAACGTCGTTCTGGTGTGGCGGCTTGCTAGGCACAATAAAATGAGCGTAGGCGGCTATCTCGCGCACGTGGGAGTGGGGCTTGTGTTGCTCGGTTCGGCTGCCAGCATCTTTTATGAGCAAAAGGCGCAGGCGGTGTTGACCAACAGCAGCAGTGCCAAGTTGTTGGGCTTCCAGGTAAGCTACGCGGGGATGACCCATCCCGACGGGGAGTTGGGCAAAAACAACGCGGTGAGGCTGAAGTTCGAGAGTCTGAATGGGGACGAAAGCTTCGAAGCGCGCCCTGTGTATTACTTTGATACCCACAACCCGATGCAACCCCGTCGCGTGGCAGGTCCACACGTCCACAAACACCTGTTATATGACCTGTATATCGCCATCGGCAGTGATGGCGCAGGGGTCATTGAACGGGTAGAAGATCGGGGCAAAAGCCTAACCATCCGTCGGGGCGAGACCAAGAAAATGGATGACTACACCATCCACTTCAAGGGGTTCAAGATCGAAGGGCACATGGGTGATTCAGACCTGCGCGTTGGCGCGGTGCTAGACGTAGAATACAAGGGTAAGAAGACGCAGCTCGTGCCCGAAGCGGTGTTGGGCAAGGAGGTGAAGCCAGCCAACCTACCAGGCGGCGGACAGGTGGTTCTGTTCCCCGACGAGATTAACGCCAACGAGCGGATGGTCATCCTGCGCTTTGTGGGGATGCCAGGGCAAACCGTTATGCCTGACCACCTGCTGGTGCCAGTGGAAGTCAAGAAGAAGCCGCTGATTAATCTGGTTTGGCTCGGCACGATATTGATGATGGTTGGCGGCGGGATTGCCATGCGTCGGCGGTTCGCGGAGCTGGCGGAAGAGCAACAGGTTGCGGTGGCTGCGCCCGTGCCAGCCGCCAAGCAGCGCGACAAATCGCGCCCCAAGCCAGCTCCTGGCTTGACAGGAGGACAATAGCGCTTGGTGCTGCGACAGTTACTGAAGAGCAAAATCCATCGCGCCACGATTACCCACGCCAACGTGGATTACATCGGCAGCATCACCATCGATGCTGAGCTGATGGAACGGGTAGACCTACTGCCAGGCGAACTTGTACATGTCTGGAACCTGACGAACGGTGAACGATTTGAGACCTACGCTATCGCTGGGGAGCCAGGTAGCGGTATCATCTGCATCAATGGGGCGGCAGCGCTGAAGGTAGCGGTAGGACAAAAAGTGATTATCGCCTCTTTTGTGTTGACAGATGAACCCGTGACGGCCCGGGTTATCTTAGTGGATGAGAAGAATCGGTTCATTCAGTACCTGTAGAAAGGGGGGCGTTTCTGCTTGCAAGCTGCTTGGATAGTACTGGCAGTCGCAATTATACTGCTGGTTGCCTACCGTTGGTATGGCTCTTTCCTTGCGGCACACGTATTCCAGATTGACGATACCAATCCGACTCCAGCACACGTGCAGCGGGACGAAAAGGACTTCGTGCCCGCTCCTGCGCCGGTGTTGTTCGGACATCATTTCGCGTCCATTGCGGGGTTAGGGCCGCTGGTGGGACCAGCCATTGCGGTCGTGTGGGGTTGGCTGCCCGCCCTTCTGTGGATAGTGGTCGGTAGCACTTTCATTGGCGCAGTGCATGACATGGGATGCCTCATCGCATCGGCACGCAACCGCGCGCGCTCTATTGCCGATGTAACCGCGGACGTGGTTGGGCACCGAGCGCGGATATTATTTCTGCTGTTTGCTATTTTCGCCCTGTCGCTGGCGATGGGGGTGTTCGTGCTGCACATCTCTATCTTGTTCTCACCAAGCGCTGGCGGAGCCGAAAGCGGACACGTACCCCAAGCGGTGCTGCCCAGTATGATGCTTATCGTTATTGCCATTACGATGGGCCTCCTGCATTATCGGATGCGGTGGCGATTAGCTCCCTTAACCGTAGTGGCTGTGGTGTTAAGCCTCTTCTTCGTGTGGCTGGGTGTGAAGGTACCTGTCAGCACCATCGCTGGTATCGCGTTAACCCCCGAACGATGGACATACGTGCTGATGATTTACGCTTTCGCGGCCTCCGTCTTACCTGTTTGGCTGCTGTTACAACCGCGGGATTACGTGAACTCGTTCCAACTCTATCTAGGCATGACGCTGCTCTTGATCGGAGTGTTCTTAGGTAATCCGCAGATGCTTGCCCCGGCGGTGAACAACTCCGCCAGCGGACTGCAGCCACTGTTCCCGATGTTATTTATCACGGTAGCTTGTGGCGCAGTCTCGGGCTTTCACTCGCTGGTGGCTTCAGGCACCACTTCGAAGCAGCTAGACCGCGAGCGACATATCCAACCCGTGGCATACGGCGGCATGTTGACCGAAGGCCTGCTGGCAACGCTTGCGCTGGTTGGCGTAGCGGCGGGAATGGGCTCCGCGAGCGAGTGGTCCGCCCGATACGCCGACTGGAAGTCTGCGGGCACACATGCGCTCGCGAACTTCGTACACGGCGCAGGAACTATCGTCTCCTTCTGCGGGGTACCATCCGACCTCGCGAAGGTATTTGTAGCTACTGTCGCCGTCGGTTTCGCGCTAACCACACTAGACAGTGGCACCCGCCTAATCCGCTACAACATTCAGGAACTCGCCCGAGCGTGGCGTGTGTCGGTGCTGCAATATCCCTTAGTGGCGACCGTGCTGGCTGTAGGTTTAATCGGTGCTTTCGCGCTGATGCGCACCCCCGACCCTATCACCGGTCAGCTGAAACCTTTAGGTTCCACGCTGTGGCAGCTGTTTGGCACCTCCAACCAGTTGCTAGCAGGTCTGTCATTGCTGGTCGTATCTCTGTATCTGCGTGCGCTGGGGCGTCCACCTGTGTACACCGCTGTGCCCATGGCGTTCATGTTGACGGGAACCATCGCCGCGTTGGTGTGGAGCATGTCTAACTTCTGGAAGCAGGGCAACTGGTTGCTGTTAGGGCTCGCTAGCGTTATCCTGCTGCTTGCGTTGTGGCTAGTGAAAGAGGCTGTGGGAGCGCTCAAGCAGGCTGCTCCCGCTGCCCAAGTGATGCAAGTCAGTCCAGAGCAGGATTGACACCTAACAACAAATCAGGTATTAACTAGGGCTTTTTCGAACAACTGTGCTATATGCCTTGCTCTGGCACGAATCTTGCATTAAAGTAATTGGGGATAGGAGGGAAAGGAGGAACGGGTATGCATCGATGGTGTGAGTTTGTAGCAGCGACATTGGTCGTTGCACTCCTTATGCAGCCCGCGATTGCAGACAGCCCGACTTGTGAGCGCACTAAAACCTGTGCTGTCCTGCCGAGTGATTTCGGTCTGTTTAAAGCCACTGACCTGGTTGCGACTCATGGTTCGGTAACGCCCGATGAGGTTCGTTTCGGCGAGGTGCCTGCTTCCGTAGGAGATTTTCCAGTAGCGTTCCCAAATATCTATCCAAACTCGCTGAGCAGCGCTGCTATATTGGGTTCGTCCCACAGCCCATTGGTCTACGACCTGTATGGTATGAACCTGTTTTCTGGAAGCATGAACTGGCGGTTCGATTGTCCTGACATAGGCTCCACACTGCCTGCTGACGACGCGAATCCGTTTAATGAGACAGCCCAGCAGAATGCCAACCACTTGCTCACGCTTAGCATGGTACCCGAACCGAGCGGATTATTAGCCTTAGGGACAGGCATCATTGGTCTGCTGGGTTATTCGGTGCGGCGACGCCGCGCTAGCTAGTCCCCGCCTGCGCAAGCCTCCTTGGACAGCGGCCCGTCTGCGGACGGGTCGCTGCGTATGTGGCATTTTTACAGGTTCATAACACGCCCCGTTTCTAAACCACCTTAAAGCCCCTTGACAACCCCTGTGCTAATATGGTATAACCAACGCACAAGTCATGATTTCATGCCATAACTTCATAGTGGGAACGCGATGAAGAGGAGTAGTAAGCAGGAGGCGGACTCACAGAGAGCTGCCGGCTGGTGCGAGGCAGTAGACGCCCTGTCGAAACTCGCCTCGGAGCAGAGGGGCTGAAAGAGGCGAACGCCTGCGAGTAGGTTCCTCCGGGTGCGCCCGATATCGCGCCAGAGTGGCCCGCGCAACCGTTTTTAGGTGTTCTTTATCCGGTCGGGGCGTGGGCAACAAGGGTGGTACCACGTGAGGTCAGCCAGCCTCTCGTCCCTTGCGGATGAGAGGCTGTTTTGATAACAAGGCAACACAGAGGGAGGTCTGGCACAAATGGCAAAAATGTCTGGAGCACAAATCCTGCTGGAATGTCTGCGGCAGGAGGGCGTGAAGTACATTTTCGGCTACCCGGGTGGAGCGGTCTTGCCCATCTACGACGCGCTCTATGACCACCCGGAAATCAAACACATCCTAGTGCGCCACGAACAGGGAGCGGCGCACATGGCGGACGGCTACGCACGGGCGACGGGTAAGGTGGGCGTTTGCTTGGCAACCAGCGGACCAGGAGCTACCAATCTTATCACCGGCATCGCCACCGCGCAGATGGACTCCATCCCGATAGTCGCATTGACCGGGCAGGTGCGCACCACCTACATTGGCAAGGATGCCTTCCAGGAGACCGATGCCATCGGCATCTCCATGCCAATTACCAAGCACAACTACCTCCTTCGGCGTACTGAGGATATTCCCCGCGTGATTGCAGAGGCGTTTTACATCGCCCGTTCTGGTCGCCCCGGACCAGTTCTCGTAGACATCCCTCTGGATGTAAGCCTTGGCAAGATTGAGTGGGACCCGTCGCAATACAATCGCGACGTGGACATTCCTTCGTACCGCCCCACTTACAAGGGACATGAGATGCAGATTCGCAAAGCGGCACAAGCGATTAAAGAAGCAAAACGTCCGGTGCTGTATGTGGGTGGCGGCGCGGTGGCCTCAGGGGCGCAGGAGGAGGTAACCGAGCTCTCTGAGCGCACCAATATCCTCGTCACCACGACGCTGATGGGCAAGGGTGCCATTGATGAAACCCACCCGAACAGTTTAGGGATGTTGGGGATGCACGGCACCGCCTATGCGAACCACGCTGTGCATAATTGCGACCTATTGATTGCCGTAGGGGCGCGCTTCGATGACCGCGTGACGGGCAAACTGGACCAGTTTGCCAAGTATGCAAAGGTCATTCACATCGATATCGACCCGGCGGAAATCGGAAAGGTGGTGCATTGCGACATCCCCATCGTGGGCGATGTGAAGACTGTGTTGCGTGAGCTGCTCAAGTACGTCGAGCCGCGCCCAGCCACCGAGTGGAACCGTCAGATTATGGAGTGGAAGCGTATGTTCCCGCTCATCTACCCCAAAGATGGGCAGATGCACGCCGAGTTCGTCATCGACGAAATCTGGCGGGTAACCGAAGGCAACGCAATCATCACCACGGGCGTCGGACAACACCAGATGTGGGCAGCGCAATACTATAAGGTGAAGCGTCCACGCCAGTTCCTGACCTCTGGCGGGCTCGGCACGATGGGATACGGACTGCCCGCCGCTATCGGCGCGCAGCTCGCCTTCCCCAACGAAAAGGTCATCTGCATCGAAGGCGACGGCGGCTTCCAAATGACTGTTCAGGAGTTGATGGTGGCGGTGGTCTACGAGCTGCCCATCATCGTCGCGATTATCAACAACCGTTCCCTAGGCATGGTGAGGCAGTGGCAGGAGCTGTTCTGGAGCGAACGCTACTGTGAAGTTGACCTACAAGCCTCTCCCGACTTTGTGAAGCTAGCGGACGCCTACGGTGCTATCGGGATGCGGGTAACCCGTGCGGAAGACGTAGAGCCTGCCCTACGCGAGGCACTTCAGTCCAAAAACAAGCCGGTGGTGATTGACTTCGTAGTCCCCACCGAAGAGAACGTCTATCCGATGATACCGTCGGGGCAAAGCATTGAGCAGATGATGCTGCGCAAAGACCTTGAGCAGCTACGGGCATCGGTAGACACCGATGGCGAACAATGGTCATTTGCTGAACAGGAGGAAATCTTGAAACGGTTCGTGGAACAGCCTTCGAGGCAATAAGGGAGTGCCAGAGACATGGCAGGAGCGACCGACAACGGCAGGGAACACCAGCATACGATTACCGCATTGGTGCAGAACCACCCGGGTGTGCTGGCGCGGGTAGCAGGGCTATTCGCGCGACGCGGGTTCAACATCGAGTCGTTAGCGGTGTCGGTAACGGAAAACCCAGAGGTCTCGCGGATGACCATTGTGGCACGCGGGGACGATCGGGTGCTGGAGCAAATCACCAAACAGCTGAACAAGTTGATAGAGGTCATCCGCGTAGTGGACTATGTGGAACACACCGCAGTCGAAAGGGAGCTCGCGCTGATCAAAGTGAACGCCGAACCGAAGGACCGCTCGGAAATCCTGCAGCTGGCAGAGGTGTTTCGTGGGCGGGTGATCGATGTTGGAGAGAAGACCTTCCTGATCGAGCTCACTGGCGGGCCCGACAAGATCGATGCCTTTGCCAAGCTGATGGCGCCTTTCGGCATTCGCGAGTTGGCACGCACCGGGGTTATCGCGATGGCGCGCGGTTCCAAGACGGCATAGAAGAGGACGGCGGTGGAGGAGATAGTTACCGCTCGGCAGGTGGACACGCTGTTCCTGGCACTAGCTATCACAGGACCCGTTGTCGGAGCCGTTGTTAGCTGGGCTAGGCGCAGGGGGATACTCAACGGACTGCTATGGGGACTACTCCCCACCGCCAACTGGCTTCTTTGGCGACTGTACAACGCCATCACGGACCGCCTCGGGTTGGATACGGTAAAGAACTTGCTGGTTAATCTGGCGCTATTTCTCGTGATAGGGGCGGTCGTCGGCGGCATTGCGGCGCTGTGGACACGGCGAGGAGCTTTCTCGGATGCGGATCGTGCAAGCCGTCATTAAAAGCAGCAAAAAGAACGGCGATCACGAGTGGCAGGTGAACGTCGAGATAACGCCCCTTGGAGGCTGGCTCATTGGTGGAGCGCTGCTGTGGACAGCTATCCGTAACCTGAAGCGGCTGCGAAGGCGCTGGTGGCTGCCGCTTGGTGTTGGTGTGGCAGTAGCTGCCGTTCGGTATACCGCTTCGTCGCGCCAGCCGAAGACAAGAGTCCATTTAGAGGAGGAGCGCAATGGCAAGAGTGTATTATGATGCGGACGCAGACCTCAGTGTGCTGCAAAACAAGACGGTGGCTGTGGTAGGCTATGGCAGTCAGGGACATGCGCACGCCCAAAACCTGCGTGATAGCGGTATTAAGGTGATTCTGGGGCTGCGCCCAGGCAGGTCCTGGGAGAAAGCCCGTGCGGACGGTTTTGAGGTTTACGAAGTGGATGAAGCCACCCGTCGCGCCGACATTGTGATGGTATTGGTCAACGATGAGTTTCAAGCCGCGCTATACGAGAGTAAGATTGCCCCAAACTTGAGAGAGGGCAATGCCCTTGCCTTCGCACACGGTTTCAACATCCACTTCCACCAGATTATCCCGCCGAAGACGGTAGACGTCTTCATGGTGGCACCCAAAGGACCAGGGCATTTAGTGCGCCGGATGTACACGGAAGGGGTCGGCACCCCCTGCTTGATTGCTGTTTATCAGGACGCCACTGGGACCGCGCGCGACCTTGCCTTAGCCTACGCCAAAGCGCTCGGGGGCACTCGTGCTGGGGTTATAGAAACCACCTTCAAGGAAGAGACCGAAACCGACCTATTTGGCGAACAGGTGGTGTTGTGCGGTGGCACGACTGCTTTAGTGAAGGCGGCATTCGAAACACTGGTTGCGGCAGGCTATCAACCAGAGGTGGCGTATTTCGAGTGCCTTCACGAGCTGAAGCTCATCGTGGACTTGATGTACGAGTCGGGCATCACGGGCATGCGCTACTCCATTTCCGACACGGCGCAGTACGGTGATATGACGCGGGGCCCGCGTATCATCAACGAGCAGGTGCGGGCGGAGATGCAGCGCATTTTGAAAGAGATACAATCGGGACATTTTGCTAAGGAGTGGATTTTAGAGAACCGGGCAAACCGTCCGGTGTTCCGTGCGCTTGCCGCCGCTGACGAGAACCACCTTATCGAGCAGGTGGGACGACAGCTGCGCGCGATGATGCCTTGGCTCAAAAAGCCAGCCGTCAAACCCGAAGACTTGCAACAATGAAGGACAGGTGATGACTCATGAGTAGCGACGGGGTACGAATCTATGTATTCGACACAACCCTGCGCGATGGCGAACAATCGCCAGGTGCTTCCTTGAATGTAGAGGAGAAGATCGAAATCGCTAAACAGCTGGAGCGACTTGGTGTTGACGTTATCGAGGCGGGGTTTCCTATCTCGTCGCCAGGCGACTTCCGGGCGGTGCAGGAAGTGAGCAAAATCGTGCAGAACGCAGCCGTTTGCGGGCTAACCCGTGCGGTCCACAAGGATATCGAGGTCGCCGCTGAAGCCCTGAAGCCCGCCAAACGTCCACGCATCCATACGGGTCTGGGTGTCTCCGACATTCACCTTAAGTACAAGTTGCGCATGACGCGCGAGGAGGCACTCGAGCGCGGCGTCGATGCTGTGAAGTTCGCGCGCCGCTTCGTGGAAGAGGTGGAATACTTTTTAGAAGATGCTGGACGCGCTGACCCAGAATACATCTACCGAGTCATCGAAGCCGTGATCGATGCTGGTGCCACCGTCATTAACGTGCCCGACACTACGGGTTACACCGTGCCCGAAGAGTTTGGCGCGCTGGTCCGCGGCATTATGAATAATGTGCCGAACATCGACAAGGCGATTGTATCAGTGCACTGCCACGACGATCTTGGTATGGCCACGGCGAATACCTTGACGGGAGTGCTAAACGGCGCGCGCCAGGTGGAGGTCACTATCAACGGCATCGGCGAGCGGGCAGGCAACACTTCTCTGGAAGAGGTGGTCATGGCGATTCACACCCGGAAAGACGTGTTCAAGAACATGTATACGGGCATCAACACCACCGAAATCTACAAAACCAGCCGTCTGGTCAGCACACTAACGGGCATTCTGGTTCCGCCCAACAAAGCCATCGTGGGCGCGAACGCCTTCGCGCACTCGTCGGGTATCCACCAGGACGGTGTGCTGAAGGAGCGTACCACCTACGAAATTATCGACCCGCGCACGGTCGGTATCACAGAAAGCAAGATTATTCTCACCGCGCGAAGCGGGCGACACGGCGTGCGGCATCGGCTGGAAGAGCTAGGCTATCGCTTTGAACCAGACCAGTTTGAGCGGATTTACGAAAAGTTTCTGGAGCTGGCAGACAAAAAGAAGCAAGTGTACGATGAGGACTTGGAGGCTCTGGTGGCAGATGCCGCTTCGACGGTGGTGCAGACCTACGAGCTGGTGCATGTGCAGGCACTGGCAGGCGACAAAGTAGTGCCTACCGCCACGGTTCGGCTGCGCCACGCTAACGGCGAAGAGCGCACCGCTACTGCCACTGGCACTGGACCTGTGGACGCGGCTTACAGCGCCATTAACAAAATCGTGCAAGCGCCCAACGAGCTGCTCGAGTTCACCATGCAGGCGGTTACGGAAGGCATCGACGCGATGGCAGAGGTAACCGTACGCGTACGCGGACAGGAAGGCGACGTATTCACGGGCCGAGGTTCCGCGACGGACATCGTGGTCGCCAGTGCAAAGGCGTATGTGCAGGCACTGAATAAGCTGCTCGATCGGCGTTCGCGCGGACGCCGGCCAGCGATTGCGGAAGAGCTGGAGCGCGTGTAGCATGGTCAACTGGCAGACGGTAGTGGGCATGTTGCAGGTATACCTGCCGTCAATCGGGTTGTTTTTTGTCGGCGGGGTCATTGGGCACGGCATCGCCAATCGGCTGGGATTCTCGCTGTGCGCGGATTGGACGCGCTGGATGACCACGCTATACCTGTTCAGCCTGCTCATTCCCCTACCGCTGTGGGTGGAGGGCTCCCTGTTCTACGAGAATCTTTGGCTTGTCTACGCCCTGTTGTCCCTGACTATCGGGATGGCAAGGGGGCTGGCGTTTCCTAAGCGCGAGGAGCAACGCAGACGCACCCTCGAACGGCTTCAACGGGCGCGCGAATCCATCGAGCAAAGCATGGAGCAACAGCAAAACGAAAAAAAGAGCCTCCTTTCCCGAAGTTCGTCTCTCCATGCAGGAACACAAGGAGGCGACGTATAAAGGAGAAACAATCTAAAACGCACATTGAAAGGAGGCGCTATGTACTCACGCGACGCATGGAAGTACGAACGGGGCATCGTGCTACGGCAGCCGCCCCTTCGCGTGAGCATCTTTGTGGATGGGGCAAATATGTATTACGCCCAGAAACGGTTGGGCTGGTTCATCGATTTCCGGAAGGTGCTACACTTCTTCGGTCCAGCACAAAACAATGTGATCAGTGAGGCATACTATTATACCAGTGCGGACAGCGCAACGCTGGCGCGGGATATTCGGTTTCATGAGTATTTGATGTATTCGGGCTACATCGTACGAACCAAAAACATTAAACAGGTGATTGACGACACAACCGGAGAGATTGTTGAGAAGGCGAATCTGGACGTCGAGTTAGTTATCGACATGTTCAACACGGTCAACCTGTTTGACATGTGCGTGCTGATGAGCGGAGACGGCGACTTCGAGCGGGCCTTAGAACTGCTGCGCTGTAAGGGCAAGCGAGTAGCGGTCGTAGACCACCCTGAAATGACCGCACGCGAACTGCGCAACGTCGTCGGGCGCAACTATTTCGACTTGCGCGAGATGGCTCCGCACATCGCCCGCACCGACAGGATGCCCGAATACGACGAGGTCGCAGTGGCGCGCGAATACATGCCGGAGGAAGCACAGTAATCACGATGGACTTGAGCGGAAAAACAGAGCAGAGGCTGAGATGCGGTTTCGTGCCGGTGAGAATACCGCGCACGCGACCGCGTCTCCTCTTGCCCTGCAGCTGGCCTTCTGCCGAGGAAGCCGACACGGAGGTTGATATTGGATACCCCGTGCTGCTGGCAGGAAATATATCCATCCACGATTCCACCCCTGCGTAAGAGAACGCTCACCCATTCCGTTTCTCGCAATGACACCCTGCTGGAGGACGGGGTTGCCGCCGAGCCCTTATCGTGTCATTCCGAGAAAGGAAAGCGGCCGAACCAATTGCTTTCTACCCTATTTTTGCAACAGAAGCACATCAGGAGGCTTGCCGAGTGCAAAAGAAGATAGCAGTTCTGCCTGGCGACGGCATCGGTCCTGAAATCGTCTCACAAGCGATACGGGTTCTTGAGCGCGTCGCCGAGCGCCATAACCTTCACCTAGAATACCACGAAGCGTTGGTGGGAGGCGCGGCGTTTGACGCTACTGGACACCCCTTACCTCCCGACACGCTGGCGCTGTGCAAAAGCTCCGATGCGGTGCTGTTTGGGGCAGTAGGCGGACCGAAGTGGGATAACCTGCCCCCTGCCCTGCGCCCTGAGGCGGGAGCGTTGCTGCCGCTGCGCAAAGAGCTTGGGCTGTTTGCGAACTTGCGCCCCGCCCTGCTTTTCCCCGCGCTCGCTGGCGCGTCTCCCCTCAAGTCCGAAGTACTCGGCGACGGACTGGACATTCTGGTGGTACGCGAACTGACCGGCGGCATCTACTTCGGACAGCCCAAAGAGCGGCGCGATGGCGGACGCACAGCGGTCGATACCTGTATTTACACCGAAGCGGAGGTGGCACGCATCGCACACGTTGCCTTCCGCGCGGCGCAGAGCCGACGCCGAAAAGTCGCTTCGGTGGACAAGGCGAATGTGCTAGAGACTTCGCGTCTGTGGCGCGAGGTGGTCACGCGCGTTGCCGAGCAGTACCCCGACGTGGAGTTGCAACACGTGCTAGTGGACAATGCAGCAATGCAGTTAATCCGTAACCCGCACCAGTTCGATGTGATATTGACCGAGAACATGTTCGGCGACATCCTGAGCGATGAAGCCGCGATGCTCACGGGCAGTTTGGGAATGTTGCCCTCTGCCAGCTTGGGCGAGGGCACGTTTGGGTTGTACGAGCCAGTACATGGCTCTGCCCCAGATATCGCCGGGCAGGGCATTGCCAACCCGTTAGCGACTATCCTGTCCGCCGCGATGATGCTAAGGTATAGCTTCGGCATGGACGCTGCAGCAGTGGAGGTTGAAAAGGCGGTGGACGCCGCCCTGCGCGAAGGTTACCGCACCCCAGATATCTGGCAGGAGGGGTGCCGCAAAGTGGGTACAATCGAGATGACCGACGCAGTGCTACAACACCTGTGAGGCAACCGAGGATGAAAAAAGTGGAGTGCATCATCCGTCCTATCAAAATCGACGAGGTTAAAGAAGCCTTAGAGGAAATCGGCATCACGGGATTGACGGTAACCGACGTGCGCGGCTACGGACGCCAACGCGGGCGTACCGAGAAGTATCGGGGCAATACCTACACCATCAATTTCTTGCCCAAACTAAAGCTGGAAGTAGTCGTGCCCGACGACCGCGCGGAGGAGGTCGTGCAGGTGATTGCCGAAGCCGCGCGCACGGGAGAAATCGGCGATGGCAAGATTTTCGTCTCGGAGGTAGAGGAAGTCATCCGTATCCGCACGGGTGAGCGCGGCGAGTCCGCGCTGTGAACGCCTATTGCAAGAAGGCAAGCCATGCTGACTGGCTCACCGCGCTGAGCAAAGTGGAGACTGTA
>Ga0272447_1001229_pt1 | contig 16565 bp, 19 predicted proteins | sample YNPCB0133_FD_194589 | JGI IMG/M metagenome (GOLD analysis project Ga0272447, IMG submission 194589) | Hot spring microbial mat communities from Yellowstone National Park, WY, United States - YNP-CB-013-3 | ecosystem: Environmental > Aquatic > Thermal springs > Hot (42-90C) > Sediment | place... | reverse complement strand
GACCAAGATCTTGGGGCGACCAATCGCGTGCAATTTCGCATCGCGTATTATGAGAGCCTGATGCCGCTCTTACTGTTGGTTGGGATTTTGGACGCGGTGGACCGCACGCTCAATCGCATCGGGCCAGGGACGATGATCGCCCGCTATACTCTGAAAGCCCAAGAGCTGAAAGAGCCCTTGACCCGAACGGACGTCTTTGCCAGCTTGAGCGATATCGCCGTCACGGGCCCGTTAAGAATTGCCCAGACGCTCTTTACTCTCGCGCGCAACGAGTTCCTCGACCTGGGCTTCACTCAGATAGATATCGAGCTTGAGGTGCAACGCGCGGTGAGGGCTCTGCGAGTAAAGTCGCTCAAGACCGACAAGAAGAGCTACGCCCCAGGGGAGACTATTCACTATACGGTGACCCTTCAGGCCTACCGGGGCAAGGAGCAGAAGGTCGAGGGAAAGCTGCAGCTTCCCAAGGAGCTCGATCGTTCGAGCGTGACGCTTGTGGCGTTTGGCGGGCCGCGGCGCAGCGGCAGGGACGAAACGCCGGAGTTCGATTCGCTCGACGAGCTGCTCAGCTTTTTGCAGAAGCTCCCCAGCAACAACAGCCTCACGGTGGAGCTTATGAACATCACCGATGAGGGCACCGACGCTCAAGAGGACTCTGAGCCGGACGAGCCCTACAAAGACACGCAAATCATTGGTGAAACGATCGTTTACGGGGAGAAAACACTAGAAATTAATATTAAGAGCGAGAAACCCCAGGAGCCAACACCAGAAAAACCCGAGGAGCCCAAGCCAGAGAAGAAGCCGTGCAAGTTTCCGTTCTACTGCCCGTGAAAGAAGCGATGGCAATGGCTCTTTAAAGCTTATCAGTCTAAAAGCATCTCCGTGCCTCCCCAGGCTGGGAATCTATTTACTTTCACGATGGCGCCCCTCCCAAGCCAATGGAGGGGCTATAATTTGAAATCGCGGAGAAAGTCCTCATTGTTTCGTGGTTTTCTCTCTCGCATCACCGTGTATTTTATGTCCGCTAATAAAGATTAGCGGACATAATGCAGCATCCCATAGATGAGCAGTCCCGTCACCGAGACGTAGAGCCAGATGGGGAAGGTAATGCGGGCGATCTTTTTGTGCTGAGCGAAGTCCCCGCGCAGCGCACGCCGGAGCGTTATGAGCACCAAGATGGGCGTGACCGCAGCCAAGGGGGTGTGCGTCCATAATATAAAGAAGTACAGCGGGCGAGCCGGGCCGGTGTAGGGCGTGGGGCCGGTCAGCGCATAGCGAATCACATACAATACTAAGAAGAGCACGGAAAGCCCAAACGCCGCCACCATGCACCGTCGGTGATTCTCTCGCTGTCCGCGCTTGATGAAGTACAGCCCCAGGGAGATCAAAACCGCACTGAAGAAGTTGAGCGCAGCATTAGCTGGGGGGATCAGCTCGAGTGAACTCATAGCTAAGAATCCAACACAATCAGCAAGAAGACGAGCGCCAGATAGAGCATCGAGTAGAGAAAGAGCCTCTTCCCTCCTGCAGGGCTTGGGGCGCGCCAGTCCCGCCACGCAAGATAGATCAACCCCATCCCTAACATCGCTGCTCCCGCCGCGTAGAAGATTCCAGCGATGCCCAACGGATACGAAAGCAAGAGGCTTGTGGGCAGGAGCGCCAGCGTGTAGATCAAGCTGCGGCGGCGCGTGGCATCCGCTCCACACACCACGGGGAGAATCGGGAGGTTTGCCGCACGGTACTCTTCGGTTCGCCCAAGCGCCAACGCCCAAAAGTGCGGGGGCTGCCAGAAGAATAAAATTCCAAAGAGCACCAGCGCCGGAGCTCCGATCTCCCCGGTCGCCGCAGCCCAGCCGATCACCGGGGGAAGAGCCCCGGCGATCCCGCCGACCTCCGTGCAGAAGGGCGAGGTGCGCTTGAGCCAGCGCGTGTAGATAAAAGTATAGAAGAGAATCGCCACGAGCGCGAGGCTCGCAGCTAAGAGATTTGTCCCCCACGCGAGCACCACGAAAGAGCCAACACTAAGAACAGCCCCAAAGAGCAGTGCAGAGAGAGGGTGCACCCGCCCCGCCGGCAAGGGTCTCCCTTGCGTGCGCGCCATGAGCGCGTCTACGTCGCGATCAATGAGACAGTTCAAGACCCCGGCCGCTGCCGACGCCAGCCCCGTCCCTACTAAAGTTATTGTGAAAAGCGCAATCGAAAATGATTCTTTGGAGGCAACCCAAAACGCTGCCGCCGTTGTTACCAAGACTAAGAGCGTGATCCGGGGCTTCGTCAGCGCCAGATAGTCTGAGACCGCCTGGCGCAGGGCGGTGCGCTGAGCGACGGTCGTCATAGCGCCTCCCCTGCAGGTGCGCGACTGCTGATCTTTTCAGGGCTTGGCCAACTGCGCACCACGAGCACGATCTGCAGCCCTAGCAGCCCCAAAGCGCCCGCAAGATGCAGCATAGCCATAACGGGGTTGAGGCGCGTCCAGACCGTAAGCACTCCCAGGGCAATCTGAATGAGAACGAGCGCGAGAGAGCCGATCCCAAGAGCGGGATAGCCCGCTCGGATGGCTCGCGTCGCCACGAGCGAGACGACTCCCAAGACGATCAGCGCCAAGAGCCGATGCGACCACTGATGGGCGATGGGGCTGACAGCCAAGTTGGGGAAGAACGTCAAGAAAGGCCAGAGGGGCAGGGCCATCCCCGCCTGGCTGTGCCGCACATACGCCCCCAGGACTGCCTGCAGATAGATCAGAATTACTGAAGCGAGCGCCCAGCGGTGCGTCGTATCCAGACCTAACCCCCCGTCCCCCTTCCCCAAAGGGGAAGGGGGATCATGCTTCGCCTGGACCGTTCGTCTTGCCGCCTGCGGCGGCAAGGCGCCCAGTCCAGACGAAGTCTGGTCGGGGAGGGGCTTGGGGAGGGGTCTTCTAGAGGCCAAGCCAAAGGAGAGGCTCGTCATCACCACGAGCAGCGCAAAGAGCAACGTCCCCAACGCGAAGTGCGCCGTAGAGATGGCTTTGTGCAGTTCTAATAAGACAGTGATGCCTCCGAAGATCCCAACGACGACGACGAGCACGAACGAGGTCGCCGCCAGGCCAAGGAAGCGCCGCTCGTGCCGCCAGGCGACCAGCGTCGTCGCTAGAATGCTCAATCCCACAAGCACCGCGAAGAGCCGATGGGTCCACTCGATCACGAGCGCCGGATCGGTGAGCGGAGGGAAGAGTTGCCCTTGGCAGAGGGGCCAGTACGGGCCACAGCCCATCCCTGAATCCGTCCCGCTCACGATGTTCCCAAAGAGCAAATGCCCGAAAGTCACAAGAAGAGCGACAATGCTCAGTCGGCGAAAGAGCACAGAAGTCTGCATATCAATTGAGCGACGGGGGCGAGCCCTCTGAACCGGACGCCCTCCAAGCGCGATACACAAAATACCCGATGACCCCTAGCGCTAGAAACGGGATGGGCAGCAAGATATACATCCCCCAGGCGTTCGGGCCCAACGACTCAAAGACGCTCTTGCGCAGCTCGTGATCGGCAAAGACCAAACTCTCTGAGAGAAAGATCAGCGTAGCCGCCAGCGCCCCGATGCGCATAGAGAATCACCTCCCGAAGAAGAGCGCACGCACGTCGAAGACATACCCGCCCTCGGCCATCACGAACGCCGCTAAAGCTACGATCAAGAGCGGAGGCAGCAGAATCGCATAGACGAGGCTGAGCCGCTCAAAGCGCACGTGCATGAAGTAGCTGACGATCAGCCCGGCTTTGAGCAGCGCAAACGCCGTGATCAAAAACCACGCAAGCTCCTTTGGGCGCACCTCAAAGAAGTCTACCAAGTACGACATAGTACTCAACAGAAAGAGCAAGCCCCACACGACCAAATAGACCCTGATGGGATGATGCTGCTCGCCAGAGTGTTCCATAGTCTCTCGCCCCCTCAGAAGAGATAGAAGAACGCGAAGATGAAGACCCAGACCAAGTCTACAAAGTGCCAGTAGAGCCCGGCGATCTCCACTCGTTGGTAGCCTATCTTCTCATAAGCGCCGCGCAGCACTTGCGAAGCGACGATAGCGAGGTAGATCACCCCGGCGGTGACGTGCAGCCCGTGAAAGCCGGTGATCATGAAGAACGATGAGCCAAACTGCGGCGCGCCTATGGGATTGGTCCACGGGCGAAAGCCCTCATGGATGAGCTTCGTCCACTCGAACGCCTGCATCGAGACGAACGTCAGGCCCAAGAGCGCCGTGAGCGTGAGAAAGAGCGCGGCTTTCGCACGGTTGCGCTCGTAGCCGTACTTGACGGCGATGGCCATCGTCCCGCTGCTGCTGATGAGCACAAACGTCATGATCGCGATGAGCAGGAGCGGGACTTCGCTCTCCCCAATGTGCAGGGCGAAGACCTTGGCGGGATCGGGCCAAGGGAGCGTGGCGCTCAGCCGCGCCGCGGCATACGCCGAGAGAAACGAACCAAAGACGAACGTGTCGCTGACGACGAAGATCCACATCATCGCCTTGCCCCAGTTGACCTTGAACGTCTGCTGGTCTGAGGACCAGTCAGCGACAAGATCGCGTAGCCAGCGGGGCAAGGCGAGGGATCGATCTTCACGAGACTGCGTCTGTTGCGCCATAGGACACCTCTTTTCTTTTTCCTCTTGTCCCAGACCTACCCCCCCAACCCCCTTCCCTAAAAGGGAAGGGGGAGCTCCCCTCCCCGTGCCGGGGAGGGGCTGGGGGAGAGGTCACGTCAGCACGATTAATCCAAAGAGCACCACCCACACGGCGGTGAGAAAGTGCCAGTACGTCACGAATAACTGGAGTCGTTCGCTCGAGCGCACCGTCCACGCCGCGACGATCAGCCCGCCGAGCAAGTGCAGGCCGTGCACCGCCGTCAACAGATAAAAGAAGCTGCTCGACGGATTCGTATTGAGAAAATATCCGAGCTTGTGAAGCACAGCCCATGCCCATAGCTGCCCCAGCAAGAAGAGCGCGCTGAGCACAGCACCGGCCACAAAGCCCAGCCGTGCGCTTCTGTGAGCCCCCTGGCGCTCGGCGATGGTGGCCCACTGGAGCGCCGCGCTACTCAAGAGCAAGATCGCGGTGTTGACCCACAGCAGCCCCGGCTTGGGCAGCGAATGCCAATCCGAAGACCCCATGCGCACGATGTATGCGCTCACCAGCGCCGCAAAGATCATCGTGGCTACCCCAAGAAAGAGCCAGACCCCCACGCGAGCCGGCGTGACGGAGTCTCTATGGCCATTGGGGCTGTGATGGACCGTCATAAAAGCTATCTCACCGTGCTTTGCGCACCTACGAGAACCTGAGGTTCGGTAGGAACGTTCTGGGGGATGAAATCGCGCTCGGCTCCAGGGACGCTGTAGTCATAGGCCCAGCGATAGACTGTCGGGGTTTGTGCGCCCCAGTTGCCGTGCGGAGGCGGGGTCGTGGGCGTCTGCCATTCGAGGGTTGTTGCGCCCCAGGGGTTGGCCTCGGCCCTCTTGCCCCAAAGAGCGCTCCAGATCAGATTCCCTAAGAAGATGAGCTGCGCCGCCCCGACCGTCAGCGCCGCAACCGTGATCGCTATATTCAATGCGCTAGTTTGCGGCGGCAGGTACTGCAACGCATTGAAATCGAAATACCGTCGCGGCACGCCTAAAATCCCCATCAGAAACATGGGGAAGAAGATCGCATACGCCCCGACGAACGTCACCCAAAAGTGCAGCTTGCCCAACGTTTCATTGAGCATTCGCCCCGTCACTTTGGGGAACCAGTGATAAATCCCTCCAAAGATCGCCATGAGCGCCGCCACGCCCATAACTAAATGAAAGTGCCCCACGACGAAGTACGTGTCGTGCAGGGGCACGTCGGCAACGACGTTTCCCAAGGGGAGCCCGGTCAATCCCCCAATGATAAACGTGCTGATCCAGCCGATGCCAAAGAGCATCGGGACATTCAGGCGAATATTGCCGCGCCAGAGCGTCAGCAGCCAGTTATAGACCTTCACAGCCGAGGGGATCGCGATGATCAGCGTGCTCACGGCGAAGAAGAACCCAAAGTACGGGTTCATGCCGCTCACGAACATATGGTGCGCCCAGACGATAAACCCGATGAAGGCGATCGCTGCCATGGCGAGCACCATCGCTTTGTAGCCGAAGATCGGCTTGCGCGCATGCGTCGAGATCAGGTCCGACGCGATGCCCATCGCCGGCAGAATCACGACGTAGACTTCGGGATGCCCAAAGTACCAGAACAAGTGCTGGAAGAGCAAGGGGTTGCCGCCCTCGCGGGGGAGCTGCTGCCCAAAGAGCGTCACCGCGGGAATGAAGAAGCTTGTGCCCAAGAGATTATCGAATAAGAGCATCACCCCGCCGACAAAGAGCGCCGGGAACGCAAAGAGCGCCATCACCGACGCGATAAAGATCCCCCAGACCGACAGGGGCATGCGCATCAAAGTCATCCCTTTGGTGCGGCACTGCAGGACGGTCGTGACGTAGTTGAGGCCGCCCATCGTCGCCGCGGCGATAAAAATGACGAGAGAGACGAGCATCAATTTAATGCCCCATCCCGATCCTGGCGCGGCGTTCGGCAAAGCCGACAACGGGGGATAGAGCGTCCAGCCCGCGCCCGTCGGCCCTCCCGGCACGAAGAACGCTGCCATCAGGACGATCACGGAGACCAGATAGACCCAGTAGCTGAGCATGTTCAAGAACGGAAAGGCCATGTCGCGGGCGCCGATCATCAGCGGGATGAGATAGTTCCCAAAACCCCCCAGCAAGATCGCCGTCAACAGATAGACGATCATAATCATGCCGTGCTGGGTCAGCATCTGATAGTACGAGCCGGGATTTAAAAACTGAAAACTTCCGGGGAATCCCAACTGCAACCGCATGAGCCACGAGAGCACGAGCCCAAAGAGCCCAACGAGCAGCGCCGTGATCGTATATTGAATAGCGATGACTTTGTGGTCCTGGCTGAAGATGTACTTCGTCCAGAAGCTTTGTGGTTCGTGGTGCGTGTGATGGGTCATCTCTTCTCACTCCTAGGGCTTGACAGTTGTCGCGACGGTCGGCTGCTTTGCCAACCATTGCTGAAAGTCTTCTAATCTCTCAACGATAACGGGACTCTGCATGCGATGATGGCCGATGCCGCACAGCTCGGCGCAGACGGCTTGAAATCTCCCTATGACCGTGGGAGTGAACCAATAGTGCGTCACCATGCCGGGGACGGCGTCCATCTTGACGCGAAAGCTGGGGATGAAGAAGCTGTGTATCACATCTTTGGAGCGGATATGCAAGAGAACCGGGCGCCCCACGGGCAGATGGAGCTCGCTGTATGAGAGGATGTCGTCTTGAGCAGCGGGGTCGGTCAGATCAATCCCGAAGAGATTTTTGGGGCTGATGAGCTTGGGATTGGCGCGACCGAGCTTGCCGTCGGGGCCGGGGTAGCGATAGCTCCAGCGCCACTGCTCCCCCACAACTTCGATGGTGAGGGCGTCGCGCGGCGGGCTGATAAAGCGCGAGTACGCAAAGAGCCCCGGTGCAAGAAGAATTACTATCCCCAACGCTGTAATCCCGATGAGGATCTTCTCAAGCTTGGGGTTGTCGGGGAGAAACTGGGCGCGGCTCTGCTCGCGGTGCCGATAGCGCAGCACAAAATACGCCAAGACGATATTGAGCACGACGAACGCACTGCCGATCACCGCGAGAGTGATGAGCAAGGCGCCGTCTATCTCGTTCCAGTTTGAAGCCAAGGGGGTGAACCACCAGATGCCGCTGGCTGTGAGGACGATCGCGCCAAGAACGATCAGAACTAATATAAATGAGATAGCCATACCGTAATGCCTCTCGCCACTGTGATGCGTGTCATAACTGAGTCTGATCTATGGCAGTGATGATTATAGCTAGTCTTCGAGGGCGATGCAAATGATATAAATCATCCATAAAGATGATGTGCGTCATTTGCCCTCACTGGGGTCGGGCTGTATACTTACGCTAACTTCACACTGCTTAAGGGGGAGGAGATGGCTACCCAGAAAGAAAAGCGCGATCTAGAGATTCCCGAAGGGGAGGGGCGCTTTCCGTGGTGGATTTGGGTCGCTGTGGTGGCGTGGCTCGTCTACGCTTTTCTGATCGGGCCGTTCGCTCTCACCAGCCCGCGCTAAAAAGCTCAAGGGGGGATGACCCGTGACCGAACAGCGCGTCGTCAAGCTTTGGCTGTTCTCATCGCTGGTCTGGCTGGCCATGGGGCCGCTCATTGGCGCGTTGATGTCGTTGCAGTTCCTCTGGCCGGATGCGCTCAACTTCCTTGCGGATCTGCACTTCGCTTACAGCAAGGCGCGCATCTTCCATACGAACTTGGTGATCTACGGCTGGATCGGAATGAGCTTTGTCGCTGCGATCTTCTATATCGTCCCCAAGCTCTGCGGCGTCCCGCTCAAATACCCCAAACTCGCATACTGGGCCGGCTGGCTGTGGAATCTTGCTGTTTTATTAAATTTAGCGCTCATCTGGGCGGGGATCGTAGGGAACCCGCTGCTCTCGATCCAGCCCTACGAGTACGCGGAAGCCCCGCTCCTCGTGGATATTCTCATTGTGCTGTGTGCCGTCGCAATTATTATTAGCGTGCACGCGACGGTGCTCGCTCGCACCAAGCCCACGCTCTACGTCTCTATTTGGTATCTGCTCGGTGGGCTGTACACCACGGCGATCACATATCTAGCCGGAAACTTCTTAGTGTTGGCGTTCTCCGGGCTGGGCAATCAGATCATTCACGCGTGGTGGCTGCATAACGCCGTGGGGTTGTTTATTACCCCGTTGGGGCTGGGGATCGCGTACTATCTCATCCCCATCACGGCGCAGCAGCCCGTCTACTCACACAGACTTGGCATCTTGGGCTTCTGGACGCTCATGGCTTTTTATCCCGGCACGGGGCTCCATCACTTCTTACAGATGCCCATGCCCACGTGGATCGGCGAGTTTGCTGTGGTCAGCTCGGTGCTGTTAGCGATCCCCGTGCTGGCTGTGGTCGTCAATCACTTGGCGACGCCGGCGAACAATTGGCGCAAGATCTTCGAGTCGTTCCCGCTGCGCTTCGCGATCTTCGGCTCGGTCTATTATCTGTTCACGTGCATTCAGGGGCCGTTCCAGGCGACTCACGCCGTCAATTGGTTTGTGCACTTCACGGAATGGGTCCAAGCCCACGCGCACTTGGCCCTCACGGGGGCGTTCACGTGCTACGGCATCGCTGCGATAATATATATCTTCCCGCGCGTCACGGGCAGGCAGCTCTACAGTCGCACTCTGGCGAGCTGGGTCTTCTGGATCATGGCCGTGGTCTTCCCCTTGTTCTTTCTAGGGTTCACGCACTCCGGCCTGGTGACCGCGATCAGCATCAATATCTTGGGCAATACGATCTACGAGACGATCTCGGCGGTGTGGCTGGCTCGATTCTTCAGAACGCTGATGGGCGCCGGGGTTGTGTTGGGTTTTTGGCTCTTTGGGTATCTGATCGTGCGCTCGTTGCAAGTCGGACCCAAATTTGAAGAGGGCATGAATGAGATCGCCGAGCCTGCTCCCGCGCGTGCCGAAAGGACGGTGACCGCATGAGCTTTCTCTTCCTAGCTATGCAGCCGATGGGCCATGAGCATCAGCCGTGGCAAGCGCCTGCTCAGGCCTCGCCGATCTATTGGATCTTGGTTGTCTTAGCTGGCGCGGGAATTCTTGCGTTTATGCTCTGGGCGCTCTACGGGAGGCTGCGCCCGCGCCGCTGGACGACGGCGGGCTATCACGCCCTGGGGGCGCTCGTGATCATCATGACGCTCTTCACGCTCGTGCTCTATATTATCCCCGCCAATCAAGCCCAACAGATTCCTCCGACGGCCCGCGCCTGGGACTGGAAGCCCGGAGAGACCGTCACCGACCCCGGAGGCTCCGGTCTGAAGGGCGAGCCCTATCGGGGATATTTCGTATATTTGGCGAATGGCTGCACGTACTGTCATACGCTCTATCTGCGTCCAGAGGACATAAAGACGGGTTGGGCCGAGGGCGCCCGCCCCGACGAAGTCTCTCAGATGGGGGACTATGTGCACTATCCCTTCACGATGCTGGGCACGCAGCGCGACGGCCCCGATCTCACCGTGATCGGCCGCAAGATCCCCGATATGCGGTATCACATCGAGCACTTGGTAGACCCGCGGAAATTTAAGCCCAAGTCGGTCATGCCCACCTATCGCTATCTCAGCGAGAAAGATCTTCGGGACTTAGCGGCGTTTTTGGTGAGCTTGGGCAACGACCCAAAGAAGCTGCGCGCGGGCATCGCCCCGACGCCGCCACCCACCGAAGACCCGCGCATCGCCAAGGGCCGAGAGCTCTATAGAAGCGCGGGCTGCGTCGCCTGTCACAGCGTAGACGGCTCGCCCAACGTCGGCCCCACGTGGAAGGGGCTCTTTGGGCACGACGTCGAAGTCACGCTGCCTGACGGCTCAACTCAGATAATCGTCGCTGACGAAGAGTACCTCAAAGAAGCAATCGTGCAGCCGGCAGCTAAGATCGTCAAAGGCTTTCAGAACGTGATGCCCAGCTACGAAGGGCGCTTCAGCGACGAGGAACTCCAAGCGCTCATTGAGTACATCAAGAGTTTGCGCTAAAATATCTTTATGGAGGTAGATGACAGTGAGTTCTATACAGCGATGGATGTTGCATGGGATTGTTTTGGGTCTTGTGCTCTTTGTGGTGACGGCCTGCGGAGGCGGGGGGCAGCAGACGCAGCAGCCCGCCTCGCAGCCTGAGCAACCGACGCAGCCTCCTGCGGCAGAGCAGCCCGCACCTCCTCCGGCTCAGTCCGAAGAGGAGCAGCTGATCGCGCGCGGGCAGTATCTTGCGAGCTCTATCGGCTGCACGGCATGTCACAGCGCCGATGGGACGGTCCTCGTCGGCCCCACGTGGAAGGGGCTCTATGGGCACGAGGTCGAAGTCATTCTCCCCGACGGCACGGAGACGAAAGTCGTCGCCGATGAAGAATATCTCAGAGAGTCTATCTTAAACCCTAATGCCAAGATCACCAAGGGCTTTCAGGCCAATCTCATGCCCATCTATGAAGGGCAGCTAAGCGAAGACGACCTCAAGGCGATCATCGCGTACATCAAGAGTTTGCGAGGCGATCACTCGCACGAGTGAGATGGACCCGGTCAATCTCCTGGGGGTTCTGTTGGGCGTGGGGGCGCTGGCACTGATCGTGCTGGCGATCTTTCGCGGAGAGTTTCGCGAGATCGAGACGCCCAAGTACGAGATGCTGGGCCGGGAGCCGCCCCAAGAGGCGCGGCCTGCCCGGCCCGGCCGCTTAGGAATCGAAGATCGCATTATTCGCTTGGGGCTGGCAATCGCCGGGGGATATTACGCCTCGCGATTTGGGTGGGGGACACTTGGGGGCGTTGTGCTTGCTGTGCTGGCGCTCTATTTAGGGGTGACGGCGCTGCTTGCTCGTGATTATCTCTATAAAATCTTTCACATCGACACGCGCCTGCCGGAGCATCGCAGCTGATCTTTGACCTCTGCTCCGCTATGCCGTAGAATACCCACCAAGGGAGATTCTATTTCTCAAGGAGGCACGTTACTGTAACTTATGGAAGCGCAAGCGCCAAAACAGAGGAAGCGTTCAACGCTGTGGATCGCCGGAGCGGTGGTCATCGTCGCTGTAGCCATAGTCGTCGTAGCCGTCTGGACCCTGACCAAGCCGCCCGCGCCCGCCGTCGGCGCGATCTCGGCGTATACGCTCGACAACGGACTCAAAGTGATCGTCTATCAGGACACGACAGCCCCGGTCGTCTCGGTCAACGTCTGGTATCGCGTCGGCTCCAAGGACGAACCCACCGGCAAGCGCGGCATGGCCCACTTGATGGAGCACATGGCGTATAAGGGTTCTAAAAACGTCGGTCCCGAAGAGCACTCCAAGCTCATTGACCAAGCGGGCGGCCAAGATAACGCCTTCACCCGCGACGACGTCACAGGCTATTGGGCGCGCCTGCCCAAAGAGAAGCTCGATTTGGCACTCTATCTTTTCGCGGAGCAGATGCACAATCTCGTGCTCACCCAAGAGCACTTAGATTCTGAACGTGAGGTCGTCAAAGAGGAGTGGCGCCTGCGCTTGGAGAACCAGCCCGTCAGCAAAGCGTTCGATAAATTCAGAGACATCGCGTTCGCGGGCACGCCCTACGCCAAGGGCCCAGAAGGCTATATGGAGGATCTCGACAACATCACCCTCGAAGACCTTCAGAATTTCTATCAGACGTACTATGCGCCCAATAACGCCGTCTTAGTCGTCGCAGGGGATGTGCGCCCCGACGAGGTGCTCTCGCTGGCGAGGAAGCACTTTGGGGGGATTCCCAAGGCTCAAACTCCGTCGCCGACTCTGATCACGCTTCCCCCACAGACGCAGATGCGCGAGGAGACTCTGGAGATGGCCGTGCAGTTGCCCGTCATCATCGGGGGGTATCAACTGCCCGGCAGCAGCCACCCCGATCAGCCGATCCTCGAAGTCGTGAGCTTTATTCTCTCGCGCGGGCAGAGCTCGCGGCTCTATAAACATCTCGTGCGCGAGCAGCAGATCAGCGTTGGGGCCGGGGGATTTCCCTTGGTCTTCAAAGACTTGGGCACGATGCTCATCTATGCGTTCTTCACCCCTGACAAAGACCCCGCTCAAGTCAAAGAAGCCCTCTTAGCGGAGATCGAGCGTTTGGCGAGCGAGCCCGTTGACGACAAAGAGCTGCAAAAAGCGAAGAATCAGCTCACGGCGCAGTATATCTTTAGCTTGGACTCGCTCTCCAGCGTGGCTAACGCCATCGCCGAAGCCGAAGTCATCTACGGCGACTACAAAGAGTTCGAGAAAGCGAAGACCAAATACGACGCGATCACCACAGCGGACGTCCAGCGCGTCGCGCAGACGTACTTTAAGAGAGAAAACTTAACGATCGTGACGCTCAAGCCCGAAGGAGGCACGCAATGAAACAGTTTACAGTTCGACTGTTCTCAGCTATGAAGTGGGCACTGGCGCTCGTGGTGCTCAGCTTGGTCACAGTCTGGGCGCAGCAGAGCAACGTCGAGCCCATTCAGCTGCCCCCGATCAAGACGGTCACATTAGAGAACGGGCTCAAAGTGATCGTGATCGAGCAGCCGTCGCTGCCCATCGTGCAGTTCTCTCTACGGGTGCGCGCGGGAGCCATCCACGAGCCGACCGACCGCACCGGCTTAGCGACGTTCACCGCGATGATGCTGCGCCAGGGGACGACCAATAGAACCGCCGATCAGATCTCGGAAGCGATTGATTTTGTCGGCGGCTCGCTAGGGGCGAGCGCCGATGTTGAGCGCACCGACGTGACCGCTCGCGTCCTCAAGAAAGACTTCCAAGTTGGGTTGGATCTCTTAGCAGACATCGTGCAGAACCCCAACTTCCCCGAAAAAGAGATAGGGATCGTTCGCAATCAGCTCCTGGCGAGCGTGCGCGGGATGCGCGATGACCCATCAGAGTTGGCTTCAGCTCATCTGGACTTCGCGCTCTTTGGCACGATTCACCCTCTGGGGCGCTCCATGAGCGAGCAGAGCGTCAACGCCATCACGCGCGATGACTTGGTCACTTTTCACGGGATCTACTATCGGCCCAATAACGCCGTGCTGGCCGTCGCTGGAGATGTGAAAGCCGACGAAGTCATCGCTGCGGTGAAGAAAGCGTTTGGGAGCTGGCAGAAGGGCGACATCCCTCCGGCGCCCCTGCCGGAGCCCGTCAAGCTGCAGGGCTACAAAGTGCGCTTTGTCCACAAGCCCGGTCAGACACAAACCCACATCGAAATCGGGCACTTCGGGCTGGCCGTCACCGACCCAGATTATATCCCAACAGTGTTAGCTAACTACGTCCTGGGCGGCGGCGCGTTCTCGTCGCGCCTCTTGCAAATCATTCGATCCAAGGCAGGCAAGACCTACTCAATCTTCAGTTACTTCCCCAGCTACAGCTTCCCAGGGTACTTCAGAATCTCGACGTTCACTCGCAACGACCAAGCCTTCGAGACGCTCCAGCTTGTCTTAGACGAGTTCAAGAAGTTCAAGGAGAAAGGGATCACCCAAGAAGAATTGCAAGCCGCTCAAGACAACATCGCCGGCAGTTACATTCTGAGACTAGAGACGCTCTCAGGGCTGACGACGACCATCCTCAATAACGACTTCTATGGATTTTCGATGGATCGGAGTCGCAACTGGCGCAAGCTGGTGCGCTCGGTCACTCTCGAGCAAGCCAACAAAGCGATCAAAGATCGCTTTGATCCGGAGAATCTCGCGATCGTCCTGCTCAGCGACGTGAAGATCTTGGAGGGCAGGACGGAGCTATTGCCCGGCTTGCCCATAGAGAGCGTGGGTGTTGTGGACTGGCTGGAGCCGGTGACGGCGCGCGCCAAGCCGTATGCAGAATTTCTTGCGGCACTGGCAGCTCCCAAGGGCCCAACTCAGCTAGAGTGGAAAGCGCAGGTCACTCCCCAAGCCAAGGCGCTCCTCGAGCGAGCGTTCGCCGCTCAGGGGGGCTTTGAGAGGGTCGCCCAGATCCGCGATACGTATGTTAAAATACGGGGCAGCCTCTTTCTTGGAGGGCAGGAGGCCAAAGTCGAGGGCGAAGTCTGGATCAAGCTTCCCAATAAGCTGAGACAGGTTGTAAAATTTGCGGGCGGCCAAGTAGTCTATATCTATAATGGCATTCAGGGATGGGTCGAAGTTGGCGGTCGGATGCGCGATCTGCCCGCGCAAGCGCTCACCGAGCTCCGCGAGGCCATTGAGCTCGATTCGCTCTTGCTCTTGTGGAACATCGCTCGACCGGAGTACAAGTTCGAGATTGTCGGCACAGCTCAGGTGGACGGGCAAGAGACGCAGATCCTTCGCATGACCACCGATCAAGGGAAGTCGGCAGACTTCTACTTTGACACCGAGCGCTTCGTGCCCTTGAAGATCGTCACTCAGACATCAGAGGGCAAGACCAAGGAGCAACTGTTGAGCGATTATCGTCGTGTTGAAGGCTTCTGGGTGCCATTTGCCCTCAAGACGCTCGAAGACAAAGAGCTGACTGATAATGTCGAGGTCGTGGAGTTCAAAGTAAACACCGGCGTCGGGGACGAGCAGTTCGAGAAGCCGTGATAGACTTTCTCGAGGGCGAGGTCGTCGAGCTCACAGAGAATTCAGTGGTCTTGGCCGTCAATGGCGTCGGCTATCGTGTCGCTATTTCCAAGGCGACGGTGGAGGCGCTGCGCGGCCAGACCGGCCCCGTGAAGATCTATACGCACTTGCACTACACGCCCAACGATCTCGCCCTCTACGGCTTTGCCACGCCCGAAGAGCGCCAGCTCTTTGAGCTCTTAATTTCTGTCTCCGGGGTCGGCCCCAAAGTCGCCATGGGGATTCTCTCGGCGACGACGCCGCAATACTTCGCCGAAGCTATCCTTCAGAACCGACGGGATCTCTTGGAAGATCTGAAGGGCGTGGGGCGCAAGACCGCCGAGAGACTTATCGTCGAGCTCAAAGAGAAGATCGCTCAGATTTCGCTGCGCGGCGAGCCGACACTCGCGCCGGTGACGACGCAAGAGGAGCTTGCTATCAAAGCGCTGACGCGCTCGCTTGGTTTTAGCGAGCATGAGGCGCGCCGCGCCGTCGCGTGCGCCAAAGCCACCGGCGCGACAACAACAGAAGAGTTAGTGAAGAAAGCGCTGGCGCTGCTGTCGTAGCTCAACCTTTGAGCAAGGCGTACAAGATCATGCTCACGAGGCTGATGAGCAACGCCCCAAGCAGCGCCCACCCGAAATTCTCTATCACGAACGCGGGTATTAAGAGATCCGTGAGCCAGAGCATCCCCGCGTTGATGACTATCAAGAAGAGCCCGAACGTGACGAGGGTTGCTGGGAGCGTCAGAAATATAATGATGGGGCGCACTAAAGCGTTGAGCAACCCCAGCACCAGCCCCACCAGGATCACGGTGCTCAGATACTCTGCGCCTTCGATGCGGATATGGGGCTGGAGGAGCCAGGTGGTGACGGCCACGGCTACTGTCGAGACGACCCAGCGGATGAAAAACCGCAAGAAGATCCCATCGCGCATGGCTTTACTATAGTGAATGAGAGCTCTTCTTGTCAAGCATACTTCCCTTCGCCTAGCGCACGATCGCGAGTTTGCGCAGTGCGCTCGCGTATTCTTGACTATTGAAGCCGTAATTTTAGGCCCAAACTACGTCCACCAAGCCGCTATCTTTAATCTCCTGATCCTTCGTGATGAGTTTGGCACCCCTCAACCTTGTCACGGCTACGATCATACGATCGTGCATTTCAGATATTCCGGTCAGCTTGGCTACTTCTTCAATCTGTGCCCTGTCTAACGAGATGATGTGATAGGAGGGGATTCTGTCGATTTCCGTAAGCACTTGCTTAAGTGATACTGTTGTTCTTCTCCTCTCAAAGAGGTAGATGAGCTCAGCTAAGACGATCACAGGGATAAGCCCTACGGCATCTCCTCGCTTTTAGAATTCATGAGGGACTTTTTCCCAGATTTGCGTGGCCTCATCAATGTCAGCT
>Ga0272447_1001227_pt1 | contig 16593 bp, 15 predicted proteins | sample YNPCB0133_FD_194589 | JGI IMG/M metagenome (GOLD analysis project Ga0272447, IMG submission 194589) | Hot spring microbial mat communities from Yellowstone National Park, WY, United States - YNP-CB-013-3 | ecosystem: Environmental > Aquatic > Thermal springs > Hot (42-90C) > Sediment | place... | reverse complement strand
AGCCGCCGGCGAAGAACACCAGGTAGACCAGCAGGGCGATGAGCAGCCACAGGAGCACGTCCCCCATCTGCGCCTCCGCGGTGTCAGCCTTGCCCAACCATTGTGCACCCTGCGAGCCTGTCCCGCTAGGTCTCTCACGCCGACGGGAAGGTGCTATAATCAACCCGGCCTTCCCGCGCCCACGTAGCTCAGGAGGCAGAGCGCGTCCTTGGTAAGGACGAGGTCACCGGTTCGAGTCCGGTCGTGGGCTCCACCCAACTCCCCCGAGGGTGAACCCGTCCCGCCGAAGGACGGCGGCCACGAACGCCCGCTCTTCGTCCGTGGGCGGGGGAGTTGGGAACGCCGGCGGCCCCACGGACAACCCCAGGGCCTCCAGGGCGCACTTCACCCCTACCACAATCCCTGCCTGCCGGGGAGCGCGGACGTCGTACACCTCCATCAAGCGCGTGACGAGCTGCACGGCCCGGGAGGCCGCGGGCCAGTCCCTCCGGGACGCGGCCTCGAAGGCTTCCACCACCTGCCGGGGCGCGAAGTTGGCCGAGGAGGGCACGATCCCGTCCGCGCCCAGGAGCACCGCGACGTCCGCGAGGTGGTCCGTGCCTACGAAGACACGGAAGGATGGGTCCTCCTGCCGGATGCGGGGGAGCCACTGCCGGAGGCCGTCGAGGTCGCCGGAGGAGTCCTTGATGCCCACGAAGGGGCCGCGGGAAGCGAGCTCGGCGCACAGCCGGTAGGGAAGGTTGACCTTGGTGTTCTGGGGGATGTTGTACAGGAGCACGGGACAGTCCGCGGCCGCCGCGATGGCCTCCAAGTGCCGTCGTACCTCGACCTCCGAAAAGGGGTAGTAGTAGGGCGTACTGGCCACCACCACGTCCGCGCCGAGCCGTGCCGCCTGGCTTGCCAGGTGGCACGCGGTCGCGGTCCCCGGCGTCAGGACCCCCGCGAGGATCATCGCGCGGCCTGCGCACGCCTGAGAGGTCGCCCGCACCAGCTCGCACCACTCGCCCTCCTCCAGCAGGGGCCCCTCCCCTGTGGTCCCGGCGACGAAAATGCCGTGGACTCCCCCCGCCACCAGGAACTCCACCAGCCGCCCCACTGCCTCCGTGTCCACCGTTCGGGCGTCGGCTCTCAAAGGGGTGACCATGGGGACCACGACCCCGCGTAACCGCGACAGCTCCGACACCGTGCGCCTCCTTCAGGAAGTTTCACACCGGCGCTACGCCGCGCCAGCTGTGGCACGCAGGCGCGCCGCCAGACCACGGACGAACCCCGCGGCGGGCAGGGCCCACACCAAGGCCGTCAGCACCGCGAGGGCCAGGCTCACGGGGCGCGCCACGAACTGGACCCAGGCCCCCTCGCTCTTGATGAGGCTGATCATGAAGTTCTGCTCCACCAGGGGTCCGAGGACCATCCCGAGGACCACCGGGGCCACCGGGAAGCCCAGGGCCTCCAGGAGCAGCCCCACCACCCCCATGACCAACATGACGCCCACGTCGAACAAGCTGTTGTTGATGGCGTAGGAGCCAACCACACACACCATGGCGATGGCCGGGAGGAGGACATTCCGAGGCACCCGGAGGAGGTGGCTGCTGGCGCGGATGGCTGCGAAGCCCAAGGGGACCATGAGCACGTTCGCCAGGATGAAGGCGAGGTAGATGGCCACCAGGACGTCCCGGTAGTCGTGCAAGACTGCGGGCCCTGGCCGCATGCCCTTCATCATGAGGATCCCCAGGACCACCGCGGTGAAGGAGTCCCCCGGGATGCCGAAGACCAGGGTCGGAATCCACCCCGCGGCGAGGTCTGAGTTGTTGGCTACCCCCGATTCCACGATGGCTTCCATGGATCCCCGGCCGTACCGCTGTGGCTCCTTGGAGAACTTCCGAGAGACCCCGTACGCCAACCACGCGCCGATGTCCGCCCCCGCGCCCGGGAGGACGCCGGTGACCAGGCCCACCAGTCCGCCCCGCAGGGCCTGTAGCCGGTATCGCCAGAGGATCCTGAGCGCTGGCACGAACGCTGGCTCCGGCTCCAGCCGGGCGTAGGAGAGCTGCATGCGGCCCGACAGCACGCCGCGGAGGACCTCGCTGAAGCCGAACAGTCCGATCATGGCAGGGATGAAGCCCACTCCGTCCAGTAGCTCAGGGATCCCGAAGGTGAAGCGGGGAAACCCTAGGGTGATGTCGATGCCCACGGTCGCCAGCAGGAGCCCGAGGGTCACGGACACCGCGCCCTTGAGGGGGGACCTGGTGGCGATGAAGGCGGTGCTGCTGAGGCCCAGGACCGCGAGCCAGAAGTACTCGAAGCTGCTGAAGCCCAGCGCCCACTCCGCCAGCAGGGGAGCCCCCACCATGAGGGCGGCGGCTCCCAAGAGCCCACCGAAACTGGAGGCCAGCACGTCCACCGCGAGGACCAAGCGGGCCTTGCCCCGCTGGCTGAGGGCGAAGGAGTCGTCGACGTAGGCGGCGGAAGCAGGCGTGCCGGGCATGCGGACCAAGGCCGCTGGGATGTCCCCTGCGAAGATGCCCATAGCCTGCAGGGTGACGATGGCCGCCAAGGCCGGGACCGGGTTCAGAAACATGGCGAAGGGGACGAACAGGGCCACCGCCATCGTCACCGTCAGTCCCGGCATGGCGCCCACGAACAGCCCGTACACTGCTGCCAGCAGGACCACCAGGAGGACGTCGGGCTGGGACAGCAGACCTACGGCGCGTGTGACGGCTTCCATCTGCCACCCTCCCAGGCGACCACCTCCGCCTACCCCAAGAGGCCCGGGGGCAGGGGGACCCGCAGGACCTTCCCGAAGAGGAGGTACAAGGCTCCCGCGAGGGCAGGGCCTAACAGCAGGCTCCTCCCCAGGCCAGCCCCGAGGCGGGCCGTGAGGCCCGTCAACACCAGGGCCGAGGTGACCAAAAATCCCAGGCGCGGCGAAGCCACCACGTACACCCCCACGGCCAGCACCACCAGGAAGCCGTTGAAGAGATCCCGGCGGGTCCAAGGCAAGGAGGGCGGGTCGCTGCCGCGGAAGCCCGCCGCCACCAGGGCGATCCCCTGGACGGCCAGGAGCACCCCCAGAACCTGAGGGAACAGCCCGGGTCCGGGGTAGCCGGTAGCGAGGTGGGGGAACCGGGAGGCGGTGGCCGAGACGTACGCCCCCAGGGCCAGCAGGAGGAGCCCGGCTGCCGTCTCCCCGGCATTCACCCGTCTACCGCGTGGCGAACCCACCTTCCTTGAGTAGCCTCCCGTTCTTCACGTGCTCCTTGGCCAGGAACTTGGCGAACTCCGCCGAGTTCTTGTAGTCGAACCAGAACCCGCTGGTGCGGATGAACTCGGTGAACTCCGGAGACCGGACCGCCCGGCCGACCGCCGCGTCCAGGGTCGCCACCACCGCGTCGGAGACCGCGCGGGGTGCCGCAAGCCCGGCCCAGCCGCCGATTTCGAAGTCCACTCCCAGCTCCTTCAGGGTGGGCACCTTGGGGAGTGGCGCCCAACGCTTGTCCGCCATCACAGCCAGCACCCGGGCTCTGCCCGCCTGGACCAGGGGGAGGGCCTCCGCGGGGCTGCACGTGCAGATGTCCACCCCACCCGCCACCAGCTCCTGGAGGGCCGCTGCGGCACCGGTGCTGGGGACCCATTTGACGTGGTCCGGGGTGAGGCCCGCGGCCAGCAGCCACCCCACCCGGGCCAGGTCCCAGATCCCACCCGCCGCGGTGCCCGAGGCCTTCAGCCGGCCGGGGTTTGCACGAATGTACGCCACCAGCTCCTGGTAGGTCTTCCACGGCGCGTCCGCCCGCACCGTGATCCCCGCCCGGTTGTTGATCAGCAAGGCGATGGGCCGGTAGTCGGCGAAGGTGAGGTGGGTGAGTCCCAGCCAGCTCATCATGGTGATCTCGATGGTGATCATCCCCAGGGTGTGGCCGTCCGGCTCCGCGGTGGCCGTGGCGAGGTGGCCCACCACGCCGCCTCCTCCGGTTCGGTTCACCACCCCCACCGGGTAGCGCAGTTCCTTCTCGAGGGCCACGGCCAGAGCCCGGGCGGTGCGGTCGGTCCCGCCGCCGGGGGACCAGGGCACGATCACGGTAAGGGGCTTGGTGGGGTAAGCGGCCGCGGAGACCGCCAGGCTAGCCCCCACGAGCGCTGCCAGGGCCAGCAACCCGACCCAACGCAGACGTGCCAGGGTTCGCACAGGAATCACCCCCTTGTTCTGGTAACGTTTTCACTATTCGACGCCGTTCCGCCTTTCTCCTCCCTAGCAGCCTGTCCCGGAAAATGCCTGTGGCAGATGGGTGGACCGGCCCCAAACGTCCCGCAGGGACGTTTGGGGTGGTCTAGGGCCCCAGGACCAGCCGGGGCAGGAACAGGACCAGGTCCGGCCACAACGTGATGGCGAGGAGCACCGCCACCAGGGGGACCAGGAAAGGTGCGGTGGACCGGACCACCACCTCGAAGGGCAGCTGGGCCACCCGGGAGAGGACGAACAGGACGATCCCCACGGGCGGGGTGAGGGTACCGATCATCAGGTTGAGGACCATCACCACTCCGAAGTGGACGGGGTCGATTCCCAGCAGCTTCACCGCAGGGAGGAGCACGGGCACCAGAATCACGATGGCCGCGAGGGCTTCCAAGAGGCAGCCCACCAGCAGGAGGAAGACGTTGATCGCCAGCAGCACCACCGTGGGGTTTGTGGACAGGCCCACCAACCAGCCCGCCAGGACCTGCGGGACCTGGGCCCGAGCCAGGACGAAGGCGAACAGGGAGGAGGTCATGACCAGGATGAGGATGACCCCGTTGGCCTCCACCGTCTCCTGGAACAGCCGCGGGAGGTCCCGCAGCCGGAGCTCCCGGTGGATCACCAGCCCGAGCAGCAGGGCGTACGCGGCCGCCACCACCCCGGCCTCCGTGGGGGTGAAGGCCCCGGCCAGCATCCCGCCGAGCAGGATGGCAGGTGTCAGCAGGGACGGGAGGGCGGCCCAGCCCCGCGCGGCCACTACGTGGAGGCGTGGGAAGGGCCTCCGGGGGTAGCCTCTGCGCCGGCTCATCCAGGCCAGCTGCAGCATGAGGGCCGCGGCCATGAGGAGGCCTGGGACGACGCCACCGAGGAACAGGCGCCCGATGGAGGCGTCCGCGGTCACCGCGTAGACCAACATGGGCACGCTCGGGGGGATGATGGGCCCGATGGTGGCGCTGGCGGCGGTGACCGCGGCGGCGAACTCCCGCTCGTACCCCTCGTCGGTCATGGCCTTGATCTCGATGGCCCCCAGGCCCACCGCGTCTGCCACCGCGGAGCCGGACATGCCCGCGAAGATCACGCTCCCGACTACGTTCACGTGGGCCAGGCCGCCGCGCAGCCACCCCACCAGGGACTCCGCGAAGGCGTAGATCCGGTTTGTCACCCCCGACGTGTTCATGGCGAGTCCCGCCGACATGAAGAAAGGAGCCGCCAGCAAGGTGAAGGAGTTGGCTGCCGCGGTCACGCGTTGGGGCAAGGCCAGCAGGACGTCTCCCTGCGCCCACAGGGAGGCCAGACTGGCCAGGCCCAGGGTCACGAACAGGGGCAGCCCAAGGGCCACGAGGAGGAGCCACAGGCCGAGGAACGTGCCGACCGTCACCGCCGTCCCGAGGGGCCCCGCAGGGCGCGCTGGATCGCGTCCACGGTGAACCACAGCATGAGGAGGCAGGACACCACCGCGGCGCCGTAGATGGCGGACCACGGCAGCGGGAAGGTGATGGCCAGAGTGCCGTGGGAAAGCCTTGCCAGCTCGGTGGCTTGCGCGAGGAACACCGCGAGGTAGACGGCGGTGCAGGTGAGCCCGACCAGCTCCGCCACCCGACGGGCCGGGGGGCTCAGCCGGTCCACCACCACCCCGATCCGGATGTGAACACCGCGCCGGAAGGCCACCGCGGTCCCCAGGTAGCACGTCCAGATGTACAGGTACCGGGCGGCCTCCTCTGTCCACATCAAGGGGCGGCCGAGGACGTAGCGGAAGAACACTTGCACCAGGACCACGACGAAGATGGCGAAGAGGAAGGCGGCCGCGAGGGCGGATGCGACCCTGGGGGCGAAGTCGCCGTCACGCACAGGCGCCCCCGGCGAGGGGTTGGGGGACCCCCGCGGCCGCCGCGGGCCTCAACGGGTGTCCACGATCCGCTGGTACAGCCCGGGGCCCCACTGCGCCTCGAACTGCCGCGGCAAGCTGTCCAGCACCGGCCGGCGGAAGGACTCCACGTCCGGCTGGATGACCTCCATGCCGAGCTTGCGGAACCTGTCCTGCAGGGACCGCTCCCGGCTCAGGATCTCCTGGTTGTGCCACGCCACCGCCTCCTCCAGGGCTTCCGTGAGGGCGGTCTGGAAGGGCCGTCCCAGCGCCCGCCAGGTGCGCTCGTTGATCAGCACCAGACGCGGGGTGAGGATGTGCCCGGTGAGGACCAAGTACTTCTGGACCTCGTACAGCTTGGCCGCGTCGATGGTGGGCAGCGGGTTCTCTTGACCTTCCACCACGTTCTGCCGGAGCGCCAAGTACAGCTCCCCGAAGGGGATGGGGGTCGGGGTGGCGCCCCACGCCCGGGCCATGGCCACGAACACCTCGTTCTCCGGGACCCGCAGCTTGAACCCGCGCAGGTCGGCGGCACCGCGCACCGGCTTGCGGGTCGTGGTGAGGTGGCGGACGCCGTAGTACGTGGCCGCCAGGATCCGCACCCCCCGCTTGTCGATGAAAGCCTGGGACAGTTCCTTCGCGATGGGGCTGGCCATGACCTTGGCCAGGTGCGCGGCGTCCCGCCACACGTACGGGGCCTCCAGGGCACCCAGGGGCGGGAAGAACTGGCTGATGGCGGCGGCGCCCTCCGTGGTGAGCTGCTGGGTCCCCACGATCACGTTCTCGATCTGGTCCCGGGTGGTCCCGAGCTGTCCCGCGGGGAAGGCCTGGATCAGCAGGTATCCCTGCGTCTTCTCCGCGACCCGGCGGGCCACACGTTCGATCATCTGGACGGACGGGTGGTCGGGAGGGAGGACCTCCCCCCACCGGAGGGTCGTGACCGCGCCCGCGGGCGCGCGCAGGCCGACGAGCAGGAGGATCAGGGAGATTCCCACCACCGCACGGCGGACCATGGGCGTACCACCCGTTTGGTGTGAGAACGTTTGCAGATTACCTTCCCCTCCCGGGTCTGTCGAGGGGTGTGGGCTCCCGGCCGGGGGAAGGAGCGCGACGGAGCGCGGTGCCGCACGACTCCCGCACAACGAGCCGTGGCGGGAGCACCACCACCCGGGGGGGCAGGGCGGGGTCGAGGATCCGTTCCAGGAGCAGGCGCGCCGCGGTCCAGCCGAGGTCGAAAGTGGGCTGCGCGACCGCGGTGAGGGGAGGGGTGAGGATGGGAGCCCAGTCCATGTCGTCGAACCCCACCACCGCCATGTCTTGCGGGATGCGGACCCCCTCCTCTCGGAAGCGGAGCAGGGCGCCGATGGTCATGAGGTTGTTGGCCACGAAGACCGCGGTGGGACGCGGGCGGGTCTCCAGAAGCTTGCCGGCGAGCTCGTAGCCGCTGTCCACCTTGAAGGTCCCCTCCAGCAGCCATGAACTCCGGGAGGGCAGCCCGAGGCGGCGGAGGGCCGCCTGGAAGGCGCGGGTGCGCTCCCGCCCCGTGTACAGGCGGCGGGGTCCGCCGATGAGCGCGATGTGGCGGTGACCCAGGGACACGAGGTGTTCCACCGCCGCCCGCACGCCCGCGCGGTTGTCACACACCACCGCGTCCGCGGGGAGGCCCGGCGCCCGGCGGTCCACCTGGACCAGAGGAACGCCGGAGGCCAGCAGGCTCGGGAGGGCCCCCGAAGACGCGTCGGAGGGAGACACGATCACCCCGTCCACCCGGTTTTGCCGCAGCATCCCCACGTACATGGCTTCCTTGCGAGGGTCCTCGTCCGCGTTGCACAGGAGGATCCCGTACCCGTGGGGCAGGGCCACGTCCTCGATGCCCCGGACCACCGCGGCGAAGAAGGGGTTGGCGCTGTCGGAAACCACCACGCCGAGGGTGTGGGTCCTCCCCTTGATCATGCTCCGGGCGATGGCGTTGGGGTGGTAGTCCAGCTCCCGGGCGGCCCGCAGCACACGCTCCCGGGTGCTGGAGCTGACGTACCCGTAGCCGCCCAGGGCGCGGGCCGCGGTGGACACCGAGACCCGAGCCCGGCGGGCCACTTCCCGGAGGGTGACGGACCTGCGCGGCACGGGGACGCTGGTTCGACTCCGGGATCGCCGGCTCCTGCAGGACCCCGGGAGGATTCCCGGCGCCGGCGGCGAATGGTGATAACGTTACCACAAAGTCCAGGAGGTGCCCATGCGGCCTCCCAAGGTGGGGATCCTGAGCTTCTCGGACGGGCGCGAGCACGTCCACCGGGAACTGGTAGGCCTGGTGGAACATTTCCAAGAGCGCCTGGCCCAGCGTCTGCGGCAGGAGGGGTGGGAGGTGGTGACCGGGCGGGAGGTGGTGTGGACCACGGACCTCGCGGTCCGCGAGAGCCGGTACCTGGCGGCCCAGGGCGTGGAAGCCACGGTGTTCAACTACGCCATCTGGGCTTGGCCCCATTTCTCCGCGGTGGCGGCCAACTTCGTTCCACACCCCATCCTGCTCTTCTCCAACATCAACCCCCAGTACCCCGGGCTCGTGGCCATGTTGGCGGCGGCCGGCAGCCTGGACCAGATCGGGGTCCCGTGCGGTCGGGTTTCCGGGGACGTGGAGGACCCCGCGGTGTTCCGAAGGGCGGTGGCATTCCTGCGGGCCGCGGTGGCCAAGAACCGGCTGCGGGGGGAGACCTACGGACTCATCGGGGGGCGGTCCATGGGCATGTACACCGCGGTTCCGGCTCTGGACCAGTGGCGGCGGGACTTCGGGGTGGACATCGAGCACATCGACCAGTACGAGATCGTGCGTCGTGCGGAGGCCATCCCGGACTCCCGGGTGGAGGAGGGGGTGAGCTGGTGGGAGCGCAACGGGGCCACCATCCACTATGACGGCCACAAGCTGACCCCGGAACTCCTCCGGCGTCAACTGAAGGCGTACCTGGCCGTCCGGGAGCTGGTGGAGGAGTGGCGGTTGGACTTCTGCGGGATCAAGGGCCAGCCAGAGCTGACCAACCACTTCGCCACCATGGACGTCCCCGAGGCCCTCCTGAACGACCCGTACGACTGGGAGGGACCCCACGACCCGGTGGTGTGCGCCACCGAGGCGGATAGCGACGGCGCCCTCACCATGGAGGTGTTCAAGCACCTCAGCGGCACGCCCGTGCTGTTTGCAGACGTGCGGCACTACCACCAGGAGGACGACGTGTGGGACCTGTGCAACTCAGGGCAGCACGCCACGTACTTCGCCGCCCGGAGCTTTGACCCCGCGGACAACCTCCCGCGGGTGCACTTGTACCCCGCCATCCTGTACTTCCCCGCGGGCGGGGCCTCGGTCATGCACGTGGCCGCCCCGGGCCCTGTGACCCTCGCTCGCCTGGCGCGGCGGAACGGGCGGTACTGGATGGCCATTGTGCCCGGGCAGTTTGTGGAGTTCTCCCCAGAGGAGACGGAGCGGAAGGTCCGGTCCACGACCCCGGAGTGGCCCCACGCGTTTGCGCGGTTCCGAGTCGCCCCCGAGGTGTTCTTGGCGGAGTACGACTCCAACCACATCCACGGGGTGTACGGGGACTGGGTACCGGAGCTGGCGTGGTTTTGCCGGATGTGTGGGATCGAGGCCCGGGTGTTTGACGGACGCGTGCGGACCGGCGACGAGGTGCTGCGCGAGGCGGGGTAGGGCAGCCGTGGACGCGTACACCGTGGGCATCGACTTCGGCACGGAGTCCGCCCGTGCGGTGCTGGTCCGCTGTGCCGACGGAGCCGTGGTGGCCACGGAGACCTACCCCTACCCGCACGGGGTGGTGGATCGTTCCCTGCCGGACAGCGGAGTTCCCCTGCCCCCAGACTGGGCCCTGCAGCATCCGGGAGACTGGTTGGAGGCTCTGGAAGTGCTCCTCCGCAAACTCGCCACCGACGGAGTCGTGGGGGTGGGGGTAGACTTCACCTCCTGCACCGTCCTGCCCACCACCGCGGACGGGTTACCCCTGTGCCTGCTCCCGGAGTACCGCGACGAACCGCACGCATGGCCGAAGCTGTGGAAGCACCACGCGGCCCAGCCGTACGCGGACCGGATCAACGCCGCCGCTGGGTCTCCAGGCTCCGAGTTCCTCCGGTGGTACGGCGGGAAGACGTCCAGTGAGTGGCTGTGGGCGAAAGGCTGGCAGGTGTTGGCAGAGGCGCCGTGGGTCATGCGGGACGCCTCCCGGTGGATCGAGGCGGGGGACTGGGTGGTGTGGACGCTCACGGGGCGGGAAGTCCGGAGCGCATGCCAGGCGGGCTACAAAGCCCACTGGCAGAAACACGAGGGCTACCCGCCCGCGTCCTTCTGGGCCTCCGTGGATCCCGCTCTCCCGTCCCTCCTGACGAGGCTGGGCCGCCCGCATCCCGTGGGAAGCTGCGCGGGGGAGCTGTCCGCGGAGTGGGCGAGGCGGACGGGGCTGCGGGAGGGGACTCCCGTGGCTGTGGCGGTCATCGACGCCCACGCCGCGGTCCCCGCGGTGGGCGTGTGGGAGCCAGGCCGGTTGGTGGCCATCATGGGGACGTCTACCTGCCACCTGTTGGTGGACACCAACCGGCGGGAGGTCCGGGGCGTGGCGGGGGTGGTGGAGGACGGCATCCTCCCGGGCCTGTTCGGCTACGAAGCGGGGCAGGCCTCTGTGGGGGACATCTTCCAGTGGTACGTACGGACAAGTGTCCCCGAGCGCTGGGCTCCCGGCGGGGGGGAGGCCGGGTTGTTCGAGGTCCTGGAGAGGGAGGCGGCGCGCCTGCGCCCCGGCCAGAGCGGGCTGCTGGCCCTGGACTGGTGGAACGGATGCCGAACGCCGCTTGTGGACGCGGGCTTGTCGGGAGTGGTGGTGGGCCTGACCCTGCGGACGGAACCCCCTGAAGTGTACCGGGCTCTTCTGGAGTCCACCGCGTACGGGACACGCCGGGTGGTGGAGACCTTCGAGGCGGGAGGGGTCCGGGTAGACGAGATCGTGGCATGCGGAGGCCTGGCTGAGCGCAGTCCTCTCTTGGTGCAGATCGTGGCGGACGTCCTCGGCCGGGAGGTGCTGGTCTCCGAAGCCAAGTTCGCCTCCGCGGTGGGGGCGGCGGTGTACGCGGCCGCGGCCGCAGGTGCGGGCGTCCCCCAGGGCGACGTGGTGGAGGCGGCCCGCCGGATGGGGGCCCGCGGTGGGGTCCGCTACCGCCCGCACGCCGCGGCGGGCCGGGTCTACGAGATCCTTTACCGGGAGTACCTGGACTTGGCCAGGTATTTCGGGGAAGGGGGCTCCGAGGTGATGAAGCGGCTCCGGAGGTTGCGGAGCGAATCCCAGCCCCACGAGGGGAGCGGAGGTGAGCAGCATGTCGGGTAAGGTGACACGCCGGAAGTTCCTCCAGGTGGCCCTGGCCGCGGCGGTGGCAGGCCCGGTGGGCCGCTTGCGCCCTGCGCTGGCGCAGGGGAGGGTCCTGGTGTTGGACTACTACACGCTGTTCCACAGCGGTGACGCGGCCGCCATGGAGCTGATCGTCCGGAAGTTCAACGCGGAGGACCAAGGCGTCCGCCTCAACCTCCTGCAGGGGCAGTGGGCGGAGTACTACGCGCAACTCTTCGCCGCGGTGGGGGCGGGCAACGCCCCCCACATCGGCATCTGCCACACGAGCCGGGTGATGGACGTGTACCGGGCGCTGACGCCCCTGGAGGAGTCTCGGGCGGGGAACCTCCTGGAGACCGCCCGGATCCGCGCTTCCGACTACACGAAGAAGGTGTGGGACGCGGGAGTGTACCAGGGGAAACGGTACCTGGTCCCCCTGGACTCCCACATGTGGGGCCTCTGGTACAACAAGGATCTGTTCCGGCAGGCGGGGCTAGATCCGGAGCGGCCCCCGGAGACGCGGGAGGAGTTTGAGCGGGCGTGTGAGGCCCTCAAGAGTCGGACGGGCCGCATGGCCTTTCACCCGTGTGAGGACGCCCTGCCGAGGAAGATCCGGAGAGCGTGGGAGATCTTCTTCTGGGGCCTCGGAGGTGAACTGTTGAGCCCGGACGGCCGCCGGGCGGCGTTCAACGACGAGCGGGGCCTGCGGGCGCTGGACTACCTGGTGACGTTGAGCCGACGCGGGTGGCACCAGCCCGGCACGGACGGCTTCAAGCTGTTCGCCGCGGGCCAGGTGGGTATGCTGCTGGCGGGGAACTGGTACCTGCCCACCGCCAAAGCCAGCGGGGTGAACTTCGGCTTCCACTACGTGCCGAAGTTCTTCGACCGTCCGGTCACCTGGGGCGACAGCCACAACCTGGTCATCCCCCGGCAGCGGCCGGAACGAGCCAGCAACGAGGTGTTGGTGGCTGCCATCCAGGCCATCAAGTGGATCAACGAGAACTCACACCTGTGGGGGATCCACGGCGGGCACATCCCCGCCTACTTGCCTGCCCAGCGGTCCAGAGAGCTCCTGGAGTCAGACTCCTGGAAGCTGGCCCTGCGCAAGTTTTCAGAGATGGCCAACCGGGGCTGGGTGCACTACCCAGTCATCCACCCCAAGGCACCCCAGATCCACGCGGCCATCGAGCCCGCCATCCAGGAGGCGTACAACCTGCGCCTCTCGCCGCGGGAGGCCTTGGCGCGGGCAGAGGCGGAAGTGAACCGTGTCCTGGCGGGGTAGGAGCTTGTCCCGGAAAACCCCGTGCACAGAGGGACCGGGGTCCCCAAAAATCGCGCAGCGATTTTTGGGGTGGTCGAGGGCAGACTCCGTGGGCCAGGGCTGGGCCAGGACGGCCCTGGCCCTGGCCCACGATTACCGGAGCCGGGTGCGGCGCGCCGGGGAAGTAGGCCTTTTCCTCCTGCCCTTCGCGTCCTTCTGGGTGGTCTTCCGCCTGGTCCCGGTCGCCTACGGGGTCGTCATCAGCTTGTACCGGTGGGACCCCCTGGGCGAGGCGGAGTTCGTGGGGCTGCGCAACTACTGGAACCTGGCTGGCGACCCGCGCTTCTGGAACGCTTTGCGGCAGACCTTTACCTTCGCGGCCCTGGTGGTCCCCGCCATCCTCGCCGCAGGTCTCGCCCTCGGTCTGTTCGTGTTCTCCCACCGCCACACCCGCACGGGCCGGTGGGTGGAGGCGGCCTTCTTCTTCCCGTACCTCCTGACGGTTTCCGTGGTGGGCCTGGTGTGGCGGTGGCTCCTGGACCCCGATTTCGGGATGGTCCTCTTGGCGCTGCGGCAGGCCGGGGTGCGGCCCCCGGTCTTTCTGAACGAGCCCGCCTGGGCCCTCCCCGCGGTGGCCTTCGCCACCACCTGGTGGCTGGCGGGCTACCGGATGGTGCTCTTCCGCGCGGCCCTGGAGGACATCCCGGAGGAGGTCTTCGACGCGGCCAAGGTGGACGGGGCTCGAGGGGCTCGGTTGTTGGGCTCTGTGATCCTGCCCCTGCTCAAACCGGCTGTCCTGTTCGCCCTGGTCCTGACCGGCATCTCGGGGTTCATCGTGTTCGGCCAGGTGCTCATCATGACCGCGGGCGGTCCGGGCCGGGCCTCGGAAGTCCTGGCGTTGTACCTGTACCGCTTCGGGTTCGAGTACCTGGACATGGGCAGGGCTGCGGCGGCGGGGGTGGTGATCTTCTGCCTCATCCTCGCCCTGACCGTGGGGGCCTTTCGATGGCTGGGCTACGGCGGCGCCCTCTGAAGAGGGCGGCAGGCTGGGCCCTGGCCGCGGCCGGTGTCGCGGCCGCCGTAGTGTGGGTGTTGCCCGTCCTGTGGATGTTCGCCACCGCCGTCAAACCGACCCCGGAGATCTTCGCCCTCCCCCCTGTCTGGGTACCCAGGAGGCTGACGGTGGACCACCTGCACGCGGTGCTGGGGAAGTGGCCGTTCCTCCGCTGGCTGTGGAACAGCGTGGTGGTCTCCACCGCGGCCACCGTACTGTCCGTCCTGGTGTCCGTCCCGGCCGCCTTCGCCTTTTCTCGGCTGGAGTGGCGGGGGCGCGAACTGGTCTTCTTGGTGTTCCTTTCTTCCCTCCTGATCCCTCTGGAGGTGAACGTGATTCCCCTGTACTTCCTGATGAACCGCCTGGGGCTGTTGAACACGTACCCTGCGGTGTTTCTGCCCATCGTGGGGATGCCCATGGGGGTCTTCCTGCTGCGGCAGTTCTTCGTGAACATCCCCCGGGAGCTGGACGACGCCGCGCGGGTGGACGGGGCAGGGAGCTGGAGGATCCTGTGGTCCGTGGTCCTGCCCCTCTCGGGCCCCGCCCTAGCTGCCCTGGCCATCTACATGTTCGTGTTCTCGTGGAACGAGTTCTTCTGGTCCATGATCGCCTTGTCTTCCCCGCGCATGTTCACCCTGCCCATCGGGCTGCGGGCGTTGCAGGGAGCGTTCGACATCGACTACGGAGTGTTGATGGCCGGAGCCTCCCTGGCCACCCTCCCAGCCCTGGTGGTGTTTCTGCTGCTCCAGCGCCACATCGTCCGCGGGATTACCATGACCGCCTTCCGTTAGGGCGGGCACCGGGGGGTCGTTGAGGAGGCTGCGGTGCGGGTGCTCGGCCGTCTGGAGGTGACCAACCCCCTGCCCACCCGTTTCTGCCACGGGGCTACCCTCCTGCCCGTCCGGGACGGAATGCTGGCCGCGTGGTTCGGGGGGACGGAGGAGGGGCTCCCTGACTCCTCCATCTATTTGGCCCGTCTGGACGACGGACGCGGCGTGTGGTCTGCTCCCGGGCTGGTCAGCCCCGCGGACGGGAAGCCGTGCGGGAACCCGGTGTTGTTCTGGGGCGCGGAGGGAGTGTTGTGGCTGGCGTATTTCCGGGTCTTTGGGGTGTGGTGCGTAGACGGCCGGCCGTGCGCCCGGACCTCCCGGGACGGGGGGTGGAGCTGGTCCGAGGAGCTGATCCTGCTGGACCGGCCAGGGGTGTTGACGAAGAACAAGCCCCTGCGCCTCGGACAGCGGCTCCTCCTTCCGGTGTACGACGAGCGGGCGTGGACCGTGGGTTTGGCCCGGTTGGACGTCTCCCACCACAACACCCGCTGGACCTTCGACGACCTCAGCGTGGGGGCAGGGACGGGCGTACCCATGATCCAGGGGACGCTGGTGGAAGCCGGCGGAGGCGAGCTCCTCCTGCTCATGCGGACCAAGGAGGGGCGGGTGTGGGCGAGCCGCAGCACGGACGGCGGTGAGACCTGGGCAGTGCCCGCACCCACGGAGCTGCCCAACCCCAACTCGGGGCTGGACGCGGTGCGGCTGCCGGACGGCCGCCTGTGGCTTGCGTACAACCACACGGACCGTGGCCGGGACCCCATGGTGTGGGAACTGCGCTACCCCCTGTGCCTCGCGGAGAGCACGGACGGAGGCAGGACCTGGCGTCGGGTCTTCGTGTTGGAGGAGGGGCCCGGGGAGTACTCGTACCCCGCGGTGGTCGTGGACTCCCAGGGCCGGGTGCACGTGGCGTACACGGCGCTCCGGCGGGCCATCCGCCACGTGGTGCTGGAGCCGTAGCGGAATGGTTCGCGTCTGTGTGGTGGGGAGCCTCAACGCGGACCTGGTGGTCCGGGTGCGCCGGCTGCCGGAGGTGGGCGAGACCGTGACGGGCGGGGTGTTCCACACCTTCCCCGGGGGAAAGGGGGCCAACCAGGCGGTGGCGGCGGCCCGCCTCGGGGCCCAAGTGCGCATGGTGGGCAAGGTCGGTGCGGACTCCTTTGGACGAGACCTCCGCGCGGCCCTGACCCGAGCGGGCGTAGACCACGGCTGGGTAGGAGTCGACCCAGAGGTCCCCACAGGGGTGGCCCTGATCGGGGTCGAGGAGTCCGGCCGGAACCTTATCATGGTGGCCCCGGGAGCCAACGCACGGCTGCGTCCGGAGGACGTCCCCGCGGAGTGCGTGGAGGGGTCGGACGTCCTGCTCTTGCAGCTCGAGGTGCCGATCCACACGGTCCTGCACGCGGCCCGCTTGGGGCGGGCGGCAGGGACCCTGGTGTGCCTGGACCCGGCACCCGCCACCGACCTGCCCGATGAGCTGTGGCGCTTGGTGGACGTCCTGACCCCCAATCGGGGCGAGGCTCAGGCCCTCGCGGGCCGCCCGATCCACGACGTGCACGGTGCTCGGGAGGCCGCAGAAGCACTCTTGGCAAGGGGTGTACCCCGGGTGGTGGTCAAACTGGGAGAGGAAGGTGCCCTGTATGCTTCCGCGGGCGAGTGGGGACACGTACCGGCCCTACGGGTGCGGGCGGTGGACACCACGGCGGCCGGAGACGCGTTCTCCGCAGCCCTGGGGGTGGCCTTGGGGGAGGGCTGGTCACTGCCCCGAGCTGTGCAGTTCGCCACCTGCGCCGCGGGTTTGAAGGTGACCCGGATGGGTGCCCAGGCCGTGCCGTCCCGAGAGGAGGTGGAGGCGGCCCTGGGCCAGGGCCTCGACCCCCGGGAGCCCTTCTGGTAAGATGCCTCGGGGCCGGGGGTCCCCGTGGCGGGGAGCCCTGCGGCCGTGGTCGGCCGAGGGCCCGGGAGCCGGGCGGCCGGGCAGGAATCCAGG
>Ga0272447_1001226_pt1 | contig 16593 bp, 10 predicted proteins | sample YNPCB0133_FD_194589 | JGI IMG/M metagenome (GOLD analysis project Ga0272447, IMG submission 194589) | Hot spring microbial mat communities from Yellowstone National Park, WY, United States - YNP-CB-013-3 | ecosystem: Environmental > Aquatic > Thermal springs > Hot (42-90C) > Sediment | place... | reverse complement strand
GGTTGCGATACACCTTCTCCAGTTCGTCCGCATTGTTATAAGTATACTGCCACTCGTGAGGAGTACCGTCGGTGGGGATCACTTTGAGCGTGTGCAGCAGCCCTCTCTGCCAGCCGTACTCCACCACGCCTTCAGGCGTTGAAACGCTCTGCAGAAAGCCCGTACTCGACTGATACGACCAGACCGTTGTCCGACTAGGCTCCTCCATTCGCAACAAACGCCCCTCAAGGTCATACCAATAGCTTACCACCCGATCGGGCAGTACCTTCTGGCGCAGCCGACCCCAGCTGTCGTACTTGTATTCTATCACCTGACCCCGCGCGTTGCGCACCCGCTCCACCCAGCCTAAGGCGTTCCGCGACAGCACCTCGCCCCCACGCCCCAGTGCATCCTGCACCTGCTTCAGATAGCCCCACGCATCATACAGCCGCTTCTGCGTGCGGTGGCTCTCGGCGTCCCACGCCTCCCGCAGCAAGCCCCGCTCCACATCCCACACATACAGGGTGTTCGCATAAAAGGCGTTCACACCTTGACCTGCCAACTCCATCACTTGCACTAAGTCGCCCAAAGCGTTATGCTCGTACTGCAGCCGATACCTCCCAGCCGGCATCAAACTATCGCGCACTTTGCTCAACCGATTGAGCGCGTTCCACTCCAGTTCCACCCAGTTGCCTGTCGGGTCTTCCACGCGGGTCAGGTTCCCTCGCTCGTCCCAACAGAAATGCGAGGTCGCCCCCGAAGGCGATTGCGCCCAGCTCAATTGATACAGCTGGTTCCAGCCCAACTGCCGCACGCGCCCCAGCGGGTCGCTCACCCGCGCCAACCGCCCCAACCTGTCGTACTGATAACACCACGACCGCCCCTGCTGCGCGACACAGACCACCTCCCCATTGCCGCCCAGTCGCGGCTCCACAAGCACCTGCGTCACAGGACACGCCGGCACATCTAACTGGTTTCCCCCTGAGCGTCCCAAGTACTGGAACGATGTGCAGCGGAACCCCGAATAGCCATATTCCACACGATACCCTTCCCGATCCTTTATCTGAACCAGCCGCGCTCTCTCAAAGCCAGAGGTGGAATAGAAGAACTCATATCGCTTGTCCACTTGTGGCGTCTCCCCTTCATAGGTCAAGTCGGGCCAGATGACCCACTGCAAATAGACCTGCATGTCGCCCCCATCAGCAGGCGTCAGATAGTACCCAAACCGCCACTCCCGACCAATGGCGTCTTGCACACGCTTCAAGTGACCATACCACGCCTCCGGAACAGGCGTATCCGTACCCGGCACCACATCCCCTTCCGCATAATACGCCAACACCACCGCACGCCCCACGCTATCCTCTATCCGCTCCAACTGACCTGCCGCGTTGTAAACCAGCCTCACCCATTGTTGATTATGCAAACCCTGTATCTTCGCCAACCGCCACCAATTGTCAACGCCCGGAACAGGCTCAAATATCCACCGCTCCTGCGACGGACGAATCAGTTCATACCGATCATCATCTGGGCTGTCCAACTGACCCTCCACAAAGCGCAACTGCGAATAGACCCCGCGCATCCCCACATAGCTCCCATCCGGCTGCTCGCCAAACTCCAGCCGACGCCCATCTGGCTCCCGAAGCACCACCAGCCGCTGACCATCCGGCTGGCTTACCTCCAGCGAGGCTTCGTAGCTGTGGCGCCAGCCAACACCCAGCACGCCTTTATGACTGTCTTGCGCATTATAGGTCAAGCCGAACGCCACGCCGGTCTGACCGCCCCAGCCAAACAGACCCAGCCCCACCATCAGATTGCCGTTCCACAGGTTCAGCACCCCAGAGGGCACGGGCAGGCTCCCCTGCCACGCAAACGGCTGACCATAGGTGTCGGGCACAGGCGCCGTCGCCTGCACCTCCTTGCGTGTAATCGTCAGCCAGCTGCCCTCTGCAGGCGCCTCCACTTGCACCACATAGGCGTTCGCCGTCGGCACCGGCACCGACACTACCTGCAACGGCAGTGAACCGAACCCCACCTCCATATCGTAAGTGTCACCCGACACCGTATCGCGCAGGCGCACCGCTACCGTTCGCCCCGAAGCGTTGCCAACATAATCCCCCAACTGCACTGCAAACTGCAGCACATACCAGCCGGTGGGGTCAGGGAAATTGCCTTGCCAGGAGTCGTCGCGTTGCAAGCCTTTATTCGCCTTGATGATGGCTAAATCGTCGTCATTCACCTTGCCATCGCCGTTGAGGTCGGCTTCGGGGGCGGTAGTGCCCAATCGGGCTGCCACAAACTCGTAATCGGCGTCATCGATGATGCCATCGCGGGTGGCGTCGCCGTTGGGCAGCGTGAGCGTGGGCACATCCGAAACGCGCTTCCGCACCGTTTCGGCACAAGGTGCGCCATCCGCGCTCAAAACCAGGCGGGCAACGAGCGGACGGGCACCTGTTTCAGCCCTATGCTTCGGCGCTCACCTCCTCGGTATGGGGTTGTCCGGCAGGCAGGGAAGGTTTCCTGCTTGCCCCTTGCTATACACGCTCTTAGCCTGCCCATTTCTGGTTCGAGGGCGTACTGCCTACGCCCCTACTGCCATACACCCCTACTGCCATACGCCCCTACATTTGTTCGTGGCGCAACATTTCCATGCGTTCACGCGCTTTGCGCTCGATGGCGCGCCAGATGCCGCGCAGCCCCATCACACGCTTCATCATGTCGAGAGTCTCTTCGGCGAGAGCGCGTACCTTGAGCGTGCCGGCGTAGATAATCTCTTCGACCAGCCCGCGCTCTTTGGCGAACTGGGCACGCCGCTCGCGGATGGGGTCCAAGAAGGCGTTCAGGGCGCGCGCCAGCTTCTCTTTGACCTCCACATCCCCTACGCGCCCCGTGCGATACCGCGCCTTGAGGTCCTCCACCTCCTCGCGATTGGGATTGAAGATGTCGTGGTAAATAAACACAGGGTTGCCCTCCACCGTGCCGGGGATGTGGGCGTGGATGCGCTTCGGGTCGGTGTACATCTGGCGCACCCGCTTCTCCACCGTTTTGGGGTCATCGGAGAGGAAGATGGCATTCCCCAGGCTTTTGCTCATCTTCGCCTGTCCATCGATGCCCACCAGGGTAGGCACTTCACTGAGCATCACTTCGGGAATGGGGAACACCTCGCCATAGAGCGAGTTGAATCGGCGAGCGATTTCGCGCGTTATCTCCACATGGGCTTCATTATCCTTGCCGACGGGCACCAGATGGGCGCGCGGCATCAGAATATCGGCGGCTTGCAGCACCGGATAGCCCACCAGTCCGAACGGCAGGGCATCTTCGTCGATGTGGGCAGCCCGCGCCATCTCCTTCAGGCTGGGCAGTCGGGTCAGGCGCGGCAGCGTCACCAGCATCTCGAAAAAGAGGTTCATCTCATAGACGGCGTGAACCGCCGATTGGAGATAGATCGTGGCTTTTGCAGGGTCGATGCCCACCGCGAGATAGTCCAGCACCATCTCGCGGATGTTCTCGCGCATCTCCTCGATGTCTTCGCGTGTGGGGCGCGTGGTCAGCATGTGCAGATCAGCAATCAGGAAGTAGCACTCATATTGCTCCTGTAGCTGGATCCGATTCTGCAACGAGCCGACATAGTGCCCCAGATGGAGTTTGCCCGTTGGTCTATCGCCTGTCAGAACCCGCTTCCGCTCACTCATCCTGGCAAATTATACCCCATCGAAAAAGCAGAAACCTTCAGTAGCGATTTCGGGGGTATAGTGCCTAATGGTGATGCCCTGATGCCTTAGGAGCCTGTCCCCACCCCAATCCTCTCCTGTTGATTTTTAACCGTGCGGGGGCGTTCGTACCGCACCGAACGCCCCCTTGAGGTTGTTCAGCTGATGGGCTAGGCTTGCTGGACTACGGATTCCAGCGGCTGAAGACCCGGTCGCGATCTTTAACCTGGTCGTGGCAGCCCTGACACTGCCCCACTGGGTCGGTCACTATCGCTTTACCATTGGCATCCCACGCCTGCCAGCCCCAGCCACCCGACTTCGCATACCGCTTGCTGTCCTTCACCATCAGGGCTGTCACCTTCTTCTTGCCCGGGACATACATGCCGTTCTCGTCTTTGGCTTCATACAGCACAAAGACTATCTGGCTGCCATCGGGGAACTTATTGCTATTCTGGCGGTATGCTCGAGCAGCGGTGGGGTTCGCGTAGATATGATGCACGCCACCGAATGCCCCAAATAGGGGATGCTTATCGCTGTAGATAACCCCTGTGGTGATGTGCGTCCAGTTGCGCCAGTTGTCAGGCAGCTTTTGTGGGGTCGGGACCTTTGTCTGACCCGCAATCGCCACCACGCCCAGCAATATCAGCAAGCCCACTCCGATCAGAAAGCCTCGCATAGTGTTCACCTCCATCATCTAATTTACCCCATAGAAACGCGCCAAGTCAAGAGGTTTCTATAAAGTAAAATACTTACTTTTCGGTAAGTTTTGGCATCTTGAGTGGAAATCCGCCCGTAAAAGGCAGGGATCATCTTGCAAGAGGCGTATTCGGTTCTGCCAAAGTAGGAATCGTGCCCAAAACAGTTCACTTGCGACCATCCATGCCCCACCATCCGAGAACGAAAACCGCTCAATCCCCCCTTGAATCCGCTGCAAGCCCCTTCGGATAGGGTATAATCGGATAGGGTATAATACCGATGTTGCGGTGGGGCCATGGTCTAGGGGACTAGGACGCCTGGTTTTCAGCCAGGAGGACGGGGGTTCGAATCCCCCTGGCCCTACCATTTTAGTGACCCACGCGTACCCATAACGAAAATAGCCCACTTGACCCATCATGAGAGAGGTATAATCCTTGCAGCGAGGTGAGAGTAATGGTGACGATGACTCCGGTGAAGCGGCTATCGCTGAACGATTTGGCGCACTTAAGCACAGGCAAGCGCACGCGCCTCTTTCGGATGATGTATCAGTACGGACTTGGGAACGGCACGATGATGGTGCTGCCCTACGACCAGGGGCTGGAGCATGGACCGCGCGACTTTTTCCCCTATCCGCCTTCGGCTGATCCTGAGTACATCTGCCAGTTGGCGATAGAGGGTGGTTTCTCGGCGGTAGCGTTCCAATACGGCATCGCCGAGAAGTTTATCGCGAAGTTCGCGGGGCGCATCCCGCTGATTCTGAAGCTGAACGGCAAGACAGAAATCCCCTCTGATGCCCATGCGCTCTCGCCGCTGAACTCGCGCGTAGAAGATGCGGTGCGTTTGGGTGCGGATGCGGTGGGCTACACGCTCTATGTCGGCTCGCCACGCCAAGATGACGACTTCCGCCAGTTCATGGAGGTGCGGGAAGCGGCGGAGCGGTTTGGCATGCCCCTTGTGGTCTGGTCCTATCCGCGCGGCGAGGCAGTGGAAGCCAAAGGCGGGCGTGATAGCCTCTGGGCAGTGGATTATGCTGCACGGGTGGCAGCTGAGCTGGGCGCCGATGTGGTCAAAATCAACTTTCCCAAGCTCGCCCCGCCAGAAAAACGCGCCCTGCATCCAAAGCCCTATAATGAACTGGAGGAGAGTGACGAAGCCCGCATCCGACGCGTGATTGCCTCCGCACCTGGCACCTTCGTGATTATCTCCGGTGGTGAGAAGGGCAACGACGAGGATGTGTTAAACAAGGTGCGCCTCTCGATGGAGGCGGGCGCCACGGGACTTATCTTCGGGCGCAACATCTGGCAGCGACCCTACGAGGAGGCGATGCGCATTATCGGGCAAATCCGCGACATTCTGCTCCAGTATCCACGCTGAGGAGATATATTATTATTCCCAGCACAAGCGCTTGGCGGGGTTCCCCGCCAAGCGCAACGGGCATCGGAGCGTCACCCCCTTGGGACATCAAGCCCGTATGGAGCAAACGCCCGACGCCCACACGAACCATAGCCCGAACCCCTTGCAAGGGCTTTCAAGCCCGCAACACCAGGTTGGTGCAAACAATGGCACGGTTCGCAAGCAAATTATACCTAATCCCAGGAGGAGGAGAGGGCTTAACCAGAGACTGAACGCCATCCGACACTTCCTTTAGCGCAGCCCCTCTGTCCGAGAATGGCTCGACAGTCTCTTAGCGGCGGAGGTGAGGGGGGAGATGCTCTGGCAGCAGGGTGGTGGCGTCGGGCGGCGCTAGCACCACCGCCGACTCGATGGTGTTCTCCAGCTCGCGCACATTGCCCGGCCAGGAATAGGCTTGCAAAATCGCCAGCGCTTCAGCGCTTACTGCCTGCAGGGCGCGGTTGTTCTCCTCGGCATATTTCCGAATGAAATGCTCCACCAGCAGCGGGATGTCTTCGGGTCGCTCACGCAGCGGGGGCAGGTGGATATGCACCACCTGCAGGCGATAGAAGAGGTCGGCGCGGAAACTGCCCGATTGAACCGCCTGCTCCAAGTCGCGATTGGTAGCCGCAACGAGGCGCACATCGACGGGGATGGGCTTGTTGCTACCGAGCCGCTCGATCTCACGCTCCTGCAGCACGCGCAGCAACTTGACCTGAATCAGGGGCGGGATGTCACCAATCTCGTCCAGGAAGAGTGTGCCGCCGCTGGCTGCCTCGAACTTGCCGACGCGATCGGTATCAGCACCTGTATACGCGCCTTTGACCGCGCCGAACAGCTCCACTTCCAGCAGGGTCTCTGGGATCGCCGCGCAAGAGACCGCCACAAAAGGACCGCTGGCGCGACCGCTCTTCTCGTGCAGCATGCGTGCGATTAGCTCCTTGCCCGTGCCGCTTTCGCCTGTGATAAGCACGGTAGTGCGAGTATCCGCGACACGCTCCACGATTGCCAGCACCTGCTGAATAGCGGGACTATTGCCGATGAAGGTGGTCGCTTTGCGGGCGGAGCTGCGTTTGCGACCGCTTGGGGAGGGTAGCCTGCGCTCCCGATCGCGCAAAGCGTTCCGAATCACTTTGCGCAGCACCTCCATCTCGAGGGGTTTGGTCAAAAAATCGATCGCGCCCAGTCGCATCGCCTCCACGGCGGCGGGGATTGTGCCGTAGGCGGTCATCATCACCACCAGCAGCTCGGGAAACTTCTCGCGTGTGCGACGCAGCAGCTCCAGCCCGTTCATGTCGGGCATCACCACATCGGAGACCATCACATCGCATCGCGCCTCATCCAGCAGCTTCAAGGCTTGATGCCCACCCGATGCCGTGATCGTGTGGTAGCCCTCCTTCTGGAGCGCTATCGACAGAACCCGACGGATATTCTCCTCATCATCCACGATTAGGACCGTTGCGCTCATGGCTCACTGCTCGTCGCTCATTGGTTCCATTTTCGGGAGCCAGACGGTGAAGATGGAGCCTCCCTCTGCAGGGCACTCCACATGCACCTCGCCCTGGTGCGCCTGCACAATCTTTTGAACGATGCTCAGCCCCAGTCCGGTTCCCCGCGTGCGCGTGGTGTAGAAAGGCGAGAAGATTCGGTCGCGGATTTCAGGCGGGATGCCGGTGCCTGTGTCCTGCACTTGCAGGTAGATTCGCCCGTTCTGTTCTCCCGCTCGCAGCACGAGGTGTCCCCCTTCAGGCATCGCCTGAATCGCGTTCTGAATCAGGTTGCGCAGCACCTGTTCGATTCGAGCGCTATCCAAAGCGGCGACAGGCTCCCCAGCGATTTCCAACTGCGTTATGATATGCGCCTTTTTGAAATAGGGGGTAAGCGCCATGAGGAGGCGTTCCAGGAGCGGGCGCAGCGCGATCATGCGACGATTCAAGGTGAACGGGCGGGCAAACTCCAGAAACTCGTCGGCAATCTCATTAAGCCGCGCCACCTCCTGACGAATGATTTCGATATAGGTCAGCACCGATTCAGGCAGGTCTTGCTCTTGCATCAGCAGATCCGCGGCGCCTTTGAGCGCGGTCAGCGGGTTGCGAAGCTCGTGGGCAATCGTGGCGGTCATCTGCCCGATTTCGGCGAGCCGCTCCATCTGGCTGAGGCGTGTTTCGAGGCGGTGATACTCGGTGATGTCTTCGAACACGACCACCGCCCCCCCTGTTCCTTCAGTACCCCGCACGATAAGGGGCGTGATGGTGAAGTTGAGGATACGCGTTTCACCCGCTTTGAAAAAGGGGATGCGATAGAGCGTGCGCGTGCCGCCCCCTTGCAGCACCTCGTTAAAAGCCTCCACGATGGCTTTGAGCGAGGCTTCCTCGAACTGGTGCTGCACCCACTGACATAGTTCGCGATAATGCTTGCCGATGGCGTCGCGGGCGCGGATGCCCATAATCGACTGAGCTGCACGGTTCCAGGTCGTGATAGAGCCTGTGGCGCTCAGGGTGAACATGCCGGCGCCGAGACTGCGCAGAATGTTATTACGGAAGGCGGCGAGGTTCTGAATCTCGCGATAGCGTTGCTCCATCTCACGGTAGAGCCGCGCATTCTCGATGGCGATGCCGACCTGCATCATGAACACATTGAGCAAATCGACCTGCTCTGGGTTGAACACCCCGCTCCGATCCGCGTTATCGGCGAGGATGACCCCGATGCAGCTGCCATGCACCACGATAGGCAGCACGCAGTAGCGGTTCGTGCCGATGGTGCGTCCGAAGCCCCGCATCGGCTGCAGCTCATTCCGGGCGTCCTGCACAATCAGTGGCATCTTCTTTTTGGCGACGATGCCGATGACACCCTGCCCCTTGCGGAACCCACGCGGCGGGAACATCTCGCGGGTGTAGCCGCGCAATAGATAAGGCTGGTAGGTGCGGGACGATTCGCTTTGTAAAAAGAGCGCGTAGCGCGAGAAGCCGACCACCTGCTCAATCTGCCGCCCCGCCAGATCCAGCAGCGTCTCGATATCCAGCACCGCACTGATAATCTGGGAGAGATTAACCAAAGTGGTCAGCTCCTGCACCCGCCGATTCAGGTTGGCGTAGAGGTTGGCGTTCTCAATAGCCAGGGCTATCTGGCTGGCGAAAACGGAGAAGGCGCGCAGATCCTCGCCGGTAAACGGCGGGGCAGGCTGCAGCCGTCGCAGGGTCAGCACACCGAACACCGTGCCTTGCTGATTGCGCAGGGGCACGCAGAGCGAACCGCTGATTTCGGGACGCGGCACCACCTCGGTCAATTCCGGATGTTGGCGTGGGTCGGTCAAGATAAGCGGTTCCCCACTGAGCGCCACTCGCCCCGCGATGCCCTCCCCCAGCGGCACCCGCACTTGGCGCACCAGCTCGTCCGGCAGCCCATAGCTGGCGGCGATACGCAGGCTCTGCTGCTCCGGCTCCAGCAACATCAGGGTACACGCCTGCGCATCCATCGCATGCGCTGCGCGCTCCGTCACCATCCGCAGGAACTGATCCAGCGGATACTGGGAAGCGGCAAGGGCGGTCTCATACAAGGTGGCAACGGTCTGGAGGCGTCGCGCCGACTGCCGACGCAACTCGTCCATATCCACCTCGCGTCTTGCATCCCGCATCAGTTCCGTGAGCCAGTGCCACTGGGACATCGCCTTGCCCCTCCATGATACCCACTTTGCAGGGAATCGGCACGCCTCGTCGAAAGCAAGGCGATTGGTCGGACCCGTCTGACCAGTCCAACACCCTACATAATTCGAAGGAGGTAACGATGAGCCAGATACGATTGGGACTGATTGGCAGCGGTGGCATGGCACGCCACCATCTGAAAGTGCTTCAGGGTGTGCCCGAAGCGACGATTGTGGCGATAGCGGAGCCGAGCGAGGAGCAGCGTGCCCGCACACACGAGCGGTTCCCGCATCTGCAGGAGGTGCCTCTCTTTGAGGACTATCGCACGATGCTGAACCAGGTGGAAATGGATGGCGTGATGATTATCACACCCCACACGCTCCACTTCCAGCAGGCGATGGACGCGCTGGATCGCGGGCTGCATGTGATGATTGAAAAACCGATGGTCTGTACCACCGAACATGCCCGCACACTGGTGCAGCGGTTCAAAGAGACAGGCAAAATCGGGCTGGTTGCCTATCAGCGGCACTATATTCCCACCTATCGCTATGTGTACGAAGGCATTCGGCGTGGCGAGATCGGCGAGCCGCACTTCGTGCAGGCGGTCAACCTGCAGAACTGGTACCACCTAACACGCGGCTCATGGCGTCAAGACCCTGCGCTTTCGGGCGGTGGGCAGCTCAACGACACGGGCAGCCATCTGGTCGATTTTCTGCTGTGGATTATCGACGCCCCTGCCACCAAAGTGAGTGCGTTTATGCAATACTTCGATATCCCCGTGGATGTGAACGCCGCTTTGGCGTTCGAATATGCCAACGGCGTGATAGGGAACCTCTCGATCATCGGCAGCACGACCGTCGGCTGGCACGAGGAGATTACCGTGGTGGGCAGCGAGGCGACCTATCTCATTCGGCAGGATCAGCTGGAGATTTGCGATAGGCATGGCAACCGTTTTCGTCCCGAGAACCTGCCAGAGGGTTCCCAGCCCGTTATTAATTTTGTAAACGCCATTCTGGGTCGGGAGGAGGTGCGCTCGAAACCGGAGGATGGCTTGAAGGTGATTGCGTTCACGGAAGCCGCCTGGCAATCGGCAAAAGAGGGCGGCACGCCCATACGGCTCCAATTGTAGCCAGTCGGCTGCCCGAATAGGACAGGGTAGGGGGCGCGGGACGCTAACTGCCCACGCGCCCGCTTATCAGCAGTCGCTGCCCACCTCCCGAACCGGGTGTTGCCAAATACCCCGACGGCTCGTTAGACGCAACGCGCACGCCCCCCGCGCTCGATGCGCGTTTCTCGGTCGCGAACAGCCAGCCGTTCACCTCCGCAAGGTGTTCCTGTTTGGTCTCCTTGCTGTTGATGAACGGCTGCACACGAGAGGGGATTCTAACACCCGCTGCCGAAGTTGAACAGCACCCGCAGCAGGTCGGCGTCATCCACTACCCCGTCGCAGTTCACATCCACGCGACCGAGATTGCTGCCTGTCTGCCCGAAGGCGAACAGTACCGCCAGCAGATCGGCATCGTCGATGCAGCCGTTGCCGGTCACATCGCCGTTATGCGCAACGCAGCAGTCTGCAGGGTCGCCCCGATTGGCGCCCTGCGCGTTCGTCAGCGTGATGGTGTAGACACCGCCCGCTGCCGTGCTGCCAAACCAGCCGTTCACTCGCGAGGTGCGTTCCGGTCCGTCGGGGCAGCGAACAGTAGTGTGGGGTGTGTTATTCCAGATGAGACCGTCGCCGCAGCCCTGCGCGTCGCGATTGGAGCGACTAATCGCGAGGTAGTAGACACCTGCTGGACGCCCAGTCAGACACTCAGAGGAGTTATCGATCGTGGATTGCGTGCTGCCGCTCGAATCGTCATTGAACGCCACGCCTTTACCCGCCGAATCGAACAGCCACAGCTGGGTGTCGAAGCTTGCGCCACCCACCGTCGTGGCGGTGAAGGCGGCGGGGTTGGGTAGGTAGATAGCGTACATGTCCACATCGTTGTCGCCCAGCACACCGTCAATCACGGTCAGGGCGCCGCTCGGCGTGGATTGGGAAGTTTCGGGCAGGTCGCCCGCATCGCCCACCTCCAGCAACACGCGCAAGGTACATTCCGAACGGCTCCAGCTGAACCGGTCGTTGGTCGGGCAATAGTTGAACTCCACCGTGATGGTGTGGTTGCCGAAGCTGAAGTCAGTCGGTATCGTGTAGTTGAGTTGGGCGACGCCCGAGCTGTTGGTGGCGGCGCTGCCGACAAAGCTCCCATCCACATAGAAGGCGACAGGAGCGTTTGCGATGCCCGCGTTCGTGTCGGTGCGGGTCAGGGTCGCGCTGAGCGTGACCGTCGCGCCACGCTGCCCTGCCACATTGGCGCAGCTGAGCGCGCTGCGAATCTTGCGTAGGGTAATCTCGTGCGCGGAGGTCATCCAAGTGTTGGGACGCGCATGCTCGCCTGCCAGCCAGACGGTGCGGTAGTCGCAGCTATCCAGATGCGAGCCGGAGTAGTCGCCCCAGCGATTGCGAGTGGACTCGAGACCAGCGACCCCACTGCCGAAGCGCAGTACGATACCACTACCGATGCTCTCATCACCTTCCAGCCACGGGTAGACCACGAAGCTCACATAGTAGGGGTTACTAGCGTCCCCGTTGGAGATGTTGAGCCCCAGCGCCATGTCCTCGTCGCGGGTGGCTTCCAGGGTCGGGAAGAAGCCGTCGAAGTTCGTGCCGAACCAGAGCAGCGCGTCGCGTGGCGCGGTGTTGTTCAACACATCCAGACGGTAATACTTGGAGCCGACCGCCGCGCCGCCTGCAACTCCCACATGGTGGCAGGTGTAGAGGTAAGGGTAGTTCAGGCGCGCCTTGTCCAGGATGCGGTTGTCCGCTGTTAATAGCACCTGCCCTCTGCCTGGCTCACGCGCTCTGGGTGGTGGGGAGTACGCGCCTACCCCGATATCCGCTTGATGCACCAAGTTGGGCGTACCGCTCCCCTGATGCCATGCGGTGGGGTTTTCGATGCGGTAGACCCGCACATAGTTGCCACCGCGGCGCGGAATGTGCGCCCAATAATGCCATCGGGGACTGGTCATCACTCGGTACCCTTGGGCAGGGGCAATGGTCATGGGCAGGTTCCAGAAGTCGTACCAGTACGCTGGGGCACCGTTGTAAATCTGGTTTTTCCACAGGATGCGCACCTTCGCGTAGCGGAAGCTGCCACCGACATTAACCATGTTCCCCGACAGGTAGACCGCCTCATTGTCAAAACCAAGATGGGGAAAGTCTGCCCACTGGTTTTGCTCTGTACTACTGTCGAAGCGGGCGTTGAGGTCATAGACAATCCAGCTGCCATGCGGGTTATTATCGTCGGAAATCATCAGCGTCCACCACGACCCCTGCGAGAAGTTACTTCCACGCCCGCGTAGGTACAGGATGACCCATCGCTCGTTCCAGTAGTCATACACCACGCGCGGGTCAAAGAAGAAGTCACTGGAGCTCAACCATGTGTTCATATCCACTCGGAATTGCTGGTTGCCGTGGCGGTCGTAGATCGCCCAGTCGTCGTTGGTGACCACCACAACATGGTCGGGACCAACCGCCACATTGGTATCGGGTGGAGTGAGGTCGTTTGGACCGATAGCTTCGAACCAGCGGAATGCCTCCAGCGCTTGGGGATAGAAGTCGCTGAGCGACGGCTGGAAGATTTGCGCGGCGGTCGAGTCGCCCGGCTGGAGATTCGGTTCTACCTCGTGGCGTGGTGCCTCGCGCTGGCGGAACGGCTCACGCGGCAGCGGTTGAGCAGGAAACCACTCGGTGGAAACGCGGATGGGCATCACCCATCCCGGAGAGCCTCCTTGTGCGGACGGGTCATGCGGTATGCCCCCGAAAGCGGAGGGCGGCAGGTCGATAAGCCGACGCTCCCCGTCGGCTGAAAGCACGACGCCTTTCTGGTCAGCAAACATGGGCACTGCAAGTGTGCCCAGCAAAGCGCCCAGCGATACGGCACGCCCGATTCGGGATATCGCATGCATCAAGTGTTCCTCCTTTGAGCCTCCTTCAGCGGAGCGAACGCATCGTGAGCAGGACTTCCCCATGCGAACGCTTTTCCGCTGAAAGGCTCGCCCCTGTTATACCCTACTTTGCGGGGTTGCCGAGGGGGTTATCGAGCCAGTTCCTGTAGCAGGGCAGCATATTTCTGCGCGACCACGCGCCGCTTGACCTTCAGCGTGGGGGTCAGCTCACCACTCTCTATCGTGAAAGGGCTGGACAGCAGCCGAAACGCTTTCACCCGCTCGAAGTCCGCCAGCTCGCGATTCACTTTCTCAATCTCCTGACGGAACAGTCGCTGCACGAGGTCGTGTTCGAGTAAGCTACGCAGGTCGCTTGTGTCCAGCTCTTGCTGATGGGCAAATTGTTTGACTCGCTCGATGTCGGGCACGATCAAGGTGACGGGCGCGCTCATGCCGTCCCCGAACACGACCGCCTCCTGAATGTATTCGCTCTCACGCAGCAGGTTCTCGATGCGTTGGGGCGCCACATTTTTGCCGTTCGCCAGCACGAGGATGTCCTTCTTGCGGTCGGTGATGTAGAGGTAGCCGTGTTCGTCCATGTAGCCGATATCGCCCGTGTGGAACCAACCATCTGGGTCGATGGTGGCAGCGGTCGCTTCCGGCTTTTTGTAGTAGCCCTTCATGATATTGGGTCCGCGCGCCAGAATCTCGCCATCGTCGGCGATTCGGATTTCTACAGCAGGGATGGGCTTGCCGACGCTGCCGAATCGGGGCGCATGCGCGGGATTCACGGTCAGCACCGGGCTGGTCTCGGTCAAGCCGTAGCCCTCCAAGATGAGGATGCCGAAGGCGTGGAAGAACTCGGCAATCTCCTTGGGCAGGGCAGCACCACCCGACACAAAGAAGCGCAGTCGCCCGCCCGTGCGCTCCCGAATCTTTTCGCCCACCAGCCGATCCAGCACGCGATGCAGCAGCCGCTTGGTCAAGGGGCACGGTCGTCCCTCACGCCAGCAGCGCGAGACCTCCTTGCCCGCCGAGAGCGCCAGATGAAACAGCCGCTGCTTGAGTGGGGTCTGCTCGCGCACCGAGCTTAGAATCCGATCACGCACCGACTCGAAAAAGCGGGGCACACCCAACATCAGCGTCGGGCGCGCCAGCTGCATATCCGCCGCTAAGGTGAACAGGCTCTCGGCATAGGCAATCGTCAAGCCTGCATAAATCGGTAGGAAGTGCCCGCAGCACCGCTCAAACACATGGCTAAGCGGCAAGAAAGAGAGGAACAGGTCGTTCGGGTTCCACTCGATCACATCGAGGCAGGCGGCGATATTGGAGATGAAATTGTGATGGGTCAGCATCGCGCCTTTCGGCTCGCCTGTGGTGCCGGAGGTGTAGATGATGGTGGCGATTTCGTCGGGTGTAACGGAGCAAGCGATGTGCTGAAAGTGGGACTCGGTCAACTCGCCGGGTAGCTGTAGCAGCTCTTCGAAGGAGGTGGTCTCGCCATGCTCATCGGGTTGGATGCTGACCAGTTGGAGAGCGAGGTTCGTCTCCTCCAGGGCCTCCCGTGCCTTGCGTAGTTGGCGTTTATCACTGACCAGCATGAGGGTTGGCTCGGCGTCGCGCAGAATCTCCGCCACCTGCTGGGCGGTCAGAGTGGGATAGATGGGCACGGTGATAGCGCCCAGGCAGAGAATCGCCCAATCGGTAATCGCCCACTCGGCGCCATTCTCCGCCATGATTGCCACGCGGTCGCCAGCGCGAACCCCCAGTGCGTGCAGTCCCCGGGCACAGGCAAACACGCGCCGATACAGCTCGCGGTAAGTAATGGGATGATATTGCCGTTCCCGCTTGACCAGCAGGGCAGGCTTATCGCCGTGCTGCTCCACACTGCGCAGCAGCGCTTTGGGTAATGTATCGACCATCACTTTTGCGCACCTCCCTGTTAGGGAGGTTTCGACAAGGGATGTCTTTTTCCTGCAAGGTACAATTTCCCACACATGGCTTTGCGGCAGGTGATGGCGGTCTTCGGCACACGCCCCGATGCTATCAAGATGGCACCGGTGGTGCTTGCCCTGCGAGATGACCCGCGCTTTCAGGTACGGGTGGTGGTCACAGGTCAGCATCGCGAGATGCTCGATCAGGTGCTGCAGCTGTTTCAGATTATGCCCGATGAGGATTTAGATGTGATGACACCGCACCAGACGCTGGCGCAGATTACCACGCGCGCGCTGGAGGGGCTGGATCAGGTGCTGCAGCGTTATCGTCCCGATGTGGTACTGGCGCAGGGCGACACCACGACCACCTTCGTCGCCGCGCTTGCGGCGTTCTATCATCAAATTCCGTTCGGGCATGTGGAGGCAGGGCTGCGCACCTATAACAAGCATCACCCCTTCCCGGAGGAGCTTAATCGCCGACTGACCGCGCCGCTGGCGGATTTCCATTTTGCGCCGACGGAGCGCGCACGCCAGAACCTGCTGCGCGAGGCGATCCCGCCAGAGCGCATCTGGGTCACGGGCAACACGGGCATCGATGCGGTGCTGTGGGTGGCGCAGCAGCCGTTTGAGCCAGCCGAACCAGCCCTGGATCGCTTTTTAGCGCACACGGGATGCCGCCTGCTGGTCACCACCCATCGGCGCGAGAACTGGGGTGAGCCGATGCATCAGATTGCGCAGGCGGTGTGCGACCTGCTCAATGCCCTCCCCGACCTGCTGGTGCTGCTGCCGATGCATCGCAATCCGCGCGTGCGCGAGGTGCTACATGGCGTGCTGGGCGACCATCCCCGCGTACTGCTTACCGAGCCGCTGGACTATGCGCCCTTTGTGCATGCGATGCGCCATGCGACGCTCATCTTGACCGATTCGGGCGGGGTGCAGGAGGAGGCGCCTGCGTTTGGCAAGCCGATTCTGGTGCTGCGCACCACCACCGAGCGTCCCGAGGGCGTCGAAGCGGGCACGGCGAAGCTGGTAGGCACGGAACGCGAGCGTATCCGCAATGAAGCGCTGCACCTGCTGACCGACCCCGATGCCTATGCCCAGATGGCGCGCGCGGTCAACCCCTATGGCGACGGACACGCCGCCGAACGCATCCGCGAGATATTGGCAACCCATTTGGTATAATCGCTCTTTGTGAAGTGGGCAGACATTATCGAAGCGATCATGCATGAGCATAACGGTATCGCCTCGTTGGAACTG
>Ga0272447_1001216_pt1 | contig 16696 bp, 22 predicted proteins | sample YNPCB0133_FD_194589 | JGI IMG/M metagenome (GOLD analysis project Ga0272447, IMG submission 194589) | Hot spring microbial mat communities from Yellowstone National Park, WY, United States - YNP-CB-013-3 | ecosystem: Environmental > Aquatic > Thermal springs > Hot (42-90C) > Sediment | place... | reverse complement strand
CGGTGCTGAAGGCAATTTCAGTGAAGGAGGGCTGAGAGATGCCTATTTCCACCAACGATTTCCGACCCGGAATCACCGTCATCATTGACGGCGAAATCTACATGGTCCTTGAGGCTCAACATGTCAAGTTGGGGCGGGGCGGAGCCCATGTTCGGACGAAACTGAAGCACCTGTTGACAGGCAATGTCTTGGAGCGCAACTTCAGGGCTGGCGAGGAATTTGAACAAGCCATCGTGGAAAGGCGTCCCTTCCAGTTCCTTTACCGGCAAGGCGACGAGTTCGTCTTCATGGATGTCGAAACTTACGACCAAGTTACCTTGAGCAGCGAACAAGTTGGCGATGATGCTCAGTTTCTCAAAGAAGGCACGGAAGTCATCTTGGTCTTCCACGAAGGCGAACCCTTGATGGTTGAGTTGCCGACAGCCGTTGAGTTGCAAGTTGTTGAAACTGATCCCGGCGTTAGGGGCGATACCGCTGCAGGTGGCTCTAAGCCCGCAAAACTGGAAACTGGTGCCGTCATCCAAGTCCCGTTGTTTATCAATGTCGGCGACATCGTTCGCGTTGACACCCGCACAGGTCGCTATATTGAGCGCGTCAAATCGTCTTAACGAGGGAGGCAATTCGCCATGAAATCTTTGTCAGGTGGGATTAGCCGAATTGAACTGGCAATTTTCTGCCGCCAGTTCAGCGCAATGCTCAGTGCAGGCGTTGATGCCTTCCGCGGGATAGAGGTTCTGAGGCAGCAAACCGACAACCCTCGACTCGTGGAAATTCTGGATGGCATCGCACGCGACCTGTCATTAGGTAAGAGCCTCGCCCACGCTTTCTCCCGCTACCCGAACTATTTCTCCCCGCTTTTCATCAGCATGGTTAGGCAGGGCGAGAGGGAAGGGATTTTGAGCGAAGTGCTTTTGAAGTTGGCTGAGCATCTGGAGAGGGAAGCAACTGCTTTCGGGTTCGGAACCGAACAGGCTGTAGCCCGCTTCGACTGGGACGCTCTGGTAGAGAAACTCCGACCGCTGGTCACTTGGCTCGCTATTGCTGTCGGCGCTATCATGGTAGCAGTGGCATCGCTCTGGTATATCACCCTCATCGGTTTGCTGCCCCGACCTTATCTTGGTCCGAACATCGTGCTTCTTATCGGCTTGATGATGTTGCTCTTCGCTCTCATCTTCCTTCGCTACAAGCCGCCACAAATCCTTCGCTGCAATTTCTGCGGTCGCCCTGAGAGCGTCGCTGGAACGCTCATTCCAGGCGAAGGCGTTCACATCTGTGCTGACTGTGTTCAACGAAGCGTTCAAATTTTGCGCGAGCATCAATTAGCCGTCGCTGACCAGCCCGTTGAAGTCGGAGCGGCAGTCGGCGAAGAAGAAACTACCGAAGAGAGCGAGAAACGAGAGTTACCCGAAGACGAGAGGCTTTGGCGACCGAGAGGTCAAGTCGTCTACTTAAGCGACGAAGAAACGCCCGAGGAAGACCGCATCAAGATTTTGCCGAAGCCTGAAGATGAGGAGTGATGCGTGGAGCGTAATCCGTAAAGCGTAATGCGTAATTGCTTGGTTGCGTTTATGGCAGCGAGTGAGTGGCGGACAGATTTAAGGCGCATTTATGTTGGCTTGACAAATCTTCACAAGTCGTTGCAACCCTTCAGGTTCGCCATCCCAACGGAGCCATATGCCTCGCAGGTTGTCCAACTGGGTCGGTTTCGGGTAAGGGCTGAGGAAGATGCCGTTAGGATGAACTTCCATGCGACGGATTTGCTCCCAGCGGAGTTTTCGGTCATGCAGGAAACTTGAAACCTCAACGCCTTCCTTCGTCACCCTGAAATGGAGCGGGAACAAAAATTCGCCGACAGCGTTGAGCAGGAACAACCCCATCAGAAACGCAATCAAAGGGTGAATCCAAAGCCAACCGACAGCAAGGGTCAAAGCGATGACGAGCACGACGATTGCTGCCTTGAAGGGTTGGCGACGGGCAAGGTGAACCGTCCATTCCATCAGAGTTTTCCGCTGGTCTTCCGCCTTGACAGTCTTTTGCTTCCGCTTCCGCATAACTCCATCACCGTTAATGGTTGTTGCCAAATCTCAAGACTTGCCCGTTTCGTTCGCCTGTCGGCTGACCGTTCGCCAAAGCGGGAACTCCGTTGACGAAAACCCATTCAATGCCTTCGGCGGGCAAATGCGGGTTCTCATAAGTAGCGCAATCGCGCACCCGTTCAGGGTCAAAAACAATCAAGTCGGCAAAATAACTTTCCCTGACCAAGCCTCGCCTCTTCAAGCCCAACTTCTCCGCAGTTTTGCCAGTCATCTTTGCGATGGCTTCGTGCCAAGTCAACTTGCCAGTTTCCTTCACGAGCCAACGAAGAACTTTAGGGAAAGTGCCATAAGTTCGGGGGTGAACATAAGGCAACGAAGAGATGGGACGAGGGACGAGGGGCGAGGGGCGAGGTTCAATGGAGGCGGGAATTGTCAAGGCATCGGAGCCGATAAGGCAAAGTGGGTGTGTCAGCACTCGCTCAACATCTCTTTCGTCCATGACGAACCAAACCATCGTGACCGCATTTTGCTCGTGCTCAATCAGGTGCAAAACTGTTTCCGCTGGCGACAAGCCGAGTTGATTTGCGATTTCGGTCACAGCCTTGCCTTGTAGAGGGCGATATTCGTCTGAAGCGACCGATGCGACCAAAACTTTGTCCCACTCCAGTGACTCATCGCTTTCAAGCGCTTCAAGGATTTGTTGACGCTGGTGCTTATCCTTCAACCGTTCCAACATCACCGAAGGTCCGCCTTCAAACGCCCAAAGGGGCAAGAGTTGAGCCAAGTAGGAACTGCCGGCGGTGTATGGGTAGGCGTCAAAGTTGACATCGTGACTCAAGGCTGCACGCTCAATCAACTGCAAAGTGACTTCAACTTTGCCCCAATTGGGCTTGCGAGACGCTTTGTGGTGCGAAATTTGCAACTTAACGCCCGAACGGATGGCTGTTTGCAGGGCTTCCACAACTGCGGTCAGAAGGGCATCGCTTTCACTTCGCATGTGAGTTGCATAAATCCCACCTCTACGGGCAACGACCTCGTTCAAAGCCACCAACTCGTCAATGCTGGCAAAAGCGCTTGGAGGGTAAATCAGCCCACTTGACAATCCCCACGCACCTTCGTCCATGCACTCTTCCATCAACCTTTGCATCGCCTTCAGTTCGTCCGTTTTTGCAGGTCTGTTTTCAAAGCCAACTACGCTCGCCCTCAATGCACAATGACCGACGAGCGGAACGATATTGACGGCTGGTCGGACGGCTTCCAACTCGTCAAGGAATTCGCCGAACCTTTCCCACCGCCACTCAATGCCTGCTTCAATGACGCTGAGCAGTTGCCTCAATTCGTTGCGCCGTTTTCCAACGATGGGCACAGGCGAATGACCGCAGTTGCCGATGACAACTGTAGTCACACCCTGCGAGATTGAGCAATAGGCTTCTGGGTGAGCCAGCAAAGCGATGTCAAAGTGCGTGTGAATGTCAATGAAGCCGGGGACGACGAACTTGCCCATTGCGTCAATTCGGTTTTTCGCTTCTGCGTGGAAGAGTTGCCCGACCGCTGCAATTTGCTCCCCGACTATGCCTACATCGGCGAAGAAAGGCTGTCGCCCAGTCCCGTCAATGACGCGCCCGTTCACGATAAGCCAATCAAACATGCTCAAATCACCCGCTTCCAAATTTTTTGCCTGACAAAAGTGTGGCGCAAAGGATGAACGACGCAAAGCAAAGTAGTTGCGAACCGAGCAAACTGAGGCAATATTTTTTCCGCGTGAAAGGAGTGAGCCGACATGTGCCCGAGGGAAGTAACCGAGCAGTGGGAATTGCAATGGCTTTCGCCACACGCAGCGAAAAGCGCTTTGAGCAAAGGCAGGAAAGTTCCCGAACCGAAATGCCCCATCAGGACGGAATTTCAACGGGACCGCGACCGAATTCTCCACAGCAAAGCCTTCCGCAGGTTAATGCATAAGACCCAAGTTTTCATCGCTCCCCGAGGCGACCACTACCGAACACGATTGACCCATACTTTGGAAGTTGCCCAAATCGCAAGGACAATTTGCCGGGCGCTTAGGCTCAACGAGGATTTGGCTGAAGCCATCGCTTTGGGGCACGATTTGGGACATCCGCCTTTTGGGCACGAGGGTGAAGAAGCCCTTGACAAAGCCTACCGCAAATATGACCCTGAAGCACGCTTCCGACACTACGAGCAAAGTCTGCGGGTCGTTGAGGTTCTGGAAAGGGATGGGCAAGGCTTGAATTTGACCTACGAAGTCCTTGACGGGATAGGCTACCACTCAAAGGGACAAGCAGACTTGTCGTTAGAGCCTGACGACGAAGAGCATTTGCCATCAACCCTTGAAGGGCAAGTCGTCCGCATCGCCGACCGCATAGCCTATGTCAACCACGACTTGGATGACGCCTTCCGAGCGGGCATCCTGACTTTGGACGATGTTCCCAAGTCAATCCTCGATGTCCTCGGCTACACCCACTCGCAGCGCATTACGACCCTCGTCTGGGACATCATTGAGCAAGGGATTGACGACGGAAGGGTCAAGATGAGCCCGAAGGTGCTGAAAGCCCTCAACGACCTGAAGGACTTCTTGTTCGAGAAGGTCTACCTGAACGAGAAGCAAGTTAAGGCTGAGGCTAACAAGTGTCGGCTCGTGATTGAGAGCCTGTTCGACTACTACATGCAACACCCTAACGAGTTGCCCATCGGACCGCCGAATAAAAGCGGTTTGACGCAGAAGGAATTGGCACGGCTGGTTTGCGACTACATTGCGGGCATGACCGACCGCTATGCCATTGACCTTTTCACCCGCTTGTTCGTCCCCGTCGGTTGGCAGGTGGCGTGATGATGCCTCAAAATCTCTTCTGACTTTTATGAGTGCCTCGCAGACTTCATGGAAAGCAAAATGTCAGGTTTTTACCCGAACGGAGTTTAGGGTTTGTCCTGATGGAAATTCGGGTTAACGAAACCCAAAATCCAAAGTGAGAGGTGATGCGAAAGATGTCAAGTCGGTTCTGGAAGTGGAGTGCAGTGGTTTTGGGCAGTGTCGTGCTCGCTTTGATGCTCACATCCACAGCGCCTTTGGGGCAGGAGAAGCAGGAGAAAATCCCGAGGTTGAGGGGGCGTTGTCAGGTCTGTCACCGAGACGAGGCGATTGAGTGGGCGAAGTCGGGACACGCTAAGTCTTGGACGAGCGATGCTTTTGCACTGACCACCAACAACCGCAGCCAAAAGGAATGCCTCAGTTGTCACGCACCCGACAAGATTTTAGTGACTGGGTTTGGAAAAGAACCGAAGTTGCGAAGCGAAATGGTTGAACACGGTGTTGATTGTGTCGCATGCCACCAAGATGCTAATGACGCTCAGCACGGTAAAGTCGGTCGTCCGACGGATGCCCACCCAAGCGTCAAGAACGAAAAATTTGCCAGCGTTGAGATGTGTGCGTCTTGTCACGCAAAGTTCGGGACAGTGGACGAGTGGAAGCAGACAAAGTGGGCAAACGACCCAGAATCTTGCGCCAACTGCCACATGCCTAAAATCACCCGCAAGATTGCCATCACTTCTCAAAAGGAAGAGGAAACTCGCGTTCACACCTTCCTCGGCGCTCACCCTGACATGTTCAAGAAAGGCGTTAAGGTTGAGACCAGTGTCAGCGGCGATAACTTGGTGGTAAAGTTGACGAGTGTTGAGGTCGGGCACAACTTCCCGACAGGAATTGACCATGTGGTCGCCATCGTTGATGTTCGTTTGCTCAGCGACGGTCAGGAAGTCCTCAAGCACCAGACCATGCTCGCCGATGACCGCGCTCGTGGCGGTTCTGATACGCGCCTTAAGCCGGGCGAAACCAGAGAGATTGTCGTCCCGCTGCAGGGCAAGAAGGGCGAAGCCGTCGTCCGAATTCTTCACAAATCCGCAAGGGATTTGCCCGACGAGAAGGCGACTTTGTTGTTTGAGACCAAAGTTGCCGTTCAGTAAGGGCGTGGCGATTGCAGTTTAACGGCAGTTTGGAAAAAGCAATTTGCAAGGAGGCGTCTAAAATGAGGTGGCATCAGGTTATGACAGTGGCTTTGGCGTTGCTTATGTTGTGGGCTGTGGGTGGAAGCAAGGAGAAGGAGGCGAAAAAGCAGCAACCTTTTCCCCTAAGCCTCTTTGCCCAAGCGACAGCCGAGTCTTTCATCGGTGAGAAGGAATGCGCTCAGTGCCATAAGCCTTATGCCCAAACCTTCAACGCTTCACCGCACGCCCTTTATGTTCGCGACTCCAAGTTGCCCGTCAACAAGCAAGGTTGTGAAGCCTGTCATGGACCGGGAGAAATCCACCTTGAAGATGTCAAGGACCGAACGAAAGTCATCAGTTTCTCGCGCCTCAAGCCGAAAGAGGTCGCACTCGTTTGTCTTCGTTGCCATGCCGACACGATGCGCCTCTCTCAATGGCACAGGACCGTTCACGCCCGAGCCGATGTCTCGTGTATCGATTGCCACCAAATTCACAGGGACGAGGGGCGAGGGACGAGGGACGAGAAAAGGAACGATGGCTTGAAGTTGATGGGGCAGGTTTTTGTGACCGCACCAGAACCCAAGCGGTTGCTGAAATCTGACGAATTGACTTTGTGCGGTTCGTGCCATCAGCGTGAAGTCAACGAGTTTCGGCTCAACTTCCACCATCCCGTCCCTGAAGGGCGAATGGTCTGCAGTGATTGCCACGATGTCCATCCCAGCAAGGCTGCTAACAAGAAGGTGCGAGTCATCAAGGAGATGTGCGTAACTTGCCACGCTGAAAAATCCGGTCCGTTTGCTTTTGAGCATGACCCGGTTGCTGGTTGGACGGGTGAAGGATGCACCGAATGCCATCGCCCTCACGGCTCTCACAACCCGCGATTGCTTAAAGCCTTTTCGCGAGGTCTGTGCAACCAATGCCATACCGACAAAGGCAACAACCATTACCCAGGACAAAGTTGCTGGAATGTCGGTTGTCATGTGGCTGTTCACGGCTCTAACACCGATGTTTGGTTGCGGCAGCCATGAAAAACTCACGGGGTGATGCCAAGTTGGTTCAGTATGGCGGGCAAGTCACGGTCAATGAGTTAGCGCAACAAAGTTGGTGGCGTGTGGAAGCCGTCGTAACGGGCGCGGCGGCTAAAAACATCCAGCCGATAATAAGGCGCCCAAATCTGTGGGAACATGAGACGGACATAGCGACGGCGCTCCCTATGGCTCTGACAATGCAGCCCATGCCGAGCCAGCATAGCCTCAAGGGCGTGAACGGCAGCGTAAAAAGCAACCGTCACTGCCCAATCGCCGTAGGGCGTGGATGGAGCATAAAAACTTTGCAGGAACGCCAAATTGTGTCTGGTTTGAGACAGGTGAAGGCTTTCCGAAGGCATCTTTCATCACCTGCGGAACAAGAAGCGAGTTTGAGGCGAAACAAATTCGTCCAACGGCTTGCCCTGACGAAAAATCACATCGGAGACAAAAGGCAACTCGCCCAGTCGGTCAATCATTTCGCCTTCCGCTTCTCCGACAGCATCCACAACCGAAAGGTCAGGCTCAGGAACAATGACGCGCACTTCCAAACCCTCATCGCCACAAACCAGCAAAACGGCTTCAACTTGAGGCAGTTGGGAAACCCTCTCAACGAAGCGTTGAACTGCTTCCTTGACACTTTTCCGACGCAACATAGTCGGCGCAGGCATAGTGGTCACCCCGACAATCATTTTGGCGCTTCCACTCAACGACTGATGAATAGCAGTAAACTCGTAAGTTTTGCGGGTCACGGGCATTCACGGGGTGATGCCAAGTTGGTTCAGTATGGCGGGCAGGTCGTGGTCAATAAGTTGGCGCAACAAAGTTGGTGGCGGGTGGATTCCTTCATAGCGGGCGAGACGGCTGGCGGTCTCCAAACGGCGGTAGGGTCGCCACAAATGAGGCAAAAATGTCCGCACATGGACAGTTCGTTCTTGATGCGAGTGACTGTGAACGCCCTGACGAGCCAGAAAGGCTTCAACGGCATGAATGGCGATATAGAAAGCAATTGTCGCTGCCCAATCAGCATAGAGGGTGCTGGGAGTGTAGAAACTTTGCAGGAAGCGCCAGTTGTGCCGGAGTTGCTGCAGGTGAACGATTTCTGCGGGCATTGCTCACTCCCTCCGGAACAGAACCTGGGTCAAAGGGGAAAGGAACTCTTCCAGAGGACGCCCCTTTCGGACAACGATGTGGAAACCAAGATTCACTTTGCCTTGTTGGGCGCTCAACTCGTCCAAAAGCACCCCTTCCTGCTCAATCACAGCGTCCACAACTTCGTCATCCCATTCGTCAATGACCGTCCAAACTTCCCACCCACCATCGCCCCAAGCCAGCAAAACGGCTTCAACTTGTGGAAGTTGGGAAACTCTCTCAACGAAGCGTTGAACTGCTTCCTTGACTCCTTTCTTGCGCAAAACCGTTGTCGCTCTCATGACGGTCACCTCGGTGGATATTCTGACACTTGTGGAGGTGAGAAGCGATGAAGCGATGGGTCGTTGCGGTGGGGTTGATGTCGGTTTTGTCGTCGGTTTCCATCGCACAGCAAACCCAAATTGATGTGGGGTTCAGCCATTGGGGACTGGACGGCAACGAAAGTAAGTTCCGCCAATATGCAACGCCAGCCCAAAGCCTTTTCCTGAAGTCCATCCGAATAACGCCGAACTTTAAGTTCCCAAGCAGCGATGCAGGTCATTTCGTGTTGAAGGGAATCGGCGAGAAAGATTACCGAGCCGAAGGTGTCCTTGACATTCTGTTCGGTCGGGTGAAGTTTGACGCCGATCTAAGCAGGCATCGCTTTCTTGATGCGGGCTTGACACCGGTCTCCGAAAGTCAAAGGGAATTGCAGGAGGGGGCAGCAAAGTATTTGCTGACGCGGGACTTTGCAATTTCGTTCCGATACAGGATGGACAGGCAAGCACATATTTTCCAAGCGCCGAAACTGCCCTACTATCAGCGGACTCGCTTCTGGGATGCGTTGGCAGAGGGCAATTTGGGAGAGGGGCAAGTCAGTTTGGGCTATTCTGATTGGCGCTATTTTGACCGAACCGACATCCGACCCGACACGACTGGCAAGCGGTGGCATGTTCGCTATCTGTGGCAGCCAAACGATGCCGTCGGGATTGAGGGCAATTTCGCTCGCTCGTCAATAAAGCAACCTGCCCGACCAAACAGCGATGTTGAAACGCTCTCATTGAGCGGCGATTGGGCAATTTCTTCAGCGACGGATTTCTCCATCCACTTGCGCCGCGACAAGTTGGATTTGCCAGTGGTGCAAAATGCATGGGTGAGGGAACGAAGGTTAGGTGTCGCCAGTTTAGTTCACCGATGGCGAGGTTGGACGGTGCAATTTGGTTTTAGGCAGCAAGAGAACGAACGCATCCGCAAAGACCAAAGTTTCGTCGATGTGCCGAGATGGAGGACTTGGGAGGCACGGCTTTCCGGTCGCATAAGCAAGAACTGGCGGCTCACTTTGAGGGGCAGCGCGCAGCATTTGACCCATCCACCGACAATGGTCACAACAGACCCGCGCCAACTCTTCTGGGACGATAGAAGGTTTGTGCAATTGAAACTTGAAGGTGGCTCTCCAACGCTCAATGGCTATCTCGTGCTGACCCATCGACGCTGGGACAACGATGTGAGGGCTGTGGAGTTGACAACCAACACAATCGTGCTGGGCGGAACATGGAACGCAAGTCAGCGTTTTAGTCTGTTTGCCGAATACGCTTATGAGTCGTGGAGGGCAAAAAGCGAGATGACGGGTATCCCGAACTTGGACAATTTCGTGCCCAACAGCCGAGCTACAACCATCGGGCTTAACTGGGCAATTGACAAGCGAACTTTCCTTTCAGCAGCCTTTACCGAGTTTGTGACCGCTAACGACAACCCGTTGCTTTTGCGAGACGGCAACTATCGCGGGCGATTCTTGACCGCAAGTTTGCGTTACCGTTTCCCTGCTGGCTATGAAGTTGCGCTAACAGTTGCGCCTTGGCGATATCGTGACCGAGTCGTTGATTTGATGGACTACGACGCAACGGTCGTGATGGTTTCGGGGAGGGCTCGGTTCTGAAATGCGGAGGAGGGTTGACATGACGAGGCTAAATCAAGCGTTGGGGACATTTAGCGCCACAAAACTTTCGGCAAACTTAGCAATCAAAGTTGCGCCGACAGATTGCATGAACAGTGTGCCGATGAGGGGAGTTCCTGTTTCCGTGACAAGGCAAACTGTGGGGAACTCTCGCCCGTCTATGACGACAGTGACAGCGAATGTGAAGAAATGCTGCAGTCTTCCATCAGCCAGTTCCATCGGCGTGAAATCAACCAACTCTAAGCCTAAAGGCACAGCGATGGTTACTGGCAGGAGTAGGGGATGGGTAAATCCTGTGTCCACAATGGCTTCAATCGCGGCTTCACTGCGCATCCCGCGAACAGTCAGCGTCACCCAAATTTGTCCGTTCTCATCCATTCGCCCTTGCAATTCCATTGCCCTCACCTCATCACAATTTCCCTGCTGCCCTGTAGCCAACTCGCATCAGGTAGAAGACTTTACCCGGATGTCGGGCTCGCAGTGCTTGATTAGCCTCCATCGGGTCTTTGCCCAAAGCGTAGTCGCCTGTCTCGGGGTCAATGGCGATGAACCAGCCCTTGTATTGGGGCAGGAGTTGGTCTTTGAGTCGCTCGTAAATCGCCCTCCCCTTCTCAGCAAACTCGTTCCAGTCAATTTGGGGGATGTTCAACTTCTGCAACTCAGCCATCTTTCTCTCACCTCCGACCACAAGTTTGGCGCAGCACGAAAGGCTTACGCTGAAGGGACTGAAAGGGTGACTGCTCCTTCGTCAAAGCGAACAGAAAGATGCCCATCCAAAGTCTGCAAAAGCGCCGTCCCTATTAACGGTGTCCCCCGCTCGGTCACGATGATGTCAACAGGAACTTCCAAGTCGCCAACAATGGCAGTGGCGAAGAAGGTGAAGAAAACCTGCTCTCTTCCGTCGGCGAGTTCCATGATTGAAAAGCCGTTGAGTTCCACTCCAAGGGGTGCTGCGATTTCTACGGGAAGGATGACAGCGCCTGTAAATCCCAAATCCACCATCGCTTCCAATGCCGTTTCGGCTCTGTTGCCTCTGACCGCTATGGGCAACCACACTCGCCCCATCTCGTCCATTCGTCCTATTAACTCCATTCCCGTCACCTCACAATCGTCCCAATGTTCGGTAGCCTACTCTGGCGAAAAAGAACACTTTGCCCGGATGGCGCTTCCTCAACTTTGCTCCCGCTTCCATCGTCGTCTTGCCCAACTCATAATCTCCGCTTTCAGGCTCAATGGCAATTACCAACCCTTTGTATTGCGGCAGGAGTTGGGGCTTGAGTTGCTCATAAATGGCTTTTGCCTTCTCAACGAACTCGTCCCAGTCAATTTGAGGGACAGTGATGCGCTCAACTTCCTTCGCCATCTTTCTCTCACCTCCGACCACAAGTTTGGCGCAGCACGAAAGTCTTACGCTGAAGGGACTGAAAGGATGACCGCTCCTTCGTCAAAGCGAACGGAGAGATGCCCATCCAAAGTCTGCAAAAGCGCCGTCCCTATCAACGGTGTCCCCCGCTCGGTCACGATGATGTCAATAGGGGCTTCTATTGTGTCAATTGCCACTGTAGCAGCGAAAGTGAAGAAGACAAGTTCCCTTCCATCGGCAAGTTCCAGAGACACTGAACCTGTTAGTTCCAAACCCAAAGGCGCTGCTAACCCCACAGGGATGGCAAGGGATTGGGTGAAGCCAGTGTCTACCAAAGCCTCAACCTCTGCTTCTCCTCTATTGCCTCGCACTATAACTGTCAACCAAATACGACCATGTTCGTCCATCCGTCCTATTAGTTCCATCGCTCTCACCTCACAACCGCCCTGCTGTTCGGTAACCCACTCGGATGAAGAAGAAAACTTTTCCCGGATGCCGCTGTTGAAGTGCAATTCGGGCTTCAGTCATCGTTTTGCCCAAAGCGTAATCTCCGCTTTCAGGTTCAATGGCGATCATCCAGCCTTTGTATTGCGGCAGGAGTTGGGGCTTGAGTTGCTCATAAATGGCTTTTGCCTTCTCAACGAACTCGTCCCAGTCAATTTGAGGAACAGTGATGCGCTCAACTTCCTTCGCCATCTCTCTCTCACCTCCGACCACAAGTTTGGCGCAGCACGAAAGTCTTACGCTGAAGGGACTGAAAGGATGACCGCTCCTTCGTCAAAGCGGATGGAGAGATGCCCATCCAAAGTCTGCAAAAGCGCCGTCCCTATCAACGGTGTCCTCCGCTCGGTCACGATGATGTCAACAGGAACTTCTAAGTCGCCAACGGCAACGATTGCAGCGAACAGGAAAAAGGTTTGGATGCGACCGTCAGCAAGTTCCAACGGGATTGAACTGGTCAACTCCAGCCCTAAAGGTGCAGCAATTTCTATGGGCAAAACCATCGTTTCAGTGAAGCCTAAATCCACCACTGCTTCCAAAGTGGTCTCACCGCGATTGCCCCTCACCGTGATAGGCAACCAAACCCTTCCGTGCTCGTCCATTCGCCCCGTCAGTTCCATCGCTCTCACCTCACAACTTGCCAGCAGCCTTGTAGCCGATTCTCATGATGAAAAAGACCTTACCCGGATGCCGTTGCTGCAATGCGAGGCGTGCTTGGGTCGTCGTGCGTCCCAAAGCGTAATCTCCGCTTTCAGGTTCAATGGCTATCATCCAGCCTTTGTATTGCGGCAGGAGTTGGGGCTTGAGTTGCTCATAAATGGCTTTTGCCTTCTCAATGAACTCGTCCCAGTCAATTTGAGGAACGGTGATGCGCTCAACTTCCTTCGCCATCTCTCGCTCACCTCCGTGCGAAAGTGTAGCGCAAGCAAATTCGCTCACAAAGCGACTTTCAGCATAACCAAAAGCAAAGGAGGCGATGAAGGATGGGTCGCATGAAGTGGCTCATCGGTGCCAGTTTCGTCACTGTTCTCGGTGCGTGGCTCGTTGCCCTTTACGGTTGTGGAGGTGGAGGCGGACCGATTAAGGTGACGCCGCCAACTGAAGGTCTGCCGTCCCCTTCCGCCGAATTCTTAGCGCTTCTGCCCGAGGGGCAACGGGGTGCCACTTTTGTCGGCTCGGAAAGATGCGCTGATTGTCATGGAGGCAGACAAGCGGCAGTTGAACCCATCTATGTCTCTTGGAGCAAAACAAAGCACGCAAAGGTGAATGTCGGTTGCGAACACTGTCACGGTCCTGGCAGCAAACACGCTGATGCCCCCAGCAAGGACAACATCCTGACCTACCCCAACATTACCCGTTCTGTGGTCTGCGGTCAGTGTCACGGACCTATCTATGATGATCACAAGCGCTCCGCTCACTCGGAAGTGGTTGAATCACTTATTGACCCCAACTTCGTCGGTTCCAACCCTCGCCTTTACATTGCTACCTGTTACCGATGCCACAGTGCCCCCTTCCGAGTTGAACTGGTAGACGGCAAATTGGCTCGTGGGATTTCGCGCGATCAGGTAGATGCCGACATTGCTGCTCTCAGTAATGACCAGTTGCTGAGTTACCGACCTGTCTCCCACGAAACAGCTTCCTGTGTAACCTGCCACGACCCTCACCGCCCCACGGGCAACTTAACAATTGAAGGGAAGGAAGTTCAACTGCGGCGTAGTGTGTTCAACATGGACACCACCGACATCGCTCCAGGAACGCCTCCCAAACAGCACACGACCTTTAACCACATTTGTGCTTCCTGCCACAACGGGCGCGGCGCTAACCCGAGTGATTCTGCCCTTCAAACTGCGACTGCCCGCCCCAACATGCACGAAAGCAACCAGTTCAACATGCTGGTGGGCATTGGTGGAGTGGAGAGTGTGACAGGTGGACAAGACCCAGCATTGCCTGCTTATGTCAGAAGGATGGCTCATGCTGAAGCACCGGGTCAATGCGTCCACTGCCACATGCCTGATAGCCGGCACACCATGACTGTCAGTTACGATAAAGGTTGCACTCCTTGCCACAACCCCGCAGATGCTTCAGTTCGTGCTAGTGCAGTGAAGAGTGAAATCCAATTGGCGCTGTTTGCCTTAAGGGAACGGCTCCGACGATGGGCTCAGCAGCAATTTGGAGACCCTGACTTGTGGGATTACACAGCCCTCGTTGCTCAACTGGGCAAGACAGCGCCGCCTCAAGGTCAAGTCCCTATTGAGGTCAAGCGAGCCCGCCACAACTACTACTTCGTCCTGCGTGACGCCAGTTTCGGCATCCACAATGCCCCTTACGCCCGCCACCTCCTCACCATCGCCAACGACCAACTTGATAGGTTGGGTGTGTCCAGAATCGCCCCTCAGGAACTTCTGAGCCGATTGAACCGCAGGCAAATTCAAACTGTCCTCCAAGCCGATTTGCAACGCCTCAAGGCATCAACTCTCTCGGAAAGGTAAGCGTTCGGTAGGTTAGCGAACATCGGGAACGGGGCGCTCAACTGCGCCCCGTTTCTTTTTGTTTAACCGATTAGGGCACTTTCAGGTCAGGTAAGTTGCAAATTTAGGGCAAGTGTATCTTTCTCTGGTCAGCATGTTGACGCGATGCATAAGCCGTGCTATCGTAATTGGTGCGCCGAAGAGTTCTAACGGCAGGTAGGGATGGGAAGATGGAAGCAGCGGTCAAGCCGACAGTGATTTTGGAAAGACGAGAAAGGATAACTGTTAGGGCAGTCGTTCTCGGTCTCGTTCTCGTGCCTGTTCTCATCTGGTGGATTCACCACGCTGAGTTTCGGTTGGGAGGGACGATGGGGCATACTGCCCTCGCCAACACTTCTTTGCCCGTCGCAGCCTTCTTCTCACTGATGCTCCTCACTGCCTTGAACGGAATCGTTTCTCGCATCTTCCCGTCCTTTGCCCTATCTCAAGGCGAGTTGCTGACCGTTTACGCTGTTGCCGCTGCCACGACGGGGATTGCCTCTTCGGGTGGCGTTCATTTTCTCGTCCCGGCACTAACAGCGCCGATTTATTACGCCTCACCCGAAAACAATTGGCGCGAACTAATCCTACCGCACATCCCTTGGTGGTTCATCCCCCAAGACAGGGCAGCGGTTATTGCGTTTTACACTGGCAGCGACCGTGTCCCTTGGGGTGCTTGGCTCGTCCCTACTTTCGTTTGGAGTTCGTTTTTGATTGCCGTGATGCTGACGACCCTTTACCTTGTCATGCTTCTTTGGCGTCAGTGGGTTGAAAGGGAACGACTTTCTTTCCCGACCGCTCAAGTCCCTATCTTGGTCACTCAACCTCAATCGCCCCTTTGGCGTTCTGGCGGGTTCTGGCTCGGGCTTGCGATCGCTGCTGGCATAGGCACTTGGAACACCTTCAGCCGAAATTTCCCTTCGCTCCCGTTGATTGATGTTCGCGGCGAAGTCCTCAACCTTGCCAAGGTCATCACCGACCGACCTTGGAACGCAATTGGTTGGACGCCTGTGTCGCTTTACCCCTTCATCATCGGCATCGCTTACTTGCTCAACACGGAAGTGACGCTGAGTTGTTGGCTGTTTTACATCTTTGTCAAGGCTGAAAGGGTCATAACCGCTGCTTTCGGATGGGATGCAATTGGGCGCGGTGGGTTTAATGTGATGCCATACACCGAGCATCAAGGTGCGGGTGCATTTCTCGCCATCGCACTTTTGAGCCTTTGGTATGGTCGCAAGCAAATTTGGGCGGAGTTGGTTGAAAACAAAACTGAACCCGATGCGATCGCACCACGAAGGGCTCTGTTCGGGTTCTTGTTGGGTTTTGCCTTCCTGATGGCTTTCGCGATTTCGGGAGGGATGAGGTTCGTCACAGCCTTTGCCTTGCTGGCTTTGTCGCTCCTTTACATGGCTGCTGCGACCCGGTTGAGGGCTGAAATTGGCAATGCGTGGCTTTTCGGTCCGCAAGTTGACCCCAACACAATTGTCACGACAACTTTGGGCACAGCAGCGTTGAAGCCGAAAGAGTTGACGGTAATGGCTTTCCTGCGAAACATCACGACCTTTGACCTGCGATGTCTCCCAATGCCCCACCAACTTGATGCGGTCAAGTTCGCCAGAACCGTCGGTTTGCCCATTCGCAAGTTGCATTGGGCTTTGGTTGTTGGTTCAATTGTCGCTGCACCTTTCGCTTTTGTCAGCGTAGTGAAAGTCCTGTATCAACTCGGTGCAGCCGCTAAAGCGGATGCTTGGCGAATTTATATGGGTCGTCAACCTTTCAACCAACTTGAAGGCTACTTGCGCCAGCCAATAAAACCTGACTGGAGGGAAATCGCTGCCATCGCTTTCGGGTTCGCCTTCACTGTCGGTTTGACGGCGCTGCGGGCTCATCTGCTTTCTCTACCCCTGCACCCATTCGGTTACGCTATCGCCAACACCGAAACGATGAACAAAACTTGGCTGCCCTTCATGATTGCATGGGCGATCAAAGCCTTCGTTTTGCGGTATTTTGGCGCTAAGACATACAGGTCGCTTATGCCCTTCTTCGTCGGTTTGATTTTGGGCGATTTCCTGCACGGCGGATTGTGGACGGTCGTCGGTTGCCTTGTCCCCAACTTCTATGTCTACCCCATGAACTGGTGACCTTGCTTGTTGCCTTTAAATTTGCCCGCACCCCGCACATCG
>Ga0272447_1001214_pt1 | contig 16714 bp, 18 predicted proteins | sample YNPCB0133_FD_194589 | JGI IMG/M metagenome (GOLD analysis project Ga0272447, IMG submission 194589) | Hot spring microbial mat communities from Yellowstone National Park, WY, United States - YNP-CB-013-3 | ecosystem: Environmental > Aquatic > Thermal springs > Hot (42-90C) > Sediment | place... | reverse complement strand
CTGAACATTTCCTCGCGCCTTTTGCCCGAAAGGAAGCGGAAGGCAGGACGGGGCGGTCTCGGTTTCTTTTGTATTCCCCCTGCAGCGGTGAGCTTTGGAGTTACTCGCCCCAAAACTTCTCTCACTTTCTCTTGAAATCTTTCTCCGGCTGGTTTGACAAGAGGTATCCCCGTCATCCAACTCAAAATTTTCAAACCCCAATGTTTTAGGCTGTCTTTCCAATTTTTTGGTGCTTGGGGCATGAACTCTTGGGTAATGAATTGGTAAATTTCTAAAGTGGCTCCTTCCCCGCTTTCCAGCACATAGGCAGCGCGCATGATATCAGCCTCAGTGATGTTGTTCAGTCTGTCTCGCAAATCCGAGAGGGTGGCGAGCACAAGCATGGTAATATTCGCTTTGAGGACTGATTCCGCCACATGTTGCTCCCACTTGTAAGTATCTTCTATTAGCCTTCTATATGCTTCCCTGAGAAACTCCCCCGCTCTGCCAGGCGTATAGGCTAAGTCTGGGTAGAGGTTTCTAATTTCCGCTATCAGTTGCCAAATAGTGTTTTGCATTGGTGAGTAAGTGTTCGTTAGGAATCTAAGGTAAGCGTCTTCACTCACCATGCCGCTTGGGATTTTGTCAGCTATGTTGTTAAGTATTGTGATAAGTCTTTCGAAGGCAACTGCGGCTCGTGTTAGTTGTTGAAGGTTGACTAAGGTCGGTTGCTGTGGTTGGGCTTGCGGTTGTTGCTGGGGCGTTGGTTTGGGCGGTTGTTGGGCTTGCGGTTGTGGAGGTTGGGGGGTTGGAGCCTGAGGTTGTTGGGCTTGCGGTTGCTGGGGTTGTGAGGCTTGAGGCTGTAATTTATTCCTGATCCCGTCAATCCTTTTTTGAAAGTCGTCAATTTTTCGGTAATATTCTTCGTAAACAGTTATCTGAATGCCTGGCAGGTTCTGCTTTATTCTGTCTTCCTGCTGTTGGAGGGCGTCGCGCACGTCGTCCAGTGCTGACTTAAATTCGTCGAGGCTCTCTATTATGCCTTCAATTGGGCCTGGCTGTTGTGGGTCGGAAGAGGCTTGTCTCAGGAAGAGCGCGAGTTTACTTATAGCGTCTTGGACCTTATCCGGTAAAGCCCCCCACGTCCTTAGGTCGGTGGCGAAAAACCTGCGAATATCAGCTATCAATTTATTAATTTCGCTTGAAATTTGTTGAAGCTGCTTTTCGTCCATGGTGCTCTATCACCACCTATTATTTTAGTGCCAAAATTTCTGGTGGTGAGCGGAAATGTTGTCACCTGCAGGAAGGACTATTGGCAAAACAATTAGGTTCTTAATTTCCCTTGCCAAGTCGCTTGAGGAGGACCCCGTGCGGGCTAAGCGCGTTGCCCGAATTTCGCTTAAAATGGTTCTACCCGAAGTTGCCAAAAGGCTTATCCCCAACCCTATCCTGCGCGATTTTCTTGCCAAAGCAATAAACTGGGATTTTCTTTTAGACCTCATTCTGGATTGGTTTTTCGACAAAATTGTGGCAGAATTAGATTTGGACAAGTTTTTGCGGGAAATTCTGGACGAGGTTCGGGAATTTTTCTTGGAGACTGCTTTCAGGTTGGCGGTGACTTTCGCAATGCATGCGGCGGGGGTCAATGTGGCGGTGAGGCAGCTCGGAAAGGACGTTTACCTTCTTTACCTTGCTGGGCCGAAAGGTAAGCGGATAATTCTTTCGTTTAGGTTTTGACGGTAAGCCTAAGTGGAGGTTACCTGTTGCATGTCCTTTGAGCGGGACGAGGATATTGCTCTCTGCCGTCGCTTGCAGAAGTGCATTTCCTACATTCTCAAGTGCCTCGACGCTTGCCTCTACGAGCGACACCGCCAGCGCCTTCCCGTTCGGAAAATTGGGCACAAGAATATTTTGATTGAGCAGGTCTGGCGAGGACGACCGTCTGGGACGCTTGAAGTAGTGTGGGCGAGAGTTCTAAACCGTCCAGAGGAGTTAACTTTGGAGAATATCGTCAATTTCCTTTCCGAGCATTACCCTCAAGTTCGGAAAAGGTATGAGGAATTTCAAAAAATTGCTGGGGTAATAATGGAGAGGCATAGGGGTTTTGCTCTCACCCTTGCCCGCAAGATTGCTGAGGAGATTTACCATGTGGACGAGGAAGATTTAATTGGTGAAGCCCTCCTGGGCGTAGTTTCCGCAGCCTTGAGATACAAACCTTCCCGTCAAACCAATTTCTCGACTTACGCTTACTATGTTGTCCGCTCAATGCTGATTGATTATATTTCCCGAGCCCAAAAAGGGATTTCCTATTCTCCGTCCGCTTATGTGAAAATGAAGAAAGACGACAGCCGCCTCTCTATTCTTTCCTTTTCTGAAATTGAGGAGGAAGACGACGACGGGGATATTTCCCGCACTGGCGACGAGGCGGCTGGAAGTCTCTCTCTAACCGACATAAAGGACGAATTCATTGAAATGGAAATAGTTGACGAGGTTAGGAAATTGCCTCCTCCTTTCAATGACATTGCCTTCCTCGCCTTAAACGGGGAGATAGAAAGCTACAAAGATTTGCGCAGGTGGGGGATACCTACTCTCCTTGCAGCCAAACTGTGGGATATTCTTGAGCGTTTAATCAAGGAGAATATCCTCTTCTCCTAGCTCCTCGGTGATAATTTGGTTGCCGTAACTGGCGACGAGTGTTCGGTTCTCTTTGTCTGTAACAAAGTCAATTGTGCTTACTGTCAGTAGTCCGTCCGCCGATAAGGAGAAGAAACCGAAACCAAGCCCCCACAAGCTGTTCCGCCAGTGAGGTCGTGGGAAGCACAGGGGCGGGAAGACCCATGCCCCAATTCTCTTTCCGTTCAGTGCATAGCTCTGCCAGCTTTGGCTCACATGCCAGTGCCCGCAGATAGTATTGACGAGGGTGCGCTGGTGAAGAAGCCTTGCGTAGTTGACAGCGCCTTTAGAGATACCCATTCCGTCCCCATGAATGACAAGCATTTGGAGCTGGTTTTGGGCGTCGTAGAAATAGGCTGACGGGAAGGCGCTCGTGGAGTAAGTTGCATATTCTTCTTCTCGGTGAAGGTAATATCGGTTCTTCCCGTTAAAGTTGAGCAGGTGAGGGATTTTAAGTTCTTCCAGTGTGGCGAGTGCGGACGCTTTACTGTAAATGTATTTCTGCAGGAAGAGCTCGTGGTTGCCCTCAATGTAAATAAATGGAATATCTGGGAAGGAGTTGAAGACGAATTTCAGGAACTCACGGCTTACTTCTATTTCTCGGTGAAGGTTCTCTCGTCTGTGACTCCACCGAAAGGGTGAGACGGAGAAGCAATCCACAATGTCACCGTTCAGAATGACGAGGTGAGGTTTTACCAATTTGCCGATTTTGATTGCCAGCGAGACAGCGGGCGGGTAGAAAAAGGGCGAGTGCGTGTCGCAGAGGACAAGACACCGCAAGGTTCCGCTCAACACCTGAATGTGCGCCTGCGTGGTGGTTTTAATTTCAAGTTTCCACTCACAGTCCCTAGCCTTAAAGTGCTTTTCGTCCTCGCTCTTACCGAGCAACAGAAAGCCGCGCGATTTCACTAAATCCCACAGCTGCTTCACCATCTTGGTTTCCTCCTTTCGATTTTGAGTGCATACTTTACGTCGGCATATTCGTGGTTGAGATATTCATAGTGAAGCCAAAAGTTACCGTCCATTCCCCACTCCTTGCCCCACGAATTTCTGCAGAGGAAGGTATTTTTGTAGTCGCTGTAGCCAATGGCGACTACAGCGTGACCGCCGAGGATACGCTCCGAAGGTTTAGGGGGCTCGAGGAATACTTCCGCGCCTTTAAGTGAGCGCTTGAAGCTTTCTGGCACAGGAAACCCAAAGACCACAGGCACTTGGTGAACTAACGCATTCTTCATTTCGTCCACCGTCTTAATTATAGCAAACTTGACTGTCAAGCCAAGGGATATAGCGTCTTCATAAGCTTCGGGCGTAGGTTGAAGGGTCAAGTGGACATAGTTGTGCTCCCAGCATTTCTCTCGGCAGACGCCCCAGTGGACAATAGACATAATGCCGTCAATCAAGAAGGAGCCCTCGTCTTTTTGGGTCAAGCCTCGGATATATCGGGCGTGCCAGTAAATATACATTGGCGAGAACATTTCCACTCGGTTGGTTTGGCGGTAGAAAAGGTAAGAAAGACAAAAGGCGAGTGCTTGCCCCACGCACGAGTTAATATTCTCTTGGTCATGCCACACTGGCGGTAGGTTCGATATTATGAACTCCTTCGGTAGTATCTTTTTCTCTCTCAACTTGAACTCCATTGTTTCTCCCCTTCAAGATTTTAACTAACCTTCGCAATATCGTTAGAATTGTTGGTGGGGGAGCTGCTATGAAGGAGCGCATTTTCGTCGCTCGGCAGCATTTGCTCGCTATGGTCTTGGCAGCTCAGGAGATTTTCCCGAAGGAATGCTTCGGGTTCATAATAGGGCGCGACAACGAAGTCACTGGTATTTACCCGCTCCAGACAGTTATCAATAAGCGTAGCAGCGTCGTTTTCGATTATGAGAACCTCCTCGTTTTCAAGGCGACTGTTGAGCAGACCTTGAAACACGACAAGGTGATTGGGACTTTTCATTCTCATCCTGGCACTGACACGGTTTTGGCGCCGTCCGAAGCTGACAAGGAAAATTTGGGGTTTGCGCCTTACCTTTTCATTGTTTGGATACCGAAGCGAGTTAGCGAGGTTAAGTCTTACAAGAATGGTCGCTGGAAGTTGCGCCAGCAGGTCTTCGCCCAGATTGGAGCTTGGAAGTTTAAAGGTAGAAGGTTAATTCGGGTGAGAATAGAAGAGAGGTGAGTTAATTGCAGCTGCACTACTCTGGGGCAATAGAATTATGGGGGCTGACCATACCTCAGTTTTCGCGGGGTCGGTATATTTCCGAGCGCCAAGTCGAGTTATACAATGTCGGCTTGCTCTTTCCACCGCCAGTTCTTTCTCCCCGCTCAATTCACCGTTGCATTTTCGCCTACAATCCGACTGACGAGAGCGAGTCCGTCACTTTGAGCATTTTGGGGCCGTATCCGAGCACAAGACCTGAAACTTTGCAAGTTGCTCTCGGCTCTTCGACCCCGACTTTTTATGTCGATTACCTTTCTGACGAGAGCAGTAGTCCTCCCATTATCGGGAGTTGGGGGTCTTCTCTCAGTCTAAATATCCCCGATAAGTCTGCTTTTCCTTTCTGGCTCGAGCTAACCTACACTAGCTCCTCAACTCCAGTTAGCGACGCTTACTTTGTGTTGCAGGCGGGCTCTCAGCCAGTTGCTTATATTGTCTATTCCTACCAGCGGAACCAAGTAGTTTTGCCCGACGCTTTGTGGGGGGCGGTGCGTTCAGGGTTAAGGTTGAGCGGTGATATTTACACTGCCAGCACGACGCCCTCGCCGATTTACACTCCAGCTGGGTTTCTTCGTTCGAGTTTTAGCAGTGTTCAATCTATTTATCCTTTAGTTGACGGCTTCGCCGAGTCGGATTACACCCAGAAAGCAATTTATGTTCTCGCCAGCGCAATAGCGGAGTTTTGGCTGCGGGCTGACGCAGCTGCTCGCCTTTCCAGCGCAGAATTTGCTACTCGTGGGGACGCAGCCTCGCTGTTCGCTGTTCCTGAGGAATTGCGTGCGGACGCTGTAGCTCAACTTACCAACCTCGTTGCGGCAAGGCGGGGCGACGCATTAGCCAACTTTGCTATTAACTTGATAAGTAGGTTGGCTGACGCTCTCGCTAATATCAGCTCCGACGTTTTCGCTTACCGAGCCGACGCCTTAGCCCATATAGGCTCGGAGTGGGTGAAGCGTGGCGACGCTCTTACCTATGTCGCTATTGACGTTACTCAGCGTCGTGGCGACGCATTCGCGCGTTTTCTCACTGTAGACGATATTTTGGAGATTTCCCCTTTACCCTCCAATTCTGTGTGGGGCGTCTTATTCATTCCGCCACTTTCCCTTGCCACGATTTCCGTGACTTTTGCTTCTGCCACACTGCACGCAACGAGCCTAATCGAAGATTCGAGGGTTCGAGTGCTTTATTCTGACGACCAAGTTTTTTGGCGTCCGCTCGCTGTTCTGCCGATTTATCCTTCCAAGTTTACTGGAGCGGTTCAGCGCGGTTACCTTCGGTTCAGGAACGAGCGGGACGACTGGGCGGTGGTTGCGTGGGCGTTAATTGTCGGATAAAATAGTCGAAGGTGGTAGTCATGTTTGAAATTGAGAAGGAGACGGGTCGTCCGCCAGTCATTTGCGATAATTGCCCCTCGTGCCCTGTTTGGCGTCAGGGCTTATCGCCGAGGCAAGTCCTGACTGTCCGTCAGCCTCAGGTTCTACGTGAGCCTGTCGTTCTATTTGTCGGGCAGCACCCTTCAAAGGACGAGTTGGAGAAGGACATGGCTTTTGTTGGCTACAGTAGCGAGGAGTTCGTCAGCAAGCTGAGGGATTTAGGTCTTTGGGATTACTCGGTGCTCACCAACATTATAAAGTGCGCTATTTTGCCTGAAACTCAAGTATCCGACGAAGTTTTGCGTCTCGCTGCTAAGCATTGCTTCGTAAACCTCTCTAAGGAAATTCAGAAGTTCCAGCCGAAGTTTATTTGCCTTCTCGGGACGATCGCAGCGGGCGAGTTCTTCAAAGGTATTCATGTTAAGCGCCCGCCTCACGGCGAGTTCGTCCAGTGGCGGGGCATTTGGGTCTGTTGGACTTATCACCCTGCTGCCGCCGTCCGCAACCCTAACCTCTGGGAACCTATTAATGACGTCTTGCTCTCAATTAAGCGGAGAATCAATGCTTCTTCCTGCCAATCCTCTCATTCTTTCGATTACGAAGTCGTTTCCACGCCAGAGGAAATAGACCAAGTTTGCGAGTATTTCGCTTCCCGAGAGGTAATTGCGTGCGATATTGAGGTTGACATCATTAATCCTGCATATGCGGGCTATCAAGTGGTGACACGGGGCAAAACGAAGGCTGCCCAAATAATCGCTTTTGGCTTATCGGACGGAGAGAGGACAGTCGTTATTGCCAATCGGGACGGTTCACTGGACTTTTCCCAGTTGACTTCGCTGCGCAGCTTAGTTTTCAGCCCCAGACCGAAGAAGGTTTACCATAACGCTCTCTTTGAGCTCATGTGGTTTCACCGCATTTGGGGTGAAGTTCCGCACCCTCGCACTTTCGCCGACACCATGCTCATGTATTACGTTCTGGCAGAGGATAGAGAAGACCATGAATATGGGCTAAAGAACTTAGCTGTAAGACTACTCGGCGCTCCCGAGTGGGCTGACGCTCGAATTCAGGAAGCCCGCAAGACAGGCTTGAGCAAACTGTCGCTTGAGGAGTTGTATGGCTACAACGCTCAGGACGCTTATTGGACGCTCAAACTTTACCAGTATCTGGAGCCGCAAGCAAGAGAAGCTGACCTAAATTTCCTTCTCTCTGAGCTCATTTACCCGCTCGAATGCCTTTATGCCTCTGCGACCGACCGAGGGATTAGGGTCAATGCCGAGTTGCTCGGGGGCGAGATGGCTAACATTGTCCGTCGACGTCTCGATAACCTCGTCGCCGAGATAAGGCAACTTTCGAAGGGGTATATCCGCAACCCTCGCAGTTGGCAAGAAAAGAAGTTTTATCTTTACCAAGTTCTCAAGCTCCAACCTCCGCAAGAAGGCGAGGAGACCACCCGCCGCTCCGTCCTAAATTATTTCCTCGAGCATTATCCTGAGCACCAAGAAATCCTTTCCCGCCTGATTGAATTCTCGCAGCTGGATAAACTTTATTCTTCCTACCTTTCCCAGTGGACTAAATTCGTTGATATTGACGGGAGAATTCGTCCAGAGTTCAAGTTCTTCGGGACGAAAACTGGTCGCCTTTCAGTTGAAGAGCCTCCGTTTCATAACTTTCCGTCGGAGCGAACCCAATCAGGCAAGGAAGCCCGCAGAATTTTTATCCCCACCGAAGGTTACTGCTTTTTGGATTGTGACGCTTCGCAGTTCGAAGTTCGTGTAATGGCAGCGAAAAGCGGTGACCCCAACCTGATTGAGGCGTTCTTTGGCGGACACGACGTCTATACTGAAGTCGCCAGCATTATTTTTCAGAAACCTCCCGAGCAAATCAACAGGAAGACCGAAAGGCAAGTTGCCAAGCAAGTCGTGCTGGGGATTTTCTATGGTATGTCGCCAATTGGCTTATCTCAACTTTTGCGCCTCAGCGAAGAAGAAGCAACACTTTATATTAACCGCCTGAGGGAGCACTACCCCAAAGTCTTCGAATACATGGATAATGTGCGGGGTTTCGGCAAGCAATACGGCTTCGTCCGAAATTGGCTCGGAAGATACCGCAGAGCCTACGCTGCGACTAAGGGTGACCCCCGCGCTCTGCGCCAAATCGGAAACTTCGTTATTCAATCGGAAGCTTCGGACTGGTGGCAAATGGTTACCCTTTGGTTCTTCCGCCTCGCCTATCACCGTTTGGGTAAAGGCGTAGTTTATATCCTTGCCACTATCCACGACAGTATGCTGGCTGAGGTGAAGCTGGGTTATGAAGAGCAAGCAGCAGAGTGTCTGAGGGACGCCATGATTTTGGTGTCTACCTTGTGGCGGCTGCAAGTGCCTATCGACGGCGAGTATCGCTTTTGTTATGATTCTCTGGGCGAGGATACCGAGAAGCAGCCGCTGGGGGTCACTCAAGGCTGGCGTGAAGGTCTTGCCGAGCGGGGCGAGCAATTAATGCGGGAATTTAAATTACCCCCTTACCTTCGACGAGGCTTATAAACTTTGGTGAATGGGAAGCATACTTCAACGATTTCCTCTTCAGAGAAAAGTGGAATGTTGTAGCGCTTGAAGAAGCCGATAATTTCGGTTACCCGTCGCCCCTTCGCTACTGTCACCCACATTGAGTAGCCGTCATAGGAAAATTTCGTCGGGGCAAATTTTAGTTGCTCGATAAGGCTCGCATTTTCGTTGTAGAGGGGAACGAATAGCAAAAAGCCAAACATTCCCTTTCCGAGCTCAAGTTTGTAGCCCCAGCCATTCTCAAAGTGAGCCTGTGAGGAGGACATAGGCTACGAAAGTTCCCCCAATATCGCTTACCGTTGGCTCAGCAAAATTGGCATAGAGCGGAAAGTCTTCGACAACGACGGCATTTGCTGCGAGCGAGTAAGGGCCGAGCGTGCCCAGCAGGGCATACCCAGCGGGCGGGAAATCGTTAGGAGCTGACGGAACGTCACTGAGGTCAGCGTAGATTTTTACGGTGACTGTTGCCGTCCCGCTAACCCCGATAATAACTAACTTTCGTTGGACAATGTAGAGCGGGATAGAATTCGTGTTCATTCCTGCTGAGCCCGTGCTATCGACCCTCCAGACAACCTTCAAAATCCCAGTTTCGGTCGGAACTGCCTCATAAAGTTTCTGGTTTGCCATTTTTATCACCGTCTAAATTTTGGCTTTTTTCTGTCAGCCAGTAAAGCCCCCGCAGTCCTTTCCCCGAAGGGAAAGCAACTTCTTTCTTTGGCAATCGTGAAAAATACCCGACGAGGACAAAATAAAAGACAATGAAAGGAATGGCAGGCAACATTTGCACCCCACCAAAGGGTATGTAGGTTAGACTGAGGATTGAGAGGATATATGCAATTAATGCTTGCCACCAGCGCATGTTGAAGTAAAGGATTAGGACGCCCATGACGACGAAATCGCCGCTGCCGAGGAAAGGAGACCAGCCGTCGCCTATTATGAAATTCTCGTAAGTCGGAATGCAGAATTTTGTGATTACTTTTTGAATGTGAGGGTAAATGTAGATTACGAGCACAATATCCCAAATTACCAGCAATAAAAAGAGGAGCAAAACCCAACTCGGGGCTTTGGTTCTATCGAGCCTAAATTCGCTGAAGGCAGCGGTCATTAAGGCTGCTGCTCCTAACGGGATAAGGGCGGAGCAGAGGACACTCAAAATGAAGAAGACCGAAGCGTCGAAAAGAAAAAGGAAGCGGCTGTAGCGGTATTCCTCGACCGCGACCATAAAGGCTAAGCCCCACAGAAGAAACTGCCAGAACCAATCTATGTAAACGATTTTGTTTTCAAGCAGAAAAGCAACAGCGGCAGCTGCGGACAGCATTGGTCGCACCTCCAACCTTTATTTTAAACCTGCCTTAAAATTGGGAGTTGGAGGTGTCCCGAAAATGGAAACTACTGTCGTTATTCCAGTTTGGGGTGAGGAAGACGAGGAGCGTCTCAAACTCTTGCGCCTCATGAAGTATCACGAGCAGGTAATGAATGCCCTTTACCAAACCGAGTTGTGGATTAGGAGACCTTACCGAGAAATTAGAGACCACTTAGATAGTCTTTTGCGTCAATTGGCGGCGTCTAAAGAGGCTTCTTATTCCGCTTACATGCCTGCGGTGAAGTTGGGGGAAATCCCGCCGAACCCGCACCCCGTTCCGCCTTTACCCGAGCGCGACATAGAAGTTATTTCTGGGCTTAATGCCCAAGTTTCTGAGGACAAGATTGTAGTTTCGGCGGGCAAAATTAAGGTTCGTGGTATGGAGATAAATGTGGAAGAGACGGTTCTGGATAAGCCTGAGCCGCCATTCAAGGTCGTCGTAACTGGCACTGGCGAAGTCCTTGCCGTCAGGGAAGCAGCAGGATTGGTATACGCTCTTTTAGAAGTTAATGGGTAAAAAGTGGAGTGACAAAAATGCTCTACGGAATTTCAGGGCGAGACTGCACGGTTGTTATCAACAATTGGTCAACTTATGCTTCTGACATTCGGGTGGAGGAATACACTTGGTATGAAATGCCGCCGCTGCGGGAAATAAGTATACCGCTTTCTTTCTTTACAGCGCCTATCAAATCTATTGGGGCGGAGACTTATGCTACTATTGCGACGGCGACAGTTCCGCCACGCACCCTCTCTGCAACTTTCCTGCTTCAGAGCAAGCAACTTCTTAATCCTATTCTTTTCCCCTTCATGCCTCGCAGCATTAGTGGGCTACCGCCCTTTTACAAACAGGGCTTAAGGATTGTATTTGTTAAGCCGTTCATGAACAACTATGCGGTCATGGAAATTCCAGAGGCGGTGCCGACCCGTTGGGAGCTCCAAATTCGAGAGAATAACCCCGCTACAGTTTCAATTACTTGGTCATTTAATACTGCAAATCTCTATGACAGGACAATTCCAGCACTTTATTCAATCGACCCAAATGACGAGTTCATAACTATCCGCAGTGTAATCATTGAGACAGACCCGCCGCACCTACCCCCTCACGGTGTTAGGGCTATTACCTTTCGAATTAACGCCCCAGTCAGCTGGCGACACCGTGTTGGGCTCTTTCCAGACAAGGTTGCTTATGATTTAACCATTAACCGCTGGGAAGTCGAGCTTCAACTTACGCTGACCCCAGACGCACACTTGTGGCTTGGTCGCCAGATTGAGTTAGCGCCTGCGTCCCAACCCTATATCGTTACTTTCAACCTTATTCCTCAGGAAGGACTTTCCCGACGCTTCCAGCTCGTCCCTTACGCTCGGTTGAGCGAGGGTAGCATGACAGTTCGGGTTGAGAGCCCGCTCGAGCCGACGGTAACCTTTCGGTCAATAGACTTCGTTAGCGAGGTGGTCAGGATTTGATTTTGTTTTCTGGCAAGAACGTTAAGACGTGCATTATCAGGTGGTTAGCGGGGGGGGTCGTTCCTTTTAGAATGCCTATTATGGCTACTAAGGAGCGTCGGATTTTGGCTGTAGCCATGTCCTACGGCGTGCCCTTTAAGGCTTACGGTTACAACAACTTGGGGGTTGAGTATTTGCCTGCCCCGCCGATAGAAAGTGCAGCAGTAAACACTGATTTTGGTGTCGCTCCCTTAGACCTTTTGGGCAAAGTTTTCGCTTACACATTTAAGCCGATACCTATTGGCGGGCGCTCAGTTTCCCTCTCTGGCTCTCTTTCCGTCGAATTTCTGCCCGAGATTCTCTCCCTCGTTTGGAATTTGGACGGTGGGACGCCCCGAAGGCGGCTGAGCCGAGAACCGACGCCTGAGTATGGAATTCAGTTAACCGCTACTTCTATGCTTCCCGAATTCGCTGAATATTGCTTTGTTGTTGAGACTCACATGGCTATCCCGACCCGTGTGAGCATACAAGGCTCAACTGACAGACCTATCCTTTCGTTCAGCATGGACTTTTACACGCCTTACTTATCATGGTATACCGACAGGGCGAGAGACCTTCCAACATACGACTTGGCTGTGCCCCCTTACTCCGAAAACCTGTTGACGATTAGGGATATAGGGATTAGGTTTCCGACTGGCTTGTGGGCGGACTTGCTGGGATTAGTTTACGGTTTCTCCCTTTCAGTGACTAAGACTATCTCTCCTGCTTACACCTTCCCAGAGACACTCGATTATGGTGTCACTTACGGTGTGCCTACCCTTCCGCTCGTTGCGGACGAGTGGGGCTCGGTAGCTCAGTCTATCAAAGAGGGGTTAGTAGAGTTGAGGCTTGATCTTCTTTGCGGTCTCGCTTCTGATATAAACCTTGAAGTTTTTCAGAGGCTCTTTGGCGGAACTAACATTTACTACTACACTCGGGAGTATTTCTTCGTGGACATTAATTTCGCCAACTTGGTCGTGTTGCGGGCGGCAGCAATGGTTACCGACTTATCCACTACAGTTTCTCCTGACGACGCTTATATGGTTCGGGCAGCCTTGCGCCTGAGCGAGCCCATCTATGTTTTGGCTTGAGATCGAATTTATACGTATAAATTCAAACTACGGTAGGGGCTCTTCCTCCCACCATAGGTCTTCCTTCCGAGCTACTTCAGCATCAGCGCTCAGTTCCCAGAGCTTTTTCTCTACCAATTTCTGGACGTCTTCTTCTGGGAGATAAAGGTCATTATCCTTTCTGACGCGGTATTTCTTGCCATCAATTTCAAATACTCCTTCGTCTTCAGTATGGATACCGTCCTTTTTGACCTCTTTCCACCTGTTGGTTGCTTCCATATTCTCGTCCTCGACAGGCTCAATCTTAAACCAAGTTCTCCACCTAATTACGTTTTCCACGATATCCCGCACTTCGTTAGGAATTTTTACCTCTTCGAAGAAGAGAGCGGGGGCTTTGTTTGAGTATTCGTTCTCGCCAACGAAGAATTCAACTTCGTCTTCCTCGTCCCCCCACACATACCTTACCCAAACATGTAGCAGTGGAGTTTCACCCTGCTTTTGAAGAATTAATTTGTGCCATTTGATCATTTTAATGAGGCTCTTAATATCCGTCATTCTCGGCACCTCCGCTTAAATTTTAGAACTCATCGCATTGCGATTAAGTGCCAAATGAGCGCTCCGAACGCTGCAATCATTAAGGCGAGCAAGCTCCAGCCAGTCACTGGTTTCTCTCTAAGAATTCGCCCGAAAGCTTCGCTTAGAGCTTCTCCCGTTTGCCGCCAACTGAGATACTCTACGAAGCCCAAGACAAGACCGAGCAGCGCCCAAAAGAGCGCCCACCAATACAGTGAGGCTGCGACGAAAGCACCGACCAGTAAAATAAAGGCGCCGATAAAGGATAGAATTTCGGGAGAAAGTTTGAATTCTTCCTTTTCTTCGTCAATTTGCTCTTCGTTTTCGCTCGTAATTTGCTCTCGTTCCTCGTTCATATCGGAGCACCTCCACCTCAGATTTTAAGGTAGGGTAAGAGTTAAAATCTAAGGTGGATAGAAGGTAACCAGCCCTAAGAAGGTGTTGTAGAATGGCACGCTGGGCGGTCAACACTGCTGTTCTCGATCTTCCCGTAACCGACCACCGTGATTGGGACGCCGATGCGACCGAGAAGGGTTGGCGCAGGGGGGTTTCCGACAAAGACCCGTCAGAGTGGGGCGCAGCCGAGTGGCGCAAGTATAAGAAGCGCTTTTTGGTCTATGACGCTGAAGACCCTCACAAGTTCGAGTCCTACAAGCTGCCTGTGGTCGATATCGTGGATGGCGAGCCTAAGGTCATTAGGCGGGCTGTTATTGCCGCCCAGCAAGCGCTCGCTGGCGCACGACGAGGCGTTGACCTTCCTGCCGAAGTGAAGAGCAGGGCGGAGAAACTCGCTGAGCGGCTGCGCAAGAAAGCCGATAAGGTAGTCGGCAAGGAAGAGGATTGATTTTGGCGGAAAGGATAAGTAGGAAGGACGCTGTTTCTCTTGTCAACGACGTTGCATTGGGGCTCGCCGCTCTCGGTATAGTTGGCGGGGTAACCCTTCAGGAGCTCGGCTTATCTAAATTGCCTCACTACCTTGCTTCTTTTTATGCTTGGGGAAGGGGATTGTCCGACAAACCTCCTGAGCCCATTCCGCAAGAGTTAGCTGAGCGGGCAAAGGAAGTGCTTAAGAAAAAATTGGAGGAAAGGCTCGCCCAGTTAGGGGAAAAGAAGAAGGAGTTGAGGGGAATCGGTTATACCGGCAGGGAATTTGGGATATTAGAATCTCACTACAGGAGTAGTTACGAGGTAGCCGTAGCGGCTTTGGATAAGTTAAGCCAAATTTCAGTTGGGTGACCCTATATGACCAAAGAGGTGCTCAAAGAAATCGACCCAACGAAAGATTGGGTCGTTGACGATACTAACTTGCGAACTGATTATGAGCTGACGATAATTAAAGAGCTGGCGAAGCCCCGCGTGGTGGTTCTCGCTGTCCCCGTCCTGTTCCAGATTATCGCTGGGAGGGCGCTCAAATTACTTTTCCCGCAAATGACGCCTTACACTAAGGCTCACCCTTACTCCCTCAGGTGGAATTCCAACCCATACAACTTGCACAATGGTTATTGGCGCTGCTCGCCCGACATTGTGTTAGAAGTCAATGAAACCGCATTTTATATTTACTTGCGCTTTTATGTGAACGAGGAAAAAGTATCGCCTCCAAACCTTTACGAGAATTTCTTGAAAGCGTTGAGGGAAGCGTCGCGGGGGGTTATTTGCAATCTCTCTGCTGGCGAGGTCTTCTCCAGCGATTGGGAGGACGAAGACGAAGAGGAAGCTGCAGAAGCCCCCACATTTCTTCTTGACGAGGCGTTCACTTCTCCATTCGAAAAGATTGATATAACAATGGACGAATTTCTTTCCTTCTACCCGACGGAGGTCGTCCTGTCCTTCAAGCGGGTCATTCAAATGGTGGACACGATTGCTAACGAGCCAGCGTCAGGCTTGCATTTCAGCGCCCTCATTGCTGGGCCTCCAGGCACAGGCAAAAGCTTATTCTCGACGCTCCTCGCCAAGTATGCTGCCGAAGAAAAGAAAGCATTGGTAATTTTCGCTTCGGGTGTCAGCGGCTTTGAGGTCATTCATGACGCCATTAAACTCTTCCCCTTAGTTCTCTTCATTTTTGACGAGTGTGAGTTCCTCGCTCAGAACCGTGAGCAACGCCCAACGAAAGAGCTCATTCACATTATGCAGCTTTTGGACGGTTATGCCTACAAATCTTACGCTTCGTGGGGGATTATCTTTACGACCAATCGCCCACACACAATTGACCCCGCCTTCCTGCGTCCAATCAGAATGGACGAGCTGATTGAGCTCTCGCCAATTCAGAACGGGCGCTTCGGCTTGGAGGTTTTCCGCTATTATTGCAGGAAACTTGGGCTTGAAGATTTGCCAGAATTGGAGGAGAGGATTTTCGAAGGTCGCACCCATGCTGAATGCGCAGCCCTTGCACACAAGGTCTACCGCATGAAGAAGTTCGGGAAAGAAGTCTCGGTAGAGGAAGTTAAGTCGCTCCTGAAGGATATTTCCAAATGGTCTCGCCCCCAAAAGATCAAGGGCAGCATTGAAGAAAAAACTGGCTTCTGAGGATAAAATAATGTTGGTGGTTAGTATGCCCGAACTCGTTATCTCGGAGATATACGAGTGGCTGAAAAAGTATCCGCCCTTGAGCCCTGAAGAAGAGCAAATACTTTTCCGCCGCTATGGCTTAGCTATGTCTGTCCTTTCGGAGGCTTTTGTCGCTGAGGCGAAGGAGAAGTTCGGGAAACCCCTTCGAACCAAAGGGATAAACGAGCCATTGTCGTCTTATCTTCGCTATGCTTCTGAGCGTCTTCGCATTCCTTATGAGGAGGTATGGGAATTATTCTGGCAGTCCAAGAAAAGGCTAAAAGGCGAGGAGTTGGCGCTTGTTTGCGAGGGCGAGTGTATCCGTGAAAAGCTTTTCAACCACAACCTGCGGTTGGTAGTCGCCGTCGTGGGCAAGTTCCCCAAGTTTGCAGGTATGCAGTTTGAAGATTTGTTTTATGAGGGCGTCATCGGTTTGGGCAAGGCGATAGACCATTACGACCTTAACGAGGGGACGAAATTTTCCACCATTGCTATTTGGTGGATACACCAAGAGATAGGTCGGAAACTTCTTAGATATAGCAGCGAGCATGGCGGAATTCAAATTCCCGTTAGATTTCTTGAGCGCTGGTCAAGGCTGCGGAAATACTTAGCGGAGAACGGTATAGAGATTAACGAACTTTCTGAGGAAGAATTTGTGAATATCCTAAACCGGCTAAATCTGCCTCGGGAAGTCTACGAATTGGTTGCTTCTCATAGCGTTGTCTCTCTTGAGCAGCCAGTCGAAGACGAGCCAACCGCAGACGACAGGGATAAAGTGCTCAGTGAAGTTATTGAAGACATAGAAGAGCGGAGCATTGAAACGCTCATTTCGCAAAACCAGCGGCGCAAGGTTATCTTTAAGCTGCTGGAGGATTTATCCGAGC
>Ga0272447_1001213_pt1 | contig 16728 bp, 17 predicted proteins | sample YNPCB0133_FD_194589 | JGI IMG/M metagenome (GOLD analysis project Ga0272447, IMG submission 194589) | Hot spring microbial mat communities from Yellowstone National Park, WY, United States - YNP-CB-013-3 | ecosystem: Environmental > Aquatic > Thermal springs > Hot (42-90C) > Sediment | place... | reverse complement strand
GTTGGAGGTTTATCGTTTGCGGACGGGGGTGAGTTGGTATGAGGCGAAGTTAGCTCTGCTTCGGGAAGCGATAAGAGCTTTTCTGGCTCATCCCACCTATGACCTCAATCCAACTGCGTAAGTCCTACCCCAATTATCGGCATGAAAGCCCCAACTTACCCCCTAAAGACGGCTGTAAATCTTGCCAGAATCTACAATAGGAGCTATGCAGTTGCAATCAACCCTTAGCAGGTCATGCTTTTTCAGCGAATACAGAGGCAATTTCCTATCATGCTGAGCGTAAGAGAAGCATCTCAGAGTCTCCAAAGAGATTCTTCGCTTCGCTCAGAATGGCAGATAATGTCGGTGTATATCGCAGAACTCGCGAGCAGTCTTTCAACTGCGTAACTCCTAACAGTATGTAATAGCGTGGCGCAATCCCTGGCGACACCTCTGTGCTGCCAGCGATGCAAAGCGGTCGCCAGCGGCAAAAACAGCACAAAACCAAAGGAGGACGCAACGATGGGCTGGTTTTACAACCTGAAAACCGGAGTGAAGTTGGCGATAGGGTTTGGGGTGTTCGTCGTGCTAATCGTCGTGGTGGCTTTCACTGCGATTTCAGGGTTCAGACGCCTAGGCGCGTCGGTGGGTTTGCTCGCCAAAGACTCCATGCCTGGATTGGGCGCCATCGGAAACATCAACGCGCAAATGCGTCAGTTCCGACTGTACCAGTTCAACCATGTGCTGGCTGACACCGATGCGAAGCAGAACCAGATCGAAGCCACCATGAACAAAACCCTGGCGGCGATCGACGAAGATCTGAAACGGTACGAAAACACCATTACTCTCGAAGAGGACCGCCAGAACTTTGCCGAATTAACGAAGACGTGGCAACAGTACCTGAGCTTCCACGAGCAGTTTCTCGCCGCTAGCCGACGCAACGACGACCAGAAAGCCGAGCAACTCCTGAACGGCCCCATGCGCGAACACTTCTTGGGAAACTGCGTCCCGTTAGTGGAGAAGATGCAGCAGTGGAATCTGGACATGGGCACGAAACTGGCGGACGAGTCGCGCCGTGCCGTCGCGTCAATGACCCGATGGGTCATCACTCTGCTGGTGGTGGCAATCGCATTGAGCATCGCTGTGGGCTGGCTCATCACCCGTTACATCAAGGGTGCGCTCTCCCAGATGGCGACGCGGCTCGAGTCGTTGCGCACCGGCGACATTACCAGCATGGAACAGGCTTTGTCGTCGATGAGCAGGGGCGACCTGACGGCATCGGTAGAATCTACCGCACAGCCCATCCAGCTGGATACGCGCGATGAGTTCGGTGTACTGGCGAAAACCTTCAACAGAATGCTGGAGCAGCTGCAAGCGATGATGGCAAGCTACCGTCAGGCGCAGGTGTCTCTGCGTGACGCAGTAGCTCAAATTGCCCAGAGTGCCCACGCAGTTGCTGGAACCAGTCAGCAACTTTCCGCATCTACCGAGCAATCGGGACGGGCATCCACCGAAATCGCGCGCGGCAGCGAACAACTGGCGCAGCAGTCCACCGAAGCCGCGCAGGCGATGGACAACTTAGACCGAGCCATCCGCACCGTGCAGCAGGGCAGTGAAGCCCAGCGCGAAGCCGCCCAGCAGGCAGAAGAGGGCATGAGGCAAGCCGCCAAAGCCGTGGAAGAGGTGGCACGCTCTACACAGCAGATGGCAGCCTCTGCCCAGCAAGCCAGCGCGGTCGCCCAGCAGGGCGGTCAGTCGGTGGAAGAGATGTTGCAAACCATGCGCCAAATCCAGCAGCAGGCGGAAGCCTCTGCCGAGAAGGTAGCGCAGTTAGACCAGCTGGGTCAGCAGATAGGCAACATCGTGCAGACCATCGAGCAGATTGCCGAGCAGACGAACCTGCTGGCGTTGAACGCGGCGATTGAGGCGGCGCGCGCTGGCGAGCATGGACGTGGTTTTGCGGTGGTTGCCGATGAGGTGCGCAAGCTGGCAGAGCAGTCCAGCGCGGCTACCAAAGAGATAGCGGTGTTGATTGGCAACGTGCGCGCAGGGGTAGAAGACACGGTGCGGGCAATCCAGTCCACCAGCGAGATGGTCAACGGCGGCTTTGCCCGCAGTGAGCAGGTGGGTTCTGCGTTGACGCAGATTATCGGGTCGGCGCAGCAGGTGGCGGGCGAAGTGCAGTCGGTGACGGCGGTAGCGGAGGAGATGTCGGCGAGCGTGCAGCAGGTGTTGGCGACGGTGAGCACGGTGTTGCAGAGCGCGGATGAGAACGCACGTGCTGCGCTGGAGATGGCGTCTGGCTCGGAGCAGGTCTCTTCGGCGATTGCGTCGGTGGCGAGCATCAGCGAGGAAGCCGCGGCGAGCGCACAGGAGCTCAACGCCTCCTCGGAAGAGGTTGCGGCGGCAGCGCAGGAGCTGGCGCGCATGGCACAGCAGTTGCAGGCACTGGTGAGCCAGTTCCGGTACGAGGAGACCGAGAGCCGAAGCCAGTTGCGTTTGGCAGCGTAGTGATAAGACCTCACCCCCTGCCCCTCTCCTGTGAGGAGAGGGGCGTTTTTCTCCCCCTTCCCACGTAGGGAAGGGGGCTGGGGGGTTAGGTCAACTCAACCCGTCCCACGCTGTGCTCCCTACGCGATGTTTTTTGCGCGTTTTCGCCCCCACCCAACCTCCCCGCGGGCGGGGAGGCGTTTCACGGCTCGGCAGGAGCCTCGCCCGCAGGACAAAACTGGAGATTGCCGCTCTTACCGCCCTTGCCAAAAGCCCTGTTTCATGATATAAATACACAGGGCACGTTTGGTTCGCTCCGCGCAAGTGTGAAAGTCTACTTTGGGGGAACACCATGACCAAGTACATCTTTGTGACCGGCGGCGTGGTCTCTTCCATTGGCAAGGGCATCACCGTCGCCAGCCTCGGTCGGTTGCTCCGCAGTCGCGGCTTCAAAGTGGCGCCTCTCAAGTTTGACCCTTACATTAACGTGGATGCGGGCACGATGAACCCATACCAGCATGGTGAGGTTTTTGTCACCGACGACGGGGCGGAGACCGACCTGGACCTGGGGCACTATGAGCGTTTCATCGACGTAGACCTCACGCGCCATTCCAACGTCACCACTGGCAATATTTACAATGCAGTGATATTGAAAGAGCGCAGGGGTGATTATTTAGGCGCAACCGTACAGGTCATCCCCCATATCACCAATGAGATTCAGGACCGCATCGTGCTGGTGGGCAAGGAACACAATGCCGATGTGGTGATTGCTGAAATCGGCGGCACGGTAGGCGATATCGAGGGGCTACCCTTCCTCGAAGCCATCCGGCAGTTCAAGAAACGAGCGGGGGCAGAGAACGTGATGTATATCCACGTCACGCTCATCCCGTTCGTGGGACCATGGGGTGAGGTGAAGACCAAACCCACACAGCACAGCGTCATCAAGCTGCGCGAAATCGGCATCCAGCCTGATATACTGGTGTGCCGCACCAAAGTGCCCATCTCCGACGAGATGAAGGAGAAAATCTCCCTCTTCTGCGATGTGCAAAAGGAAGCGGTCATCGAGGCGATGGACACCGAAAACATCTACGAGGTACCGCTTCGCCTTGAAGAGCTGGGGCTGGCAAGCCTGGTGGTACGCCGACTCGGCTTGCCCGAACACTCGCCCGACCTCGAAGAGTGGCGCAAGATGGTCGAGGTGATGAAGCGACCACGCTACAACCTGTACGTGGCGGTGGTGGGCAAGTACACGGGCAACGGAGACGCCTACATCTCCATCGCGGAGGCGTTGAAGCACGCGGGCATCGCCAATAGCGCACGAATCAACATCCGCTGGATCGATTCAGAAGGGCTGGAGAAGGCTCCTGATGTGGTGCAGCATTTGAAGGGCTTCGACGGCATCATCGTGGCAGGGGGCTTCGGGGTGCGCGGACTGGAAGGCAAAATCGCCGCCATTCGCTACGCCCGAGAGAACCGCGTCCCATTGCTGGGCTTGTGCTTGGGGTTGCAGATGGCGGTAGTGGAATTCGCCCGAAACGCCTGCGGGTTGCATGGCGCGCACTCCGAGGAGGCAGACCCCGATACGCCACACCCTGTGATTCACCTGTTGCCAGAACAAAAAGACGTGGCAGACAAAGGGGCAACGATGCGTCTGGGGGCATACCCATGCCGTATCCTGCAGCGCACCCGTGCGGCGAAGCTCTATCGCGACGCGGTGGTGTACGAGCGCCATCGCCACCGCTACGAGGTGAACAACGAGTACCGCGAGCGTCTGGCAGAGTACGGCATGGTCTTTTCGGGGGTCTCGCCTGACTACCGGCTGGTAGAGATTATCGAGCTGGAGGGGCATCCTTTCTTCATGGCGACGCAGTTTCATCCCGAGTTCCGTTCGCGGCCTAACCGTCCGCATCCGCTTTTTGTCGGGTTCGTCAAAGCTGCCCTCGACAAGAGCGGACACCGTCGCTGGGAAGGCGATGAAAGTGCCGCCGCTGCCATGCAGGTGCAGCTACAGCCAGAGCCGTGTCACAACGGACGCCTACTCGCCGAGAACCTGCTGGAACTGGAGGAAGTTTAGCTTTTGAACGTTTTTTGGGTGGTGATGTCCCTGTTTCTGGTGCTGTTCAGCGGTTATCTGCTGAAGCGGCGCGGCATTCTGAAGGACAGTGATACAAGCGTCATTAACCGTCTCATCATGGATTTTACTCTGCCAGCGTTCGTGTTTCACGCCCTTTACCAGCAGCGGGTGACAGCGGACATGGTGCGCGCCGCGTGGCTGTTTGGCGTTCTGCAGGTGCTGGTGATGGCGATGTTATGGATACCTGCGCTTCTACTGCGCTTTCCACGCCCCATCAGGGGAACGTTTCTGCTTACCGCGGTGTACGGCAACACGGGCTTTCTGGGTTATCCAGTGGTGCAGGCGATTTTCGGTAAGACCGAAGGGGCCATGGCAGCGGCAGTGGTGTACGACCAGTTCAGTATGGCTCTGCCCGTCTACACCGTTGGAGTCGCGGTCGCCATGCACTACGGTAACAAACACGACACCAGCTGGCGCGATATGCTGCACTTCTTTACCACGCCCACCTTTGTGGTGCTGATGGGCACGTTAGTCATCAACGCGCTGCGAGTGCCCGTGCCGTCATTCCTTGCTTATGCAGCACAGCTGGTGGCAGGTGCGACCGTGCCGCTGGTGCTGTTGTCGCTGGGGCTGATGCTGGAACCGACGCACCTCCGTGCGAGCCGCTACTACCTGCCGATGGCGCTTATCCTGCTGGTAAAGATGGCGCTGTTCCCGTGGCTAATGTGGCTGGCAACGGGTTGGGCGGGGGTGCAGGGCATCGCCCGGCTGGTCGCGGTGACCGAATCCGCCATGCCCAGCGCCATGGTGAACGCCGTGATTACCGAGCGATACGGCTGTGACCACCAGCTGGCAACGCTGGTGATAGTGATAGGCACTCTGTTGACCATTGTGGTGCTGCCAGTGGTGGCGACTTTACTGGGAGTGGGACTGTGACCTGCCTCAGCGCTAAAACCGCACACCGTTTTTCGCACTAAAGGAGATTAACCTTCCACGACGAACCATCTGGGTTGATGAAACCCACTCTGCGCGACTACTTTGGAATCAGTCTGTTCTGGTTCGCGCTCTCCTTCTTCTGGGGCGCGGTGCTTATCCTAGTGCTGCCTGACCGCGTGGAGCAGCTGGTCGGCTCTCAGGAGAAAGACCGCGTGCTGGCAATAGTGACCAGCGTGGGTGCATTGGTGGCTTCCGCGACGCAGATTTTGTTCGGCGCCATCAGCGACCGCAGCCGACATCCGATGGGCAGGCGCAGACCCTTCCTGATTGTCGGTACGCTGCTGACCACCGTCGGCTTGTTCCTCTTTCCCGCCGCGCGCACCGTGTGGACTCTGCTCGGCGTGTATATCGTCATTCAGTTCTTCCTTAACGTCGCCAACGGGCCGTATCAGGCGTTGATACCCGACCGCATCCCGTGGCAGTACCACGGCACGGCGTCAGCCTGGATGGGCGTGTGCACGCTCTTGGGGCGCATCGGGGGACCCTTTGCCGCCAGCTTGTTGCTCGGCACAGAGCGGGGGCTGTTCTGGCTGATGTTACTGTTCGCGGTCTTCCTGAACGCTTTCATGCTGCTCAACGTCTGGCTGATTCGCGAGGAGCCGTACGCAGGCAAGTCGCCCACGCTGTGGGAGGCAATTACCTCCAGCTACCGTGTCCCCCTGAAGCCTTATCCCAGCTTCGTCTGGCTGCTGATTAGCCGCCTTGCCATCATGATGGGAATCTACACGGTGAACTTCTGCCTGCTGTACTATCTGCGGGACACGCTCGGATTCCGCAAAGAGGCTTTCAGCCTGATCACCAACTTCATGATACTCTCCACCATTACCGGCATTCTGGGCACTCTTCCCGCGGGCAAGCTCGCAGACCGCTACAGCAAGCGGCTCATCCTGGCTCTCTCCTGCCTGACCTGCCTGCTGGCGGGGATGGGCTTTCTGTTCGCGAAAGATTTGACAGTCGTCTACATCGCCGTCGGAATCTTTGGGGCGGGGTTTGGCGTGTTTCAGGCGGTGGACTGGGCACTGGCTTGCAACCTGCTTCCGCAGGAGGCTCCCGCCAAGTATATGGGCGTGTGGGGTATTGCCGACACGTTGCCGCAGGTGGTCGCGCCGCTCATCGCCGGACCGATTGCCTATGTGGTGAACACGCAGGTCGAGGTGGGGGTGGGCTATCGGGTATTGATGATGCTGGCGATGGTCTACTGGGCGCTGGGCACAGTGGCTATTCGGTTCATTCGGGAACGCAGTCAGTTGGAGGGAACTATTATCGCACAGGCAGATTCCGAACTCGAATAGAATCCTCAAGATGGACAGAGCACCGGCACTGTGGGTAGGTATTGACCTTGCGTGGGGGACGCGCAACCCGTCGGGGCTGACGATGCTCGAATGGCGGGAAGATGGGCTGGCTGAAGTCGAGCCTACGCAGCTGGTCTACACCGATGAGGAAATCTGCCGCGTTATCGCGGAACAGGATGCGGGTAACACGCTGGTTATCGCGGTTGACGCCCCGCTGGTAGTTCCCAATCTGACAGGAGAGCGTCCGGTGGAAGGCGAGATGCGTCGTCGCTTCGCCCGCTATCATGCCGCCTGCCACCCCGCCAACCGTCGCTTGCTGGGCGAACCACCGCGCGGGGAACATTTGTGTGCGATGCTGGTGGAGCGGCTCAACGCGGAGGTGGCTCCTGCACCACCCATTCGGCAGGCGTGTCGGGTGGCATTCGAGGTTTATCCGCACGCCGCGATGGTGAGACTGTTCCACCTGCCACGCATTCTGGAGTACAAGGCGAGGTCGGGCAGGGATATGGCATATCGTCGCGGGCAGATGCAGCGCTACGTCGGTCTGCTAAAGCAGTTGCCTGCGCCGAAGCTATACCTGCCTGCATGGCTGTCGGAGATACCCGAAACGCGTGTCGAACTCAAGCGCTTCGAGGACAGGGTGGATGCTCTGTTCTGTGCGTGGCTGGCGGCGCGGGCGTGGTGGTACGGCGGGCAGGTGCTGGGCGAAGCGTGTACCGGCACGATATGGTTGCCGACGCAGGATTGCGAACTCCCCACAGAGAACATCGAGGCACAACCATGAACCGCACCCCTCTCTCTGCAAAGCTGTTGCAGGCTCTGGGTGTGCTGGGCATCGCAGGAGTGTTGCTCAGCGCGTATACCCCTTTGCCGAACATGCTGGCGCGGGCACTGGCTGTGTCGTCCAGGATACAGCCTGCCGATGCGATTGTGGTGCTGGGGGCCAGCGTCTTTCGCGATGGCACGCTCAGCGATTCTTCCCTGCGCCGGACGGTGCAAGGGCTGGTGTTGTATCATCAGGGTCTGGCGCCGCTGCTTGTGCTCTCCGGCACGACGTATGAAGGGTCGCCCGTGGAGGCGGAGGTGCGCGCGGCTCTTGCCCGTCAGCTGCTGGTGCCCGAGAAAGCCATCCTGCTGGAACCTCACGCACAGACCACTGCGGAAGAAGCAGCCAACATCGGCGCGAGGTTGCACCAGCGGGGCGCGCGGACTATCTTGCTGGTCAGTAGTTCCCTGCATCTGGCGCGGGCAGTGCCCCGATTCGAGAAAATGGGCTTTCGCGTGTTCCCTGCGGTAGCGGACAACCTGCCGGTGGACACTGATGGGCCCGATGGCCGCCTAGCGCTGATGACCTACACGCTTCGCGAGGCGGCGGGGAGGTGGCTGTACCAGCTGGGAGATTGAGATGGACAAGCTGTATGTGCCCCTGCTCATCCTGATGACTTCCGCCTTTGGCTACCTCTACGTGCAGCGCAGGTGGGGTGTCGGTGGAGCGAGCCTCCGGCAAGCCTTCTGCACGGCACTGGAACTCATCGGCTGCTGGATGCTGGTGTACGGGGCGAATCTGCTGTTCGGGCTCATGCTGATTCTGCTCATCCGCCGCCTCACCGGTTTCTTCATCTCCCTTTACGTGCTGAACGGCATCATGCTGATATTGCTGACCGTGCTACAGGCGCTGGTGTTTTACCACCTGTGGCGAGGTGGTAAGGGATAGGCTATCTCTGGCTTCGTCCCTCCGCTGAATCTCGGTGCGTCCTCGAAACGTGCGCCCCTGAATCGTTCCCGCGACGTAATGGTGTCTCTGGGCTCCCCAGATGGTCTCCGCCTCCGTCGGTAGCGCAAGGTAGGTCCTGTCCCGTTCCCGCGCAATTGTTGTGGTGAAGCTTATCTCTTTCCGTCGCACCGAAACATCCTACTTTCTCCAGTACTGTTCGTGCGGATAGCGATAGGTCGGCAGCTCGGTACCCGGTTGCCAGTCAATCTTGAACGGTTCCGGTGGGTTATACGTGAAGGGAATCTCATCCTTCGGGATGTAGTCCGCTTGTTTTCGTCGCTCAATGCAGCTCAGCAAGACGCGCTGTTTCAAGGGAATGTATTCGGGCACATGCGGTCCCAGCTGGTATTCCACATGCGCGGTGCGAAACTCGTAGTAGACCACACGGCGTATCTTGTCCGACAGGTTGTATGGCGAGCCGTGCAAGACCAGAATGTTATGGAACAGCACGTCACCCGGCTGCATGAGCGCGGGTACGGCTCCGGACGCCCTGAAGTGTTCCTTTGTGGTGTCCTGGTCGCGATGCGCCGCAAGCCATTCCTGCACCTGCTCCCGGCTCCACAGATGGCTGCCCGGCAAAACCCATACACAGGTGTCCTCGTCTGCCTCATCCAGATAGAAGTCCACGTTGAAGATAGGCGTATCTCCTACATAATCCGTACCAGCATCGCGGTGCCAATGGACGATAATCCCCTCGCCGGGCATCTTCAGCACCATCGAGTCCCAGGTGGGGATGAAGTCGGGGCCCATTAGCTTCTCCACCGAGCGCAAGATGAAAGGATGTCCCAACAAAACCTTCATCTCATCGCGCTTGTCGATGACATACTCGATGCGTCGCAGTACGGGCTTTCCGGATTGCGGCCCCTGTCCGTACATGTAGTCCGGGTCGTCGCGCACTTCCGCCGCGCCGTAAGAGGTCAGCTCGTCCATCGCTGCCTGCACGCGGCGCAGCTCCTCACCGTGCAGGACGCCACGAAGAATCAGGTAACCGTTCTGCAGGAAGAAATCGCGTTCCTCATCGCTGATTACGGTGCGGTTCGCCTTACTCATCGATACTCTTCCTCCGGCTGCATGATGGTTAAATCGCGTGGCACGATGCGCAAGGCGTACTTTTGCCAGTAGTACTGGATGTCCTGCCGTTTCCAGCCCTGATATATCTGGTCCCAGCTGAGCCTTTCGTAATGCGGACGCAGACCATCTTCCACAATCGGTTGCGAAATGCCCTGATAGCGGTAGTCCACGGAGATACGCAACCTGCGTTCACTAACGTTCACCAAAGCGCGGTGTACGGTGTAACTGTGGAAGATGAGGGCATCGCCTGCCTGCATGTCCTGTGCGTGCCAGGTGTCGCCCCAGCGGCTGGTGTCGACACCCAAACCGCCCGGACCACTGGCGCGCTGCACAGGTAGCAAACCAGCCTTGTGCGACTCTGGCAACATCGCCAGCCCACCCAGCTCGATGGGGCAATCGCTGAGCGGTATCCACACGGTGTAGGTCTCTGGCGTGCCTTGGATATGCACGTAGTCCTGGTGGGGCGGGGTCGTGAAATGCGCAGTGGCGGGGAAGGTGATACGGGCGATGTTGCGCGGATGCACCAGCACGGGCTCCTGCACGATGGCTTCGATCACTCGCAGGATGTTGGGATGGTGCGCCAGCGCATGGAAACTTTCCAGACACTGCACACGGTCGTACACCTCCCACCAACCCTCGTGACCCTCTAGGCGCGGCTCGCCAACAGCGAAGCCCTGTTCATCTGCCCACCCCTCCTCGCGACAAATCTGTAGGATGTCTTCGTACACGGCGCGGGCGTCTTCAGGAGGAACTAGACCAGAAATAAACAGGTAACCCTCTTTGTCCATCCTTTCGCGCAGGACATCTGGCTGACTGATAAGTTCACGGGATGGTGTAAACGGTTGGAACTGCATTCAGCACCCTCCGATAATTAGTTTTGTTAAATTGTAGCCTACCTCGTCAGGGAAAGTCAACGGTAACGGAGGGTGTTCGATAAATCCGCCAGACTCCACTGGGAGTGCGCAGGTCTCGCCGAAACCTTTGCCAATTCCCGTCCGCGACTCCTCTGCACGCCCGGCGTACGCCCATCGCCCTTCTGCCACGCAGGAATGGCAGCCCCAGGCGGTGTATTCGGTTCAGGATGCTAGCAGGAGGGCTGATGGCGCATGACGAGCGATATTCTCACTCCCAAACAGCAGGCTATCTGGGCACTCGAGCGGAAGCCGCCGCGCCCGAACAGCAAGGTACCCACCTTCGAACTGGAGTTCCAGCTCACGCAGGAGCTGATGGGCAAGGAATATCATCACTGGCATGAGTTCCAGAATGCCAGCAGCGCAGAGCGCGACCGCATGTTGCGTGAAAACGCTGAACTGTACATCGAGGTTGCCGAGCGACTGGATTACAGCATCATCATGGTTGTGCACGCTCCAGATGATGATGGACTTGGACAGACTATCCGCTTCATCCGCGACCTCATGGGCGACAAATACCTGCTCATTACCCACGGCGACGCCACATTCGCCATCCCCTCCGGTAGCGACATGGTAGAAGTGGCGACCGCCTTCTTCGAGCGACCGTACGAGATGCATGACATTGCGAAGCGCAACGTGCAATGGGCGTTGCAGAGGGGAAAGCGCCTGCGGGAAGAATACGGCATTGACGGCTTTGCCCTGTGCGCGGACTATGCCTTTAATGACGGGCCGTTCCTTTCTCCCCGGATGTTCCGGCAGTTCGTCACCCCCTACCTGAAGGAGCTCGTGGCGGGCTACAAGGCGATGGGACTGTACGTCATCAAGCACACCGACGGCAACATCATGCCCATTCTGGACCAGATTGTGGAAGCAGAGCCACACGGGTTGCATTCCATCGACAGTCAGGCGAAGGAGATGGACATCGCGAAGGTGAAAGCACTGGCAGGGGACAAGCTGTGCCTGCTTGGCGGGGTGCAGTGCAGTCTGCTACAGACGGGAACCGAAGAGGAGATTATCGAGAACTGCAAGTATGTGCTGAAACACGGGATGCCGGGCGGGGGTTATGTTTACGCCACGACGAACGTTGCGTTCAAAGGGCTACCTCTGGAGCGTTACCTGCTGATGCTGGAGATGCGCGAGCGCTATGGCTGGTACGACGAGTACGGCAAGTCCATTCTGGAGCAGGAAGCAGTTTGAATCGTCGTCGCAGCCAGACAGAGAGTGATGAGGTACTCTGAAGGGGGCAATCGGATGGAGCTGCATCACTATCCTTCTACTAACCAGCTGCCGGTGCAGAAGGAGCTGCCCGACCCATTCTTGCGCGCCGATGGCAAGCGTATCACCTCGCCGCGCGAATGGAAGCCGCTTCGCGAGTACTGGCAGGCGATGGTGCTGCACTATGAATACGGCGAACTGCCCCCCAAACCGCGCGGGATAAGAGCGGAAATCGTGGAGCAGAGGGAAATGCCAGACCTCAAAGCCACGCGCACCGAATACCGCCTGCATATCGAAACGCCTGTTCCCCTTGCGGTGCGTCTGTTGCTCTACCGCCCGACGCGCGGCGGGAGGCTGCCAGCTATCATCGATGGCGACCTGTGCTGGGGCGAACCGAAGAGCGAAATCGTGGAGGAAGTGCTGAAACGGGGCTACATCCTTGTCTTCTTTGACCGCACGCATATCGCCCCCGACAGCGCAGAGCGCAAAGGCATCTACGAGGCATACCCCGACTACGAGGGCGGCAGGCTGGCTGCGTGGGCGTGGGGCTTCCACCGCGTGGTGGACTGGTTGAGTACGGTATCTTACGTCGCCAGCCGACGGATTGCCGTCACCGGGCACTCGCGCGGCGGCAAGACCGCTCTGCTGGCGGGGGCTACCGATGACCGCATCGCGCTGACCGCTCCCAACAACTCAGGCTGCGGCGGCGCGGGTTGTTATCGCTATCAGGCGCAGGGCAGCGAAACCATCGCCGACATCCTGCGCAACTTCCCTTACTGGTTCCACCCGCGCTTTGCGCAGTTCATCGGCAGGGTAGAGCGATTGCCCCTCGACCAGCACACCGTGAAAGCGCTGGTGGTTCCACGAGCGTTACTCAGTACGGAAGCTCTGGGCGACCTTTGGGCGAACCCGGAAGGCTCACAGGTGACTTACCTCGCCGCCAGAGAGGTATACCGCTTCCTGAAGGTGGAAGAGCGCATCGGTATCTGGTTCCGCGAAGGTGAACACGAGCACTCGCTGGCGGATTGGCAGGCGATGCTGGATTTTGCCGACTGGCAATTGCTGGGCAGAAAGCCTGTACGCGCGTTTGACAGGCTGGCGTTTCCTGCGAGAGAGGGTGTATATTCGTGGCGATGCCCTTGAGCCGCTGACTTCAGCCCCATTTCAAGGGCAGGGATACACGCGCCCGGCGCAGAATAGTTCCCTTGACATGGAGAGTGTTTCTCCCTATAATAACGCGGGGTTCGCGGTAACGTTATCATCCTGCGGATGAACGACGACAAGCAAGCGACGCGGCATACTCTGCAATGGACAGTGCACCTGTTGCGCCAGCAACCGCACAAAGCGTGGGGCGCAGGGGGAGTGATGGTGCTGGCGGCGGTGCTGGTGGGTGTGGCGTTTCGCAGTGCGGGCATGGGCTTGCTCGCGCTGGTGTTGCTGTGGCTGGCGACACGCGATTATTGGTTGCCGGTGCGCTACTCGGTGGGCGCGAAAGGCGCGGCAGCACGCTATCTGGGAGCAGCTTACGACATCCCGTGGGAGCGGGTGAAGTATGTTACCGTGACTGCAGACGGCGTGAAGCTCAGTCCGTTGCCGCCACTTTCGCGACTGGAGCCCTTTCGGGGAGTGTACCTTCGGTTTGGCGACAATCGGGAACAGGTGCTGGAGGCAATCGCCTTTTGGAGAGAATTGACCGCTGGCAGGAAGACGAGCTGAGCGACGAGGAACGCGACGCCATTCTGGAGCGCATCGCGCAGGGCATTGTGCGGCGCGGGATGGCAGCCCCGGCAGTGTTGTTTTTGGAGCTGAACAAGCCGCTGTCGTTCGTCGCGAGCCAGTCGCTGATTGTACTCACGCCGTTTCTCGCTCCCTTCGTGGGGTTAGAGAACGTGCATCGCTACAGCCGACTGCTGGAAAAGCGGGAGAATGTGGAACTGCTGATTGAACGCATTGAACAGCTAGAACACGAAAAAGGACAGGAGCAATCGGATGCAACACGCGTTTGAGAAAATCTGGCCTGTGCTGATTGTGGAGGTGTTGACTGCCATCATTATCATCTGGCGGATTATCTCCGCACAACGAGGCAAAGAGCTGTTCATCCGGCGCATCCCGGGGCTGAATGCCATCGATGAAGCCATCGGGCGCGCCACCGAAATGGGACGTCCCGTGCTGATGGTGCCCGGTATCGGCGGGTTTGGGATTATTGCCTTGCAAGCGCTGAGTATTTTCAGCTACATCGCCCGGTCAACTGCAAAGTTCGGCAACCGCATCCTGATGCCTGTGGCAGACCCCACCGTATACACCGTCGCCGAGGAGGTCATTCGGGACGCCTATCAGGCGGAAGGGCATCCTGAACGCTTCGAGCCCGACTCGATCCGTTTCCTTTCCGACCGCCAGTTCGCCTTTGCCTCGGGAGTGGCAGGGTTAATTCAGCGCGAGAAGATTGCCAGCTCCTTCATGTTCGGAGAGTTCTTCGCCGAGTCGCTCATTTTCGCGGAGACTGGCAACATGGTGGGGGCGATTCAGGTGGCAGGCACTACCCAAACGACGCAAATCCCCTTCTTCATCGCTGCCTGTGACTACACCATCATCGGCGACGAGTATTACGCGGCAAGCGCGTACATCTCGCGCAACCCAACCATGCTGGGCAGTCTGGTCGGACAGGATTTCGGGAAGCTAATGGTCGCTTCGCTGTGCGTGCTGGGTTCGATCGCCGCTACGCTTGTCGCCCTGAACGTGCCGGTGCTGGGTGACGCTGGCAAGTGGCTCGTAGACCTTTTTACCATTCGTTAGGGGGGGACTATGCTCGAGCCGTTGGTTCGTTTCTTCGCACCTAAACCGCTGAGTGTCATACCGTACTATGTGGCGGGCGCAGTGGTTTTCAGTATCCTTGTGGTGATTCTGCTGATTAACCTGCCCGCACGGGCAAGGAAGCCCCTGATTGCCATCGTCACGTTCCTCGCAGGGCTTTTCTACGCGACCGAGTTCTTCTGGCCCATCGACGAGGCAACCAACAAAAACTTCCTTACCGATTATCTGGTGTCTGCAAGCAAGCTGGGTAGCCTGTTGGCAGGGATGACTTTAACGCTGGGCATCTTGAGCTTGCTGCGCGTGCATGGGCGCAACGTTGTCCGTCTGCGCAGCGGCTGGTACAACAGCCTGGCTTTGCTTACGGCAATGGTGGCGATGGTCATCTTCGGATTCATGGACAAATACAGCGATAACGCTACCGCAAAAAGGGTGTTCAATGTGCTTTTTGAAGGCATGCTGATTAACATGGATGCCACCATGTTCTCACTGATTGCGTTCTACATCGTGTCTGCTTCCTACCGCGCCTTCCGCATCCGCTCGATAGAAGCCACTATCCTGATGACGGCGGCGTTTCTGGTGATGCTGGCGCAGGTGCCTGTCGGGCTGGCGTTGACTTCGTGGATACCGCGCGATGGCGTGTGGGATTTCTTGCGTCTGGAAGTTATCAAAGAGTGGTTGTTGACCGTGCTAAACGCCGCCGCGCTACGCGCCATCGCCTTCGGATTGGGCATCGGCAGTTTGGCAATCTCGTTGCGCATCTGGCTGAGCCTGGAGCGAGGAGCATACTTCGAAAAGGAGATTTAGACATGCAGGGAAGTGTCTGGCAAAAACTGCAATCGATTGACCGTCGCATCCTGTATGCCCTACTTCTCGTGGTCATCATCGTGCCGCTGTTTTTGCCGATACGCCTGCCGACCGTGACCATGCCATCGACCCAGCGGCTCTACGATGCCATCGAGTCGATACCACCGAACGGTTTCATCATCATCAGCAGCACGTGGAGCGGCGGCACCCGCGCTGAAAACATGCCCCAGACCATCGCCATCCTGCGCCATGCGATGCAGCGGCGACTGCGCGTGGCGGTCTTCTCCTTCGATGTGCAGGGCACACAACTCTCTTTAGACATTGCCAAACGGTTAGCGCAAGAGTACGGTTACGAGTACGGCAAGGACTGGGTACACTGGGGCTTCCGTCCGCAGGCAGAGGTGGTGATGAAGTCGATGGTGCGCGATATCCCTGGCACCTTCGACAAGGACTACGACGGCAAGCCGACCAAAGACATGCCCGTCATGCAGGGCATTCGGGACATCAAGGACGTGCACGCCATTGTGGAGATTGCCGCGAGCGGTATCTATGCGAGCTGGATCGGGCTGGTGGTGGGCGTTAATCCCGGCCTGAAGTTTGGTTTCTGCCCGACCTCGGTGATGGTGCCCGAGACCTATCCCTATTTGGCATCGGGGCAGATTGTGGGCACGATGGAAGGGATGCGCGGAGCTGCCGAATACGAGAGCCTGCTGCGCAAGCCGGGGCTGGCGTCCGTGGGAATGGGTAGCATCTCGCTGGCACACGTGCTGATTATGCTACTCATCGTGATTGGAAATATCGGCTACTTTGCGTCACGAGGGCGGAGGTCGTAACGAATGGAACAGTTGTGGCAGGACTTTCTTTCCCGTCCGGGTATTTACATCGGGGGAATCTGCACGCTGGCGTTAATGAGCCTTATCTACCGTGAGAACGCCGTCTATCGGTTCTTCGAGCATATCTTCATCGGCTTGGCGGCGGGCTTCTCTATCGTCGCGCTGGTTAAGAACATTCTGGACCCGTTCCTGTACCGCCCCGTCTTCGAGAAAGGGGAGTGGTACTGGACGTTCGTGTTCATGTTTGGGCTATTGTTCTACTTCATCCACAGCCGAAAATACAACTGGCTGAGCCGTCTGCCCATCGGTTTCCTGATGGGCTTCTCGGCAGGACAGACGTTTCAGATTTTTGCCAACACCTATCTGCCCCAGCTGTCCGACTCGTTCCGGCCCCTCTACGTGACCACGCCGGACGGCGCAGTGGACATCGCGCGGGGGGTCAACAACCTGATCTTCATGATCGTGCTTGTAACGGTCA
>Ga0272447_1001209_pt1 | contig 16783 bp, 11 predicted proteins | sample YNPCB0133_FD_194589 | JGI IMG/M metagenome (GOLD analysis project Ga0272447, IMG submission 194589) | Hot spring microbial mat communities from Yellowstone National Park, WY, United States - YNP-CB-013-3 | ecosystem: Environmental > Aquatic > Thermal springs > Hot (42-90C) > Sediment | place... | reverse complement strand
AAGGACAGAGTTCCAATTCGACCGTAGCTTCGCGTACCGCGACAATCTCTCCGATCAGGTTTCCAGTTTGGGATTGGATGAAGGAGATCAAAGCTTGCCGTTGCGTGGCTGTGGCCGTGCGATCCACAATCACGACTGCTTTAGCGGGTGCCGACTGCTTCAACCCTAAGGTATCACTGGTAGCTAAGACAGCGACCACACCCAGGCCATCCAGTTTGACTCCGCGGTACGTACCCTGTTCGATCTTCCAGGCCAGCACGGCGTTGCGGCCGGTCAGGCCGGTATCCGCATTGGCGAAGCAGGAGCCGGTGTACACGTCACAGGTGCGTGCCTCCAGGTACTGTCCCTGGATTGCTTTCTCCGTCTGATCCACTCCTGAAGTGGCCACCAGAGCCTGCACGGCGGCTAACCACACATACATCGCTGCCATGGTTTCTCCTCCCATTTGAGTCAATCGGCCTGGATCCGCGAAACCGCATCGGATGATGCTTTCCCGCCTTTGGCTCGACTTTCGCTTTGCCGGTAAGGGTTGTCTCTCCTGGGTATTCGCTTTTATCTGAATAGCAACCCGAGCGGGAAGCTTTTGTTTCCATTGTGAAGCACATCGGCAGTTCCGTCAAGCACGGACCGAGTGTGTATGTGGTGTTCCGCTGCATGTCGTTGTGTTCGCGAATGCACCACTGGACTATATCGGTGCGAGTACACAACACCGTGCTCCCTTGCGCCTTGCTTGAGTATGGATAGCTACGCTAGCACTGCGTGTGTTCCGAGATTATCTGTCTCCGTCATCCTTCCGGAGTGACGCCGAGTACGATGATAAAATGCACACGCCATTCCCCGATCTTCGAGTCGGAAACCTTCTCGAACGGACGGGTGACATTGGCCCGTTGTTTAGGATCTCGAATAGCACGCCAGATACCATCCCGTTCGTTCTGGGGGTGTCCTTCGATGTATAGCTGCGTGGTTAGCAATTCGCGCCGTCCCTTCTTGATTTTGAAGTGAATATGAGGCGTGCGACCGGGATAAGGGACTGGCTTGATGGTGCGAAAATAGAACTCGCCCTTACTCCCCGTGACAAAGCGGCCGAAACCCTGAAAATTTTTGTCCTGTTGGTTCTTCTTGCGTTCGCTATCTGATGTGTGCAAATACACGCCATGAGCGTCGCATTGCCAGATCTCCACCACCGCATTGTTTACGGGACGCCCCTGAGAATCTAACACCTGTCCCGTCAGATGCGTGATTTCTCCTACGGCGGGTGTGATGGAATCGTTGATGATCAGCAGATCGTTATCCGTATCCAGGGGCAGACGGTTTGGGTAAAATGGCCCTTCCGTCTGGGGAGGGGTGCGCGTCAATTCCTCGGCGAAGGCTCCGCGCACGGTCCAGAAGGGTAGAAATGCCGCAGGTACCATCGCACCGCAGGCGTGCAGAAAACTCCGTCGACTCAGAGGGGCGAATGACAGTTGGCGTGCCCACAGTTGCTCTCGGGATTCCAACGGCATCGAAAATTTTCCTGGGAGGCGAACGTCCATAGCATCACCCCTGACACGAACGGGGACTAGAAATTCACCTACCCTTACACCTTGTTGAATCACCGTGGTGTCTCCGGATCATCTCTGATCCAACCGTATCAACACCAATCTAGGTTACTGGCCGTATCTCAACAAATAATTATCATTTTGCATTCATCATTTTCCTCCTTCTAGCGGGACTCTGGAAGATAGGGATAGAATGATGTGGAGGGACGATTTATAGGGACGGATCAGGCCATGGCCACATCGGGAAATAATTTGACTCCCAAGCGTCCATAGGCGGCTAACCCCGGACCGATCCCGAACTCTTCTAACTGTTTCAGAGGTTTAATGGCCCAGAGGGCATGTCTAACGGGACAAAACGTGCATGCAACACGTGCATGATAGTGACCATCAACTGAGCTGGAATGATCGTGTGATGTTCGATAGTCTGGACCTATCAAGTTTATTATACTTTGGAGAGACTGCAGGGCTACGTTGGTAGGGAAAGACTAGGTTGGTTCCGGTTGAACCAGGGATGGAGGAGGTATCCTCGCTCTCCAGCCATGGAGAGGCCGATGGAGTAAGGGGACGGGTGCATGGCGATCTCGATTGACGAGTTACTGCAAGATCCGGCATTCCGGGCCAAGTTCCTGGAATTGCTCGACCGGGACCCTGCCTTTCGGGAGGAGGTCCGCCGCAAGCTTCTGAGTGAAGAGTTGCTCGCTCTTCCGGAGCGGATGGAGCAGTTCCGCCGTGAGGTGGAGGAAGCCATCGCTCGCCTGCGTCAGGAAATGTATGAACAGTTTCAACGCGTTTGGCAGGCGATAGAAGAGAATAGTCGTCAGATCGCAGCGTTGACAGCTCGCTTGGACAAGGTGGAGCAGCGGCTGGACAAGGTGGAGCAGCGGCTGGACCAGGTGGAGCAGCGGCTGGACAAGGTGGAGCAGCGGCTGGACCAGGTGGAGCAGCGGCTGGACAAGGTGGAGCAGCGGCTGGACAAGGTGGAGCAGCGGCTGGACAAAGTAGAGGAACGATTGGGGAAAGTGGAGGACCGCGTTGACAGCCTGAGTGAGGATGTGCGCACCGCTCTGCGGAATATCGGTCGCATGCAAGAACGGTGGGGTTTGATCCCTGAAGACCTGGCAGAGGATCAAATGCCGTACATACTTCAGAGAAGCCAACGGGTCGTGCGGCGGATTGCCAGATTCCAGTACGATGGCGAGGCAGATCTGGTCCTGGAAGTGGAGGAGGCAAGTGGTTTCCGTTTCACCTTGGTCCTGGAGGTGAAGGGACGGGTATATGGAGCCCGGCCCTTTGAGCAAGTTCTCCAGCTCTTGAAGGACGCAAATTTTCTGGACTGGTTGCGACGGCAGGGCTTTCCGGAACCTTATGTGCCAGCCGTCTTCTGCATGGCGCTGTATTCAGGAGCGGAAAACTTTGCTCAAAGCTTGGGTGTCGGGCTGTACGACGCCAAGCGAGGAGAAATTTTTAGTCCCCAGTTCAGCACTTCGAGCTAGTGGGGAGAGGGGTTGCCGGTGGAAGGAGCCGGAGTGTTCGATGAAGCCTTAGACGGTGCCGTGGGAATGCTCCGTTGGTAGAGGTAATCGGCCAGAACGCGGATTTGCTCCTCGCTGAGCTGGCCTGCAAAAGCAGGCATGCGTGCATCAGGACGGCGATTGGTGGGTTGTCGGATGTAGTCGGCAATCCACTCGGGGGAACGTCGCCGGCCGATATTCCTCAAGTCAGGCCCTTGAGAAGTGCCCAGTTGCGGTCCCCCTGCTTCTCCGGGCTGAGCGTGGCAGCGGGCACAATGCATCTGGAACAGTAGAGCCGGATCACGGATAGATGACGCCGTCGAATTGTGGCAACCGCTGTTTCCGCTTGCCAGGAGGACGGTGGAGAGAAGCCAGACCCAGCGACAGCTTCCTCCCCATCGACGTCGTAGGAATCGGGGTGAGATGACCTCAGTAGTATTCGTAGCCGATATGGAAAGTGATGCGGCCATCGGGCAATTTCCGGATATTGGTGATCCAGACGGGCAGTCCTCCACCCAACTGGCTTTTGCTGCTGGGGATAGTATAAGGCGTGAAGCTGTTGTTGGACTTGCTGGGGAAGGGGACGCTATCGGGGAACAACCGCGGTCCGCTGGCTCCCTGGATGCCGTGGGATTCCTCAAGATACACCGGTTGGCTCCCCCGATTGGGTCCGGCAAAGACCCGCCAGATCAGCAGACCCTCCGCTGGCAGGCCCGCATCCCAGCCGTTACGTGTGCGGTACTCCAGGAGAAAATACTCGCTGCCGTCCTGTCGTACCATGACCTTGTAACACTGTCGAGGGTCATTCCAGATGGGAGCGAGAATCAACTTCTGGGGGACCCGCGGATCGAGCACCACAGGTTCGATCCACCCCAATTGTTCCTTGCACCAGGCAGATGGATGTTGCGGTCGTCCACCTCCTAATTGATTGGACATGACACACCACTGCCATACCCCTTCACTGCCGGGTTGCTCCGGTCGGGCATACAGATCGGGCAAACCGAGCATGTGCCCGAACTCGTGGCAGCAGACACTGATGTCGGTCATACGATTCCCCCCTTCCGGCACGATGAAATAGGGAATCGGGCGTCCTTGATACGTGACATTGGCTCGGTGCGGCCAGTACAGCCCTCCCCGACTGGTTGGCACTCGTCCCCCCGCGTACAGGAAACAGATGCCATCGTAATCTTTGAGCGCATCCTTCCCCTGCTTGGCGGTGTACGCATCCAAGGCTTCGACCAGCAAGGCCCGTCGCTCTGCGGGAGAACTGCTGCTGCCCGTGGAATAATCCTGACGCTTCTTGGACACCTGAACCCAGCCGAGGAATTTACCCTCTAGCTGCAACTTGCCATAGCTTACCTCGTGATAATAATCCCGCATGCTGCCATAGACTTTCTCTCCCGTGGGGGATCTATCCTTGTATTCGCCGAAACTGAAGAAAGCACGCGTCCAATCCTCGGCCGTGATTTTGGGATTGTGCTTGACATCAGGATATTCGATGCCCAATACACCGAGACGATAGACCGGTTTACGCCAGGCCCGGGGTAGGCGATTATCCCAGCCCGCAAGCTTGCCTGTCGCTCCCTTGCCCAGCGGTTGATCCGGGCTGACCAAGGGGTTGGACACCGGCGTCAGAGTGGCCTGGAATCGCTGAAGCTTACCATTCCGCTCAATTTCCAGATGGACTGTGTGGCCAGCGAGTTGTTCCCGGAGGTAGTCCCGCGCTGCCGCCAGTTGCCGAACGATCTGATCGTCTAGCTTCAGCAGGCGATCTCCGGGTTGCAACCCAGCCGCTTCTGCTGGCGAATCCGATGCCACTTCTTCGATGATCACCCTACCATCCTTTTCAGTCAGTACTACCCCTAGAAATCCTGCAGGTGTGGGAGTGCTGGATACCTGTGTGCGGAATTGTTTCGGGTCGGCTCGCACAGCATCAACCACAGTGCGATACCCGGGCAGAACCAGTCGGGGATGGGGGGCCAACTCTTCCGCAGACCATACGACCGCCCCACTCATCCCGATGATGAGGGCGATGAACCCGAGACCATGGCGGTTCCGCAGCATGGCAGCTTCTCCTCTTTTGTGGAAGCTCAACGAAAACTTATGGCGAAGAATTGCTTTCTCTCCTCCTGTCCCTGAAGCGCAACATCGTTGTAGCATCATCTACATGAAAAAGAAATGAATATTCGGCACTTCGCCGGGGGGGCCTCTCACCGCAAGAGACACTGAAGGTGGACATTACAACCCAACTCGGATCCCATGAAGGCGGACGTTGCAACAAGCTCAGCTCCCACCCCTTTTGCCAACGCCCTGGCCCACTTTGGAATCAACCTTCGGATTTGTTGAGGAGCTAAGCCCAGAATAAGCTTTTTCCGCTAGCGCAATTTCACCACGAAGCAAAGCAAACACAGCAAACTGCTTCGGTCATGGAGCTCTGTGTGTTGGTCATCGAGCAGGATATATGGTAGTTGACGGACACGCTTTCGGGACGTCTGGTCCTGCCCCAAAGCAAACTACTTGCAAGCGCGGAAATGGAAGGCTCTCCACGCTCTCAAAACAACTACGGACTCCTCCAATCCAGGATTTTCCTTGGCCTTGGGTTCCGAGTCCTGTAGAATACTCATAGAATATAATTGATTGACATACCAGGAAACCTGCGTTGTTTCTGCGGTGCTTGACCTCGCCTTGTGCGAGGTCATCCCAGAAACTCTCTGGTGAAAAGACCGGCTCTGGTCCTTCCCCCGCCGGAGATCACACTCCACCAAAGACTGCCTGCTGTTTAGCCCACCCCGCTGTTCAACTAGACCGGAACTCAATAAGCCTCGAACTGGAAAGTATCATGCCTGCCCCGCGTGTTTCCCAGGTCGTTCACGTTGCAACGAGGATCGGGATTGTTGGCGTAGTAACGGCATTGTCTTGGATCGTCGCCGCCGACGGAGTCCGTGGGTTCGCGGGTCCAGCGTTCCTCGGCGGTGCGCCCCAGCAGCAGCAACCAGGAGGAAAAACTGCCCAACCCTTGACTTTGAAGGTAGCGCAGAAAGCGGTAACGCAGAAGGCGGATCAGCAGGCAGGCGTGCCCAGGGAAGCAACGCACACCTCTGGGAACCCCCCAGCAGATCCGAGCAAGCAAGCCGCGCACATCGAGTTTTTCGAGAAATATGTTCGCCCTGCTTTGGCGGAGCACTGCTATAGCTGTCACGGCCCACAGAAACAGAACGCAGGTTTGCGGTTAGACACCTCCGCGGGCATCCGTGCCGGTGGCGACAACGGCCCTGTGATTGTCCCCGGTCAGCCTGAGAAAAGCCTGCTGATACGAGCGGTGCGACGAGAGACCGACGCACCCATGCCTCCCAAACAGGCTTTGCCTCCGATGGTGGTAGCAGCCCTGGTGCAATGGGTTCAAGACGGCGCAGCACTTCCGCCGGATAAGACCGATCAGGCAACAGTGGATCCAAGACAACACTGGGCCTTCCAGCCGATTCGGGCACCAACGATACCCAACCCGCCGGATCCCCAGGGCCGCATTCGTAACGACATCGACCGGTTTGTGCTGGCCCGCCTGCAACCGTTGGGGTGGACTCTCGCCCCCAGTGCCGACCGCCGCACACTCATCCGACGGGCCTACTTCGATCTGATCGGTCTGCCTCCAACGGCTGAAGAAATCGAAGCCTTCGAACGCGACACCGACCCGCAAGCCTGGGAGAAGCTGATCGACCGCTTGCTGGCCTCCCCGCACTTCGGCGAACGTTGGGCACGCTACTGGCTCGACCTGGCCCGCTATGCCGATACCAAAGGCTACGTCTTCACAGAAGATCGCAACTATCCTTTCGCTTACACCTACCGCGATTATGTCATCCGTTCCTTCAACGAGGACAAACCTTACGACCGCTTCCTGATCGAGCAGATCGCCGCCGATCACCTGGATCTGGGTGACGACAAACGCCCGCTGGCCGCTTTGGGCTTTCTCACCCTCGGCCGACGCTTCCTCAACAACATTCACGACATCATCGATGATCGCATCGAAGTGCTCTGCCGCACCACGATGGGCTTGACGGTCCAATGTGCCCGCTGCCACGATCATAAGTACGATCCGATTTCGATGGCAGATTACTACGGTCTATACGGCGTCTTCGCCAGTTGCCACGAGCCGAAAGATTTGCCTCTGATCGAACCAGTATCCCGCACGCCCGAGGTAATCGCCTTCGAGAATGAACTGGCCAAACGGGAAAAGGCTTATCAGGCAGAGTTGGCCCGACGGCACCAGGCCCAATTGAACCAGCTCCAACAGCGTGAAACGCTGGCCCGTTACCTGCAAGCGGTGTGGGAGTGCCGCCAGCGCGACCGCCAGCAAATCCAAACCTTGGCCCGTGAGCGGGACTTGAAGTTCTATGTACTGGAGCGATGGCAGCAATTCCTACAAGCGGAACAGAAGCGGTCGGATGCTGTCTGGCCGGCATTGTGGCAGGTGGCGGGTCAGTTGGCCGAGGTGCCCGAAAAAGATTTCGCCCCCCGTGTCGCTCAGCAAATACGACAATGGCAGGAACAGCCTGCCGAGGCGCAGAAGGTTCCTGCCGTGTGGCGTGAGGCGGTCACCCAGTCTCCGCCGCAAAATCCGGGTGAAGTCTGGAAGCTGCTGGCCCGTGTGTGCATAGAGGCCGCCGTTGCGACGTCACCCACACCGGAACAACAAAGTCTCCGTCGCTGGAAGGAAGCCGGGGGACCGCTCGACATTCCCTTGAGCGATTTTGACAAAATCCAAAACCGTGCCGACCGCGAGGCCTTGGCCCGCATCCGACAGCAAATCGATGCATACCGCGCCTCCAATCCCCACGCTCCGCCCCGTGCCCATGTGCTGCTGGATAACCCCCAACCCACCGAACCGGTCATTTTCCTGCGGGGTAACCCCAACAACCGCGGTCCTCAAGTTCCTCGGCAGGCTCCACGGCTGATTGCTCCCCAGGCCTCGCCATTTCGCAAAGGGAGCGGACGGCTGGAATTGGCTCAGGCCATCGCCCACCCGGACAATCCCCTAACTGCCCGTGTCATGGTCAATCGGGTCTGGATGCATCTGTTCGGCAAAGGGTTGGTACGCACGCCGAGTGACTTCGGCCTCCGCAGCGACCCGCCCACGCATCCGGAATTGCTCGATTACCTTGCGGTGCAGTTTATCCGCGATGGGTGGAGCATCAAGCGGCTCATCCGCAGGATCATGCTCTCGGCTACCTACCAGCAATCGTCGCAAACCGATCCTGCGGTCATCCAGCGGGACCCGGACAATCTCTGGCTGGCTCGGCAGAATCGCCGCCGCCTCGACTTTGAAGCACTCCGGGATGGTATGCTGGCTGCCACCGATCGCCTGGACCGCACCCTCTGCGGCCGACCGGTCAACATCCTGGCAAACCCTGCCAGCAACCGGCGCACGATCTACGCCTTTATGGACCGCTCGGATTTCGCCACCCTGTTTCGGGCGTTTGACGTGGCCAGCCCCGATCAACACGCTCCGCTCCGCTTTGAAACCACGGTTCCGCAGCAGGCTTTATTCCTGCTCAATGCACCCTGGGTTCTGCACAACGCCCAAGCCGCCGCTCGACATTACATGGTTCGCCTGGCTCCGACGCCACAGGACCAGGTCGCCGCCCTATACCGCCTCGTGCTCGCCCGGCGACCCTCATCCGAAGAGCTCACCCTGGCCCTGGATTACCTCCAGCAAGCCCCCGCACTGCCCGATTTTCCACCCCTGGCCCAACTGGCCCAAACCCTGCTGATCAGCAATGAGTTCGCTTTTGTCGATTGATGTGATGTAATGGGCCTGCCTGGCCCCCTTTGGGAGGTGATCCTGAAGCGTTCACAGGACCAGGACCAGGTCCGGCAATGGTGAAAATATTGTGACCACCCGGACCTGCTGATACAGTGAATCTGAAGCCGGTTTTTTATCGGAAGGAAGGTGGAGTTATGGCTTCCACTTCGTCGCATCCGCTGCTTCTGAGTCGTCGGGAAATGCTGCGCCGTTGTGGTGTCGGTATGGGGATGATCGGCTTGGCTGCCGTGTTGGAACAAGCCGGCATGTTATCGTCTGCTGCCTCGGCTGCTACCAACCCCTTGGCCCCGAAAAAGCCGCACTTTCCGGCTAAGGCCAAGCATGTGATTCACATCTTCGCTAACGGTGGGCCGAGCCATGTCGATACCTTCGATCCCAAGCCGCTGCTGCAGAAGTACGCGGGCAAACCGCTTCCTACCGGCAATCTGCCCACGGAACGACGCACGGGGGCGGCTTTCCCCTCCCCCTTCCAGTTCCGTAAATATGGTCAATGCGGTTTGGAAGTCAGCGAAATCTTCCATCACACCGCCCAGCATATTGACGACATCTGTGTCATCCGCTCCATGCATGCTGACGTGCCCAACCACGAACCGAGTTTGATGTTGATGAATTGCGGCGAAGCCCGTTTGCCCCGGCCGTCGCTCGGCTCTTGGGTCACCTACGGTTTGGGCACGGAGAATCTGAATCTGCCCGCGTTCGTGGTCATGTGCCCGGGTGGTTATCCGATTCAGGAATCACAAAACTGGCAGTCCGCCTTCCTCCCTGGCATCTACCAAGGCACCTACCTGAATACTCGCCACACGCAAATCGACAAGCTGATCGAGGCCATCCGCAATCCGCATCTGCCGCCCGATCAGCAACGTCGGCAACTGGAACTATTGCAACAGCTCAACCGGCAACATCAGGCTGCCCGCCTGCACGATCCGCAACTGGAAGCCCGCATCCAGGCGTTTGAATTGGCCTTCCGCATGCAAACGGAAGCGGCCGAAGCCTTTGATCTCAGCCGTGAACCCAAACAAGTGTTGGAAGCCTATGGCCACAGCGAGCAGGCCCGCAGCCTCCTCCTGGCTCGACGCCTGATCGAGCGTGGTGTCCGCTTTGTCCAGGTCTGGCATGGAGCCGGCCAACCCTGGGACAACCACGACGACCTGGAAGTCAACCACCGCCGCCTGGCTCAACAAGTGGACAAAGCCATCGCTGCCCTCATCAGCGATCTGAAGCGCCTGGGGTTATTCGAATCGACCCTCATCATCTGGGGCGGGGAGTTCGGTCGGACCCCGACAGTGGAGCTCCCGCAACCCGGAGCCAATGCCGGCAAAGTCAACGGTCGTGACCACAACCACTGGGGCTTCACCGTCTGGCTGGCCGGCGGTGGCGTCAAAGGCGGGCAAGCCATCGGAGCAACCGACGAGTTCGGCTTCAAGGCTGTCGAGAAACCGGTTCACGTTCACGATCTGCACGCCACCATCTTGCACCTGCTCGGCTTCGACCATGAAAAACTCACCTACCGCTACGCCGGCCGCGACTTCCGCCTCACCGACGTTCACGGCCACGTCATCCGCGAAGTCCTCGCGTGAATCACGCGGCAGTACCACGCTGCAGTGCAGCAAATAGGCCCAGCCTGGATCGGGTGTAATCGGACCCGATAGTAATCTGCTCGCAACCCTCTGGGTCCGGGGTAACATCTGTTTCTCTGAGCTAATAATGCTTCCTGGGGATGACGGTGTTTTGGGGACCGACCCCTGCTGTGTCAACGCAGGCTCTGTCAGTGCAGAAAGATGCCCTGAGATACCGCCATTCTCTGCTGGAGGCCAGCGTTAGCTATTACCTTGGGGGGAATCGATCGGGATGGCGTGGCGTTTGAGGTCTTCCAGATCAACGAATTCCAGAGCGTGGATGTGGGTCGCTTCCAGGATCACGGGGCAGGCAACTCCGGCATCTAAGGATTGCTTCCAACGAGTGACGCACACACACCAGCGGTCCCCCGGTTTGAGACCAGGAAAATTGTAATACGGCACCGGTGTGATCAGGTCGTTACCAATGGCCCGTTGGTGGGCCAGGAACTCGGCCGTCACCTGACAGCAAACCGTATGCAGACCGTAATCCTCCGGGCCGGTGTCACAACAACCGTTGCGATAAAAACCGGTCAGCGGTCGGAAGGAACAGGGTTGCAATGGACCACCTAGAACATTTTTAGCCTGACTTCGGGTCTGACTCATCGGTGAATCTCCCCCTGCAAGCCTCTCCACAAGGCAGAGCCTCAGTGCATCTGGGACACTCCGATGCATATCCCCACCGAGTGGAACCGTCGTTCCACCCGCTTTTTCACTAGCCTGCAGAGAAGGCAATATCAATCTAGCAGAGACCGGTCGAGTCGCTAGTCGTGCTGCCGGGGTTTATCGGGGACCCGAGGGTTGTAAGCGTCGAGCTTTCCTGGGATTGGTTCGGACGGGGAAGGAGGCCACGGGCCTCTGCAGCGGCTGGGAAATGCCCGATGATCCATGCCGGCCTCAGCGGTCCTTGCCCACGTCCGAGGGGGAAGCGGATGATGCGTCCTGATGCTCCCACGGGAGCAGATACTGGGCCTGAAACTCGGCATAGGTGCCATTGAGGATGGCCTCACGGGCTTGACGCATCAACCGCAAATAAAAGGCTAGATTGTGCAGGCTCAGCAGAATCGGGCCAAGCATTTCCTCGGCGGCAAACAGATGATGGAGATACGCACGGGAGAAATGGCGGCAGCAGTAGCAATCGCACGTGGGGTCGAGCGGTGTGTGGTCCCGACGGTGGCACGCATTGCGCAAGCGCAGGACACCTTGGCTGGTAAATGCTTGGGCGTTGCGGCCGTTGCGGGTGGGCAACACGCAGTCGAACATGTCAATACCGGCGGCGATACCGGCCAGCAGGTCTTGCGGTCGGCCCACGCCCATCAGATAGCGGGGCTTGTCAGCGGGTAAAAAAGAGGCACACTCGGGCAATGCCGCATGCATTTGTTCCGGTGTCTCACCCACGCTGAACCCTCCGAGGGCATAACCAGGAAAATCCAGAGCCTTCAGGGCTTCGGCGCACTGCCGGCGTAGCTCCAAGTCTAGCCCGCCTTGGACGATCGCAAAAAGCGCTTGATCCGGACGCTGATGCCGTCTCCAGCACCGCTCCGCCCACACAAGGGTACGGTGGACAGCCTGCTGAAGTTGTTCTCGACTCGCACCGGCCGGCGGGCATTCATCCAGCACCATCGCGATATCGGACCCTAAATTCTCTTGAATCTCTACAGCTCGCTCGGGACTCAGTTCGAGAATAGTCCCGTCGATGTGGCTGCGGAACGTGGCACCCTGATCCGTGATCCGTACCAGTGTCGCCAGACTGAACACCTGAAAACCACCGGAATCCGTCAAAATCGGGCCGTCCCAATGCATGAAACGATGTAATCCCCCCAGGTCGCGGATCAACTCATCACCCGGCCGCAGGGTCAGATGATACGTATTCGCCAGGATGATCGACGCCCCCACGGCTCGGACCTGTTCCGGCAGCAACCCCTTGATCGTTCCTTGAGTCCCGACCGGCATGAAGACCGGTGTTTCGACTTCTCCGTGGGGCGTCCACAAACGACCGGCTCGGGCCGCTCCATCGGTCGCCTCGATCACGAACCGAATGCTCATACATTCATTGTAAAAACAAAAGTCGCACCGCTCACCCTGCAGCACGACTCCCCGTTGGCGAACCATCGGCTACTTCCCACCAGGCCGCCGCTACATTCAGAAAAAATGTCTGACACGCCCTTCCCTTCGGACCCATGGTCGAATGAAGAACCTGGCAACATTCGACCTGCGGAAGAGCGGTTTTGAATTGGCCAAATTGTTGCCAAGGAGGGACGGGAACCGGTTCAGCTCTTTTGCCGTTGTCGTATCCAGCGACGGAAACCACCTGCCAGCAACAACGCCCCGCCGAGCACCCCTAAGGTTGCCGGCTCAGGCATTTCGGTCACCTCCAACGCCACCACACGGAAGTCATCGAATGTGCCCGCCGGTGAAATGACAAACACCGTCCCGGTACGCTGAATATCCGGGATGCTGCTCAAATTGATCGTGTACGTATTGGTTCCACTACCAAACGGATTGAATGCTGAGACATTGACGGGATTGCCGTTGACGCTCAGAGCAAAAGACTCATTATCGAATATCGGTCCCTGGGTCTGGAGCGTGATGCTATCCAACCGCCACGGTCCGTAGCCACTGAAGGCAAATTGCAATGACTCTCATTGGGTCCGAAGTTGTCCAACTGAGGGTCTGTGTCGGATATTGGTATCGTAATCGGTCCAATAGTAAGTGTACCGCTCCAAGTGACACCAATCCCTAAGGTGGCATTTTGAGTAATCGCTGTACTGGTAATCGTTATCCCAGGAAATGAGCCGACAATCGGTGTAACCGTCAGAGTTGTTCCGCCTTGAGTCTAGACAATGCTGGGCACATTCCCTGAGCTACCTGTGAAGGTAAACGTGAGCGGTGCTGCTTAGGCAGTTGTGTGGAAGATACATACAGCCAGACTCAAGGCAAGCAAGCTGCGGGCGATCATGGGCGACTCCTCTTCATAAGGTGCACAATCGGTGGAGGCACGGTTACGCACTCTACCTTCATATACAATCTTTCGGGAAGATAGATGCTCTTTCAAGTCCAAATTGATAAAACTTTAATAAAAACAAAGCTTTTTTCATCTGAAAAACGAATTCGGCGTCTGGATTAATCTGCTAGATGAATTTGCAAAGCATCTTTTACTGTGGCACACGAATCGATAGAGAAGGCGGGTTCATACTCAATGGAAGGCGGGTTCATACTCGTGTGAGAGAGTATGGACGGTCTAGAGGTTGGGGAGTGTCGATGAGGGTGGACAATAGGAGAAAGTTAGGTCCCCGTTCCGCTTCCAGCGGTCGAAGGTTCGCCGCAGCGTGTCGATGAGAGTGGGCAATAGGAGGGGGGCAGATGGTGTTTAGTCGCCGCGAAGTTTGAGATTGTACTGAGCCAGTTTTTCCCGCACTTCTTTGAGGGAAGTCTGGCCGAAGTTTTTGGCTTCGAGAAGCTCGTCAGCACTCCGCTGGATCAGTTCGCCTAAGGTCGTAATTCCCAAGCGGTTCATGCACTTGCGGGCCCGGACGGAGAGGTTGAGTTCGGACACCGGTTTGTTGAGAAGGGCTTGTTCTTCCGGGGTGAGGTATTGCTGTTGGGTGCGATGTCGGGGATCGTAGTGCTGACCTTGCTCCAGAGATTGGCCGATGCGCAGTCCTTTGCTGGCCATGATCTGCCGGATTTCCTGTAGGGAAGTTTCCCCAAAGTTTTTGCTGGCGAGCAATTGAGCTTCTGTCACCCGCGTCAGGTCACCCAGTGTCTTGATATTGAGCCGTTTGAGGCAGTTGCGGGCACGCACGGAGAGTTCGAAGTCGGTCACTGGGATTTCCAGCACCTGACGGAATTGCTGGCTGAGCTGGTCCTCATCGGGGCTGAAGTACATCGACTGAGAGGCTTCAGCATCTTTGAGGAACAGCCTGGCACGAGGATCGCGCGGATCGATTTTGTGAAGTTGGCGGAAACAGGCAACTGCTTTATCGTACTGCTCGTTATCTTCGTACAGGATACCGAGGTTATACAGGACCCCCTTACCGACCGGGGGATATTTGAGACAGCGTTCGTAGTAGGCTATGGCGTCCTCATCATTTCCCTGCTGATCGTTGATCCACCCCAGACGGAACAGAGCACCGGCATGGCGGGGGTCGAGTTCGACAGCCCGTTCATAGGCTCGAATCGCACGTAACCGTTCTCCTTCGGCCTCGGCAATAGCCCCATCCTGATAGTAGTACTCCGCGTTGTGAGCGGCTGCATCTTTGAGTTTGAGCAGGATCGCTTTCGCCTCGCCTAAGCGTCCCTGCAAACGGAGTACCCCTGCCTTTTGCAACTGGGCCTGTTGGGCGGCATATCCGACCTTTTCCGCACGATCGAAGGCTTTGAATGCGGCATCCAGGTGATCGGTCTGATCCGGCTCATCACTGTAACTTTGGGCCTGAGCCAGGAAGAGGTGGGCCAGGCCGAGATAATAGAACGCCAGCGGTCCTTCCGTCTTGTTGAGGTGTTCGAGGGCTTGCCGCATGTGGCCCAGATAATAGTGGACAATTCCCAGCTTCAGATGCAACTTTTTCTGTTGGGGAGCTGCAGCGGTCACCAACCGTTTCTGAAGAGTGTCGGCAATCTCTTTCAACGCACGGATTTGGTTGTTTCCTTGGGCCAAGCCGTCGCGCAGGCGGCTGACCATACCCCCCTCGAACTCCTCACGCTCCAGTAAGAGGGCCCGCAAATCGATGATCGGCTCCGCAATGACAGCCATAGCTTCCTCGTCGTTTGTCCTCTGCTTTTCAACCGGAAGAACCGTTTACAAGAAACTCTCCCAAGGGCGATACCTGCACAGACTCATAGACACAAGACAGACATGCCCCGGCCTGTGCACAACCAGTAGGGCATGCGGTAGAGATACGCGCAGTCCAGCATCCCACAGCAGCTATCATCATCCGACCGGCCCTTACCGCGTGCCGGCGGACCACGCGAGAGCCTGTCCGTGTGCGAAAAGAGCATCGCCGAGGAAAGTAACAATGTAGTTTAATGGAAAGCGTATGGACAGGTCAAGTCCGTGTCATCGAAGCTTGAAGCCAGAAGCTTATGCAAAGGGCTGAGATTCGGGCGCGTGCTCCCGCTCCCCGGTGTCAACTCCCATATCCGGGCGTTCACGAGGTTGAAAGGCCTCGGAATTATGGACGTTGGGAAGCCGGGGGTGAGGCTCGAGGCGGCTCGCTGCTGAACCGGATCAGAGGGATATGACCGGGAATCTGGTCTGGAGAGAGAACAATCGGCGGTAATGCGTCCGCGATAGGGGGAGGTTGCAGGGTGCGTGGAGGTTCACGGAGAACGGTTCGCACAGGAGGTTCTGTGAGATCAACGGTGCTGGTCAGGGGAGGTGGTGTGCGTGCTAAAGGCGGTTCCGCAGTCGCAGCAGCACCAACGGAGGAGAAAAGATCCGGGGTGGTATAGAAGACAGAGGAAGGAGAAGAACCGAGAGAGAGGGGGGAAGGCGCAAGCAACGGCGGCAGGGAAGAAGACCATAGAGACGGTACACGACGGACAGCGGGCAGGGGAGCTGGTGTCTCCGAGGAATACGATGAGATGACTTGAGAATAGGATCGGACGGCTTGGGGTGCCAAAGGTGGTTCCTGAGTTTGCCCGACAAATCCCCCGACCCCTTTGCTACTGCGGTAACCCAGCAGATGATAGTTCCACAACGCCTGCCGGGCCGCTTCCTGGACAGCGGGGACGGGGTCTTGCTCTAAGGCCTCTTCCAGGGCTAGTCCGGCCTGGGCAAACAGGGTGGGGTACTGCCCCAGGGTTTCCGCAGCAGCCTGACGCAAAGCGGGGGATGGATCGGTGCGAAGCGTGGCTAACAACGTAGGGAGTACGTCCCCATGAACGCGTGGATCTGCTTCGGCCAGACGCCGTAAGGCCTCCAGACGCAAAGCCGGGTCCTTTTCCGTACGCAACTTCTCCGCCCAATAGCGGACCCGGACTGGTTCCAAGCGGGGAAGCCGGAACCAATCCTGCCAACGCCACTGCCCCAGAGCAGTCGCATCCCAAATTGGTACAGTTGCCAGAATCCCTATCCCTATCCAAGTCCGCGTGTGCATTCCCATGCGACCCTACCTCTGCATCCCCCGCTCATGCTTACTGTGCATCCCCGCCCAAGCCGGCTTTCGTGTACACCAGGAAGCAGCCCTGGGAGAAGCCCTCGCCATACTCATGGAGCATCAGTATCTCCATTTTTCGATCTAGAGCGCGGCAAAAAAGAAAACTCCCCCGATGTTTTCCGAGAAAGGCGTATGTTCGAGC
>Ga0272447_1001208_pt1 | contig 16787 bp, 22 predicted proteins | sample YNPCB0133_FD_194589 | JGI IMG/M metagenome (GOLD analysis project Ga0272447, IMG submission 194589) | Hot spring microbial mat communities from Yellowstone National Park, WY, United States - YNP-CB-013-3 | ecosystem: Environmental > Aquatic > Thermal springs > Hot (42-90C) > Sediment | place... | reverse complement strand
GGTCGCCATCGTCGCTGCGATGCGCAAGCTGCTGACTATTCTCGGCGCAATATTGCGTCAGCAAAAGCCCTGGGATCCGGCTGTGCATACGAGCGCCCCTTGACAAGCAACACAGTTACTCTGCGGTGAAACATCCCTTGTGCAGGAGACCGCAAGAAACGCACTGCTGAGACGCTGAGCGCGCAGAGAACCCCAAAAAAACGCAGGTCGATGCGTGGCACGGCATACGTCTGATTCAGGCAATCGACAATTTTCTCCGCGAACGCTGCGCCTCTGCGGCGAAATATCCTCTTTGCAAGAGAATCGAGAAATTCAGAAGCAGGTTCTGCGCGTTAAATCCGGAACAGACGGCGCCGAGCACGCTGGCGATAATAGGGATCAGTTTCTCGCAGGCGACGGCGATTCATCAGGCTGCTACCATCGATCAAGCCAACCAGAAACTGCTTGATATCCCCCAGCGATGCTGCTTTGTCCGCCAGCACCAGCACCCATGCCTCACGCGACGTCGGCGCCGGGCCAAGCGGATACATATGACTCTCGATAGCTGCACACACAGCCGCATCTTCGCCTTTCTCTGCTGCCCAGCGCGCCGCCATACGCCCATGCGTCGTCAGAGTGCCAGCGCGTGAATTGATATCGTGGAGCAGCGCAGCTCGTACACAGGTACGGACATCGGCGCGCAGCAGACGGCTCAGATAGTACGACATGCGCACCGATCGGGTCAGGTGGTCGTGTTTGGGAATGCTATGGTGCATATGGTAACGGGTTTCAACAACCTCCGGCAGGGTCAGAAGGTCACGGATGTAGTCGAAGGCAGCGTGATGTTCCATGAGACTTCTTCCTGAAGCAGCAATGAGCGACGGCTCCTCGAATAGACCTGCGGTTGTTCTATCACATCAGCGACACAAATGGTATTCCCCAGGAGTACTGTTTTGGCGAACATTATGCCATCATTCTATCGAGCAGCTGATCGGCTGCGGCATACGGATCGATCATGCGAGACGCGATCTGTGCGACCAGCGTCTCCCAATCGGAGACCGGAACACGCGCCCGCACCCGTTCGAGCACTGTCTCTTGCAGGATCAGGCGCAACTCATGTTCGGCGCGTTCCTGCTCGCGCCCAACGAACCGCCCGCTTTCACGGAGATAGACAAGATGTTGTTCTGCTGCCGCAACAATTGACTCAATGCCTTCACTGCGGGTCGCCACCGCAGTCAACACTGGCGGCGTCCATCCATCGGCGGGAAGATCGCTCAAACTGAGCATTGTGCGCAAATGGCGAACCGTCTGGTCGGCACCCTCGCGATCAGCTTTGTTGACCACTAGCAGATCGGCGATTTCGAGAATGCCAGCCTTGATCGCCTGGACATCATCGCCAGCACCGGGGGTTTCAATGACAATCGTTGTATGAGCGGTAGCGGCAATCTCTACCTCACCCTGTCCGGCGCCAACTGTCTCCACCAGGATGATGTCGAAGCCAGCAGCATCGAGAAGTGCTACCGCATCACCGGTAGCGCGCGCAATACCGCCCAGACGTCCGCGACTTGCCATACTGCGAATGAATGTCCCCGGATCGCCGCTGAGCGCCCGCATGCGGATCCGGTCGCCCAGAATAGCGCCGCGGGTGAAAGGCGACGTCGGATCGACCGCAATAATGCCAACCGTGCGACCAGTGCGTCGCCAGTGCGCAGCAAGCGCAGCGACCAGCGTCGATTTGCCTGTGCCGGGGGCGCCGGTCACTCCAATGATGTGTGCGCGACCAGTATGGGCGAAGAGCGAGCCGAGCAGCGCCCGAGCCTGTGGTCCTCCCGTCTCGACGAGGGTCAACGCTTGTGCAAGCGCCCGTCGGTTCCCGCTAAGCAGAGCCTGTGCTAGATCCACGCGATCAGGTCCTCGTTCTGCATCGTTCCTGAATGAAGCGCACGATCTCATGCGTCGATGCGCCAGGTCCGTACACCTCGGCGATACCGTGCTGATCTTTCAACACCTGCGCATCCTCGTCGGAGATAATACCTCCAGCCACCACCAGCACGTCATGCATATCGTGTTCGCGCAACAACTCCATCACCCGTGGCAGGAGCGTCATGTGTGCACCGGAGAGGATTGAGAGACCGATCACATCGACATCTTCCTGAAGGGCCGCTTCGACGATCATCTGCGGCGTTTGTTGAATACCAGTGTAGATTACCTCCATACCGGCATCGCGCAGAGCACGGGCGATCACCTTCGCTCCACGGTCGTGACCATCGAGACCTGGTTTTGCAATCAGCACGCGGATTGGGCGATCCATACAGCCATCCTGTTATGACTGCTTGCGTTGACGCGATCCTAGTCCCCAGCGCCCGAAGAGACCCGGTCGGTCGTATGCCATATCGATCATCGCATTGAATTCCTGTTCGCCAGGGCGCATGTTAGGGCGCTCCGACAGCCACCGGTCACGCACATCCTGCGCATGGCGAAACCACTCCAGCAAACCTTCGCCATCGCCTGCAGCAACCTGATCACGCAATTCCGTTAGGCGACGCGCCATCTCGTCGAGCCAGCGCGCCAGCGCTTCTCGATTAGTCAGGCAAATATCACGATGCATCTCGGCGCTGCCTGATGCCAGACGGGTCACATCACGAAAACCGGTCGCCGCCAGTGGCGCCATCTCACGCCATCCAGGGCTGCGACTTACCACGTCCACTAGCGCTGTCGAGAGCATGAAGGGCAGATGCGAAACACCGGCCACATAAGCGTCGTGTTCGACCGGATCGATATAGTAGAGTTTGGCGCCGATCTGATCCACCATCGCCTCAATCAGGCGCACCGCCGTTTCGCGGGCGTTCTCCTGCGGCGAGAGACAGTAAATAGCATTGCGGAAGAGATCGGGCGAAGCAGCCGCAGGACCAGACTTTTCGCTTCCCGCCATAGGATGCCCGCCAATGAAATCAACGGTTGCGGGCAACAGTTCACGCGCCCAGGCGAGAACCTGCGCTTTAGTGCTCGCCACATCGGTGACTGTCGATCCAGGGGGTAGCAGCGGTGCAAGATCGGCAAACACCTGACGGATCGTCTGCACCGGCGTTGCGACAATCACCAGATGCGCGTCACGCACTGCATCCGCCAGCGTGCGCGCCTCGCGATCAATGGCCAGGCGTCCGCGCGCCTCTGCCAGTGCACGCGGATCGAGATCGAAACCGGTGACCGTTATAGCGCCTAGTGGTGACTCGCGTTCAGGAGCGGAACGCAGCGCCATACCGAGCGATGCGCCGATCAAACCAACACCGATGATAGCAATCTGGATCATGGCTCAGGCTCGACAAACGACAGAAACAACAATTCAGCAACACCGATAATCAGCGCGATCAGCGCAACCGCAACCGGAGTAAGCGCCCGCAGACCCGCGAGTATCACCGTCAATGCCGCCAGCAACCCGATCTCATACGCCTGACGACGTGCACGCCGCCGATCATAGCGCCGCGCGCGCTGGTGGAAGATGCGTTGTCCCAACGCATACAGCAGCGGCATTGCAATCGACGAAAAGAACCAGAACACAGCCAGCGCCATCACAACGTAGACTGGTGCGTCCGGCGGCGAGAGCAACCATTCGATGGGCGGAGGCACAAATGCAAGTGTGTAAAGCAATAAACCTGTGCCCAGCAGACCCTCGACAGTCAAACCTGTCAGGTGAAACTGACGCTCAACCGGCGCAAACGTCAGGATCGCGGCAGACACGACTATCATATAATATACCATGCGTTCCGGCGCATCATATGGCTGCCGCCGATCCACCACACCCCAGAGCAGCATCGCCAGCGCACCTGCCCAGCAGAGACCGGCGATCAATGCAACTAGCAGCATGACCCGCCGTGATCGAGACGCGGGGGAGATGTCGGTCACCGTTGCATCTGACGAGTCAGAAAGGCGCATTACAGATCAGCCGGTTCTTCGCCACGGGCAGTATAGTACACGCCAAGGTACGGCATCTTCGGATTGCCGGGAAACGCATCGAGCGCGACATTGACTGTTTGTTCTCCACGATCGCGGAGAAGAGTCAACCGAACGGTATCACCAGCGCGATAGCGCAAGAGTTGTTCGCGTAAGTCACGCGCATCCTGCACGTAGACTCCCTCGATCGCCACAATCACGTCACCGCGCGCAACTCCTGCGCGGGCCGCTGGACCGCTCCGGTCAAGGCGCGTCACCAGCACACCTAGATCGGGCAACGCCGGTTGCACCGCAGCAGTCGCGCTCAGTTCCAGGCGGGCTTCGCGTCGCCCAATATCGCGCCCGGCAACCCAACCGCCAATGCCAGCAAACACCCCACACCATGCGCATAGCAACGCAGCAACCACTGCCAATCCAGCAAACCACCAACGCGACCCCGATGGCTTCGACTCACTTTCAGCCATAGAACGTTAGCAATTCAGAAGATGGCATCCCATTGAGCCTTCACCTGTTTTTACGTAACTGTTCACACCTGGGGTAACACGTATACCCGGGAGCAAGGGCATCCTGCCCTCATCGCGTCTACAGGGACAAGGCGCCCTCGCTCCCAGAGAAATGTAAACACTTACGTCTTTACAGCATATCTTAGCAATATCGACTATCATTCGCATCTACCGCGTCGCACGAGGCGCATACTTCCGGCAGAGTATTCGATCTCTGTGAGAACTGCAATTTGCCAAAATATTGTCGGGTAATTACTCCGCTCTCGCCCGCGCAGCCAGGATTTGCATTCATTATAGAGCCAAGGGGCGTATTCTCTGAATAATTATTTCGCTCTTGCCCGCGCAGGCGGGCTTCGCCCTGCCTAGCCGAGGGCTTTCGCCCCACGGCACGAGGCGCATACCGAATTAAGTTCTCAATCTTCATTAGCCTGGCCAGTTCAGCACAGCATACCGATGTATAGAAATTCTCATCGAGGTTGAACCCGGCGGACAAGTTGAACACTCTTCGAACGACTGCAATCACCATCGCGCGCCCCACGCGACGACCGAAAAGAATTTTAGTCTACACTTCGCTGGAAGACCGAAATGAATTTCGGTCTACACTGCGCCAGAATCGGACACCTCGCACGACACGGCAGACCCGGACAAGGGTCGACGTATCTGAGAACTACTATAAATTCTCAATCTTCATTAGCCCTACGGCAAGGAAGAATATCGGTTTATATTTCCCTCAGCGGCATCGCAGTTGTCTGGCGTGGTGTGTTCACCTACCTCGCGACTGACCGGTCACCCTTACACGCGCTTCCTTGGCGATGGTCTCCGCCAGCGCACGAGTCCTCTTACCCGTGGCAGGCGTAACCGCCGCACGATCGCACGCGGGCGCAGCAGACGCACAGAAGGAAGGCGGAAGCGTCGATGTCGACGGACCGGCGGCTCAAGGTGCAACTGTTCAAGCAGAATAGATGCAATCTGCATCGCGCCATCGCGCGGAACTGCATCGACCAGGCGCGCAGCCGTCGCTGCATACGTTGACGGTTCCATCAACTCTGCCAGCACCGGCACAATCCGATCAATCGTCGGGCAAAACAGACCCAGTTCATGGTTCAGTACAAAATCGATATTACCGCGTTCCTGCATGCCCACAGCCTGCGTCACAATCACCGGACGACGCATCACCAGCGCTTCCATCAGCGTGCCCGGACCCGCCTTCGAGATCACAATATCGCTCGCTGCCATCAACTCTTCCATATTCGTGACAAAGCCAAAGATATGTACATTCGGACCGAAACCGCTCTTCTCGAGCCGTTCACGCAGCGCACTGTTTCTGCCAGTCACTACCAGCAACTGGATCTGCGGATACGCAGTGTTGATATTCCGCACCAGTTGCTCCATGTTCCCGGATCCAACCCCACCGCTCGTCACCAGAACGGTAAACAACTCTGGCGAGAGACCGAGGATCGTCTGCGCTTCATCGCGCGTCCGATGATACGCCGCAAATTTCGGATGCACTGGAAACCCGGTACGCGCCAGTTTCTCTGGAGGCATTCCCAGACGCAGCATGCGCTTGAATGCCTCATCAGTTGGCACAATGCACAATTCTGCGCTTGGGTCAGCCCATGATGCATGCAGGCTGACCAGGTCGGTCACAACCGTAATAAAGCGAAACGAGAGGCGATACGTGCGGCGTGCATTGCCCACCAGACGGTTAAGCAACGGATGCACCGAAACCACGAGTGTCGGGCGCACTGCTTCCAGCACACGCAGAATGTTGCGATGCGCTGCCAGATAGACAACGCCAGTCAACGCATCGATACGTCGGCGACCGTCAGTCAGTCGATAAAGGGTATTATAGAGCGGGAGCCAGCGCGTCGAGAGTTTATCGTAGACTACTGGGGCGTTCCGAACCACCGGAACACCAGTGTGAGCGAAGATATCAATGATATATGTTTCGACTGCTTTGCCTACCTGCTGTTCAATCGCAGCAGCTATTGCCTGCGCTCCCGATCGGTGACCGCCGCCAGTATCCGAGATCGCAAACAGGATGCGTGGCTTGACGCCAGGCGCCGCTGCTTCATGTGGAACATCGGTCATATCGAATACCGCGAGACGCGCCCTTGCCTCGAAAGAGATGTCCAGCGCGCTACCACTCTCCGTCCGCATCCCTGTCGTTCAGGGACACCAGACGGATAATGTTTCCCTTGCACCTGTTCCGACGTCATCGTACCATACCGCCTCGTAATGTGCAAAATCGGGGTAACTGTTCACACCTGGAAGAACACATGCGCTCAAGAGCGAGGGTGTCCCGCCCTCGTCGCGTCTATGAGAGCCGGATGTCTGCTTCCAGGAAGGCAGATTTGCCCGCCCCCTGCTTGTATGCTATACTACCAGACGGCGCGCTAAGGCGCGCTTCATTACACACATCGCTCTATCGCCCGCCTCTCCTGCCGGCACAACCGGTCGTGCGGCGCGTTCAGGAGCGGTGGAGGCATTCGTCAGGCAGGCGCAACCTGCCGATCTGAAGAACAAGGAGCAATCAGGCATGACCCAGGGAGCGCAGCGTCTCGTTTCGATGCGAGCACTGCTTGAGTCAGGAGCGCACTTCGGACACCAGACCAAACGCTGGAATCCAAAGATGCGGCCGTACATCTTCACGGCGCGCAACGGTATTCACATCATTGATCTTCAGAAAACGATCACTGGTCTCACCGAAGCGTATCAGTTCATTGTCGAAACAGTCGCAGCAGGTCAGAAGGTACTGTTTGTCGGCACCAAGAAGCAGGCGCAGGAAACCATTGCCGAAGAGGCGACGCGCGCAGGTCAGTTCTATGTCACCCAGCGCTGGCTTGGCGGCACGTTGACCAACTTTGCTACCATCCGCAAGCGGTTGCGTTACCTGAACGATCTTGAGGATCAACGCGCGCGGGGTGAGTTCAACAAACTGACCAAGGCTGAAGCGCAGAAGCGGGACGCGGAGATCGAAAAACTCAACAAGGTCTTCGGCGGTATAAAGACGATGGACCGGTTGCCAGGGGCAATCTTCATTGTCGATCCGCATAAAGAAGCGCTCGCCGTCAAGGAAGCCAACAGAACTGGCATTCCCATCGTGGCAATGGTCGATACCAACTGCGACCCTGACCTGATTGATTTTGTTATTCCGTGCAACGACGATGCAATCCGCAGCATCCGTCTGATCGCCGCAAAAATTGCTGATGCTGCCATCGAAGGTCAGAACCGACGCGAGTCGCTCCAGGCTGACGTGGCGCACAGCCCAGGCTACGAGCAGGAGATAACGGAACGGATGATTGCCGAGGAAGCCGAGGCGGTTGAGTGACGCGGCGGTGAAAGAGGTGCAAGGAAGACTGAAGGCAAGAGGATAGCCTTCGCTCTTCCCTGTTTTTATGTCAGAGAGATAAGGAGTCATCGTGGCTGAAATCACTGCGCAAATGGTGAAGGAACTGCGCGAGCGCACTGGCGCTGGCGTTAAGGAGTGTAAGGATATTCTCGAACAAACCAACGGCGACATGGAGAAGGCCATCGAAGAACTGCGCAAGCGCGGTTTACGCGTGAGCGATAAGGTCGCCAGTCGTGAAGCGAAGGAGGGACGCATCGAAGTGTACGTCCACCACGGTGCCCGCGTTGCAGCGATGATCGAACTGAACTGCGAAACTGACTTCGTTGCCCGCACCGAGGACTTTATCCAGCTGGCGCGCGATATTGCCATGCAGGTCGCGGCCATGAATCCACGCTACCTGCGCCCCGAAGAGGTCCCTGAGAGCGAGATTGCCGCCAGCGGTCTGTCGCCCGATAAGTTCTATCAGGAACACGTCCTTCTGAAGCAGGTATTCATCAAAGACCCGTCGCAGACGATTGAGGAAAAAATCCAGGCGGCGATTGCCAGAATTCGTGAGAATATCGTCGTGCGCCGCTTTGTCCGATATGAAATTGGCGGCTGAGTCAGAACCGGCGTCGCCAGACGACGACTGTAGGCACCGGGTGGATGCAGTCGTTGGCATCACTATTGCGCCTGAAGTGTGGAGGCGTCATGGTTGAACCTCGATATCGCCGCATCCTGCTGAAACTCAGCGGCGAAGCGCTTGCTGGCAAGGGTTCGCATTCGATCGATCCGAACATGCTCGATTACTATGCCGAAGAAATCGAGCGTGTCCACCGCCATGGCGTGCAGGTCGCCGTTGTGCTGGGCGGCGGAAATATCTGGCGCGGCAATCAGGCGATTGCCCGCGGGATGGATGCAGCACAGTCGCACTATATGGGGATGCTGGCGACAATCATCAATGCATTAGCGCTTCAGGACGCGCTGGAGCGCCGGGGTATCTTTACACGTGCAATGACCGCAATTAAGATGGACGAGGTTGCCGAACCGTACATTCGTCGCCGTGCGACACGCCACCTCGAAAAAGGGCGCGTGATTATCCTCGCCGCTGGCACGGGCAATCCGTATTTCACGACCGATAGTGCAGCAGCGCTACGCGCAGCGGAGATTCATGCTGAGATCATTTTGATGGCAAAGAATGGGGTCGATGGCGTCTACAGTGCTGATCCGCGTCGCTACCCGGACGCAAAACGCTTTGAGTATATCAGTTATATGGAAGCGCTAAGCCGTGGGCTTACGGTAATGGATAGCACAGCGCTAACGTTCTGTATGGACAATAATATCCCGATTATTGTGTTCGATCCGCTGACGCCTGGAAATATTGAGCGGATCATTATGGGGGAGCATGTCGGGACGCTGGTTAGCAGTCATCCGTCCCAGTAACCCTGGCAGATGGGCAGTGAAGTCAGACAATGGCAGCGGAACGACGTATATGCGTATGTCACCTGCTGTGTAGAAGGAAACGAGGGAACGTATGGTCAATGATGTCCTGCGTGAGGCTGAGAGTCGGATGAAGAAGGCGACGGAAGCGCTGCGTAACCATCTGGCGACTATTCGCACCGGGCGGGCATCGCCAGCGCTGGTGGAGCATCTGCACGTCGAAGCGTATGGCGCGACCCTGCCGCTGAATCAACTCGCCACCATTACTGTACCCGAGCCGCGTTTGCTGGTGATCCAGCCGTTCGATGCAAACACCGTCAAGGCGATTTCCAAGGCGATCATGAACTCCGAACTCGGTATTACACCAACTGATGATGGTCGGGTCATTCGCCTGGCAATCCCGCAACTGACGGAAGCACGTCGCAGGGAATTGACGAAACTGGTGCGCGCGCGCGTCGAGGAGTCGAAAATTGCGCTGCGCAATATTCGACGCGAAGCGCTTGAAGATTTGCGTGATCTGGAGCACGAGAAGATGATCTCGGAGGATGAACACCGTCGCGCACAGGAAAAGTTGCAGGAGTTGACAGATCGCTTCGTGCGAGAACTTGACCACATCGGCGCGACCAAAGAAGCCGAAGTTATGGAAATCTGATCAGCGCGCTCCCTGACCGGGCAGCGCATTGTCGTCCAACCCCTTATGCTGTCGATGGTCACGCCTGCGCCGCTGATGTTATTAGATTACTGGATTTCGTGATAGGATATTGGGCCATGTCGCAGCGCGCACGCGTTCCCCGACATATTGCTATCATTATGGATGGGAATGGTCGCTGGGCGCGTCAGCGCCATTTGCCTCGCCTTGCTGGTCACCGCGCTGGCACGGAGAATATTCGTCGCATTGTGACTGAGTGTGCAGAGCAAGGGGTGGAGTATCTGACCCTGTATGCCTTTTCGACCGAAAACTGGTCACGACCATCGGCGGAGGTCGATGGCTTGATGCGCATTTTGAGCGATTTCATCGACCGTGAGACGATCAATCTGCACCGCGAAGGGGCGCGCCTGCGCCACCTCGGGCGCCTAGAGAATATTTCCGCTGAACTTCGTCAGAAGATCCTTGATGCCATCGAATTGACGCGCCACAATACTAGGATTACGCTGGCGGTCGCGTTCAACTATGGCGGCCGCGCCGATATTGTCGATGCTGTGCGTGAATTGATCGCGCTCGGCGTGAAACCGGAAGAAGTGAACGAAGCGTTGATCAGTGATCACCTCTCGACCCGCGGAATGCCCGACCCCGACCTGATCATTCGCACTAGTGGCGAATGGCGCCTCTCGAACTTCCTGATTTGGCAGGCAGCCTACAGCGAATACTGGACTACGCCAGTCTACTGGCCTGATTTCAGCCCTGAACATCTCCGTCAGGCAATTTATGACTATGGACAACGCGAACGCCGCTTCGGCGGACTCTCAGAGGAATCCTAGCGCGTTGATCCAGCGTGTGCTGAGCGCGGCGGCACTGCTGCCGCTCGTGGTTGTCTGTGTATGGTGGAGCTTCTGGTCCTTCACTCTGCTGTTGGTTGCTGCCGCTGCTCTCGGCTTAAGTGAATTGTATGCGGCATTCAGTCGCGGCGGATATCGGGCGCAGGCTGCGCCTGGCATGGTTGCAGCAGTTGTCTTGATTGGTGTGTCGATCATCAGGGCACTCACCACCCTCGATCTGACAGCGCCCGCTCTGGCGCTGATCGTGATGGTCAGCCTGGCGATGTTCGCGCCGCGCCATGCACAGCATGGCGTTGTGGCTGAATGGGCGTTGACGATTAGCGGCGCTTTCTATGTGGGCGGACTCCTCGGGTTCCTGGTGCTGCTGCGAGCGCTGGAAACGCCACTACGTGATGGATTGCTGGCGCCGCTCCAACCGCAACCCGGCGCGGCCTGGATCGCGCTGGTGTTGATGACGACCTGGGGGCAGGATGTGTTCGCATATTTTGTCGGGAAACGCTGGGGACGCCGACGTATGGCGCCCTCACTCAGCCCACGTAAGACGTGGGAGGGCGCGGCTGGCGGCATGGTCGGCGCGCTTGCCGGCGCATTTCTGGCACTGGCACTGTTCGGGTTGCCGCTCTCGCTCTGGGCGACGATGTTGATCGGCATAGCAGCGGGAATCGTCGGTCCCATTGGCGATCTTTCCGAGTCGTTCATTAAGCGCCAGGCTGGGTTGAAAGACGCTGGTACGCTAATCCCCGGTCACGGCGGCGTCCTAGATCGGATCGATAGCCTGCTGTTCACAGCGCCGACAGTGTATATGCTGGCGCTGCTGCTGACAGGGTGAGAAACGTACAACAATTCCGGCGCTAGCAAAACAATATTACCAATAACCTGGCTGCTTTCCGGCAAGGCGTTGGTCTGAGCATCCTCCAGGAGATGATCAGAACCACCAGGAGCGTTTTTGCCCCTCATCCCCCTAACCTCGCAAGGGTAGAGTTTTTGGGAGAGATGAGCAACATTCTGCATTCTCGTGCGCCTTTGCCCCTCATCCCCCCAACCCCCTTCTCCCACAAGGGGAGAAGGGGGAGTGTGGGTGCCCTGATGACTGAAACGGGAGATAGAACACAGGGGCTTTCCAAACGGCTCGCACTTCAGCCGCTGTGAAGCAAGCGTAGCACAGCAAGGCGTAAGGTGGAAGTGCGTGTCAGTTGTCGTCCCTTAGCATTTTGATGATGTGTCTCGCAAGACGCTCGTTAATCTCTCTGTGACGAGGAACAGGCTGGGATACTTTCGTCCGTGGGTTCTGATACCAGTCATGCTTCGCCCCATGACAAATGAGCACACATCCCATCTTCTCCAGATCGCGTATCGACTCTGTTCGCTTCATGCCAATTCCAATTCGGCAACTCTGCGGATACAAGGGATATCTCCGCTGGTAAGTTCCTTAAGGATATCTTTGAGATGTTCTTGCAATTCTTCCATCGTTTCGCCTTGAGCCCAATAGTCAGGATATTCTTCCAGATATCCAAGCCACATGTTCTCATCTTGCCAGTAGATGTACTTGATCGTGTTCATTTTGCTTCTCGCCCGATTATCAGTTCTTATGTTTCCACACTCCCGCCGGGCCTGAACGGGTTGCGGCGCTTTGGTGACTAATCATAAAGCCGCCGAAGTAATAGGCGAGAGAAACAAAATTCAGACCCTTGCGCTGTTCCGGGGCAGTCTGCACCTGCTCTTCTCTAGACCCGGTGGCTTCGATGTATGACCGTATGTTCGCTAGTTGCTCAGGAGTGATTAAGCCTTTCTCTACCCACTGCTCTAGGTCAGCCAGTGTGAAATGCACTGGAGTGGTTGGCATAGAGCCTCCTTGAAAGCGAGCGCCCCCACGATGTGCGGCTGAGCCGCAGCACCGGAGCGAGCACAGTAAGCGGAGCGGGTTGGCTTTGAATGCCTGGATGCGCGCATTTAGCTGATCAATGCGCAGCGCGATGTAGTATGACAAGCCACGCGCCCCTCTGTCGCAGGAGGTACGCCGGGTGTCACCCTGTCCAGGTAGTCTGCTGTGATGGGGTTTGCGCCCTGCCGCGTCGTTGCCCGCAGTTGCCGTTTTTTGCAATGTGCCGCTTGTATCTCATCAGGATTGAACGGGTTGCGGCTCTCTGGCGATCATTGTACCTCTTTCCATCACCAAGCGCAACGCGGCGACACGGCTGACTTTTCTACCTGCACCTGCTGCTGCCCCGTTGTGCTAACCAGGGGTTTGGGCATAAGTCGCACGCGGAGTGCGTTGGATCGGCGTCGGGCGCAGACGCGGGTCAAACGCTGTGCGGCTTTTTTTCGACCAGATTCCCTGTCACATACCTTGGTACAGATCGCCATTCGTCTCGCTCGTATGAATCTACGAGTTCCTGCTCTTCTGGTTCTCGTTTCGCTTCATGTTTCATTGTCTTCATTTCCCCAAATACTTCCTGGTTGCCGTGCGACTATCATTCGATTGCCTGTCACTATCACCCGCGCCAGCCTGCCGCCAGCAACGGAACCCCGGCGTACAGCGGCGCAATCAACTGCAACCGGATCAGACCCTGAGCGAAGGCCGCTTCAATCGAAGTGTCCTCGCGCGCAGCGAGAGCTTCATAGAACCCCTTGGCGAAGGCAATTGCAGCTCCGACGCTGACTTGGCCACGCATGGCGATCAGGTACGGCTCGCCGCTGCCGGTTGCGTTCGCGGCGTAGGCCGAGTCGCAGGCGCTGAGCAGGACGCAGCGGAGGCTGGGCGTGGCACGCACCATTTCAGCCAGCAGCGGGTAGGGGAGTTTCCAGCCGCGTCCCCCCTCACCGTCATCGAGCAGGATGCCATCAACTACGCCATGGGCGAAGATATGCAGATAGCGCGGGCGACACTGAACCAGCGCGCGCTGCACGTCCTCCGGAGTCGCCAGCGGCATAACGTCGAGACGGAAGCGGTCGGGATAGGGCGCAAGCGCCTCGCGCAGCGCACGCATATCGCGTTCCCAGCACAGCGGCACGCTGCCGGTCGGTGCAGCATACACCGCCAGCACCGTCGCGGGTTCAGCGCGTGCCACAGGTTGCAGCGCATTGTTGAGCACAGTTGCATCACCGCCGCCTTCGGCGTGCGCCGAACCGATGTAGGTGCGGCGCGCTTTTGCCGGTGGCGGCGTAACGCTGCTGCCCTGGTTCTCCACCCGCGCGTCACCGCCGCCCTCGGCGTGCGCTGAACGCCGGTAGAGCCGGTCGGCATCAGGCAGCGCGGACGGCGTTGCCTCGCCCACTCCCTGATTGCGAACGCTGGCAGCGCCGCCGCCTTCGGCATGCGCCGAGTCCAGGTACACCCGCGTATCGTCCGGTAGCACGTCGCCGACCGGCATGAAGCCGTACTGATCCTGCAATGTCACAATATCGAGCGCGTACAGGAAGGCGCGCTGCGCCACGCCGGGAGTCGCACCGGCAGGCACGATATGGGCATTGACGTATTCCTCGCCGGCCCGCACGGCGCGATCAAACGACATACACCCATCGCGCCGTTCGCGCCCGCGCCCTTCGGGATACTCCCGGTCCAGGCCGACGCCGGCAGCGAAACCGGTACACTCGACCGGCAGGTAGAGCCGGGGAACCTGATCGCGCAGCTGCTCGAAGTCAGTGAGCAGACCCCGCTCGAACGCCGACATGCCTTCACCATGCGGTTGTCGGAGCGTTCGTCTGGTAGAAACAGCAACAAAGGCATGCCCTTCCAGCACAATCAGCAGCGGCACAAGATCGTGCGCCAGGCAGACGGCGCAGAAGAGGAGCGAGAGGTCGAGGAAGGTGCCGCGCTTCTCAGCCAGAATGGTGTCGATGGTGCGGACCGGCTGGCGCGCCTCAATTTCCAGATCAGGCGGCTGGACATCACAGGTAATACCCTGGTCGCGCAGCAAATTGTAGAGTTCGCGCAACAGCGCTTCGACGCCCTCCTGGTGCAGCAGGTCGAGGCAGTTGATCGCAGGCGGCAGGCGCAGCGCAGGCGGAACCGCGCGCGGGATGAAGCGCGCCAGCACGCGCGGTTCGGTTGTGAAGCATTCATAGGAGCGTGGCATATCGTGCATCACTCATCGGTCACTTCAACGTTTCCACGGGCAATACGTTGTCCGGTATCTCAACACGTGCGTGGCGCGTGGTCATTTCCACATCTCCGCGTCTCCACGTGCATTAGACCGGCTCACGCGGAGACGCGGAGCACGCGGAGGGATGGCGCGCCAGGCGCCCGCTGCCAGCGGAGTGCGGGCTGATAAAGATCGAGCATTGCGATGTGCAGAATGATTGACATCCTGGGTGCGCGGGCGTCCGGCTGCGCGGGCGTCCGGGTGCACGGGCGTCCACGCCCGCATGAGGAGACTGCGGGTTGATAAAGATTGAGAATTTACAGCAGTTCTCAGATACATTGATCGTCCAGGTCTGCCGTGTCGCACGAGACGCCCGCTTCCGGCGTGTAGACCGAAATTGATTTCGGTCACCACGTGGGGCGTGCGACTCTGGGGATGTTCAACCCCGTCCATTGGGTTCAACCTTTACGAGAAATGCTATAAACCAGTATGCGCCTCTTGCCGTCGGGGTGAACCCTTCGGCTATCCAGGTCGAAGCCCGCCTGCGCGGGCGATTCCAGCCACAAAACGTCATCCGTGCCGATCCGTCGTATCCGTGCCAATCCGTGTTCTATTCCAGCCTCCAGGTCAAAGCCCACCTGCGCGCCACACGAACTCCAACAGCGACCCTCTCTTCTCTCGCCCCTCGCCTCTCCCCTCTTGCCTCTCCCCTCTCGCCCCTCGCCTCTCCCCTCTCGCCCCTCGCCTCTCCTCTCTCGCCTCTCGCCTATCGGCAGCCTTACGACAACGCCACGCGCTACCCCTCATCCCTCAACCGCGCCTCGAGTTCCGTCAGGCGCGCGGCGTCCGGTTCAAGCGCGCGGGCGCGCGCCAGTTCCTCCGCCGCCTCAGCGCGCCGCCCCAGGTCAATCAGCGTCCCGACGCGATTGCGTCGCCACATGGCTTCATCAGGTTGCAGCGCGATGGCGCGGTCATAGGCGGCGATGGCGGCATCCTTGTCGCCAGCGTCGTGGAGCGCATTGCCAAGAGCATTCCAGGTTGACGCAACATGCTCGCGCACGGCATCCCCAATCCCCAGTGTATCGGTGAACTCCGGCGCGAGCAGCGCCTCGCCAGCCTCCACCGCAGCCCGCCATGCGGCGATGTCATTTCCCGACGCCTCAGCAGCCTCGACCAGTTCAATGTAATGCTGCCAGGCCTGCTGAATCTTTGACTGAGCCGCATCCGCAGCGGCGCGGATGGCGCGCAGACCTGCGGCGCGCTCACGCAGCGCCTGCGCCAGCGCCGCGTCGCCAGCCTGCCGGGCCCGGCGCGCCGCTTCCTCAGCAGCGGCAGCCAGCGGTTCGTCCAGTTCGGCGGGCAGTTCGCGCCAGAACGCCAGCAACTCCTCGCCGGACGACACCGCCAGCAAGCGCTGGACGAGCCGGCTCAGCCGCGCCCGGTGTTGCTGCGCCACGAACGCTTCCACTCCGGCGCGCAGTTCCGGATCGGCTGCCAGCGCCGCCCGGAGACTGGCCTCATCGGTGACACCGGCAGCCGCCAGGCGCGCCTGAAGGTCAGCCAGTGGTTGAGGGATGGCCGGCGAATCGGCGGCGATCAACCACTCCGGCGGCGGTCCCGCATCCAGCGCTGCCCACAGCGTATCGAAGTCGTCGCCGCAGGCGGCGCGGAGACCGCGAAGCTGGCGCATGGCATGTTGCTGAAAATCCGAATGTTGTAATGCCGTAAAAAAGCCGAACGCCGTCCATCCAGCGCGAAGCGCATCCAGCAACCGGGCCAATCGATCTTCACCCGGCTCGCCCGCAAGGGTTTGATAGAGATTCAGCAGATTACCCTGCGTCATCGCATAATCGAGCGGCGCGCTGGTCGGGGTATAAAAGCGCAGCGCCTCGTCGTAGGCGCTGAGCGCCTGGCGCAGGCGCGCGGCGCGGTCTTCCTCCGCCAGCGTCGCCAAATCCTGCAACACGTTCCCCCGGTTGTTCTGCGTCATCGCATAATCGAGCG
>Ga0272447_1001207_pt1 | contig 16797 bp, 24 predicted proteins | sample YNPCB0133_FD_194589 | JGI IMG/M metagenome (GOLD analysis project Ga0272447, IMG submission 194589) | Hot spring microbial mat communities from Yellowstone National Park, WY, United States - YNP-CB-013-3 | ecosystem: Environmental > Aquatic > Thermal springs > Hot (42-90C) > Sediment | place... | reverse complement strand
CCTCCTCATCGCTCTTGGGGACCTCCAGGCGAGACGCGCCCATCTCCTTCACGACCGATACGGCTGCCTCCGACTCCTCCATAACGCCCGCCTTGGAGTAGCCGTGGAACTCGACGATCAGCATGCACTCGTGTCCCGGTAGGACGATGCCCGACCAACGCGATATCAGGTCGATGTGGACCCTGTCGAGGAACTCTATCGCCGCAGGCTCGAGGCCCTCCTGCCTCACCGCGTTGATCGCAGAGACGCCGGCCTCTATCGAGTCGAAATAGGCTGCGAACGTGTACCTCGCCCTCGGCAGGCGCCGGAGCCTGAGCGTCACCTCGGTCACGACGCCGAGCGTCCCCTCTGAACCGACGATCAGCCTGACAAGGTCGTAACCCACTGAGCTCTTGAAGACGTTGGAGCCGAACCTCATCAGCCGCCCGTCGGGCAGGGCCACCTTCAGCGAGAGGACGTAATCCCTCGTGACCCCGTACTTCACCGCCCTGAGACCTGACGCGTTGTTGGCAACCATGCCTCCTATCGTGCAGCTCCTGCTGCTCCCAGGGTCTGGAGGGAAGAAGAGGCCGTAGGGCTCCAGCAGCGCGTTGAGGTGGTCGTAAACGATCCCGGGCTCAACGTCGACCTGGAAGTCCACGGGCCTCACCTCGATCAACCGGTTCATCTTCATCGTGTTCATCACGATGCCGCCGTAGACCGGGACGCACGCCCCAGCCAGTCCTGTTCCCGCTCCCCTCACATAAACCGGGATCCTCCGCTCGCTGGCGTACCTGAGGACCTCGGCGACCTCATTCCCGCTCTCAGGCCACACAACCACGTCGGGGAGGTGGGGCTCGCCGGGGAAAGCGTCGAGGGAGTTGGTCACCAGGTCGTACTCCTCGGTCGAGACGTCCTCGTCCCCGAGCCTCGACCTGAGCCAGGCTATGTCGCTCTCAGTCACATTCGAGTATCCTTGCCCTCCAGCCACTCAGATCCCCTCCGAGAGGTACTTCCTCAGGTCCTTCGCCTCGCCGTGCCTGAGCACCTTCACAGAGGTCTCGAGCTTTATCGGGAGGCCGAGGTCCCTGAAGAGCCTGTAGAGGTCGCCCGCATCGATTAGTGTGGGGAGCGCGTTCGACCTGATGGCCCTGAGGAGGGCCTCCGCCACCCTCTCGGTCAAGGCCCTGTTCAGGGATGCGGCCTCCTCCAGCACCTCTTGCCCTCTTTCGTCGAGATAACGCTTCAGCTCCTCCATCGGCTCCTCCCTCTTCGGCTGTGGTTGCTGATCGGTTTGCGTCCTCGCCGCGAGCAACTGCCTCATCTTCCTGAGCCTGATCATCCTGAGCTCGAGGTCTTCCTCGCCCATGCCGCCACTCCGGTGCGACCGCGGGTTATCAGTCTTGCCTGACCGTTCGGCCCGGTTGAGGGTTCGGCGCTCCTGCGAGCTTCCTCTTCGGGTCTTCCGTTGCGCTCCGCACCCGGTCTTTTCGGGGCCGATCTATCTTGCCAGATGCCAATACAAGTTCTGTTATTGTAGCCACACGATAACACGAGAGCGCCGGGGGCGGGATTTGAACCCGCGCGGGCCTCATCGGCCCAGTGGCTTAGCAGGCCACCCCCCTACCGGGCTAGGGAACCCCGGCATGTGGGTCCTCGAGGGTGTGACGGGAAACCCTTCAGATAAATTTCCCCGCGGGATTTCGCCTCGTTCTTTCCCACGCGGTCGCACCGTAGGAAAGCCGCTACAGGCCAAGCCCCCCTTCCCCAGCCGGGAGCTTTCAGATCGGCCGCAGATCCCGCCATTCACCTGAGAAAGACTTTTATCCTATGATGTCACGCAGAGTGGGTTTCACACTAAAATTCCTCAAATAACAACGGTAAAAGCCGTCGCTTACGTAGTTCATGATAAATCTTTTTCCGTCATTCACAACGTGCCACGCGTCCCATGGCCTGTTGGCCACCGGCTCCATGAACTCATCATGTTCTGAAAATTCTGAAAAGCGGAAACAGGGACAGACCCTCAGTCTGAACATTCCGTTCACCCCTTAAAAAGCCTCCATAGCTCTTCGTAACTGATGGTCTCCCCTGTACCTCGCAACTCGACCAACATACGCTCGGGCTGATAGTATCTGACTACGCAATCCTCCGTGTAGCATCTCCACCACCAGCCCTCTCCGTCGTGGACCTTAGGCCTGTTAGGGAATATGGCACCACAATAGGGACATGGTTGCTCCTCAACAACCTCAATTTTTATCGGCTTCTTCCTGCCCTCGACCTTCACTTCAAAAGAAAATAACACACGCAGTTTACGTTTGCGTCTCGCCCTGAAGAGCCTGCTCAAAGCGTTCCTAATACGGATCATCCTCAATTGCCTCCCAGAAGCATTGGAAGTTCTTTTGGAACTTCCGGAAGCTGTCCCGCCCCAGAGGGGGTAGAGGGGAGCCACCGGGCTCTCCTGAGGGCCCCCTCTGGGGGTCCTCGGGGGAAGGCCGATGAACCTGCGGAGGCGCTCCTTTCGGGGGTGGCTCTCGAGGACGCGGCCGGATGCCCGGCCTACCTCTCGCTTTCTCTCCCCCGGGGAGACGGGGTGAAGAAGGGGTGATAGAATGAGGGCAGAAAAGGTAGTTCTGGAGACAAAGAAGGCGAAGAAATCAAGGACTACCAAGAGGCCTGAGACAGTGAGAAACCAAGAAAAGAACAGGGAGGTTGTTGAGAAGGCAGAGACGATCACAAGAGGAAACAATGTAAAGAAGAGGGCGTTGGAGATATATTACCAGCTCCAACAACTGGGACTCACCCCTTACTTCGACGGCGCTACTATTGACCTCCACAGGGAAAGGCAGCCCATAGTCTTCGTGCCGAAAACGGAGACGATCATTGAAGTAGAGAACGGACAGCTACTTGACTTTCTCAAGGAACATGGAGTCCAAAGGGTTCTAGTCGATGCGCAGTTCCCAAATAATGCAGAAGTCCTATCGGAAATAAGCAAGGCAGGTATCGAGGTTTATCTCCTGAAGCGAACGACGACGCTAATGGCTTTTAAGAGGAGTTTGAAGAACAAATACGATCTATGGGTAACGAAGAACGACTACAACGATGCAGTACTGTTAGCTTTCGTTAAACCGAAGTTCTGGAAGCAAGTTGACTGGGGTTATGTTGAATGCTGGAACTACATGGTACTGTGGCGTGACGCTGACAAGGAGTTCCGAAGATTTGATAACAGAATAAAGACGTATCCGAAGTTACGACAGGACGAAGAAGTGATGTCGCAATTCGAGGAAGTACAGGTTAGAAGAGAGAACGCCGCGAGAAGATTCGTCCAAGAAGTCATGAAGCAATATCCAGAAATCAATGATCTCTTTCAAAGACTCAGCATTGAGAAAGATCCTATAGCCAAGGCCTACTGCTGTGAGATAATACTTGAGATGCAGGGTTATCGGAAGTTTAACTGGTTTCTGAAGAAGGCAGGCATCGGCTTCCCATTGCCAACACTTCTGAAGAGCCGACAAGGACGGAAGGTCTACATCTACGATAAACGACTACGCCATGCCTTGCATCAGCTGACGCTCAAGGTCTACCATCTGACTCTTCATGACGATGCTGATAAGAGGAAGATTCCGAAGAAAATGTTTAAACTCGCAAAGAGGATCTGGAACTGGTGGCGGAGGCAGAAGATGATAAGCGACGGCCGGGGTGGGGGAAGCCTTGGGGGTAGCCGGTCCCTCTCGAAAAGAGAGGGTTGGATCATTTTGCGACCCGCCACAGGACGGGGTCCCTGCGAAAGCAGGGAATTTCTTATAAGAGACGGCACCTTCCAAGGCCCCAAACACCCGGCCGTACTGATAACACCACAGCTATCTGCTAACCCACCCCTTTTCACCCCTGATACTTACCAGTTTACTGCGTCTATGGGTTCCACAATTATTTTCGAAAACAGAATATCCTACTTGGTCAACTATTCGCGAATTATTGCTATTCGAATTTACCACGTATTATACTCTTAAAACTTCTCCACCTGACCGGTGAGACGCTAGACCTCCTATTCCACTAAAAACCGACCCCTTAACGCACACCCTTCAGATGGAGAGACGGTCCTATTCGGACCGATTAGCGCTGTGATTCGCGGTCGTGCTTCTGAGGTTAACTCGAATCGCCCGCTCGGTCGGTGCTCCGATGCGTGATAAATTTATGAGAGGGGCGCGGATGTAGCGAGTGGCGGCCAGCGGCGGTAGTATAGCCCGGTCAAGTATGCCGGCCTCTCGAGCCGGAGACCCGGGTTTAATTTTTATAAGAAGAACTCGCTGGGACATTCGTTGGACCGGAGAGGATGGCTCACGCTTCGCACTCCGAGGTAGGGAAGTTACCAACAGCGTCTCAGCAGTAGGGTGTGGCAGCCATGTCCAGCAAGGACTCGGTTTCCATTTACAAGTTCAAGCGCTTCATAGAACAGCTGGAGAAGAAGGAGGGCAGAGGGACCGAGCTGGTGACGCTGTACATCCCGCCAGGGAAGAGGGTCGACGAGGTGATCGGATACCTGAGGCAGGAGTACGCGACGGCCGCGAACATCAAGTCGAAGACTACGCGGAAGAACGTTATGGCCGCCATAGAGAGCGCCATCCAGAGGCTCAAGCTCTACAGGGAGATCGGGCCGAACGGCCTCATCGTCTTCAGCGGCGCCATCCCGGAGGAAGGGCCGGGGACAGAGAAGATCGAGGTCTACGACGTCATCCCGCCGGAGCCGATCAACATCTTCCTCTACCGCTGCGACAGCAAGTTCTACCTCGAGCCGCTGAAGGACCTGCTGAAGGAGAGGGACGTCTACGGCGTTTTGGTGATAGACAACGAGGAGGCGGCCATTGCGGTCCTGAAGGGGAGGAAGGTGGTGGAGCTGAAGACGTACACCTCCGGCGTACCTGGGAAGCACAGCGCAGGAGGCCAGTCGGCGAGGCGTTTCGAGAGGCTCAGGGACCAGGCGCTCGAGGAGTACTACAAGAGGGTGGGCGAGCACGCCAACGAGATCTTCCTCTCTTACCCTGAGCTGAAGGCCGTCATCATAGCCGGACCGGGGCCTACGAAGGAGATCTTCGCAGAGGGAGGATACCTCCACTACACGCTGAGGGACAAGGTGAAGATCGTCGACACGTCCTACTCGGGAGAGGAGGGGGTGAGGGAGGCGATAGAGAGGGCGGCGGAGGAGCTGAGGGAGCTGAGGCTCGTCGAGGAGAGGAGGCTCGTCGACAACGTCATGAGGCTCGCGGTCAACGGATCGGGCGTCGTCTACGGAGAGCGTCAGGTCAGGGAGGCCCTCTCACGAGGTGAGCTGAGGGAGCTGCTGGTGGTGGAGGAGCTGGACAGGTACGAGGTGACGCTGGAGTGCACCAAGTGCGGCCACGTCGAGAAGGTCGTGCTCTCCTCCGACGAGATGGTCTCAATTCTTCCTAAGAAGCTCGGCGAACCCTGCCCGAGGTGCGGCAACGTGGCGCTGGTCAACAAGGGCGAGGAGCCTCTCGTGGACGTGCTGATCAGGGAAGCCGAGAGAGTCGGCACGAAGGTCGAGCTGATCTCGAAGGAGCATGAGGCCGGCGAGATGTTCCTCAGGATGTTCGGAGGCATAGCTGGCGTCCTGAAGTCCGCGAGGCAATGAGCGCATGCCCCTCCGCTTCCGATCGGGGCGTTCGAGGTCACGCTCCGTACAGGCCTGCTGAGGACACTTGGCTCCTAATTGACTGTCTTCTCTCCGATAGAGGAGTGAGGGTCTCGAGGGCCGTCGACGTCGGATGCGGGACAGGTGCGGTGACCGAGGTCCTGCTCCGCCTTGCGGATGAGGTGCTGGCGGTAGACGTGGACGTCGATGCCCTTCTCGAGCTCCGCTCGAGGCTGAGGGAGAGGTTGGAAAGGGTCGAGACGGTTGCCGCTGACAAGCTCTCGTTCCTGAGACCGGGCTGCAGGATCGAGCTGCTGGCCTCCAACCCTCCTTACCTCCCCTATTCAGGCGACGAGCCCTTCGACCGGACCGTCCACTCAGGTCCGAAGGGCACCGAGTTCGCACGGGACCTCATGTCTTCGGCCCTTGACCTCCTCACCCCTGGATGGGAGGCATACCTGATCGCCTCCTCCCTCTCGGACCTCGAAGAGTTCGTCGGAGAGCTCCGCGACCTGGGTCTCTCCGTCACGGTCATCGGAAAGAGGCACGCCTTCTTCGAGGACATCGTCTGCTTGAAAGTCAAATGTGGTGTGCCCGCACTGTGATCCGGCAATAGCATTTTTTAACAGGCAGTTCATACAACGGTTACAATGGGAACGGCCCAGAGGAGGCTCACCCACAAGGGTCACATCATGGAGACCCCTGAGGGCGAGCTTCTGTTGGTGAACGAGAACGGCGTGGCGTACAGGGTGAACGAGTCGGTCATAGCCGTCTGGAGCCTGTTCGAGGACAAGACGGTCGACGAGGTCGTGGAGGAGGTCTCGAGGGAGCTGCAGATAGATCCGGAGGAGATCAGGCAGGCCATAGCTGACCTCGCAGAGCAGCTGATCCAAGCGGAGCTGTTAGCGTGAGTCCAGAACCCTAAGCTCAGTTAGCGAATCTGTTTTTTGGTTGTGCCCCTTCACCGGAGAGAGTGCATCATGTGGGGTGCGTGCGCGATCGAGGAGAGGTAAAGCGCTGAAGCGAGAACCGGAACCGCCACTTTCCCGTTCGACCTCATCTCCTCAGAAACGTCCGCCATCGTCACGTCATGGGTCCGACAAAGCTGTTATAAGTCTTGGTCAACGATATAACAGGAGTTAGGAGAGTGGGGGTTCTCAGATCTGTTCTGGGTTGGAAGGGCTTCAGACTCTATCAGCGCGGTTTTGCGGAGGACGCGATCGACTTGAGCTCCTCCGGCGAGAGAAGCCGCTTGATCTCGGTCCTGACGAAGGGCTTCACGGGCATCGACTCGACGAACCTCCTCACCTCCTCCTCGCTCTCCGCCTCGACGATGACGGCACCTCCCGACATGTCGGCGAACGCCCCGAAGTTCTTGACCTTCCCGCTCGACTGGAGGCCGCTGCAGAGCTCGCACGTCTTCACGAAGGCCTCGAAGACCTCCGGAGACCCCTGAACCTCCAATTGGCACCTGACGAGGAACAGCGGCATGTTATCCCCATCTAATATTTGGCTAATAAATGTATCAGCCAGACATAGGATTGCGTGGGTTGTGCCTGTCACCAGGCGGAGACCGGAACCAGTGGCCAGGGGAAAGTTGGATAGGCGCGGCGCAGTGGGTTGCGAGGAATTGGAGGCTTCGAGGAGGCACGGTTCGTTCAGCAGGTCCACGGCGGAGACGGAGGTCGAGGTCTCGATCGTCATCGACGGTAGTGGGTCGGCGGAGGTCTCGACGGGGCTGAGGTTCCTGGACCACATGCTTGTGACGCTCGCCCACCACAGCAGGTCCGACCTCAAGGTGAGGGCCAGGTGGGATCTGGTCCACCACGGCGTCGAGGACGTGGCCATAGCGCTGGGCAGGGCGGTAGGTGAGGCGCTCGGCGAAAGGGAGGGCATCAGGAGGTTCGGTCACGCGGTGGTGCCGATGGACGAAAGCCTCGCGCTGGCGGCTGTAGACCTCGTCAGGAGGGCCCACGCATCGATCAACCTCGGCCTCAACCCTTCGGAGAGGATAGAGGACGTCGCTGCCGAGGACCTGCACCACTTCCTCTGGTCGCTCGCGATGAACGTGCCTGCCGTGGTCCACGTGGAGGTCCTGAGGGGCATCAACGCCCACCACAAGGTCGAGGCCGCCTTCAAGGCTCTGGCCCTCGCGCTCAGGGAGGCCTGGTCTTTGGAGCCCGGTTTCGCCGGACCGAGGTCCACGAAGGGTACGCTGTGAGCTTCCTTTCCTCTGATAGTTCGTTTATGTGTGGGCTTATAGAGCGGGCTGGGGGCGTCTATTCGTGAACGCTACGGAGCTCTTGGCGGATGTTAGGAAGGAGCTGAGCTTCTGGGAGGGACTTGGGGGTGGATGAGATGAGGGACACGAGGCCGAGGGATCTGCTCTGGAACTCGGTCGCCGACGTCTACGCGGCGATAACCTCACACCCTTTCATCAAGGGCCTCACGGACGGTTCCCTTCCGATGGAGCGGTTCAGGGACTACATAGTGCAGGACGCCCTTTACCTGAGCAGGTTCTCGAGGGCCGTAGCGCTCGTCGGGATCAAGGCCCCTGATGACGGGAGCTCGGTGACGTTGCTGGAGAACGCGGTAGGAGCGCTGAAGGTGGAGAGGGCCTCGCTCCACGAGTTCCTGATGAGGGAATGGGGCATGAGGCCTGAAGACGTAGCATCGGCCGAGCTGAGCCCGGTCAACCTCGCCTACACCAACTACCTCTTGGCGACAGCTGCTACAGGTTCCTTCGAGGAGGGCCTCGCTGCCATACTGCCGTGCTTCTGGGTCTACTACGAGGTGGGAAAGGAGCTGGTCAGGAGGGGCTCGAACGTGCCGGTTTACAGGCGCTGGATCGAGACCTACTCCTCTCCTGAGTACGAGCGGGCAGTGATGGGGGTCGTCGATCTGGCGGACGAGCACTTGAGAGGCCTGGAAGGCCCCAGGCTCCGATCGGTCCTCCACCACTTCAGGGCCTCGACCGTCTACGAGTACCTCTTTTGGGACGAGGCCTACCGCGGATGGCGCTGGCCCTTCAGCCTCAGGCCCCTCAGCGAGGCTTTATAGCGTGAGCCAAGCCGGTTGGGTGGGAGATGGGGAGGAAGAGGAGGAAGATCATCAGGCGTCCTCCGAGGAGGATCCCGAAGGTCTTCTACTGTCCGATCTGCAACCAGCAATCGGTGACCGTCGTGAACGTCACGGCCTACAGCGCCGAGGTCTCCTGCGGCAGCTGCGGCACAACCCACACGGTGCCGTGGTACAGGAGCTCGCTTCCGGTCGACGCCTATTCGACTTGGTACGACGTCGTCACCGGCAGGAGGAAGGTCGAGGAGGTCGAGGCTGAGGTCGAGAGGCTCCGCCAGCTCTACGAGGGCATCCCGGAGGAGGTGATTGAGGCCGTGGCTGAGGAGGGCTCAGGCGAGGCGGTGGAGGAATCATCGGCATCTGAGGAGGTAGGGGGACAGCCTGAAAGTTTTGAATTGAGCCGGCAGGAGGAGGCCGGAGGCGAGGAGGATGAAACAGACGGTTAGGATCAAGCTGGCCTCGACGGACCTCGAGAAGCTGGAGAGCCTGTGCAGGGAGATCAAGGAGATAGCTACCAGGACCGGTGCGAGGGTGGCGGGCCCTGTGCCTTTGCCGACGCAGAGGCTCGTCCTCCCGGTCAGGAAGAGTCCGTGCGGAGAGGGGACGAAGACCTGGAGGAAGTGGGAGCTCCGCGTCCACCGGAGGCTTATGGACCTGACTGTGAGCGATCCGAGGGTTTTGAGGGAGATCATGAGGATCCAGCTGCCAGAAGAAGTCGCCATCGAGATGCGGGTCACGACGACCTGATCCCCTTCGGCCCCCACGGCGCCAGCCGGATAAGAGGTTTTCAGCCCTCAGGAAGCGGTGAGTGAGGATGCTCGAAGAGGAGCGCTACAGGAACCTGTCCTGCGACGAATACGAGCAGGCCGTAGGGATAGGGGCCTACCTGACCGATTTCAGGGGGATAGGCGGGCTGATCAAGGTCCTCCCTGAGGACTTCGAGGTCTGGGAGGTCCTCAACGGAGGGCTCGATGCGCGTGAGGCCTTTGAGAACTGGAGGCCGCCGGCAATACCGCCGCTGAGGCGCGCACTGGTCGTCGTCAGGAAGAGGGACAGGGAGACCTTGAGGGTCGCTGCAGACCTCGCTGAACTCCTGGGCATCAGGCTCAGGGCCGTAAAGACGTACGGTCTGAAGGACAGGAGGGCCGTCGCCTGGCAGTTCATGGCCGTCCCCGCCAGGAGCGTCCTCGATAGGATGGAGGGGCCGATGGCGCTGAGGCGTGCGATGGCCCTCGTCGTCGGTGAGGCCCACTCGGTCGAGCTCCGTGAGCTCCTCTTCAACAGGTTCAGGGTTCTGGTGAGGGAGGCCGAGGCCGATCAGGAACTTCTTGACTGCTTCGTCTCCGAGGTCACCACCAGGGGCGTTCCGAACTTCTACGGCCTCCAGCGCTTCGGCGTCTCGAGACCCATCACCCACGTCATCGGTTACCACATGGTGAGGGGCGACCTCGATGCGGCCGCGAGGGCCTTCGTCGGCCTCAGCACGCCCTACGAGCCGGCACACGTCCTGAACTTCAGGCGCTCCTTCGCCGAGTCGGGCGATTGGGATTGGGCGGCGCGAAACGTGCCCAAGTCCCTGGTCTACGAGAGGGCCCTGCTCTCCCACATCGCCCGGAACCCCGGAGACTTCGTCGGAGCCTTCAGGAGGCTGCCCCTCAGGATAAGGAGGCTCTTCGTCGAGTCTTACGCCTCCTACGTCTTCAACAGGGCCCTGACAGAGAACGTGAGGGACGGCCTTCCGCTGGACGAGCCCCTGGAGGGAGACCTGGTGGCGAGGCTGGACAGGTTCGGCAGGCCCGAGCGCAGGGTCTACTCCGTCAACAGGTGGAACCTCTCTGAGGCCGCGAAGAGGGTGAGGGAGGGGACGATGGCTATCTTGATGCCCCATCCGGGTCACTCGATCAAGCTTCCGCAGAACGAGCGTGGCAAAGCGATCCTTAGAATTCTGGAGGAGGACGGTCTGAGGCCTTCCTCGTTCAGGCTCAAGGAGCTCGCCGAGGCCGGGTCAAGGGGAGGTTACAGGCCTGTCCTGCTGAGGCCCCTTCACCTCTCGGCAAGGGCAGTGGGCGAGAGGGAGGTCCTCGTGGAGATGGCCCTTCCTAGGGGCTCCTTCGCGACGGTGGTCCTGAGGGAGCTGATGAAGCAGAGGTGTGCCCTCACCTACGTCGGGAAAGAAGTGCACCGTTGAGCCTCAGGCCCTGACCTCGGCGACCTTCCTGAACCTCGGCTTCAGCCTCTCGAGGACCATCGGCAGCGTCGTGTACTCCATCTCCTCGTGTCCCAGCCTCGCCGGCTCGAACTCTCCCATGGTCCTGAGGTAGACGGCCATCTCGGCGGCGATCCTCCTGCTGTACTCGAAGAACGGGTCGTCGAAGAGGTCCGCAGGCTCCTTCCCCTCGACACCTACCAGCTTCCCGTCGGAGACCTGCCAGCCCATCGCGATCACCCTAGGCGGCCCGTCGAAGAAGGTCACCACGTTCTGGCCCTTCCTGAAGGATACCGGCATCAGGGGACCCCTGTGGGACCCCCTCATCCAGCCGCTGACGATCGGAGGCACCGCGAAGGCGCTCAGTATCTCGCCCACAGCGGGGAACCCTGCCTGGGCCCTCACCAGCATCACAGGGTCGTCCTTTCCGACGTACCTTCCGGCGATCAGGCTTAGCCTCGTCGTGCTCGCCGCTGCAGCAGGCTCGTCGTCGATGGCCCTGTAAATCTTCGATACGGCGTACCTCCCAGGCGTGCCGAGCAGGGCCACGAGGTCGTAGAGCTCCTCGGGGACCTTCAGCGTGACGACCTCCGACTCGATCAGGTCCATCACCTCGAACTTGAAGCCGGCGTGGAGCTTGGGGTCTATCACGAGGCCTGCTGTGTTGTCGGGCGACGCGAAGATCCTGTAAAGGGGCAGGTTCCACGCTCCCGGCTCGGTCTTGTCGGCCGCGAAGACCACGATCGGCTCCGAAGGCCTCTCCTCGAACTCGAGCTCCGCAACGCCCGGCCCTAATCCCCTGACGTTGCCGCTGAAGGCGTCGCTGAGGAGGTCCTGACCGGCACCGTAGAGCTTCAGCCTCTTAGCCACCTTCTCCGTTATCTCCTTGAAGGTTTTCCATGCGAGGCCGTGTATCTCCGGGTCGTTCTCACCCCTCGTGTGGGTCATGACGAGGATTATGTCGTCGCCGCAGTAAGTCACGTAACCCGACCCGATCAGCCCTGTCTCCTCTGCCTCGGCGAGCTTCTCCTGCGCGTACCTGAGCATATCGGCGTGGGGCCTGTGGTGCCCTGCGACGCTCCCGACGTCCGCCTTGATCACAGAAACGGTTACCCGCATGACGTTGAGAGACCTGTGCGGAGCAATAAAATCTAATCGTCTCTATCCGTTCTCCTTAATGCCGAGGACCGCGAAGCCGAGGACGAGGGCCCCCATCAGGTGGGCCAGCGTGCAGAAGACGCAGACGCTCCCTATCACGAAGAATTCGAGGTAGACGAGGTAAGCGACCCCTGCCATCCCGACTACTCCCCACCAAGCGAGGTAGCGGAGGAACTGTGGTCTCCTCAGGGAGCGGAGGGAGAGCGCAATTGCCGCTGCGAACCACATGGCGCCGTACGCGGCCACCGGAACGCCGAGGAATTTCGAGTGCTCTCCCGTGACGACCGGCCCGCAGGAAAGGAGCTGGTTGATGGCGCAGTAGGGGCTCGACGTCACCTGCTCAGGGAAGAGGAGGTAGACGCTGACGAGCAGGCCTGCGAGGGAAGACGCGGTCGCTCCTACAGCTCCCCTGTTGACCGGCATGTCAGGTCTTCAGCGCCTCCTCGATCGCGGCCTTGAGTTCCTCATACGGCCTCTCCCCTATCAGCTGCTTGACTATCCTCCCATTCTTGTCGATGACGAAGTAGGTCGGTGTTCCGGTGACGCCGTAGAGCTGGAAGACCGACATCCGCTCGTCGTAGACGGCCGTCCAGCTGACGCCGTGGTCCCTGAGGAACTTGGCCGTAGCCGAGGGGCTGGAACCGCTGCTCCCTGCGACCGTGACGAAGACCACTCCCTTACCCGAGTACTCCTCGTGGAGGCGCTTTATCGTGGGAGCCATGTTGCTGCAGTGCGGGCACCAGCTGAAGACGAAGTCGAGGAAGACGACCGATCCCCTCGTCGAGGAGAAGGTGAACTCCCTGTCGGTCAGGCCGTCTAGGGTGATGATCTTGAGCTTGAAGTCCTTCGCCTCCGCAGGAGAGCCCTCCGTCGTCTTCGACCCTGGCGGCAGAGGTGCTGGAGGTATAGAGAGGAGGTAGGCGAGGAGCCCGACGAGGAGGATCGCGGGGATGAAGGCTACGAACGTGACCCACCTCGACCCCTCCTTCCGGCGCTTCCTCCCCTTCGCCATCTCCGGTTTCCTCTTCCCTCCTCCTCAATATATTTTCCCGGCCTCAACGGGCGCAGAATGCCTCATCTCAGCGCGCTGTTCGGAATGCCTTTTGACGGGGAGGTTTTACGGGCTTAGGGATGCCGCGGCTGATCTTCTGCCTGAACGACGGCTCCTTCCTCTCCGAGCCGAGGCACGAGGTGACGTGGGAGGCCGTGACTGAGCTGGCGTGCGAGCTCCTCTCCGACAGAAAGGACGTCCTCAGAAGGTGGATGCGAAAGCACGTCGCCACGAAGGAGGAGGTTCAGGCCTGGACCGAGGCCTACTTCAAGGTGAGGAGCTACGTCCCCTCCCAGCCTGACTTCGACCTTTCGGAGTTCCGGACGCCCTTCGGTTACGACCTCGAGAGGTTGGCGAAGAGGTTGGGGACGAACGTCAGGGGCGCTTCGGTCTTCGTGAGGAAGCTCGACAAGGCGCTGATGCTCGCCGCTGCTGAGGAGATACTCGGAGGCGTGAGGCACAGCCACCAGTTCGCCCACAAGGTCGAGCTGAGGAAGGTCAGGACCTGATAGGTTAATCGAAATGCGCTGGGGACTGGTTTCAGGATGAGCACGCCGGAGCAGGTGATCTATCTGAACGTCCCGGTCGAGAGGATAGCCGTGCTCGTCGGCACAGACGGCCAGACGAAGAGGCTGATCGAGGAGACCTTCGGCGTCACGGTGAAGGTGGACAGCTCCTCTGGTCAGGTCGAGCTTAGGCCGCGTCAGGGTGGAGGCGACCCGGCGGCCCTGCTGAAGGCGAGGGACGCCATCGTCGCCATCGGCAACGGCTTCTCTCCGGAGAAGGCCCTCCAGCTCTCGAGGGACGAGGTGGTGCTGGAGGTGATCGACGTCTCCGAATACGTCGGAAAGGACCCCGAGGACCTGAAGCGCGTGATGGGCAGGATCATCGGCGCCCAGGGGAAGACCAGGCGGATCATAGAGGAGACGGCCCACGTCGACCTGGCGATAGCCCGCGACAAGGTCTCCATCATCGGCCACCCTGAGGACGTTGACGCTGCGAAGAGGGCGGTTATGATGCTGATAGAGGGGGCTATGCACAGCACGGTCTACAGGTTCCTGGATCAGTACGCCCAGAGGAGGAAGTTCAGCAGGCGCGGGCTCTTCTGATCCTGGTGTCGTCAATAGAAGAGCTTCAGGCTGTGGCGCTTGACCCTCAGGACCTCGACGTTGATCACGTTCGGCTCCATGGAAGCCTCGTCTCCGAACTGGTAGGTCCCTCTGAGTCTGTTGACGTGGACGAACTTGGCACTTAGCTTCTCCCTGAGCCTGACGAAGTAGACGCTGACTACTCCGCCGAGCCCTCCCAGCGAGATGAAGAGGACCCCGTCCTCCTCGGAGTAGTTGACGAAGGGTGCAGGGAGCATGGAGGCCAGCCTGAAGAGGTCTCCGGGATCCGCCATCTCGAAGAGCAAAAACCTCGGAGCGGTTTCCTCGCCCACGCCCTGACGCTTCTCTCGCCTTATATGAAAACCCTCTCAGCACGAGTCGACGGGGTGAAAATCGTTCCGAGGCGACGCGACTGCGCGTCTCGGCGCCGGTTCCTGTCACTCCCGATAGAGGTTTATTTGGCTGCGCTGGAACAGCGTGGCCGTGAAAGTCCCGGAAACCATCAACACCTACTGCCCGAAGTGTAACGCTCACACCGAGCACAAGGTCTCTCTGTACAAGAAGGGGAAGGAGAGGGCGCTGGCGATAGGAGCGAGGCGCCACGAGCGTGAGCTGCACGGTTACGGAGGTCAGAAGTACCCGATCCAGAGGAACAAGGCGAAGACGACCGAGAAGAAGACGCTGGTGCTGACGTGCATCAAGTGCGGCCGGAAGCTGATGAGGGAAGGCGTCAGGCTTAGGAAGCTCGAGATCGTGAGGTGAGGGCCTTGCCCTCGAGGATCGACCCGGCCTCGCTGGTCCCCCAGCCGAGGTCGAGGTTCCTGCTGGTGAGCTGCCAGAGCTGCGGCAACAGGCAGGTGGTCTTCGACCACGCGAAGATCGTCGTCAAGTGCCTCGTCTGTCAGGAGCCTTTGGCTCTGCCCCGCGGCGGGAAGGCGAAGATATTGGGGAAGGTAGAGGCCGTTCTGACCTGAGCCCTCAAAGGAGCCCCTTGGCCCTGAGCTCCCTGCCGACCTTCTCGAGCGGGTGCTGCTCCAATTCCCTCATCAACCTCTCCAGCTCCTCGTAGGCCCGCGGGTTTCCTGTCCAACTCCTCTCGAACTCGCCGCTCCTGATCGCCCTCAAGGCTCTCCTCATGTTCTCCTTCACGCGCTCGTCGACGATCCGCGGTCCCACCGTTAGGCCTCCGTACTTCGCCGTGTCCGAGACCGCCCTCAGCATCCCCATGAGGCCGCCGGAGTAAATCAGGTCGACGATCAGCTTCAGCTCGTTGCAGACCTCGAAGTAGGCCAGCTCGGGCTGGTAGCCGTTCTCGACTAGGACCTCGAAGCCCTTCTTGATCAGCTCCATCACTCCTCCTACGAGGACCGCCTGCTCGCCCAGCAGGTCCGTCTCCGTCTCCTCGGCGAACGTCGTCTCTATCACCCCTGCCCTGGTGCAGCCGAGGCCCTTAGCGATGGCGAGGGCTACGGATTTGGCTTCACCGGTGGCGTCGTTGTGGACGGCCAGGAGGGCAGGAACCCCCTTCCCCTCGAGGAACTTCTGGCGGAGCAGAGGGCCCGGTGACTTGGGCGCGACGAGGACGACGTTCACGTCCTTCGGCGGCCTGATCCTTCCGAAGTGGACGTTGTAACCGTGGGCGAAGACCAGCGTCTTCCCGGGCTTCAGGTGGGGCTCCACGTACCTCGAGTAGACTTCGGCCATCGGAACGTCCGGGACCAGCATCAGGATCACGTCGCCCCTCTCAGCGGCCACCTCCATCGGCACCGGCTCGAAGCCGTCGGCCTTTGCGACCTCGTAGCTCCTGCCCTCGCTCCTTAGACCGACTACGACCCTCAGCCCCGAATCCCTCAGGTTCAGGGCCTGCGCCCTTCCCTGGCTCCCGTAACCGATGACCGCGATCGTCTTACCCCTGAGGGGCTCGAGGGACGCGTCGGCGTCGTAGTAGACCTTAGCTCCGCTCACGTTTCCCCGTCGCATACGGATTTAAGAAAAACGTTGTGTCGATGGGCACCGACTCGGCCCTGATCGATGTGACCTCTTCGAGGGACTTCAGGTGCGCGATGAGCTCGCCGACCTCAGGGCCCTCGCACTCCAGCTCGACGTAGAGCTCCCTCTCGCCTCCTGACTCCGGGCCGATGTACGCTGCCTTCGCCTTCTCCCTCATCTGATCGAGGACCCTATGCAGGACGTCTGACAGGGATCCGGACCTGACGCCGAGGCGGACGAGGTAATGGCCCAAATCCGTTGCACCGTTACGCTCCGATGTCGGCGCTGACGAAGAAGGGCAGAGTCCTCGCCTTCTCCACGAACCACCTGGCCTTGGCCTCCTTGCCCGTCACGACGATCCTTCCGGTCAGCACTTCGCCCTCCCTCCTCAGGGCTACCTCCTCGACCCTGAGCCCTCCCTGCTTGAGCAGCAGGACCGCCTTCAGCAGGGCCTCGTTGCTCGGCCTCATCGCAACTGATAGGACCATCGTGGTCTCCTGGGACTGCACGTCCGTCCCGCTTCGGTTGCAGGAATAAACGTTCCTCCGAGCTCTGTACACGCGTCAGGGTTCGGGTTAAT
>Ga0272447_1001205_pt1 | contig 16811 bp, 19 predicted proteins | sample YNPCB0133_FD_194589 | JGI IMG/M metagenome (GOLD analysis project Ga0272447, IMG submission 194589) | Hot spring microbial mat communities from Yellowstone National Park, WY, United States - YNP-CB-013-3 | ecosystem: Environmental > Aquatic > Thermal springs > Hot (42-90C) > Sediment | place... | reverse complement strand
CCCAGCGCGGCGCGTAGACCGCATACCAACGCGGTTGCCGAGTGGTTCCCATCACGCCTTCTGCTTCGCCCTGGCCGTCCACCCGTGCTTTTACCCCGCCGCTGTCCTCGTATTCCCCCTCCTGCCGATAGAAGGCGCGGCTGTAGGTTGCTTCGTTCATGCTGGTCTCTATCTCGACATCGAAGTATTGCGGATAGAACGTGTAGCGTTTGGTGTAGGTGACGTTCCCCTGCAGCTCGCGTGAGACGCGAACGATGGTGCGCACCACACCGTGCGCCAACACCTCCACCTGCGCTGGTTTCGTCGCCTGCTCCTCTACCCAGCCCGTCTTGCCCGACGAGAAGACCAGCTGACCAATGAACGGCTCGCCGAACGGAGGGTCGAACCGAAACACGCTCGTGATGGGTTTGCGGTAGACGTCGGGATTCGCCGCCGCGATGTTGCGCGGCACGCCATCGCGCAGCTCCAGTCGGTAGGTTTCGCGCAAAATCGAACCCTGAGCGGGGTTGCCCCAAGTTACAGGCATTGGGGGATATACGATGCCTGCTTTACGCATCGCGTAGACTACCACCCGCTTCATGCTTCCAGGCGTTATCTTGCCTGGCACAACGAACACCACTTCGAGACGCCCCTCAAGGCGATCGCACTGTGATTCGAGCTCCTGCCCTGGTTTGCCGTTCTCGTCCGCTAAGTATACTCGCACCGAGTTGGGGTCGAACGGCGCCTCGGACACCGGCAGCACAATGACCTCGTCCTCCCGTTCCAAAGCGCCCGCCTCGATGCGCACCACACGCCGGTAGTCCCAACGGCTCAGGTCGCGTTCTATGAACACATCCTGGCTAAAGGTGTTGTTTGCCAGCGAGATCTCGCGGGCGCCAGTCAGCGGTCGTGCTTCGGCAACAAGCAAGCGTCGCCCGTCCAAACGGGAGGTGTCCAAGCTCACCTGCAAGGTTTGTTCCGCGCGGGCGTTCAGGGTGACTTTGCCCCGCCAGAGGCGATGGGTGGGTGCCTTCGTGTCCACATAGATAGCTAATGCGACATCCTTCGCCGCAGCAAAGCCGTCATTGCGCACTGTCAGACGAACAGGCAACCGTTTGCCCTGCGCCACCGGCTTCCTCTCTGTCGTCAGTAGCACCGCCACATCGGGACGACGTGTTTTCGACCCCCACATGATGTTGTATCGGCTCGCCGTTTGCCAGCTGCGACCAACGTGCAGCTCGATTTGGCTGTCGCCGACCCACTCGATCTGCCGTATTCTAAATCCCCACTCAACGGAGTAGACCAACGTTGTGCGCCTATCCCACCGTCTCACCACGTCGCTCAGGTCGATGCGTACCTTGCCCTGATTGGAAAAAGCCTCCACCTGTACCTGCTCGTTGCCCATGCGGCGCAGGAACACCCATTCTGTCGGCGTCTCGCGGAAGTAGTAGCCGTCTGCGCGCACCGTGGTCACTGTCTTCCCATTGCGCAGTAGGCGGCTCTGCTCGATGCGCGGTCCCTTGACCCAGAAGCCGTACTGCGGTAGCACTATGCTCTGGTTGTTCACCTTCAGCGTGTACGTCTCCACACCGAAGTTGACCACGCATACCGTGCCATCGGCGAAGCGCGTGCGTTGTACGGCGCGGTCGGGGGTTAGAAACTCGTGGCTGAGCATCTCCTGCGTGGCGATGGCTTCGTGCAGCTTGCTGGTCAGGCGGTAGGTGCGTAAGAACGTCCGCCTGTCTTTGTTCCACGCGCCTGGCGGGTCTAACCATAGCAGCGGTATCGTGCCGTAAAGGATGTTGAACAGGTCTTTTTTGGTGGTCACCTCTGGCGCGACTTGCATCAACCAGTCGGACGAGTCGCCCCAGTACCAGGTTGTTACCACACAGTCGTGGAACACCAGCTCCCACAGCGGAATGCGGTACTCGTGACCAATGCCCCACTTCTCGTACTCGCTCCAAGGGGGTAACTGGTTGCCCCACGGGTCGGTGAAGCGCTGCTCTTTACTTTCGGGGCGGATAAGGTGTCCTGCCAGCCACGAATACGGGCCGCTGCTCATCATTCCTTCGAAGTAATCGACGTAGGGCACTGCCCACCAAATGCCATGCTCTCCACCCACCACCAGCCCCAGCGAGCGCACATACGCCAGCAGCTTCTGCCCACACTCGCGCTTCTCGATGCGGGTGAGTGGGTGTTTGGGGTCGTAGCATTCATATAGCCCTTCAGCGGTGGTCACATCGATGAATCGAGCGCGGAATGGGTGATTCTTCAGCGCGGTTGGAATGACCTTCTGCGCCGCACGCAGCCACAGGGCAGGGCAGCGCTTCATATACTGCAAACCCTCCATCGTGCGCCACGCGGTCATGCGCTCACCATCGGCTTTTAGCACCGCGCTATCGGGCAACAGGTCGTGGTTCGAGTCGATTTTCTCTTCGCTTTCCACAGGGAGAATATCTGTGTAGTTGTCGTATTCGCTGGTAAGGTAGCCCGCTTGCACCGCTTTCTGCATCGCCTCGCGGCTGGCGGTTCCGTGCAGCACCAGCTTGTCAATCCCCAGCTGCTTCGCCTCCTGCACAAACTGTTCGTAATTAACGCCCCACACGCCCCAGACGTCCGCTGCCCCGAACAGCTTGCGCACGTTGGGATTGCGCTGCGCCTTCTCCTGGAGAGTAACCAGCAGTCCCTGTTCCTTGGCGTAGGCGCGGTATGCCTTCGCGATGGCGACGTAGCTGCCCTCCGCAACAAAGTGGTAAAACAGGCGACGGGGATAGCCGAACTTGCCCTTTTGTCCCCACCACCCGACCTGCGGCGCGACGACCTCGCGCTCGCCCGCTCGGTAGTGCCTGCATTCCACGAAGCCGTCATCGGCGGTTTCGATAATGATGCCATACCCAAAGCCCTTCTCGGTGTCCACTACTCCCACCAAGGGCAGGTCCATCCTGTCCATCCACTGCCAGCGGACGGGAAACGGCTTCAGGTGCAGCGGGTACAGATGACCGTTGGAATAGTCGGCAACAGCCAGCGCACCCTGCGGCGTGTCCAGCATCAGCGGTGCCAGACACAAAACGCCTTCCGCTGCGGCATCCAGCGGGACGGTTTCCATGGTGACGTGTAGCTGGGGCAACTTCGGCGGCACGCGCATCGTCACGCGAACCACGCCTCTCTGCCCTCCGGGCTGCGTATACTCGGTGTCGAAGCGGATGCCGTCGGAGACCTGTTGCACATCGCGAATGGGGGAGATGCGAACCTCGTTGGGCTGCCGCCAGAGATAGCCACAACGCTTATCCAGCACGCGAAACTCGCCCGCCTGCGGTCTCAGAGTAACACGAAGGAGAGGGTTCTCTACATGCCATCCATCGGTGGTCTGCGTCACCTGCGTCTGGGCTTTAGCACAAGCCAACGCACCGCTCAACAGCACACAGAAGAATGCTTGCCTAACCCACATTTGGCACCTCCTGGCGCTCTCTTCTCATCTAAGTTTCGGTAGTTTCGCCGTGCTTCCCTGTCGCCGCACGTGCCGACAATCTGCCACCTCACCCACTCCGCCGCGTTTTTCCCCTTGCAAATTGAGGCAATATGTTGTATTGTAATAAGTGAAATAAGAAACGATTGCTGCGGTTCGTGCCTTACGAACCGACAGGGGGTCGTCAGGAGGCGGCGTTTCCGCAAGGAGCGTCGCTTCTTCTTCGGCTATACATGCCTATCCTATTGAAAAAAACGTGATGGGGGAGAAGCCATTGATGACATCTACACGCTGGACGAAAGAGAGCATCGCTGAAGAGATTCGCAAGATGGCACAGGAAGGGGTGGACCTTTCCTACTCAAATGTAGTCATCCACCACCTGCCACTCATGCGCGCCGCTATGCGCTACTTTGGCAGTTGGCGCGACGCGGTGCGGGCAGCGGGAATCGACTACGACAAGGTGCGCAAGTATCGCTCCTGGAGTCGACAGCGAATCATCGAGCGCATTCGCGAGCTGTATGAGCAAGGTGAAGACCTTTCTTGGCGTAATGTCAGTACCAACTTAGACCCCCAGCTCGCCGCAGCAGCGACAAAGCCCAAACACTTTGGTTCGTGGCGTAAAGCGATCGAAGCCGCAGGCATCGACTATCAAGAGGTACGCCGCTACCACCAGTGGGACGAGGAGACCATCATCCGACGAGTCCGCGAGCTATACGAGCAAGGGGTACCTCTGAACGCGAAACACATCGAGGAGATCGACATACCGCTGATTACGGCGGCACGGCGCCGCTTCGAGTCGTGGGACAAGGCGTTGCAGGCAGCCGGACTGGATTACAAGCAGATTGTGCTGCGCCGCCCGTTCAGGCGTCGCCCACACGGTCCTGAGCAGCAAGAACCGACCGACAACAACGAATAAGACCTATTCGCCGCAATGGGAGCGGTTCGCAGCCAACACCTCCTTGCCGTCAAGAAGGTAACGAGGGAACTTCCTTAGACGCGAGGTGGACCCACCGCTCCCACCGGTTCTCTCCCATTCAGCGTGTTCGGAAACCAAAACTGCCCAACAACCAGAGGGGGCGCGTAACCCGAAAGGAAGACTCCGTCGGTGTCTTTTCCAACCGCCCTTGCAGCCATTTGACAAGTTTTTTATGGATGTGTATACTATACCAGAACTGTATGGCGGTGGTGGAAAACGTTGTTCGAGAGCCTGACAGAAAAACTGCAGAAGGTCTTTCGACGGCTGAGCAACCAGGGCAAAGTTACCGAGCAGGATGTCAACGAAGCGCTACGTGAAGTACGCATTGCCCTGTTAGAAGCAGACGTACATTTCAAGGTCGTCAAAGACTTCATTGCCCGCGTGCGTGAGCGCGCAGTGGGGCAGGAGGTTCTCGAAAGCCTTACAGCGACGCAGCAGGTCATCAAAATCGTCCATGAGGAGCTGGTACACCTGCTTGGAGACGGAGCGGAGGGTATTCGCTTCGCCCCCCGTCCGCCGACGGTTATCCTGTTGTGTGGCTTGCAGGGGTCTGGTAAGACTACCACCGCAGCGAAGCTGGCGTTATGGCTGCGCAAGCAGGGGCGTCGTCCGCTATTAGTGGCAGCGGACGTGCATCGTCCCGCAGCGGTGCAGCAGCTGAAAGTGTTGGGGCAGAACCTGCAGATACCGGTCTTCGCCTTAGACAACACGCAGGACGCGGTACGGATTGCTCACGAAGCCTTGCAACACGCCGTGCAGCAGGGGCACGATGTGGTCATTCTGGACACGGCGGGGCGGTTTCACATTGACAGCGAGATGATGGACGAGGTGCGTCGCGTGAAAGAAGCCACCCAGCCCAACGAAATCCTGTTGGTTCTGGATGCGATGACCGGTCAGGATGCGGTGCGGGTTGCCGAAGAGTTCCATCGCCATCTTGCAGTGGACGGCTTCATCCTGACCAAGTTAGACGGCGATACGCGCGGCGGTGCGGCTATCTCCATCCGGGCAGTGGTGGGCAAGCCCATCAAGTTCGTCGGTGTCGGCGAGAAGCCCGACGCTCTGGACGTCTTCCACCCCGACCGCATGGCGGGACGCATCCTCGGCATGGGCGATGTGCTAACGCTCATCGAGAAGGCGCAACAGACCTTCGACCAGAAGCAGGTGGAGGAGCTGCAGCGCAAATTGCGCCAGAACCAATTTGACCTGAACGACTTTCTGGTGCAGATGCGGCAGATGCAGCAAATGGGACCGCTGGACCAATTGCTAAAGATGATTCCGGGGTTGAGCAGCCAGTTTAAGGACGTGCAGATAGACCCGAAAGAGTTAAAGCGGGTGGAAGCCATCATCCTGTCCATGACTCCAGAGGAGCGTGCTAACCCGCATATCATCAATGCAAGTCGAAAACGACGCATCGCACGTGGCAGTGGCACCACAGTCCACGAGGTGAACGAGCTGCTGTCGCAGTTTGACCAGATGCGACACATGGTCCGAGAGCTAAACGCCTTGCAGTCCGCAGGAGGCAGGGGCAAACGCAAGCTGCGCCTGCCTTTCTTCGGATAAAACACACGGAAAGGAGGGAGGTGGTTTGGCGGTAAGGATCCGACTCAAGCGCATGGGGGCAAAAAAACGCCCGTTCTACCGTCTTGTGGTGGCGCCAAGCACTGCACCACGAGATGGCAGGTTCATCGAGACTATTGGCTACTATAACCCGTTGACCGATCCCGCCACCGTGCAGGTGGACGTGGAGAAGGCACTGTACTGGCTGGAGCAAGGGGCACAGCCCACCGACACGGTACGGGATATCCTGCGACGTGCGGGGGTGCTAGAGGCGTTGCGGCAACGCAAAGCCCAATCGGCAGATAGTGCCACCGCGTCAGCCGAATCGTAAAGACACCAACCCTGCGAAAACTCTATGCACAGAGAGGGCTAAAGGAGTGGCTGAGGTGAAAGAACTGGTAGAGTATCTGGTAAAGGAGCTCGTGGACGAACCGGACCAGGTTCGCATCAACGAGGTTCCGGGCGAGGTGGCAACCACATACGAGGTTCATGTTGCTCCCAGCGATGTGGGCAAGGTCATCGGCAAGCAGGGGCGCATCGCGAACGCCTTGCGTACCATCGCGAAGGCAGCCGCGATGAAGAACAAGCGCAAAATCTACCTGGAGATTGTTGCCTAGCGCCCCCAGAACCATGCCTGAATGCCCAAAATGGATGCAGGTCGGCTTCACCATCCTGCCGCCCTGAGCCTTAGCGAAGAAGCTCTCAGAGGCTTCGTCTGCGCTAAACGTGGCAAAAAGTAACCGCGCCCTTAACAGTCCGAATGAAGCGAAGGATCTCGGAGCTTCTTCGCGGACGCTCAGGGCCGTAAAAAGGAGAGGTTTCGTTGGCGCCCAGCACCTTTCAAATAGGCTGAGCGAAGCGCGGAATCTTAAAGTGGTTTTGTGCGCACACTGGGGCAGGGGCTAATCCCGCCTGCTGAAAGGGAGCGCAGGTGTTCGCTATGAGAGGTTCAGAGCAGAATCGTTGGCGGACGGTAGGCTATATCTCTAAACCGCACGGGCTTCAGGGAGAGGTCTGTGTGTATTCCCTGACCGACTTCCCCGAAAGGTTTGCGAGGGGAGCGCGTCTATCGCTGTCGCTGCCCAATATGCCCCGTATTACCCTGCGTGTGGAGCAGTCGCGCCCGTTCAAGGGCGGCTATTTGGTGCGCTTCGTAGAGATTACCACCGTCGAGGCGGCGGAACGATTGCGCGGAGGCTACCTGCAGGTACCCATAGACGACCGAATGCCCTTGCCAGAGGACACTTATTACATCGATGACCTGATCGGGCTCGAGGTGTTCACCGATACTGGCAAGTATCTCGGACAGATCGAAGAGGTCATTCTCAACCCGGCGAACGACATCTATCGCGTAGGCGAGATACTCATCCCCGCTGTTTCCGAGTTCGTGCGCGAGATTGACTTAGTGGCGCGTCGGGTGGTCATTCACCCCATCCCCGGCTTGCTGCCCGACGAAGCAGAGTAAACCATGCGCATCGACATCGTTACTATCTTTCCCGAGATGGTCGAGCCAGTGATACGATGCAGTATGCTGGCGCGGGGGCAGCAGGCGGGTGTGCTGCAGATTAATGCGGTTAACCTGCGCCAGTTCACGCGCGATAAACATCACACGACCGACGACGCTCCGTTTGGTGGCGGCGCAGGCATGGTGATGAAGCCAGAACCCTTCTTCGAGGCGGTGGACTATCTGCGCCAACAGGCGGGCTGGGTTCCCGCGCGTATCGTCGTTACAACACCGCAAGGCAAGCTGTTCCATCAGGCAATGGCGGTGGAGTTCGCTCAGGTGCCGCATCTTATCCTGCTATGCGGGCATTACGAGGGTATTGACGAGCGTGTGTGCCAATACTTGGCAACGGACGAAGTGTCTATTGGCGATTATGTGCTGACGGGCGGCGAGCTCCCCGCCCTCGTGATTGCCGACGCCGTAGCTCGACTGGTGCCTGGCGTGTTGGGTAATCCCGAGTCGTTGCAGCAAGATAGCTTCGTGGACGGACTGCTAGCAGCGCCACAGTACACCCGCCCAGCGGAGTACCGGGGCTACCGTGTGCCCGATGTGCTACTGTCAGGTCATCATGCCAACATCGCTCGCTGGCGCCGACAGCAGCGGCTATTGCGCACGCGCGAACGGCGCCCAGACCTGTGGGAAAAGGTTCAACTCAGCGAAGAGGACTTGCGCCTACTGAACGACAGCGAGCAAGGGCTGTGCCCTTGAGCGGTAGACCCTTCGTCGGCTCATTAGTTGCTACGACACGACCTTTTTATTGGTGGCAACCTATTCTCTGGGACTATCTGGCGTCGCATCTACCGACTTCACGCTCCCGCGTCTGCAAAGCCTATCAGCCAACCCCTGCCGTCCGTCCCCCAGCCGCGAACGGAATGCGTCAGGGAACCCCTTTCCTACCTATCACCTCGCCTCCATGCGTGATAGCGTACGCAGGATAGCCCCGTTGTCGCAACGAATCTAGTTCGCGATTTCTTGAGCGCAAAGGAGAGAACAATGCCATCCACCGAGACGCTGCGTGTCCTCGTGCATGATGAAATCATCCAGCGCAGCGAAGAAGGGGCTAATACCACAGGTTTTATGGAGCAATGGCAGCAGGCGAAGGATGCCGATGCGTTGTGGAGCCTCTACCATCGCCTAACTGCTCTACCTATCCGAGAAGATTTTCCCTACCAGGAACCGAGCGACCTGTCCCTCATTCGACAAGCGCGAGACAGCGGGGTGCGCCGATTCAAAATGACCATCTGCGAGGAAGACCTGTTAGACCGTCTGTATGGAGCGTGGTTAGGGCGCGTAGCGGGATGCATGTTGGGCAAACCGGTCGAAGGGTGGTCGCATGAGCGCATCCGTCAGTATTTGGAAGGCGCCGATGCCTACCCGATGACCGACTATCTGCCCGCCGAGACACGCACCCCGCCAGAAGGCGTCCCTCAGCCGTATACATGGTGTACGAAAGGGCACATCCACGCTGGCGAGCGCGACGACGATACCGATTACACCGTGCTGGGGCTATATCTTTTTGAGAAACACGGTGCCGGCTTCACCACGCGCGACGTAGGCAATGCCTGGCTACACTTGCTGCCTGCCTACCAGACCTACACGGCAGAGCGCCAGGCCTACATCAACCTGGTTAACGAGCTGCCACTGGAACAGGTGCCCACGTACCTAAACCCCTATCGTGAGTGGATTGGTGCGCGCATTCGGGCAGACTTCTGGGGCTACGTCGCACCAGGTCGCCCGGAAATAGCGGCGGAGTTTGCCTATCGGGATGCCGCCCTGTCGCATGTGAAGAACGGCATCTATGGCGAGATGTTTGCAGCCGCGATGATTGCTGCTGCCTTCGCTACGCAGGATGTGGTGGAAATTATTCGAGCCGGGGCAGCAGAAATACCTGCCCAGAGCCGCGAGGCAGAGATGGTACGCGATTGCCTACAGTGGCGCAAGGAGTGTAACAGCTGGCAGGAGGCTTGGCAACGCCTCTTGAATCGATACTACGGCAAGTACCATCCCGTCCATACGGTCAACAACGACGCCATTGTACTCAACGCCCTACTGTGGGGCTGGCCCGACTTCGAACAGGTAATTACCATCGCTGTGATGCAAGGCATGGACACCGATTGCAACGGTGCAACAGCGGGAAGTATCTGGGGGGCTGCCTTCGGGGCAAAGGCATTGCCAGCCAAGTGGATAGAGCCGTTGCACGACACCCTGTATAGCGCGGTCTTCGGCTTCTCCCAGAACCGAATCAGCGATCTAGCTCGGCGCAGCCTGAAACAGGCAACTGCACTAATCACTAGCCTAGGCTAACAGGGAGATTCCCTGAAGCATGATACAAAATCTCCAGCGAGGGAGGTGTCAACCATGCACTTTGTAACGCTCGCGAAAGCAGCACCCGGACGGGCGAAGGAGCTGTTCGGCGGTGGTCTAGCGCAACTCAACAGCCTAGCATCCCAGCACGGCATCCAGATCACGGTAGCGATGACCACGTATGGAGAATATGACCTGGTCACCGTATGGTCTGCTCCAGACCAGGCGACCGCCAACCGCTTTTTGCGTGCCGTCGCCGAAACTGGTCTGCTGGTAACCGATACCATGCTGGCTGTTCCCGCAGAGAGCTTCTAGCGGTTCGCGTGGAGGGGGGACAACCTACCCACGTTGTCCCCGCCTCGTTTCCTGCATTGGTCATCCAGACACGGCTGTCCTTCCAAAGTGTTGGAGGAGTGTCTGAAAACCGAGAGGGGAAAGGGGGTGTGTTATGTTCTTTTCACCGAAGCCTTTGGTGGTGATGCGCCTTGAGCCTTGTGTCGTGGAGTGTTACCATATCCGCTCGTTGCGGCAGCTGCGCGCAGATGCATTGGTGTTGTTGTCGAATCGCTTGTTGTGGATGGGCGCACGGGTGAGTAAGCGAGTACGTGACGAGGCAGGTGACCTGGTAGAAGAGGAAGCGCGTCGCTTCGCCCCGCTCTCCTCCGGGCAAGCCATCCATACCAGCGGGGGAATGCTTCGCGTGCGCTACATCGTGCATACCAACCCGCTGAATGAACAGCTAATCGCTACCCCGGAATTGCTAGCGACCGCGCTGGATAATGCTCTGCAGCAATGCGAGCAACTGGGCGCCAAGCGCGTGTTGTTCCCAGACTTCACGGAACAGTTGGAGGGATGGACTGCTTCGGAGTGCGCCGAGGCTATCGTTCAGGCAATCGTGAGGAACCGGCAACGTATACAGACCGCCGTCATCGCCTGCTGGGAGCAGTCACACCTGCAGGAGTACAAGCAGGTTCTAGAAAAACACCGTTCCTAAACGGGGCGTGAAAGCACGGCGTCGGTCATGCGCGCCACGCGCACCATCTCTCGCACGTCGTGCACGCGCACAGCGTTTGCGCCGTTCATGATGGCGATAACCACTGTGGCTGCAGTGCCTTCCAATCGCTCTTCAGGGGGTAGCCCTCCCAAAATCCTGCCGATAAACGACTTGCGCGAAGTGCCGATCAGGATGGGTAAGCCGAAAGCGGTAAATTCACGCAGGCGACGCAGGATTTCGAGATTGTGTTCCACCGTTTTGCCAAAGCCGATGCCTGGGTCTAGCCAGATGTTCTCGCGGGGGATACCTGCCTGCTGCGCCCGAGCCAGCCGCTCCTCGAAGTAACGGCTGATGTCGCGCACCACGTCCTCGTACTGGGGATTCTGTTGCATCGTTTGCGGGGTGCCCTGAATGTGCATGACACAGCACAGCGCACCGTAGTGCGCGACCACTGCTGCCATGCGGGGGTCAAAGCCGAGCCCAGAGATGTCGTTTACCATACATGCCCCCGCTTGCAATGCGCGTTCGGCAACGTGCGATTTAGTGGTGTCGATAGAGATGGGCACATCTACCCGCTCGCGCACCGCCTCGATCACGGGCAGCACTCGACGCAGCTCTTCCTCCTCTGGTACAGGCTGACTACCTGGTCGAGTGCTCTCCCCGCCCACGTCGATAACATCTGCCCCCTCCTCCGCCATCTGTACCGCGCGTTGCACCGCCGCCTCCACCTGAGCGTAGCGTCCACCATCATAGAACGAATCGGGAGTCACATTGAGTATCCCCATCACGACGGTGCGCTGACGAACAAGCTGCTGCAGACGGCGAACGTGATTCAGTGGTACAGCACAGGTTTCCATGGAAGGGGGTTTTCCTGCATTTGGCTCAGAATGATGCGTAGGGCGGTTAAGCCCGTGCGGCTGAGCGCAAACTGCCGGTCGATGAGTGCAGCTTCTAAGTCTTCCTGAAGCTGCCAGCGGAACTGAGGGTCTTCCAGCGCAAGGGTCACGATATTGTCCATCTGGATGCGATCGAGCATCGCTATCGCTTCGGTAGCGCGCTCAGCCAGTTCGTTGTCTGTGCCGATTTCCACCACACGGTTGTACGCGATGAGCGCAAGCCCCCACTGACCGAGTTCCTGAAACACCTGCGCCTGATGGAAATGATAGATGGGCTCGTTCGGGGCGCGTGCAATCAGCTCGTCCAGCACACGCAGGGCGGACTCCCAGTCGCCCTTTTCCAGATGCGCCGCGACCAGCAGGGGGCGCACGGTAACGTTATCCGGGTCGCGGCGGAGAACCTGTGAGGCTTGTTCAATGGCGGCGTCTACGTCACCCGCCTCCAGATATAGCTCGGCCATCTTCTCACGCGCATCCGTGCGGTGCGGCTGGAGCTCAATTGCCTGTTGCAGCGCCAGCATTGCTGCATCGGTACGATGGCGTTGCCACTCCAGCGCGGCGATGTGCATATAACAGATATATTCATCCGCCCCGCTCTGCATCGCTCGTTGAATCATCGCGAGGGCGGCAGTATAGTCACCTTGTTGCGCGAGCTCTTGTGCTTGCCGCAGCAGCCCTCTCACTTCCTCTGCTTGCCCGGCGGAGCGCACCGTCGGTCTCATCCGTTACCTCCTAAAACCACCCTTGAGGGGAGCAGATAGCTCTTCGACGCCGACGCAGGGTTTCCTGTTCCTTCTGGCATGTCAACCCATACAATTGTACCCCGACTCGGCACCCAATACTCATATTGGGGCCACTGGCGAATGCGCCACTCCATTTTGGGTTTCTCCTGCGCCACAGGATGTACCGACCGTGCGGTTACCTTGAATTACCAGCCAGATGTGTGCTATATTGGGGCGGCGAGCAATGTGTGCCTTTTAGTAAAACAGGACGCTTAGATAAGGAGGAGGGAGCCAAACGATGAGAAGCCCTATCATCCTCGCGTTGCTTATCGCCCTCCTGACTGGCATCGCTCCGAAGGCCTGGCCATCGCAGACAGGTATGCCCATCTTCATGTCGTCTGTGGGCGAGGCACAGGCGCTGCCCGACCACGTGGTGGTGTATTTCACGCTGACAAGATATGGAGCGTCTGAAGCGGCAGGCGGTGCAGGACGGTGTGGCGAGGGCGCGTAAGATGGCGGAAGCCGCCGCGAGGCAGATGGGCAAGAGCCGGGTCAAGATGGTTCGCATGGACGTTAGAGAGCCGAGCAGTCCCGCGCTGAATATTAGTCCCTCCTTCACGCCGGGCGGCATTAAGTGGTAGCCACTTCGGGTATACGTATAGGTGAACGCCACCTTCCATACCGAGTAGCACCCATGCGGCTAGACAAACTGTTGGTGGAACAGGGACTGGTGGAAAGCCGCGAAAAGGCGCAGGAGTTGATACGCGCAGGGGAGGTACTGGTAGACGGCAAATCCGTCACCAAACCTGCAGCCCCGGTGCATTCTGGGAGTACGGTTACCCTGCTCCGTCAGCCGAAGTATGTGGGGCGTGGCGGCGAGAAGCTGGAGTCTGCGCTTCGGCGATGGAACATCAATGTGCAGGGGACCGTCTGTGCTGATGTTGGGGCATGTACCGGTGGCTTCACCGACTGCCTGCTGCAACACGGCGCGGCGAAGGTCTACGCCATCGAAGCGGGTCACGGACAGCTGCATCCTCGCCTTCGGGAAGACCCTCGCGTGGTATCGCTTGAAGACACGGATGCCCGTACCCTCAGCGCACTGCCCGAGCGGGTGGACCTAATTGTGGTGGATGTTTCCTTTGTTTCCCTGAAAGAGGTACTGCCCAGAGTGTTTCGCTGGTTGCGTGAAGACGGCGAGGTCTGGGCGCTGTTGAAGCCCCAGTTTGAAGCTCCGCATCTGACCAAGAGGGGCGTGATGCGTTCTGCACAAACACGCGAGCGAATTCGCCAAGATATTATCGTCTGGTGCCAGCAAAATGGCTGGGTTGTTTTAGATACCTTTGAGTGTCCAATACCCGGTGAAGCGGGCAACCGCGAGTATTGGCTGCGCTTGCGCGGGTAGAAGCGGATGTGATATAATTTGCAGTCGACGGAGGATAGCAAAGGGGATGAAACGCACCTATCAACCGAATAATCGCCATCGGCGCAAAGTGCATGGCTTTCGCGCCCGCATGCGCACCAAAGATGGGCGCAACGTGCTAAAGCGGCGTCGTTTGAAGGGTCGCCATCGGCTGACAGTATCAGATACCTGCCGCCATTTCGGTCCTGAACACTGACAAGAGGATAGTGCCCGTGCTTCCCCGCCGCGAGCGGCTTCGCCGGCGCAAGGATTTTCTTGCGTGCTACAACGAGGGCAAGGCGTACGCTCAGGCGCATCTAGTGCTACATGTGCGCCTGCAACCCAGCGGGCGCAGGTTCGGTTTTGTTGTAGGCAAAAAGGTTGGGAAAGCGGTAGTGCGCAACCGGGTCAAACGACAACTGCGGGCAGCCTGTCGCGAGTGTCTGCCCCGTCTGATAGATGGCTTTGATGCGGTGATTGTGGCTCGTAAAAACGCGGCAGCAGCGAACTATCACCAGCTGCTGCAGGAGATGCAGAGCCTGTTCCACAGTGCCAAGGTCTGGAAAGCGAGTGGGGAGGGATGATTACCTCGCGCCCGACAGTGTGGCAACGGTGGCTAGTGGGTGCCATCCGGCTGTACCAGCGTGTGTCGCGCTTCACTCCCCCGGTCTGTCGTTTCACGCCAACCTGTTCGGAATATACTGCGCAGGCGATTCTGGAGCATGGGGTGCTGGCAGGGGTCTGGTTGGGAATACGGCGCATCGCGCGGTGTCATCCCTTCTCACCAGGCGGCTATGACCCAGTGCCGCCACGCCAGCCAAAACGCGGAGTGCGCTGCTAAACGAAACGGCGGTGTACCGAGCCGTTGTGTTGGTATTGGGGTCATCACGAATCGAGTACCCAAACAGTCTGAATCTACAGGAGAGGTCTGTCGCGTTGAGAATAGCATCAGTCGCAATTCTGCTTGTGCTGTCGTGGCTTGCGGTGTCGGTTCAGGCACAACCCTCACCACCATCACCCGATGCAGTGTTGCTTCAGGCGCAGCGGCTGGAGCAACAAGGAAAATTGCCCGAAGCGGAACGGCTTTACCAGCAGGCAATCCAGTTGGCGGGTAGCAGCCCTCTAGCTGCAGAGGCGCAACTGCGCCTGGCGGCGCTGTATATGCGCAAGATGGAGCGCTACGACGACGCCCTGAAAATCTACGAGCAACTCATCAAGCAGTATCGAACGGGCGAAATCGCGGCAGAAGCTACCTTGCGCATGGGCGAACTGTACGAGCGGCAGATGCAAAAGACTGCCGACCAGAAAGAGCGCAATGCGCTTGAACAAAAGGCGTTAGAAGCCTACCGCCGACTGGAAAACGACTTCCGCGACACGGCGGTCGCCAAAGGAGAGGGCAAACAGCGGCTGGAAGCCCTTCTGCGTCGTATCGATGAGCGCAACCGCAATCACCCCGCCTACCTGTTCTGGGACGTTCTAGTCGCGCTGACGGGCAGGCAGCCTTGGCTCAGCTACTGGGTGGCGATTGTGCTGTTTACGCTGATTGTGCTGGCGCTACTGACCCCGTTGCGGGTGGCGTGGTTCCGGTCGTTCCGCGAGATGAAGAAGCTGGAGCCCGAAGTGAGGCGGCTGCGTGAACGTTACAAGGGGCAAGAGCTCAACGAAAAAATCATGGAGCTGTACAAACAGCATAAGGTAAACCCCGCAGCGGGCTGTTTACCCATGCTGATCCAGATGCCCATCCTGATTTACGTGTTCTACGCCATTCGGCTCTACGAGTACCAGTTCAGCAAGGGGTTTTTCCTGTGGATTAATCCATCGTTGGCGGAGCGGTTTCCGGGCATCGTGGGCGCGAACTTGGGACAACATGACCTACCGCTGCTGGTACTGTACGCCATTAGCCTGTATATCACACAGCGCCTGACACCAGTTAGCGACCCAGCTCAGGCAGAACAGATGAAGATGATGTCGCTCTTTATGACGGTGTTTATGCTGTACATGATGTATCTATGGCGCTTCCCGTCGGCGTTCGTGCTGTACTGGTTCGTCTCGAACATCCTGATGACCGCTCAGCAGCTGCGCTACATGAAGGTAGAACCAGAACCTGCCGCCCCCTTGGCAACAACGACGAATCCCCCTGAACCAGCACCTGCCGCCGCCAGCAGTAACCCTGGCAAAAATCACCACACGCGCAAGCCGCGCCGCAAAAGGTAAACAAGGAGGGAAAGGAGGATGGTGCAGGCAATGACCGAAAACCCACGCCTGCAGAGTGTGGAAGCGACGGGACGTACCGTCGAAGAGGCAAAGGAAAAAGCCTTCCAGATGCTTCAGGCAACCGAAGAAGAGATTGAATGGGAAATCTTAGAGGAAGGCTCTCGTGGCATTTTTGGAGTACTCGGCTCTACGCCAGCGCGCGTTCGAGCCACTCTGAAAACCGCATTCAGACAGGCTCCCTCCGAAGAGTCTGAGCGCAAAGTGATGGCGGTGGTCAACGCCGCGTTGCGCGCTAGTGGTCTGGCAGTGAAAGCCATCAAGCGCGACAGTTACGACTGCTATGTCGAGCTGGAATTGGTGGGGCGGGATGCCCAACGGTTCGCTGGACCTCAGCTGGACGCCCTGCAATACATCCTGAACATCATCATCAACAAACGCTACGACAAGACCACCCGTGTGCTGTTAGACGTGGGCGACTACCGTAAGCAGCGGGCGGAGAAACTGCGGCGGATGGCGCTGGAGGTGGCGAGGCAAGTGAAAGAGCGCGGGGAAGAGGCGGTGCTGGACCCGCTGAACGCCATCGAGCGTCGCGTCATCCACCAAACGCTGATGAACGACCCCGATGTCTATACCTATAGCGAGGGCGAGGAGCCGGAACGGCGCGTCGTCATCTCTCCGCGTAAACCGTGAGCGATGCTGCACATCAACGGGCGGGTTAAAGGCGTGGGTACCGACATCGTGGCGCTTCAGCGCATTGCTGAAGTGTGCGAGCGGCACCCACGCTTCGCGCATCGTATCCT
>Ga0272447_1001204_pt1 | contig 16847 bp, 22 predicted proteins | sample YNPCB0133_FD_194589 | JGI IMG/M metagenome (GOLD analysis project Ga0272447, IMG submission 194589) | Hot spring microbial mat communities from Yellowstone National Park, WY, United States - YNP-CB-013-3 | ecosystem: Environmental > Aquatic > Thermal springs > Hot (42-90C) > Sediment | place... | reverse complement strand
GCCTTCTAACCCTCTCCTCGTCCGCGATCTCCGCCTCTATCGCGGCAATATCTTCGAATATACGGGCGTCGATGAGGAGGAGGCCCCCGGTTTTGCTTAGTAGGGGGATGTAGGGCGTTCCACCCAATTGTACGATGGAGTAGGTGCCGAAGGGGTGGTGGGTCATCAACACCTTTGTTGTGGTTGCTTCAGCCAATTCGGCGGCCTGCAACTCTTTCACAACTACCCCCTTCCCTGTATAGAATATGGCTTCAACCCCTTTTCCCAACTTATTCACTCAGGATAGGTAACTCAATGTGTATAAAACTTGTTACGGCCTTAAAGGGATAATAATATGAGGGTGTTTGGCTGTTTGCGATGAAGCTGGAGGTCGTCCGCGAAGGAGTCAACTATGAGATAGAGGTTGTTAGGGGAAGGGGTGTTTTCATAAATGGGGAACTCCTCTCCGATGGGGAGGGGGTTGAGAGGTTGGTGGAGTTGGGGGTGCTATACCGCATGGTTAGGGGCGACGGGCGGCGTTTTTGTTCGGGCTGTAGGCTCGCATACCCGGTGGGTGTGTGGAAAGATATTTACAGGTGCCCGTTCTGCAACAGGCTCCTGAGGTTGCGTCCGCGGAAGCGTAAGGGAGGCAAAGCCGTGGAAAGGGTGGAAGTCTTTGATGAAGGATGAGGTGGTTGCTGAGATTTTTCACGAGGGGGTTAAACTAATAGTGGAGGTAAAATCAGGAGGTGTTGTCTTCGTAAACGGTCAGCCTCTTTCCTACGAAGCGGGGCTGGAGAGGTTGAGGAATCTTGGGTTGATATTTCGTGTGAATGGTGCAGGGAGGCGGTTCTGTAGCAGGTGCAGGATTGCGTTCCCGGTGGATGTCTGGGGCAATATTTTCATATGCCCGTTCTGCGGAGGTCATTTAAGGACTCGTCCCCGGTGCCGCGGGAGGGCGGCGAGGTAGGACGGACGCGTTTACCTCATAGGATAAGAATGCTTCATGGTTTCCTTGCTTCATGCTTTCTATCTCCTCCTCGTCTATCACTACCACTCTATTGCCCTCGAAGGCCAGCCTGGCGGGCTTCACCCTCTCACACACGTGTTCGAATGGGGTCAGCATGTAGCTCCATACAGCTCTGCGATGTATGAAGATTGGGAAGGGTGGGGTAGATGTGAGGTGGTTCAGGAAAAGCCCTATGGAATGCCCCCCTGCGTAGCAAAGGTAGCTCTCAACCCCAAGCCTCCTAAGAGCCATACGGGCAGCCAATATGTTTGTGGGCGTTCTCGGCCCTATCTCAACAGGTCTGCCTATGTTTGGTAGCTCGTTCGGGGTGAACGCCCATACACTCCCTAACGCCTGTAAGTGTGGTGCTGCTGTGCTGAAGATGTGGTCAAGCCAGCTATCGACTGGGATTTTCCAACAGTCTGGCGGCGGGAGTTCAATAGGGTTTGCCACGCAGACACTCTTCCCTATCAGTCCACGGGTTCTGGGGAAGAAAAGCAGCGGTGGGAAGTTGGGCGTGTTGGCCGGTGGGGTCTTCGTTAGTAGATAGACATCATGGTTGAGTGTGAAGGCTGGTCTATACTCAACATTGAACCTTTTCGCATGACTCCTGAAGTACCTATCCACTTCTTCAAGGGCTTCCCTACCATAGAATGTGAAGGGGACGCCTTGTAAGGTATCGGAGCCCATAGGCTCCTCAAGTAGCTTTGGGACATCTCCGTATTCTTCGATAACCACCGCATAGTCCTCACCGATGTGGACTAGGTACTTCCCGTCTACCCTATACGTTGCGTGGGTGGCGATATATCCTATGATGCCGTAGACCTCCCACACCTCTTCTGGTAGCGGGTGGTAGGCGAGGTTGCTCGATTCAACATTCGGTAACTCGGTAACATACTTGAAGCCCGCACCCTCAAGCCTGTGGAGGTTTCTTACAAGCCTGAGCTGTTCTTCAACGTCTTGATGGCTTAAAAGTTCGGGGGCATACCGGCACTTCTCAAGAAGGCTGGCGGCTACTCTTTCCTCCTCCTCGATAACCTCCCGTATGGTGAGCATCTGCATACCTTACTCCCCGCTACCCAGCCCAAGCATAAAATCATTTACGGCCTTTAAGGGACACTCATTTGTTTTGATAGGTGTCCGGCTCCGGACAGTAATACCCACCCCCATAGACGGGTATCGGTTAGGTTGTTACACTTAAGCTGTCTATTACCTCTACGATGTCCCCAACGTCACTAAACGTCCTAACCAGAAGCCCATGTGTAAGCATTTGTTTTACCCACGACAGGCCCCTCATACTCTCATGAAGAAGTACCGGCCTCCCAAGCCTAATGCATTCCCACCCTACGGCGATCGTCCCGCTCCTCTCCTCGGCCTCTGTGATGACCGCGGCATCGGAGAGAAGGGCTATTGTCCTGTTCCTGATTAGGAAGTGTTCGGACACGGTTTTGGTTCCGGGAGGAAATTGCGAGACCGCGAGATGTTCCTTCATGATGAGTCTTTGAAGCTCCCTATTCTCCTGCGGGTAGAAGCGGCCCAGGGGTGTGCCGAGTACTGCGATGGTCTTCCCACCCTTCTTTATCGCCGTCCAATGCGCTATTGTGTCCACCCCTCTTGCTAGGCCGCTAACCACGACCCCGCCCGCCTCCACCACAGCCCCAGCAACTTCAACAGCCCTCTGGATGTCTGCTGGCTCCCTAGTGCCTACTACGGCAATTTTAGGAGCTGACACAGGGATTTCCATAGAACCACTACAGTAGAGGATGGCGGGCGCTCTCAGCCTCTCGGCAGCCGTTAATGGTCTTCCAAGGATTTGCTCGACAGTCAGCCGCCTTATCTCCACCGTTTTACCCATGAGGTAATACTGCATGGTGGGCCATTAACCTTCCTTTCATAAAACCTTCTCAGGCCCTCAGACCTTCTTCTATAACAACGTTTCTGAAGAACCTTTTGAAGAACGCTGTCTCACTTTCTAGCTCATAGGCAGCCATCAGGCCTGTGACCAGCGCCAGAACCTTGGCTGGCCTATCAGCGTAGTGGAAGTCTCCTTTCATCCGGAGCGGGCCTTTCTCAAGCTCCGCCACCTCTCCAACGACTTTAATGGAGGCGTTTTCGGAGTGGTAGTTGATAGACCAGTCAAACCTGTTAATGCTTATCGCAACCCCGTCTGTCTGTATTAACATGCCTTGCTTACCCTCCGTCACTTTAACTTCATCGCCTAGGAGACAGCATAGGTCTGCGATTAGGTGTTCCAGCTCCATCCATTCTTCATCCCTTTTTTCAACACTAGCACCAACGTTCATGTATGGTTGTGGCACCTACGGGCATTTATACCGTTGAGGCCCTTCACATTCTAAGGACTTAAATCCACCTCATTATGTAGGGTAGGTTGGGGCCCGCCCGGAGCGGGGAGGGAGGGCCGGTTTGTCGTCCGGGGCCTCTAGGATGTTCCTAGGAGGTTCCCGCCCAGCAGCCGCATACACCGGCCTGCTGTCTGCTGGGTTCCCCGACGTGTCCTGGGGTTCACCCCTCGGGAAGCGGGCCCTCAGACACCTATTGGTGTCCGGCTCCGGCCACCCTAAGCATTACCGTAAACACCTAAATAAAGCAAAGAAAATTCATATCCTGAAAAAGTGGCTCTACAGAAGGTGTAGCAACAACAGAAAATTGAGGAATTAAGCACGGTTTCCCGCAAGACGGGTGTTGAAAGGCCGACAGCGCTTGTGGCGAGACAGGCGAGGAGTTGTTTCCCGTAAGACGGGTGTTGAAAGAGAAAGCCTCGTCACGGTCGGCCCATTCACTACAGCGTACGTTTCCCACAGCAAGGGTGTTGAAAGCGGGATACCCGGGCCACCCACAAAGGGATAATATGGCGTTTCCCACAAGACGGGTGTTGAAAGTCGGCAAAAGACGCATACGTAAAAATATCTTTGAAATACTCGTCCTGAAATACGGGTGTTGAAAAGTAGGGTAACCATCGCATAATAGCGAGGTCGTGTTTCCCATAACACGGGTGTTGAAAGTTAACGTCTATACTAAACGTTTATGTGAATTAGGCAAAAAGTTTCCCACAAGACGGGTGTTGAAAGAGAGGAGCTGGCAAAGCATTGCTAGACGCATTTGGTGGGTTTCCCCTGAGATGGGCGTTGAAAGTCAGTCTCCTTGAGGACATAGGAGTTCTTCCTTTAAGTGGGTGTATGATAGTTAGCTCATAAGGTGTTCTTTAGTTCGCCTGAGACATCCATGATTATCAGCCCAACACCTAGCAGGGCTATTAGTGCTGCTGCGAATAAGTCAGAGACGCTGGACGCTCGGAGGAAATACGTGATGGCGATTACTAGGAACACCGCCCCTACAACAAATATCACGGGAGAACTAATGGGTGGATGTTCATAGCTCTCTCTGGCCTGCCGGTATTACCTGTCCGGTTCCGGACACCATATAAAATGGTAATACTGTCCGGCGTCGGCCACCTGTTTGGACATGGTATTACTGTTCGGACACTATTTAAACCGGGGCTAAGTCGGCTTTAGGGGTTGTTGGGACTCTGGTTTAGGGCTTAAACGGTTTAAAACAGTAGGAGTCGCTACTTATCTGGCTTGAAGAAGTACGTTGTGGTTGTTAAATCAGGTAGCATGTCAGTCTCCCTTGAGGGCGGGTCAAAGGAGGAGGTTCTAGACCGTTTGGATGAACTTCATGGTCATCACGGGATGGCTATAGGTTCTACGTAAGGATGTGATGTTTGGTTGCTATTCGGTGCCGGTAGCACCTAAGAGCCTGCTGAACTCAATTAGGAACTCTCCGGCCACGCGCCAGCTCCTTATCACTACCATGCTTGAGTTGGTTGCTGGTGGCCAGCCATAGCTACTTAACACGACAACTTCCCCATCAATGACCATGAAGTTGTGGTGCATATCTACGTTGGTGTTGTGAACCAAAACCCTGACCCCTTTCTCCCTAAGAGTTCCGTAGGCAGGGTATGCGGTGTATGTGTTGCCCCCCTTCACCACTACTGTTATACTGACCCCACGGCCTGCCGCCTCTGTGAGGGCTTTTGTGAGACGGCCTACGGCCAGCGAGTGGGCTACCATGTAAATGCTTTTGTTTGCTTGCCTAATGATGTTGGACAGCACCTCTTCACACGACTCAATTCCGGTGAAGCACACCTCTTCCACGCTGTCTATGAGTATTGGGTATGTTGTTGTCTTTATGACTACGTTTTCCCGTATTTCGTGGGAGTGGTTGGTGAGGAACCCGACTAGCAGTCCAGTAGCGAAGACGAATATCATGGTTAGCCTTACTATTGTTGACGAGTTATCGTGGGGCGGGTCGTCTTCATGTTTCACATGGTTTTTGGTTGTTTTGGTATATAAAACCCGTTAAGGCCCTTGCTTTTGGTAATGGTATCATATTCGGATTCAGAGCATGGCTAAATGCCTAAATAAACCCAGTAAAAATCACTAAACTGAAAAAGCAGATTGACAAAGGATGCAACAGTAGCTAAAAACTGAGTAATCGGGCACGGTTTCCCATGAGGCGGGTGTTGAAAGGATGAAAAACTAATCGACACTCTCAAAAGCACGAACGTGAAGTTTCCCGCAAGACGGGTGTTGAAAGGTGATTGTTTTTAATATTGAAAGGATAAGCGAGACGCTTAGGTTTCCCATAAGGGTCTCGTTCTAAGATTCCGTTTCCCTTAGAATGGGTGTTGGAAATTAACCGGGGTTATAAATATTCTCTAATTATAGCTGTGGAGCTATTGTTAGGTATGTTTTCATGATCCACACGGTTCTCGACAGAGCGGATAACCCGTTAAGGTCTGGCGGTGGATAGCAGCCTGTTGAACTCCTGCATGAACCTCTCGGCTACGCTTCTGTCCCTTATGACCACGAAGTTTTCATCGTTCCTGTCCTCCGCGGCTGTTGACCAGTTATAGCTCCCGGTCACAGTAATCTCCCCGTCTACCACCATGAATTTGTGGTGCATTAGGGCTGGGTTGCCGTCAAGCCTCACATCCACGCCAGCCTCCTTGAGCATCCGGTAGTCCGAGCCCTGTCCGTATGCGTTTTCCTCCTCTATGATCACCTTCACATCGACACCCCTGTTCTTGGCGTCTATCAAAGCCCTCGCCAGACCATCCCTTGTGAAGGAGTAGATAGCTACGTAGATGCTCTTCCTTGCCTGCGAGATGAGGTTAATGAGCAGGCTATCGCATTGCTCGATCCTGCTGAAGCATACTGCTTTAATGACCCCTTCGCCACCTTGCGTATAAACAACCGTTGTGGTTGTCGTTACCGTGTTTGCGGCGGCCACTTGGGTTGTTGTCAGGGTTGCCGTAGTAACCACCCTTATGGTTGAGACCTCGGTTGTTTTGACTAGAACCGTCCTAGTTGCCTGCTCTCCAACATAGAGCCTCTGGCTGGCTAATAGGCCTGTGAAAAGGCCTGCCGCAAACACTACTAAGATGACGAGTATTATAGAGGTCGTGCGCATACCTTCACCCCCAACCATAGACCATAGGCTATAGTTACACCTCGAACTCCTCACCGCCTGCGGTCTGAGTCCTCGGGTTCACCTTTTCAACCGTCTCCAACACCTTCTCCAACCTCTCAGCCGACATTATCTCCCTGAACTGCTTAAGTTCGTCAACCCTTCTTAGGATTAAGCCCCTTCTCTTGGATGGTGTTCCGTCGGGCCCGAGCGGGTTTATCTCGACCATTAGGGATGCGGGCCTGTTCTTGTAGGCTGGTGCTTTCACGACAAATACCCCTGGTGCGTCCTTGACGGGAACCCTTTGCCAGTCCTTACCTGTTTCAAGTATTTTCCTCAAGGTGTCTTCGAGCGTCATGTTTACTACTATTCATTTAACGGTTAAAAAACCCTTTCGGCCTGTATTGTTTCTCTAATGTTGTCTGGGACGGTGGATTGGTTTGGCATGCACTGGTATGTCCAGCCGTGTGATTTCGCCGTATGCGTCCCGCTCTTGGCCCGGCTTCTTCAACATCAGGTGTAGGTTCTCCGCTATCTCCTTGAAGCCGTTGACCTTCCAGACCATATGGCTGGACAGCGGCTTCCGCCCCCGCTCCAGCCTCAGCTCCACGACGTAGTGGCCTTTCTCCGCCGCGGCGTCAAACCACCTGACCACATGGGGATAGGGAGTCAGCTCCAGTCTTGTGCTACCGCGGTTGAAGTCGAGGTCGAGCGCAAGAATATGCTTGGCAAAGGAGAAACGCAGCTTGCGCAGCTCCATTCTTTCGTCTGTGACGAACACGGTGAGCGTTGGCGTGCTGCTGTAGAAGGTATCCGATAATACCGCCGAGACCCACGTCAGGCCATACCTACTCGAAGCTACACGTAGCAAGTTATTCTTCATTCATTTAACACCTTCAACGTCTTACCGCCAGCAACACACCTATCACTATGCCTATAAAGGTTGCTGCTGCAACGGCTAACAGGAGCGTGTTAGTAGCTATCGGTTCCGCCGCCCTAGTCTCCGTGGGTGTGGTTGTTGGTATTAATGTCGTAGTCGGCGTAGTTGCCGTGGGGTGCGGGGTCGTCGTAGCGGGCTTAGTTATGGTTTGTTCTAAGGTGACCACGGTCGTGTAGGTCTCCACATAGGTGGTTCCGGGCTTGGTTATCGTCCTGACCTCTATGGTCGGTTGGACGTATGATATGGTTTGGTGGAAGAGTCCTGAGAAGCGGGTTGAAAACGACTCCGTGGTTCCCGGGTAGGTGCGCGTTATTGTGAAGGTCGCGGTAGTCGTTACGAGGCCCATGTTGGGTATTGTCTGCGTGAAGCCTGGGATGGCTACGTCGTCTACCTTCACTGTCATCATAGCGGCTCTTGGCTCTGCCTCGAAAATGTATGTGAGGATGTGAGTTATTGTGACAGGCCCGCATACCTCTATACCGACACCGTAGGCGGGCAACGGTATTGCCGTCGTGAATCCAGAGTAGACCTCAGTGGTTATAGGGACGGCCTCTATCCCCGTTCTTGTAGTAGTCCAGCCGACTGTTTCAAACTGCGTTGTCGTGAAGGTTCTCAAAGTGGCTGGGAAGGTCGCGGTGGTTGTAGTGCCTCTTATCGTGGTGCCGGGGTATGAGATGATGATAACTGATGGTGGCTGTTGTGCGGTGAAGGTGACTATGCAGGTCATGTTTGGTACATGTCTCTCCGCAATGAATGTGATTGGGGGAAGTTCAATCCTGACCTCTTGGGTCGTTCCACCAATAGTTATTGTTGTAAGCAACGTTGTCGCTGGGATGGTAACGGTTCTGACCGTAGTCGTGGTAACAACGTTCTGGCTGTGGGCGTAGCTGGCAATTCCGAGGAGTATGAATAGGGCTATTAGGAGCGTTCGCATACCTGATGGGAGGCTATGTCGCGTAGTCTCTGACAAATCCTTCCACCTCCTCTTCAATCCACTCCCAGTCAATCCGCCTATTCCTCAGACGGAGCAGGCTGCCCAACCGCAGTCTAGGCATGTTAGGCACCTCCCCTCCGGCACGAGGTTTTCACCCCCACATTCTGGACACTTCTCCAACCTCTTCCTAACGGTCGTCATGTCGCCACCTCCTGTTCCCTGAACTGTCCGAGTACAATGAGCATCTTCCTATAAGCCTCAACAACCTCTTCCTCGGACTTCGCCCCCGCTATTATCATCTTGCCGCTGGCGAAGATAAGCATAGCAACTCTAGGCCTCTCCATGTAGTGTATTGCTGCGGGGAACTGCTCAGGCTCGTACATGATACGCTCCATCTCCTCGGCAACTCTTTTCATGTTTACTGGGAACCCGAGGTCTGCTGAGGCTACGACGTTCTGTATCTCGATTGTGATGTTTTGGTCGTCTATCATGCCGTGTTTGACGAGTTTTTCATGTAGCCTTTCCGCGGCCTCGACACATTTGTTTACAGCCCTTGCCCCGACGCATACACCTTTGCCGGAGCTAAAGAGGAGGAATGTCGGGCCGCCCCACTCCTTAACTATTACCCCCGGGAACATAGCAGGCTTATATTGCACATCATAGGGCGACCCTAGCTCTAAGAGCTTTTTTATGTCGAGCGTCTGTCCGAAGCTTACCTTAGCCACTATGTTCTGGATTTTGATGCTCATTTAACCGGCCTCCTACTCACGAAGCTCTTTCCCTTTGACCCACTTCTCAAGGTGTATTCGTGGTTACCTATCCTCACGGGCTTTCCAGCCTGTATGAGCTGGGTTACTAGTTTTTCTGGGGCTTCGTCCCTGTATATCCACTCGCCGCCGCCTTTTTCGTAGGGTCTCCAGGGCAGTTGGTCTAGGTCTGGGGCCGCTTGGGGCTGTTCTTGCGTGCTTCCTCCCTTAACCACTAGCTGCCGGAGGGCTTCGTAAAAGCTGAGTTCCGCCTTGAGCTGTGTGATTTTCTCGTCGATGAATTTTAGGAGGTTTTCTTGGCTCATGCGACGACCGCCTCCTCCTTCCTGTGGCACATACACATACAAAAGGCTATCAGGCCACCTTCCTTCGTCTCGACCTTGAAGCTTCCATCGCACCTACTGTGCCTGTTCCTGCTGCACTCAGGGCTGACGGTCTTTATCATGCTGTAACACCTTCCTCAAGCATTTTCTTAATCCCGAGGACTTCAAGCGTCCTGTTAGGCTTAACAGTTACCGAGGACACGGGTTTCGCATGCAGTACTTGGACACCCTTGCTTGTGTCCCTGAACACTGTTATCCCCTTGAGCCCCATCTTCTCGGCTGTAACGTAGGCGTTTAAAACATCCTCGACCGTGGCCGACGCAGGCATGTTTATCGTCTTGCTTACCGCGCTGTCAACCCACTTCTGTATCTCCCATTGAGCCCGTAGGTGGTCCCACCACGGCATCTCCCTAGCCGTCACGAAGACCTCCTGCATGTCTTCGGGAACTCCATCTATGCCTTGAACGCTTCCCCCGTTTTCGGCTATCCTCCTCAACAACTCCTCGCTGTACAGCCCCCTCTCCTTCAACTGCCTCTCAAGCTCTACGTCTACGTAGTAGAACCTTCCTACGGTTACATGTTTTTCATATACTAGGGCAAACTGAGGCTCAAGACCGCCTGAGACATCGTATATCATGCTTATACTGCCTGTCGGGGCCACGGTTGTTACATGGCTGTTCCTCACGCCGTTTCTGACAAGCTTTGACACCTCGTCCCAGTCCTGTGTCCACCACTCCTTGTGGTAGAAGCCCTCTATCGGCAGCATGCCTGATGCGTAGCTGCTTGAAGGGTATAGTGGGAACTCGCCACGTTCGGACGCGAGTGCGGCGGATGTCTTGTATGCGTGGTAGGCTATGAACTCCATTATCTTTGACATGGTTTCAAACCCTTCCTCGCTGTTGTACGGTATGTTTAGGGCGTAGAGCATGTCTGCTAGGCCCATTATCCCAAGCCCTATCCTCCTGTGGCGGAGGTTTTCCTGCGTGAGCCTGTGGAACGGGTGTTTGTTTACAGTTATAACGTCGTCAAGGAACCTGACCGCTATCTCGACGGTTTCCCTAAGCTTACTCCAATCCACCTTACGGTTTTCGCGGTCAACATGTTCGTAGAGGTTTATGGAGCCGAGGTTGCATGACTCATAGGGGTATAGCGGTTGCTCCCCACAGGGGTTGACGCAGTTTATGTCGCCTAAAGCACCCCTAAGCGGGTTTCTCCTGTTTATGTTGTGTTTGAAGAGGAGGCCGGGGTCTCCCGTCATCCATGCCTGCCGGGCTATCTCGTATACGAGTTCACGGGGCCTAACCTCCCCAACCTTCTGCCCCGTCCTCGGGTTTATCAAGGGGTAGGTTCTGTCCAAGTGGTATGCGTCCCAGAACTCTTGGTCTGTCATGACTGATATGTTGAAGTTCTCGAAGCCGCCGTGCTCCTTACAGGAGATGAACTTAAGGATGTCTGGGTGCCATGCTTCCAAGACGCCCATATTTGCCGCCCTCCTTTTGCCCCCCTGCTTTATAATTTCGGCTGTGGTGTCGATGAGTCTCATGAAGCTGATGGGGCCTGACGCCACCCCACCGCTTGACGCCACCACATCGCCTTCCGGCCTAAGCTTGGAGTAGTTTATGCCGATGCCACCACCCGTCTGGAAGATTACGGCAGCCTTCTGGGCTACCGGGAATATGCTGTCCTCCGTCTCCGCAAGGCTATCGTCCATCGGGAGGACGAAACAGGCTGAGAGCTGGCCTAGCCGGGCTCCCGCGTTAAACAGCGTCGGGCTGTTTGGTAGGAAGAGCTTTTCGAAGAAGAGTTTTTTAAACAGGTTGAATGCCTCTATGGTCTTAGCTGAGAGGCGGAAGTAGCCTTCCTTATTCCCCGAAAGCCTCCTTATCGTGCTGTCGATATAGCTGTTCCTCACGAAGTCCTCTGGTATGGGGCGGTCGAGAGGCCCCAACCCAGCCTCAGCAGCCGCTATGGCACTACATACGCGGAGAACCATCCCCTCCGGGTCTTCCTTTAGCCTGCCGTTTTCGTCCCTGAGAAGGTATCTGGATGCCAGCAACCTAACAGCGTTGACGGAGAGGGCCTTTTTCGTCCACCTACCGGGCTCCCTACCCTCTAGAAGCTTCTTCTTCTCAAGCCTCTCCGCCTCCCTTCTCTTCCTGTACAGGATGTATGCTTTTGCTACGTCGTAGAGCCCTAGGCGCATGAGGGACAGCTCTACAAGGTCCTGTATCTCCTCTACGTGGATTTCATCCAAACCCTTCCTGCTTATTATTTCCCAGACCTCCTGCCTCACGGAGGAGGCGGCCTCCATGTCTATTTGGCCGACCTCCCGCATCGCTCCGAGAACCGCCTTCTCTATACGGGAACCGTCGAAAGGCTCCCGCCTTCCATCCCTTTTAATTACGTGCATCGGGCTACTCTACGGAGATTGAGTATATAACCCATTAAGGCCCTTGGGCGTGGTAATCACTTTTATCTGCTGACTCAAAGTATCGGCTATGGGCGGTAGTGTGGACGCGGACATCTTCATCCAACGTCTCAAAGCAATAATCGGGTGGAGGATGCCGTATATCGTTTCCGACCCTATAGCGAGGGGGTGGTTGGGGCGGTTAAAGCATGCAAAGGCGGGGGAGTTACCTTATATTATTGAGGAGATAACGGCGACAGATGTAGGCTCCCGTCCAGAGTCCCTACTGCTTCAGGGACTCATCCGTAGGCTGTATGCCGCCATGTCCGGCTCCGGCCACCTAACCGGTTCTAATACTTCGCTGAAGCCTGAGGAGGGCGGTGAACACCCCGAGGACAGCTCCGGCGATGAACCCGTACATTGAATACCGGTTTTCCGCCAGCAGGTCGGCCAGCATGTTTATACCTGTTGTAAACGCTCTGGTTACCGCTTCGGGAGTTAATGGGATATTTAGCCCGATAAGGGGGAGGACTATTGGAAGGGTTATGGCTACAACGATGGCGGCGATAAAGTATTTCCAGAAGGAGAGTATGAATAATCCGGCCCCAAAGCCTATCACGAACCAGATGACGGCTATTATTGTCTCTCGGGTTAGAGCGGCCTCCATTCTATTTCTACCGTATATCATGTGTTTTTAGCTGTTTACGACTGTCCCAAACCCTTAAAATGGCGGGGAGGAGGTAAGTTGACTACCTTTTGATTAACCCTCTCCATGCATGCACCCATTCTTCCTCGGTAACTAGGTATGAGGGTCCAACCATCTCCAACTTCACACTGCTTTCCTTGGTTTCTCTGAAGCTTTTCAGTCGTTCACCGTATTGCTCCTCCAGGTAGCGTACGGTTCTTTCTGAGTCATCCTTGAGCTTGAAGGTGTGTAGCGAAAGGATTTTATGGGACTGTATAATGGCAACTATCGCTGAGAAGCCGCCGGTCCTCCAGCGCTTCAGGAACCAGTTGTAGATGGGGAACAGGTTCTCATCCTCCCCTAGGTAGGAGGTGAACATCCCGAAGGGGACGTTCCTTCGCTTCAGGAGGAGGACAAGTTCTTCGAGTTCTATATCAATACTGTCGGGGCTGTCGCCGACAAGAAATAGAAAGTATGGTCCACCAAACATAAATGTGAATGCGAGCTGTGCGCGGAGGCCCGGACTAGCATACATGAATATCGTCGGCTCCCCTTTTACAACTGCAAGGCTGGTTATAAGGACCTCGCCCCACCCCAACTCACGGAGAATGTTGATAGCCAACCTTACTCACTATCGCTGCTCCAACGCCTTGCTTAGTACGAGCGAAAGGTGTTCGAAAGTCTGCTCCCCCCACAGTCCATGCGAAGATAGTACCGTCGGGAGATATAACGAAGTATGTCGGGGTTCCCGTTACGCGGTATTCTGTGAAAACCTGCATCTGCTGGTCGTAGACGACAGTCCAAGATATGCCGTATTTCTTTATGAACTCCGCTGTTTTTTCAGGACTTGTCCCGTACCCACCGGCCACGGTTATGAAGTCTATCCTACTACCATAACGTTCATGTAACTTCTCGACTATTGATGCCATGTTCCGGCAGTGCGGGCACCACTCAAAGACAAATTCTATGAAGGTCACCCTACCGGACGCTGGGTTAAATGTGAAATTACTACTCGTCAACCCGTTCCCATCTATTTTCCTTAGCGTGAACGATGGCGCAATAGCCTTAGTTGGCGGTACTGTTGCCTGTATGGTTACTGTAGTCCTCTCCGTCACAGTAATCGTCTGTGTAGGGACCGGTCTCCCAACCTCTCTAAAGACAGTCACTGTTAGGGCGATAGATATGACCGAGAGTATTGCTAACATGAGGGCGAGGTAACGCATTGTGTTCATTTCTATTTCCGAGACCTAGCCCCCCACCACGTAGATTAAAGGGTTTAAGGGGACACCCGGCTTAAATGTACAGTTGTTTGAGCTAAGTCCGTATCCAGCATCCAGTACTCCCTATCCAAGGTATCGAGCAGCCTTATGAAGCTGGCCTTTCTCTCCCCCTCCAGCGGTATCCTTGCCTCCTCTACATGTAGAGGGGTTTCTGTTCTCGGCTCAACGACGACGAACCTAACGGTGTACATTCCCGTATCCACGGCCCGTCGCAGCCAGTTACGTAAGGGGACGAGGAGGGACATGTCCAGCCTAGCCGAGTAGATGTATAGGTTTGGCGGGAGGTCAAGCCTCTCTATTCTCTCTAGCTTTCCTTCGTCTATGACGACCTCTTCAGGGTCGTCGCTTATGAAGACGGTGAGGTGGCCCATCCCTTTGGCTAGGCCCGCATAGAGTGAGATAGCGTAGTTGTTCTTCTGCCCGGGTTCTGCGGCCACGTAGATGTATGCGGCTGAGCTATCGGTGCTGAGGACCACGTTCCTAATATCTCCCCACAGCGGTGGCTGGCTGTAACCCATCGACTAGATGGAAATTAATGAAGCATAAAAGCATTCAACACCCATTCTAGGGGAAACTCACTCCCACCTTCTTTCACACCCACTACGTAGGGAACCGTTTTTATTAAAACTTTGTAGGTTGGGGAATATTTCCTTTCAACACCCATTTTATGGGAAACTTGCTTAGACGTATTGCTAGCAACAGTGGGACTATTATGTGAACTTTCAACACCCATTTTATGGGAAACCTCCAGACGGGAGGAACCCCCTATCGGGGTTTTTGGGGACTTTCAACACCCTTTTCATGGGAAACAGGGGATATTGTTGAGACTGTTAAGTACTTTCAACACCCTTTTCGTGGGAAACGGGTCCTAGAAGGGCTAGAGAACCGACCATGCCTGCAAGCTTTCAACACCCACTTCATGGGAAACTGGTCTCACTTGGTTCCTGTATTCCTTTCAACACCCACTTCATGGGAACCCGTGCCCTATTACCTAGTTTTCCGTTATTGTGGCCGCTTCTACCACACCTGTTTTTCAGGTTAGGAATTTCTATGGGGTGAATATAGGTGTTTATGGGAGTTAGGAGGTAGCCGTCGAAGAGGAGTTTAGTTCATTAATTGAGGTTAGGCCCCTTTCCTTCATTATGTGGGCAAGTTCTTCGAGGATGTATCTAACCACGTAGGGACCACGGTAGGCTAATGCCGTGTATATCTGAACCGTGTTGGCTCCTGCCTCAAGAGCTTTGAACACATCATGACCGGTTAATATACCACCCACGGCGTGGAGTTCAAACTCCTCTCCAAACGTATTTCTTAACATCCTGACACATTCAAGCATGTGTGGAAGAAGGGGGCGGCCGCTTAAACCACCTCTGCCTACCGCTACATTAGGCTCGTCCACCAATAATGCGTTGACGGCTGTTACACCCTCGAACCCTTGGTCCAACCATATACCGACGACCTTGGCTATCAACTTCACCTCATCGGCTGAGGTGGACGGAGGAATCTTAAGGAATGTGGGTTTTTGTTTTACTCTGTAAAGGGACACTACTACTTCTTTAAAGAACTCGGACTGGAAGTACCTCCTAAGTTCCGGCGTGTTAGGCGAACTTACGTTCACCTCGACCGCTGAGACATGTCCCTGAACCGCTGTGTAGCATTCCACCAGCTTCTCAGGGTCTTCATCCGCTACGCTGGCCACTACAGGGCAGCGAGTCTTTGCATGTGAAAGATTTTCTACGAATTTCTCAAGCCCGGGGTTCGGGAAGCCCATCGCGTTAACTAAAGCCATCTCGGACGGTCGTCTAACCAGTCTTGGTTTAGGCTTACCGCGCCTAGCTTTACGGGTAACGGTTCCCGCAACAATATATCCAAACCTGAGTCTGGACAGGGGCTCCAGATATGACGCACTCTTGTCATAGCCTGCTGCGAGGCCTATCGGGTTGTCCAATATACCAAAACTCGTCTTAACCCTGTAAATCTCGTTAGCCGGGTTCACCCGTATGGGGGAAATCCTTAGAAGCCTCAACCCCACGTTATGCGCTGTTTCAGGGGGCAGTAATTTGAGGAAACGATACATGAATGATACCATGCCGACCTTGTTGATAGGATGGGGTTATTTCACCCTTTAAGGCCATATGTGGAAGAGTGACCGACTCCGGCCATCTGTCGGGTATTACTGTCCGGAGTCGGACACTTTAAAGGGAGAATTACTGGGCCGGTTTTTCTCCTCCCCGCCTCCTTTTCGCCGCGATTAGAGCTATAGCTAGACTTGCTACTAGGGCGGTTGCGGATAGCAGGGCTGTGGACGCAGGTGTTAGCGGTAGCTTAACCTCCTCAACCCCTTTGGACGGGTCAACGGTGAAGCTGTAGCTGAAGATGGGTGTTTTTAGGTGAGCGTTAACTGCTTTGTAGGTCAGCTCTTCAAACAGGGCTTCGCCATCCTTGTCTAAGGTTGTTTCAGCTTCTACGTTGTCGTCGTTGCTCACGGATACGGTTGCCCCGGAGAAAGGCATGCCAAACATGTCCTTCGCCACTATCCTGAGGCTGTAAACCTTAATGGATAGCTTATGCTGTCCTGGGGTATCCACTGAGAGGGTTGAGGTATCTCTAACCTCCACGTTTCTGAATAGGACGCTCTCCACGCTGTAGTTTCCTTTAAGGGCCCAGAACGGCTCACCTCTGACGGCATACTCCTTTCCTCTTTCATGCCTGATTATGGCGGTTGCATCAACCTGCCTGCCGTTTTTGCCTTCAAAAGCCAGACTGATTAGAAGCTCCTCATCGTATAGCTGGATAGCTTTCTTAGGCCTGTCGGCTACGAGTTGGGCCTTAAGCCCTTCATAGCTGTCCACGTCTCCTGACCAGCCCTTGAAGACATATCGCCTAACCTCGCTTACCTGTATCATAGGGCTTGCCTCCACGGTTATGCTTCTGCCCTCGACAACCCATTCCTCCGACCTCTCCACAGGGTTCTCGACCGATATTAGATACTCCTTGCGCCATGATGCTTGAACTGTTTTCGGAGCATCCATG
>Ga0272447_1001202_pt1 | contig 16860 bp, 15 predicted proteins | sample YNPCB0133_FD_194589 | JGI IMG/M metagenome (GOLD analysis project Ga0272447, IMG submission 194589) | Hot spring microbial mat communities from Yellowstone National Park, WY, United States - YNP-CB-013-3 | ecosystem: Environmental > Aquatic > Thermal springs > Hot (42-90C) > Sediment | place... | reverse complement strand
CGTAACGGTCAGCCCCGCAGACCTCGGCTTCAGGAGGACCAGGCCCATAGACTACTACCTCCCTGGCATCCTGATGGCCTTCGTCATGACGAACGGCGTCCTAGGCGTGGCCCCTCCCCTTGCCGAGTGGCGGAAGTCCAGGCAACTCAAGAGGCTCGCGGTAACGCCCCTCAAGCTCTCGGAGCTCCTGACCGGTTTCATGCTGGTCCAGGTGCTGATGTCCTCGGTCCTCGCGGTCCTGCTAGTCGCTGTCGGATGGGCCGTCTTCAGGCCGTCCTTCACGCTCAATCCCTATGCGTTGGCGCTGACCGTCGTCGCCTCGCTCTTCTTCACCTCCCTCGGACTGCTGATAGGCTCGGCGCTGAAGGAGTTGGAGGCGATCGTTGCTGCGAGCAACGTCATCGTCTTCCCGATGATGTTCCTCTCCGGTACCTTCTGGCCCCTCGAGTTCGCACCCCCAATCATGCGGGCGATCGCAGGCTTCACGCCCCTGTACTACTTCGCCGAAGGTCTACGCTCGGTAGGAATCTTCGGCGAGCTGGGCCCGTCGCTTACCGCCTTCGCGATCGGTTTGGTCGCGTCTCCTGTCCTCCTCTTCATCGGATCGTCGCTATTGGGGAGGGAGCTGGCGGAGTGACGAACTGCCGGTGATAGGCTTTTTACAACAACTCGTGAAGCCGGTGCAGATGGTCAGGCTGATCAGGTTCTTCGCGCCCCGCGGCATCAAAGTCTCGAGGGCAAAAGGGCAGTACGTCTGGGACTCGGAGGGGAGGAGATACCTCGACTTCCACACCGGAAACGGAGCGGCGCTCCTCGGCCACCTGAACCCCTACGTGATGAGGAGGCTGAAGGAGCAGATGGAGAGGGTAACGGTCCTCCCGCCACTTTACGACAGCGACGTCCTCGAAGAGGCCCTCTCAGCCCTCGGAAGGGTACTCCCGCCACAGCTCGGCAACGTCTTCTTCCAGAACTCTGGGAGCGAGGCGGTGGAGCTGGCCCTCAAGCTCGCACGTAAGAGGACGAGGAGGAGGAAGGCGGTCGCCTTCACCGGGTCCTTCCACGGCCGGACCTTCGGCGCCCTCTCCGTGACCTTCAACAGGGCGTACCGCGAAGGCTACGATCCCTTCCCCTTCGAGGTGGAGTTCCTGCCCTTCAACTCGCTCGAGGACCTGCGCAGGATCGGAGAGGACGTGGCTGCTGCGATCGTCGAACCGGTTCAGGGAGAGGGAGGCCTGACGCCTGCGACCGACGAATTCCTGAGGGAGCTGGAGAGGAGGTGCAGGGAGGTGGGAGCTTACCTGATCGTCGACGAGGTCCAGTCGGGATTCGGCAGGACTGGTCTGATCTGGGACCACTTGAGGGCTAACGTGAGGCCTGACGTCTTGGTCGCAGGCAAGTCGATCGGGGGAGGGTTCCCCGTTAGCCTCGTCGCGGTCGACGACGAGATAGCCTCAAAGGTCGAGGAGGGAGAGCACGGCTCCACCCACGGCGGGAACCCGCTGGCCCTCGCGGCGGTCACCGGAGGCGTCGAGGCTCTCATTTCCGAAGACGTGCCCACAAAGGCCCATGCGGCCTCCGAGCTGCTCTTCGCAGGTTTACGGGAGGTGGCGGCCGAGAACGCGGAGCTCGTCAGGTCCGTGAAGGGGAAGGGGCTGATGTTGGGACTGGAGCTGCGCTTCAACCCGTCCCAGGCGATAAAGGACCTCCAGTCGAAGGGGCTTCTGGCGCTGAAGGCGGGGACGACCGTGCTGAGGTTCCTGCCGCCCTACATGATAACGCAAGAGGACATCGGGTGGGCCGTCGCCAAGGTCTCCGAATCGCTCTCCGCCCTCAAAGCCTCGAGGGCCTCCGGACGCCAGACGCCTGCCCAGAGCCCGGTATGACCTACGAATCATCCCAGGGAAAGCCCACTGAAGCCGCCTCCCGCAAGGGCTTCAAGGAGGGAGGACCATGGCCACGCAGCGGATGAAAAGCATCAAGGTGGTGATCGTCGGGCCCTTCAACGCCGGCAAGACGACCCTCGTCAAGACCCTGTCAGAGATAAGCATGACCCACGAGGTGGAGGTGACGTCGCCGGAGGAGAGGGCGAAGAAGGGCACGACCACCGTAGGCATGGACTTCGGGATCGTCAACATAGGTGAGGGCTACGTAGTGAGGCTCTTCGGATCGCCAGGCCAGCCGAGGTTCTGGTTCATGTGGAGGGTCTTCCAGCCGGGAACTCACGGCGTGATCTTCATGGTCGACTCAGCAGACAGAGAATCGATACCAGAGGCCGCGAGGGAGTTCTCGAGGGCCCTCTCTACTTTCAGGGGGCTTCCGACGGTGGTGGCGGCCAACAAGCAGGACATCAGGGGTGCCATGTCTCCGGAAGAGCTCAGGTTCGTGCTGGACGTGCCCTCATGGATACCTGTGATACCGTGCGTCGCGACAGACAGGTCGATGGCTTGGAAGGTCCTCGGCACCCTCCTCGAGGAGGTCTTCAGGGTCAGCAAGGTCGAGGTCTGAACACCCTCTGCACCCTCATCCTCCTGCGCTTCCGACGTCGGCTCTGCTCTGCAGGGCCCTCAACTCCACCAGCTCACCGACGCCGTAGGGGACGAGGGACATCAGACGCTCCACGAGCCGTTCATCGGGTTTCGGGCCCGTCACCCTCTCCACCTCCCTCACCAGCTCACCGACGAGCTCCTTGGCGTGCCTCCTCCCAGGCCTGATCACCGCATACGCGACCGAGACTGTCCTCACATAGTCCGGGTGGCCGCAGACCGCCTCGCCCTCGGCCGTTACCCCTATCGCGATCTTCAGCTCGGCTACCACGTAATTCTTCGGAGGCTTCACGATGAAGGACCCCTTCTCGAGGTACATCCCGGGAGGAGGTGTGAAGGAGATCTGCTCCGGTCTCACATAGTAGACCGAGACGCTCCCTAGCCCCTCCCTCCAAGCCCTGCTGTAGGCAGCGCAGAAGGTCGCCGCTTGTATCACGTCCGACTCGTCCGAAGCTCCTCCCTTGAGCAGAACGACGGGTGACCCTCGGACCTCGGCGTGGAAGACCAGGTCTTCGCGCTCCGTGTGACGCTTCAACAGCCTGACGTTCGAGGAGGCGTCCTTCCCGCCGACGACGAGCCTGCCGGACGTGGTGAAGGTCCACCTGTAGGACTCGTACCACTGTTTGGGCTTCGAGGGCCTCACCGATACGGCCTTCGGCGCCTCCAGCCTCTCAGCCTCGTGCCTGATCCTCTCGGCATCGGACCTCAACTTCTCCGCCTCGGCGACCAGGTTCCTCCTGGCCTCCTCCAGCCCCTTCACCCGGTCGAAGAGCGAAGAGATCTGCCTCGTCACCGGCTCCCCTAAGCTCAGCTGGAACCTCTGCCCACCGACCTCGACCTCGATCGCGTTCCCCCTGACCTCAGCCTTGAGGCCCTCCGAGACGAGAGCGCCTGACCTCGTCAGCCTGAGCCTCTCCAGCTCGCCGGCGTTGACGAAGAGCGCCTCCGCTGCCCTCCTCAATCCCTCGGCCTGTGCTCCGATCGATGCGGCCTGGGCCAGCTTCTCCTCCGCCTCCCTCTCGAGCCTCCTAGCCCTCTCCTCGGCCTCCTTCAGCCTCGCCGATCTGGACTGGAGCGCTGAAGCCACCCTGTGGTACTCCCTGACGGCCTCGTTCACCTCCCCGAACTCCCTCACCTCCACCGCCTCGTCCTCCAAATGCGTCAGCCTCACCAGCGACAGCTCGGCCCTGTCCTTCAGGACGTAGATGTGCGGCGTTCCTGAGCGGGCCTCTTCAAGCAGCGCCTCCAGAACCTCCTTCAACCTCTTCAGCTGATCCGACCCCAGCTCGCCGAGCCTCGAGTCGCCCTGAAGCCCAGCCCTGTGGAGGGCCTCGTTCGCGTACTTCGGAGCTATCCCGAGCTCCCTCACCAGCACCGAACCGAGCTTCTTGGACGGCGCGGTCTTCCTCAGACCCTCGAGAGCGTTCAGGTCGGGCGTCGCGGAGCTGCCCTTGCACGGACCGATCGACGTCTCGCCATGCCTCTGCGCCGGATGTGCCGCCAAGACCGATCCGTCAGTCGCGTTCAGGAGAACGATCCTGCCTCCTGGGTAGAGCTGGCAGCAGAGCTCTAGCCCTCCCTCGAAACGGATCGAAACGGCCCTCTCCCCTTTCACCGCCTCGAACGCGGTCACCGTCTTTCCCCTCAGGTGCTCCCTGAGGGCCCTGCAGAAGCCGTCGGGCTCGGCCCTCTCCTCGAAGGTGCCCTTGACCAGGACCACGAGCGACTCGGGGACCAGCTGGAGCTCCCAGCTCTCGCTGCCCTTCCTGAGCCTGAGCGTGTAGGAACCGTCTGGAAGTAGGTAGGCGTTCTGGACCCTCGAGCCCCTCACCTGATCGGACAGTTCTGCAGCGAGCCTCTCGACGTCAAAGCTCGATAGCTGGACCCTCACCGTCCCTTTTTGCTCACCGTTCAATTTTCAACCTCTCTCCACTTTCTCCACTTTCAACTCCCTCTCTCGGGATCACAGACCTCGACAAGAACGATGTAGTTGTCGTCAACGTCGGCATCCTTTCAACTCCCTCTCTCGGGATCACAGACCTCGACAAGAACGATGTAGTTGTCGTCAACGTCGGCATCCTTTCAACTCCCTCTCTCGGGATCACCGTGTCCAGTCGATGAGGATGTACTTCTTCGTCTGGACGTCGAGCTTTCAACTCCCTCTCTCGGGATCACTCGGTTCTCGGGTTGGACGGCCTAGCTGCTCCCGGCGACCAACTTTCAACTCCCTCTCTCGGGATCACTGGGGACGGTGAAGCTCAGCGATTTGCCGATGCATTTAGAAGTCTTTCAACTCCCTCTCTCGGGATCACACAGGATCGGCCGGCCCCTCTGCCCCTGCTGCGGGCAATTCCTTTCAACTCCCTCTCTCGGGATCACGCCAACCCTCGGAATATTATACACCACCTCCGTCAACGCTCTTTCAACTCCCTCTCTCGGGATCACATCGGCATCGGCACTGCGGTCGCGCTTCTGATCGCCTACCTTTCAACTCCCTCTCTCGGGATCACTCTTCCAGAGAGTCACGACCACAACCCTTGATGCTACGAACTTTCAACTCCCTCTCTCGGGATCACGAGTAAGTGTTTTGTATTAATCGCAAATTTCTCATACAACTTTCAACTCCCTCTCTCGGGATCACGGTGTGGCGGTGATGTTTGATCTGTTGACTCATTTGGATGAGAAAACTTTCAACTCCCTCTCTCGGGATCACCGAGCCCGATTCCGGGATTTTTCGGCTCTCCGCGGCTTTCTGCCGCGGCACCTCTTCGCACAAATGAATCTTAAGGCCACTATTTGGATATATCGTTTCGCCCCTTTATAAGGGGTTTATAAGGCAGGTCTCGCTGTACTTTTGTCACCTGGTGTACTTTGTTGTTTCCGCAAAAATCGTCCCACAAAAATTGCGAAAGCCGCAACTTTTGACAGAGCGCGGTTAGTGCCGGATGCGCCGTTTCATACCCCAAGCATTGCCTGGAGACAGGATCCGAATCCGTCGGCTGGGCCAGCTCCGACCCCCAATGCCGTCGCCGATCAGCCCGTAAGGACTTCCGAAGAGGATGCCCAACCGCAGCTACCTCCAGCCCAGACCACCGCTCCTGAAATTCTAATTTCCCGGCGTCATGTAGAATCCGCGTGAAGGGCAGACCGATAGACATGCACGTCCACCTCACAACGCCAGGCTTCTTCAGGACCCTTGGGCCCTTCGTCGACAAACTGAAGGCCTACTTCAGGGCCGATTTCGGCGAGATCGCGATCGAGCAGGCCCTCAGGGAGTACGAGGAGGCCGGTGTGGGGAGGATCGTGCTGCTGCCGATCGACGCCTCGAGGCTGACAGGCATGCCGGGCGACACCAACGAACAGATGGCCGAGCTCCAGCGCGTCGACCCGGAGAGGGTGATCGCCTTCGCCACGGTCGACCCCTTGGCAGGCAGGAGGGCCGTCATGGAGCTGGAGAGGGCCGTGAAGGACCTGGGCCTGAGGGGGTTGAAGCTCCACCCGCAGCTCCAGCGCTTCAGGCCGGACGACGAGCGCTGCTTCGAGGTCTACCAGGCAGCAGAAGACCTCGGGATACCGGTGCTCTTCCACACCGGGACCTCAGGCATAGGTGCTGGGATGGAGGGAGGCGGAGGGATCAGGCTTGACCACGGAAGGCCCATCTACATCGACAACGTGGCGGCCGAGTTCCCGAGGCTGAAGCTGATCATGGCCCACTTCGGGTGGCCCTGGTACGAGGAGGCCCTGGCGATCGCGCAGCACAAGGCCAACGTCTACATCGAGCTATCCGGCTGGTCGCCGAGGTACATCCCTCAGGTCGTCTGGAGGTACGCGGACAACCTGATCCAGGACAAGGTCCTCTTCGGCTCCGACTACCCGATGATAAGGCCCGCGAGGTGGCTTGCGGACTTCGAGAAGGTCGAGCTGAAGCCAGAGACGAGGGAGAAGATCCTCTGGGCCAACGCCGAGAGGGTCCTCGGGATCAGGTGACCTCACTCGCCGTCCTCCCGCTCCTCCTTTGAAACCCTTTTCGCGACGATCACCTTCGCCGGCCTCAGGACCTTTCCCCTGAAGGCGAAGCCCCTCTCCATCACTGAGACTACCGTTCCGTCCTCGTGCTGCTCGGACTCGACGAAACCGACGGCCTCGTGTAGCTCCGGATCGAACCTCTCGCCCTCGCTGCCTATCACCTCAACGCCCTCCTCCCTCAGGGCCTTCTCGATCGTGACCGAGACGAGCCTCAGGCCCACGGAGAGCGACCTAGTGTTGGAATCGTCCGAGAGCGAGTAGAGGTTTGCGACGCGCTCGACCGTCTCAGCCACGCCGATCAGATGTCGCAGAAGCCTCTCCACCGAACCCATCAGCCTCATCCTCTCCTCCTTCACCGAGACCAGCTCCTCCCTCACCCTCGCCAGCTCCCTCTCGAGCGTCTGCAACCTCTCCACTGTAACCTCCTCGACCTCTGGCCCCAACTGGGCCTCCTGAGCCTCTTCACCTCCAGCGCCCGACTTCGCAGCTCCCGCCCCGCGCTCCTCCTCACCGACGTCGCCGTTCCCAGAGGACATGCCCATATCGCCCACCCTCTCCTGCCATTTTTGGGTTCGGAGGAGATGGTCAGGGTGACGCTGGTTCAGGTCCCGGTGGAGAGGAACCCGGAAGACAACATAAGATGGGTGGTTGAAGCCCTCTCTTCGCTGGACGCGAAGACCGACCTGGTGGTCCTTCCGGAGGCCTGGATCCATCCAGCTCCCGTGATGGACCTGAAGGGCGCGGTCGAATCTTCGGAGAGGGCCCTCGAAGAGCTGCAGGAGCTCGCGGCCTCTCTGGGTTGCACGATGGTGGGAGGAGCGCTCTACCTCAGGTACCGTGAGGGTTACGCGGCGAGGGTTCCGGTCATCGACAGGAGCGGTGAAGTCATCGGCTACCAGGAGAAGGTCCACCCATATCGGGAGGAGAGGAGGCTGCTCGTCAGGGGCGAGTCGTTCAACGTCTTCGAGGCTTCGGGCATCAGGTTCGGGATCATGGTCTGCCACGACGTGGTCTACCCGGAGTCGGCGAGGACGCTGGTGCTGAAGGGCGCGGAGCTCCTGCTGAACCCCTCGCGGATCAGGAGGGAAGGGGTGGATCCGTGGCACGTCTACCTCAGGGCACGGGCCCTCGAGAACAGGGTACAGGTGGTGGGGTGCAACGTGGTCCTCGGCAGCGCGTTCAACGGCCGCTCGCTGGCGGTCGACCTGGTCTTCGACGAGCTGAGGATAGCGCGGACCTCGGAGGTCGAGGCAGGCGAGGAGCCTGGTTCGATAACGGTCGAGCTCGATCCGAAGAAATTGGAGGGTGAGAGGAAGGAGAGGCTCGGGAACAGGAACGCAGGCGCCTACCTCCTCTAACCGGTCCCCCTCTCCTGCATCCTGAGCTCTAGCGTCTTCAGGTCCATCCCGGTCATCGACTTGGCCTCGGAGACCATCCTCTGGGCCTCAAGGACCTTCTCAGGCCTGTCCCAGTAGGTCGTAGCGAGGACTATCGCCTGGGCCCTCTCCAGCGGGTCGGCCGACTTGAAGATCCCCGATCCCACGAAGATCCCGTCGCAACCGAGGCTCATCATCAGCGCCGCGTCGGCAGGCGTCGCTATCCCTCCGGCAGCGAAGTTCACGACCGGCAACCTGCCGAGCCTCGCGGTCTCCAGGACGACCTCATAGGAGACCCTCAGCTCCCTCGCCGCCTTGATCAGCTCCTGCTCGTCGCCCTCCTCGTAGATGGCCCTGATCCTCCTGATCTCGGCCTTGACGATCCTCATGTGCCTCACGGCCTCCGCGACGTTCCCAGTTCCGGGCTCGCCCTTGGTCCGGATCATCGAAGCTCCCTCCTCGATCCTGCGGAGCGCCTCGCCGAGGTCCCTCGCACCGCAGACGAAGGGCGTCGTGAAGTCCCACTTCCAGATGTGCCTCTCCTCGTCGGCCGGCGTCAGGACCTCCGACTCGTCGATCATGTCCACCCCTACCTCCTCCAGGACCCTCGCCTCCCACGTGTGCCCTATCCTGCACTTCGCCATGACAGGGATCGTGACGTGGTCCATGATCTCCTCGATGGCCTTTATCGAGGCGGTCCTTGCTACGCCTCCGGCCTTCCTGACGTCGTATGGAAGCTTGTCAAGGACCATCACCGCAACGGCCCCAGCCTCCTCGGCGATCTGGGCCTGCTCGACGTTCGTAACGTCCATCACGACGCCGTGCTTCAGCATGTGCGCGAAGCCCCTCTTGACCGCTGTCGTCCCCCTCCTAACCAGGCAACCGTAGCTCTCAAGCTCCCTCACGCCCGGAGCCTCACGCTCCGAGAGGACGAGCGAGATCATTCCAACCACGTTGACCTGAGCCCGGTAATTAGGCTGATGGTAATCTGGCCCCTGAGTCGCCCCGACTGGACCAGCTGGATCAGATACCTTTCCGTGGTCTCAACCAGCTCCGGCCTCACGACCCATCTCCTCCAGCTCTACGTCCTCTGGTCCTGGTCTAATCATGGAGCCCATAGACGCGGTGAAACGGTAAGTATCAGGGGTGAAAAGGGGTGGGTTAGCATGTGGTTGCGGTAGTTGTCAGTCGGCCGGGTGTTTAGGGCCTTGAACCGGGGCCGGGTGAATTACCGGGTATTCCTGCTTTCGCAGGCCCCCTGCTCATGGGCGGGGGTGAGGCTTCACCAACTCTCCCTTTCGGGAGTCCGGTCTCCCCGAGTCCAGGAGGGACCCGGGTCCAACCCGATCCAAGGCTTCCCCCACCCGGCCACCTTCCTTCTTCATCTGAAGCTTTCTGGAGAACTTCCATATCTTCCTTACCAGCATCAGCTTGAACAACGCAGAGAACACGCCGATTTTTGCAACGTTCTGCTGCAGGAGGTCGAGGTGTAGGTGACGGGAAGGGATCACGTATTAATGGTCGCCGGTGGCTCCCTCACAGGCGATGGGGAACGGCGAGTTCGCTGCCAGGTCGCTGATCAAGGTGCGCCAGAGGTTCAGGTGGAGTCATCGTCCCTACCGCGTCAGGATGCTGAGGCTGAAGGAGAAGTACGACCCGCTGGAGGGCGCTCCGATGGCGAGGGGGATAGTCCTGGAGAAGAAGGGCATCGAGTCGAGGCAGCCGAACAGCGCGGTCCGGAAGGCCGTCAGGGTCCAGCTGATCAAGAACGGCAAGGTGATCACGGCCTTCTGTCCGGGCGACGGAGCGCTCAACGTGATCGACGAGCACGACGAGGTCCTGGTCCAGGGAATCGGCGGCACCCTCGGTAGGTCCTACGGCGACCTGCCAGGCGTGAGGTACGAGGTCTTCATGGTGAACGGCGTTCCGCTGAAGCTCCTGATCACAGGCAAGGTGAAGAAGCCTAAGCGCTGACGGAGGCACGTTCCGGCATTCTTATCTAATCGGCGCAGCACTCTAACCCGATGAAATCCGACCGTATAGCACTAGGCGCACTCGGTGAGCTGTTCGGCAACCCGAAGCCGATCATAGCGATGATCCACCTCCCACCCCTTCCCGGTTCACCCTTCCACAGGGGACAGCCCTTCGAGGAAGTCGTAGAGCAGGCGCTGAGGGACGCGGAGGTCCTGAAGGGCGAGGGAGTCGACGGACTGATGGTCGAGAACTTCGGCGACAGGCCCTTCCTCAAGCCGGACGAGATAGGTCACGAGACGACGGCTTTCCTCGCGGTTGTGGCTAGGGAGGTGATCAGGGCTACCGGCCTCCCCGTTGGGGTCTCTTGCCTCGCGAACGGTGCGGTCCAGGCCATCGCTGCCTCCGTCGCGTCAGGAGCCAAGTGGATCAGGGTCAACTGCTGGGCCAACGCCTACATAGCCGACGAGGGGATCATCGAGGCCGCAGCACCGAAGGCCCTCCGTTACATGAGGCATCTCGGGGTCAGAGACCTGAAGGTCTTCGCGGACGTCCACGTCAAGCACGGCAGCCACTTCATCGTCAGCGACAGGCCCTTCGAGGAGCTGGTGAGGGACGTGGAGTTCTTCGGTGCCCACGCGGTGGTCGTCTCAGGTGCGAGGACCGGCGAGGAAACTCCAGTGGAGAGGGTGCTGGCTGCAAAGGGAGCCACAGAGCTGCCCGTCCTGATAGGAAGCGGCCTGAGGCCCGAGAACGCGGGTAAGCTCCTCACGGCAGCAGACGGCGCGATCGTAGGGACCTACCTCAGAAAGGACGGCGACCCGATGAAGCCCGTGGATCCGGAAAGGACGAGGAGGTTGATGGAAGCCGTGAGGGAGCTGAGGCGGGGTCTCCTCTGAAAGACGTCAGAGCCCGAGAAGCGCTCCTATGTAGTAACCTGCTGCGAGGAGGGCACCGGTGATCGCGGCGTTGTTCACGTTCAGCGCCATCGTTGGTATCATCTCGTACTGCTTGCCGAAGTTAGCCTTAGCGCCCCTGTAGACCCTGACAGCAAGGGGTATGGTGGCAAGGGCGATCAGGACCGTCGGCGGCCCGAGCCTCAGCACAGGTATCAGCGCGATGACGACGTAAACCGCTGCGAGGGAAGCGGCGAGGAAGGAGAGGGCCTGCTCCCGCGTGAACCTCGTGACGAGATGCCTCTTGCCCGCAATAGCGTCGAACTCCGCATCGGGTATCTCGTTGACGTAGAGGATCAGCATGATCAGGATTCCTATCGGGATAGAGGCGACCAGCGCGTCGACCGTAAAGGCCTGCCTCTGGACGAAGTACGTCCCCATCACTATCACCGGACCGAAGCCCGTTCCGACAGCCAGCTCTCCGAGCCCCCTGTAGGCGAGCTTGATCGGCGGTGCGGTGTAGAAGTAGGCTAGGAAGAGGCCCAGAGCCGTCAGCCCCAGTATCGGCACCAGCCCCCTCGTCAGGGCCAAGTAGATGCCTATCGCTGTGCCTGACCCGAAGAGGGCGATGTAGAGGGCCCGCGCTCCGGATTCCGTGATCAGCCCGTAAAGTATCGACCGTGACCCTCCGCTGAACGGCGTAGGCCTCCTGTTGGCCGGATCTGCACCGAGGAGCGTGTCGAAGTAGTCGTTCGCAACGTTCAGGCCCATGTGGATCAGTGCCAGCCCCAGGAACGTCAGCAGGAGCAGCGCTATGTCGAACGTCCCGTGGTAGAACGCTACGCCTCCGCCTATCGCGACTGGGACCGCTGTCGCAATGAGGAACGGGAACCTGACGACCCTGAAGAAGCGCCAGAAGGCACCGATGCTCGGCTTGAAGTCGACGCCCAGTTTCTTCCCGAGCGACTCGAGGTACCTCCTGGCACGAGGCGTCGAGACCTCAACGTACTCGGGGAACGGGACCTCTTTTTCGTTCCACCTGAACGACCTTTCCGGCTCCACCAGCAGCCGATCGCCTACGCTGAGAGCCTGACCGACGAAGGTGACGTAGCGCCTGTCGGTGTAGCCACCTCCTGGGAGAGGCGTGATGTGGTTGAACGCGACGTTCACTTTCCTCCCCGAGAGTTTGGCCGGATCGAAGCCCTTTGCCGGCCTGACCTTAAGCCTCCCGTCCTCCAGCTCGACCTCTGCCGGAACCGTAACCGGATAGCCGTCGTCGTCTATGAACGAAACGGCCCTCTGCTCGTAAGCCTCCAACTCAACGCGCACGGCCACACCGCCTCACCTCCTGAGGTCGTGGACCTCCGGATCCCTGCTCATGTCCCCTCCCCTCCACACGTAGACCACCTCCGGCACCACCTCTATGACGGCCCTCTCCCAGAAGAGCGGGAAAGCGAACCTCTGCTTCAGGTACGCGTCGATGTAGGGCTCCTTCCTCCTCCACAGCGGCAGGAGCCTCATCCATCCGTTGCTCGGGTCCGAGTCGTCCACGCTTGCTGTCCCCTTAACGAGGACCGCATCGCCAGTCTCGCATCGGGTGAACTCCTTGTGGGAGAAAAGCACCGAGACCTTTGGGTACCTCTTGATGTGCTCGAGCTTCCTGCTGAAGAGGAGGCTGGAGGTGAAGTAGATCCTTCCGGAACCTCGCTCGTAAAGCGGCAGCATCGGGTGCGTCACCGGCTCTTTCCGCTCGTTCACCGTCGTCAGGAGAGCCACAAGAGACTTCTCGAAGACGTCCTCCACGTAGGGAGGCAAAGACGCCATGCTCACTTTCAACTTCGTCTGCGCATATTTCAACCGTTGGTCAGCAGGCAGCATTGTGGTAAGGACGAACGGAGCACAGGCTCGCCCTACGACCGTCCGTCCCCGTCGTGCGGTGAAGGCTATCAGTTAAGGACCCCAATCAACACGTGCGAGGGATTTGAGGATATTCCTAAATTTAGGTAGATCCGAATTTAGGACATGCCTAAATCAGTAGCCCATGGCCTGACGAGCGCGGACGTCAGGCTCCTTCTCGAGGTCCAGAGGATGATGGAGGACGGCGAAAGCCCGGGGACGGTTCAGCTGGCGAAGAGGCTGAGGGTGAGGCCGCCGACGGTCTCGGAGGTCGTGAAGAGGCTTGAGGCTAAGGGTATCGTCAGGAGGACTGGATGGGGCACGTTCGAGCTCACCGCTCATGGGCGGATGACAGCGGCTAAGGTCGTCCACAACCACAGGGTCATCGAGTCCTACTTCGTCATCGTCCTGGGCCTCGACGCCGAATACGCCTGCAGAGAGGCCTCCAAGATAGGGCACATAGTGGGCGACAGGGTCGTTGCCAGCATGTGCCGTTCACTCAACTGGCCTGAGAGGTGCGTTCACGGGAGGGAGGTGAGTCACAGGACATGCAGGTGAGCAGGAGGCTCTTCATCCTCATAGCGCTGGTCGGAGCTGTCGTCGTTGCGTCAGCAGTCGCTCTCATCGTTCTACAACAGGGATCCACTGCAGAGGACCGAGGCGCGCGAACCGTGGTCGCATCGACCGGGTTGATCGGCGAGGTCGTCTACAAGCTGACGGGTGGCAAAGTGAGCGTGAAGGTGCTCCTGCCTCCTGGTGCCGAAGTGCACGAGTGGGAACCCTCAGCGAGTGACGTCGCGGCAATAGGGAGGGCCGTCCTAGTGGTCTACACTTCCGATTCGCTCGAAAGCTACATGCGGAAGGCGATAATGGCATCGGGTTCTAGGGCAGTGGTTGTGAAGATGGAGGACGCTCCGGGCGTCAAGCTGATACCTCTCGACGAAGACGACCACCATGAAGACCACCACGGTGGCGTTGACCCTCACATCTGGCTCTCCCTCGAGAACTACATCGCCTTCGTCAGGCACCTATCGCAGAAGCTCGCTGCCCTCTTCCCTGATTTGAAGGATCAGATAGCGGAGAACGAGCGCGCTATCACAGGAAAAGCGGAGGCGCTATTGAACGAGTACCGGGAGCGGTTAAGTCCGTACAGGGGAAGGCCATTCCTCACCGAGCACCTCGCGTTCAGGTACCTCGCAATGGAGTTCGGGTTGAAGAACGTCGCTATCAAGGGCGTCGAGGAGCAGGAGCCTGACCCGCAACACCTCGTGGAGCTCCGGAATCTCGTCACCTCCTACCGGATCAGGGCGATCTACGTCGATGACCCCTCGGCGGTCTCGAAGACCGTCCAGTCCTTCGCGAGGGATCTGGGTCTGAGGATGCTGAAGCTGGACACGATGGAGGCGATGACGCTCGAAGAGGCCCTCGCAGGGAAGGGGTACCTCGAGAGGATGAGGCAGAACCTCGAAGCGCTGTTGGAGGGGTTCAGGGATTGACGGAGGTCGTAGTCAGGGTCAGAGACCTCTCCGTCTCCTACGTCAGGGGCTCTTATGCGATCAAGGGCGTCAGCTTCGAGGTCCACAGGGGAGAACTGCTGTACGTCCTCGGGCCTAACGGTGCGGGGAAGTCGACGATCCTGAAGGCGCTGATCGGGGCCGTCAAGCCGACATCGGGTACGATAGAGCTCTTCGGCACGCCCATCGAGAGGTTCAGGGAGTGGTGGAGGATAGGATATGTGCCCCAGAACGCGCAGGCCCAGCTCTCCCGGGCTCCCGTCTCGGTGGAGGAGGTGCTCAGGGCCTCGAGGATCCCCGGCAGGGCCATGGAGGCAGAGGAGGTGCTGAGACTCGTGGGTTTCGCGGAGCCCGGTGAGGTGCTGAGGAAGCCCCTCTTCCAGCTCTCCGGCGGCCAGTTCCAGCGAGTCCTCCTGGCTATGGCCCTGATCAACGCCCCCGAGCTCCTGTTGCTCGACGAGCCGACGGCTTACATCGACGTCACCGGCGTCTCCGAGTTCATCAGACTCATCAACGGACTGAACAGGGAGATGGGGACCACGGTCATCACGGTGACGCACGACGTCTCGGCGATAACGGCTCACAGGAGCAGCACGGTCCTCTGCGTGAACAGGGACCGCTCATTCTTCGGGACGATAGGCGAGCTGGTCGCATCGGAAGAGCTCTGCAACGTCTACGGCTTCCACGTCCTCACGCTCGGCCACGTCCCAGGGTCCGGTGAGAAGTGAGCGCCCACCGATCCTTCCGTCGAGGTCTCCAGCTCCAACTCTCAGCCCGATAGCGCCTGGGAAGCGACGGCCGCACTCCTCTCAGCCCTGTGCCTCTTGGCAGCCTCGATGAACGCCATGAAGAGGGGCTCGGGTGACTCGGCGGTCGAGGAGAATTCCGGGTGGAACTGGGAGGCGACGAAGAAGGGGTGGTCGGGAAGCTCGACGATCTCCACGCGCCTCCCGTCTGCCGAGAAGCCCGAGAGGACCAGTCCGCCCTTCCTGAGCTGATCCCAGTAGTCCGGGTTGACCTCGTACCTGTGCCTGTGCCTTCTGCGGACGGACGTCGATCCGTAGATCCTGTGGGCTGTCGTCCCCTCCCTGATCAGGACCTCGTGCTCGCCGAGCCTCATCGTCCCTCCCATCGCCGATACCCCCCTCTGCTCCGGAAGTAGGTCAATCACCGGGTGCGGCGTTCCAGGGTCGAGCTCGGTCGAGTTGGCGCCCTTCAGTCCGAGGACGTTCCTCGCGAACTCCACCACAGCCAGCTGCATCCCGAAGCAGATCCCCATGAACGGAGTCCCGGTCCTCCTCGCGAACGAGATCGCGGCTATCTTGCCTTCGGTCCCTCTCTTCCCGAAGCCAGGTGCGACGAGTATCCCGTCGAATTCCTTGAGCGACTCCAGCGCTCCCGGCTCCCTCTCCAAGTCCTCGGCCTCCACCATCACGACCTCCGCCCTCACGCCGAGGTGTGCCGCAGCGTGTCCTATCGCCTCCCTTATGCTGACGTACGAATCCCCCATCGCTGTGTACTTCCCGCAGAGGGCTATCCTGACGACGCCTGAGGCCCTGTCGTAAAGCTCGACGACCCTCCTCCAGCCGCTCCAGTCCGGATTGTTCGGGAGACCCAGCTTCCGCGCCACGTAATCGCCTAGGCCCTGCTCCTCGAGAACGAGAGGGAGCCTGTAGACGGGGGTTACGTCATAGGAGCAAAAGACGGCCTCCTTCGGCAGCGTTCCGAAAAGCGCCAGCTTCCTCCTCACCTCCTCACCGATCATCTTGGGGCTCCGCGCCACGATCACGTCCGGCTGGATCCCGATCCTCCTGAGCTCCTGTATCGAGTGCTGGAAGGCTTTAGTCTTCATCTCCTTTGTAAGCTTGTGGTATATCACCAGGGCCACGTGGACGAAGAGCGTCTCCTCCTCTAGCCTCATCTGGCGGGCGGCCTCGTAGAAGGGAAGCCCCTCGATGTCGCCGACCGTTCCGCCTATCTCAACTATGACGACGTCTGCACCCCTCCTCTCGGCGACCTTCCTGATCCTGGCCTTGATCTCGTCGGTCACGTGGGGTATGATCTGGACGCACTGCCCCAGGTACTCGCCCCGGCGCTCCTTCTCGATCACGGAGGAGAAGACCTGACCTGTGGTCAGGTTGTTCAGCTTGCTCATCGTGATCCCCGTGAACCTCTCGTACCAACCGAGGTCGAGGTCCGTCTCACCGCCGTCGGCCGTCACGTAGACCTCTCCGTGGACGTAGGGGTTCATGGTCCCCGCATCGACGTTGACGTAAGGGTCGATCTTCAGGAAGTCGACCTTCACACCCCTTACGGCGAGTATCTTGCCGAGCGATGCGGCTATCGTCCCCTTTCCGACGGAAGAGATCACGCCGCCGGTCACGAAGATGTACTTCGGCACGCAAAACATACACAAAACCCGTCTTTAAGCTCTCTGTGCCCAACGCCTGACGCGTGGAGGTGCGGGTCGGACACCGATATTACGCCGGGTCAATAGGGGACGAAGTAGGGCCTTTCCCTGCCCGAAGCCCGTTTCCGGTAGCCCTCGGTCAGCGCTCCTAGGACCCTCCCGATCCTCCTCCGCAGTTCGCGGGGCTCGACTACCTCGTCGACGACTCCGTTCGCCATCAGCGCCTCC
>Ga0272447_1001200_pt1 | contig 16868 bp, 11 predicted proteins | sample YNPCB0133_FD_194589 | JGI IMG/M metagenome (GOLD analysis project Ga0272447, IMG submission 194589) | Hot spring microbial mat communities from Yellowstone National Park, WY, United States - YNP-CB-013-3 | ecosystem: Environmental > Aquatic > Thermal springs > Hot (42-90C) > Sediment | place... | reverse complement strand
TTTCCCGCGCTCAAAACCGCCAGCACAAAAATTGTTGGTTGCAGACTTGCGCCCGCTGCCTGCCGACTGGCAGTTTTTGCTCTTCACCCTTCAAGGTCTCGTCAACCGCCAGAAACCGCAAATTTATTTCCTGTTCAACCCGACAGACGAACTTTGGCTTGACTGGCTGCAAAAAAGAGGTTGGGTCAAAGAGACGGAAAAAGTTCCTGACGCTCGCGCTTTGCTATCTCGGTTTCGCTCTTTTGTCAAGGGCATGGTCGTTTATGACCCTTTGCTGCCGGCAACAAAAAATGTGGCGACGATGCTTTGTGGGGTTGAAGACGCTATTGCAGCCTCTCCGAGGTTGGCTAAAGATTTGAATTTGCCCGTTATCGCTGACTTGCGAGATAGATGGCGAACCAACGCCGAAGCGTATGAGTGGGCATTCAAAAACCTTTACGGGTCGGGGGACGAGGGACGCGGGACGAGCAAACCGAAGTTGAACCATCATGTCATCGCTTGTGCCTATCCTGACCACATCGGGATGCGCGACTATTTCGTCCAGCATCGCATCTTCATCTTTTGGATTTCCGGACCAGTTGATGGCGCGAGGCAAGGTGGCGATCCCAATGCCGAGGTTCGGTTGATGGAGAAATTGTTTGCCCAAATGCCCGTCAATATCCCCGTCATGAGTTACCCTTGGGCTGGTCAAGATGTCGGCATCGGAGAAGGTCCGGGCGTCACGCTCTTTTCCGAATTTGGAAAGTTCCTCGTCGGCTCAATCAACTGCACCAATTTGAGCGTCCATTCTGGCATTGTCATTCCTCGCTTGCGCCAGAAACCTGCACCTCCGCCACCGAAATTGCAACCCGACAAGGTTTACTACTCCTTCATCATCTCCGACGGCGATAACTTGCCGGTGTTGACTATCGGCAACTTCCCTCAGTTGTGGCAAAGTCCGGTAAGGGGTAAACTGCCGTTCGGCTGGACAATTTCGCCCTCAGCAATCATGCTCATCCCTGCCGTTGCCGATTACTACTACGCCACAGCGACACCGAACGATTACTTCCTCGGCGCTGTTTCGGGCATCGGCTATTGCTACCCTGACCATTACGGCAAGCGTTTCCGTGAACCTGACAAAAAGCGAGTATTTGACGAGTTCCTTGACTTGACAGCAGATTACATGCAGCGGATGGATTTGCGGGAACTTTGGATCATGGGCATCACCCACCCCGAACTCATCCGCCGATATGCCGAGAAAATTTCAACTCACCGCACCCTGCGCTCCGCACTTGGCACCAATTTGAGGGCTTTGTTCGTTGACTACGGTCGCCGATTGACTGACCCGAACTCCGTCACTTACCCAACTGCCAACAATGTCGCTGTCTTCCATGCCGTTACAGGTTGGCGTGAGGAAGATACCCGTGAGGAGCGGATAAATCGGATGGTGAACGAGATTAAGGCGATGACCCCGACAACGAGACCGGCGTTTTTGCATGTGTTCGTTTGGAACTGGGGATTTGACTTGGAAATGCTGAGCGAAGTCGCAAAACGGCTTGGCAGCGAATATGTGCCCGTCAGACCCGATCATCTGGCACTTCTTTACCGGGAATGGTTAGCGCAACAAAAATTGCTCGTCCGAACACTAACTCAAATCGTGGCTGTTGAGGAGACACCAGTGTCGTTTGGGATGAGTGTCTTCAACGCTCTCGGTAAGCCTGCCGAAGTTGGGCTAAGTGTCGTCAGCGGTCTGAAGGAAGTGAAGGTCATCCCTTCAAAGGCGAAAATTGCTGTGAGCGAAGAAAAGGAATTCACCGTCGTTGGTGCCCCGACAGGTGAGCAAGTTAGGATAAGGCTGAGCAACGGTTCAATCGTAAAGCAGGTTGAAGTTCCGCTGGAACAACTGTCTCAAAGTGAACTTGCTGCCCCGCTTCCCAAAGGTTTAGTCTTGAAGTTTGCTGCGAAATTTGAGGCTGAACACCTTGCCCATCTCTCTGGCGAATTGAGGCAAGACGAGCGGGCAAGTGGCAAGGCTGTCTGGGTTGCTGAAAGAAACAGGGCTAAAATCGGGCACATCGTCTATGGTCCATACGCTCCCTTTGAAGCGGGGCGATACATCGCTCTCTTCAGGTTGAAACGGTTGAGCGAAGGTGAAGGGTTTATCGCCACGGTGGACAGTTGCGTTGGCGGCGGAAGCCCGGTAACGGCAGAAAAGCGAATAACAGCCGAGCAATTGCCTATCGGTCAATTTCGCCTCGTCCCGCTTGAGTTTGCTCACCCCGGCGGTCCTGTTGAGACCCGAGTTTTTTGGACAGGACAGGCAGATTTGGCGGTTGATTTTGTAGCGCTGTTCAAGGTTGAAAAATGAAGTCAATGCACCCGATGCTCCCATCGCTACTCGCCGTTGGCTATTCGCTGCCACAAAAGGAATGGGGTAGTAGCAGGAATCACGCATTACGCTCTACGCATTACCGATTGCCCTTCGTTCTGCAAACTTTGTAGCAGGGTGATTGGCGTGAAGATGGCTCGCACCGTGACCATTGAAGTGCCTCAAGAGTTTGCGGGAATGAGGCTTGACAATTTTCTCGCCAGACATTTTCCCGATTTGTCCCGTTCCCGCTGTCAGCAGGTCATCCGAGATGGACGGGTCAAAATTGACGGGATAATTGTCACCAAGCCGGGATTCATCTTGCGTGGCAAAGAACGCATTGAAGTTGAACTGCCTGAACCTGAACCATCAACCTTGCAACCCCAACCTATTCCCTTGTCCGTGCTCTACGAGGACGACGACTTGCTTGTCGTCGACAAACCGCGAGGCATGGTCGTTCACCCTGGGGCGGGGGTTAGAAGTGGGACTCTTGTCAACGCTTTGATGGCTATGGGAGTTCCGCTATCGGACATTGCCGGACCTGAAAGGCTCGGAATAGTCCACAGGCTTGACAAGGGGACATCAGGGGTGATGGTTGTAGCGAAAACGAATTTCGCGCACCTGAAACTTGCCCAACAGTTTGCTGAGCACAAAGTCGATAAGCGGTATCTGGCGGTTGTTGTCGGCGAACCTGAGTTTGAACACAAAGTCATTGCCGCTCCTTTGATGAAGCATCCCGAAGACCCGGAGAAGTTTGCAGTGGTGAATCGCCATGCCATCGCTTCTCACATAGTTGACGCTGTAACGGAAGTTTGGGTTCGTGAAAGGTTCAGAGGTTTCGCATTGCTTGAAGTCAAACCGATAACGGGTCGCACCCACCAGATTCGGGTTCACTTGCAACATTTGGGATTGCCTGTTGCGGGCGACGAAACTTACAACGGTCGGGCAAAGGCATTGAAAATGGCTCGCGAACTCAAACGAGATGACTTACTGAACGCCCTTCAATCTCTCAACGGACAAGCCCTTCACGCTTGGAAATTGACCTTCACACACCCACGAACAAACGAACTCATCACCGTTGAAGCGCCGTTGCCTGACGACATGAAGCAGTTGCTTGCGCTCTTGAGGCGTGATGATTAATTTGAGTTGCGGGTTAAAGTTGCTGTTTGAACCCTCAACTCGCAACCTGAATCGGTTAAAACGCTTGCAGCAACTCAAGCATTGCCCTGTCAAGTTTGTGCCCCCGCCAGTCTTCGTATGCTACATTGGTGCGCCCGCTGTCAAGGATTCCGAAAGAACCTCTGAAGTTCCATAGCGCCCAGCCCCAACCCATTTCCTTCCAGACTGTCAAGCAGTCCCTCATCCAAGCGAGGACGACTTTGTGAGGGGTTTTGTTGTAGGCGCCAAATTCACCGACCATAACTCCGACGCCTTGCTTCTCAAGTTCCTTCCACGGCTTGTAAAATTCCCTTAGCCGATTGATGTCCCAAACAGTGTTTCCTTCCTGCAGCGGGTAAGTCGGTTCAGCCCACTTGTCGCTTCCGCTAACCCATTCGGCGCGGTAGTGGGTTAACCTGAAAGGCTGATAACCTCTCGTTGCCGCTGCCACTTTCAACCCTACAAGTTCGGTTGGAGCAGTGTTGCCCCAATCGCGACCGTCGCAGATTATCAATCGCTTTTCGTCGTGCTTTCGGATGGCTTCAACCATCCTCTCAACGACTTTCCTGTGAACTTGCGGGTCAATATTTGCGGGCTCGTTGAAGAGGTTGAAACTGAGTTGGGAGTTGAGGATGCCTTGATAGCGTTTGGCGAAATGAGCCCAATGGAGAGCACAAACTCGCTGAGCCTCTTCGTCGGTCCATAGAGATTTCGGCTCAGGCGGGCGGGCAACCGTGTAGCCGGGAGCGCGGTGGAAGTTGATGCAGACATGAACCCCATACTTCTCACCGAACTTGACCGCCTCGTCTATCTCCTTGAGCACATCTTCTCGAAACTTCGTCCAATCGCCCGGCTCAATCCAGCAGCGGTAATCCATAGGCAACCGAACGAAGTTGAAGCCCAACTCGGCAATCCACTCAAAGTCTTGCTCAACGAACCTTGCGTTCCGAGCGACATTGAACTTCTCAAGCAAATTGAATCCACGCCATCTCGGCAACTTTTCTGGAATCGCTTCGGGAAGCGTCCGTTTTGGCGCTGCCATCCCTTCCATCGCTACCATTCCAAGCACCGCCTTTCCTGTAATCGCTAAAAGTTCCCGTCGCTTCATTGTCCTCACCTACCGCTTCAGATTAGGGCATCCTCCATCCAACCCAACTTGACGAACTCAATTTGCTTTGGGTCGCTTGTGCCCAGTTTGTATTTTTTGTCTGCGACGACGATGTGTTTCGGCGGCGTCTCAAGGGCGATTTCTTTCCCGAAATACTGCAACCGCTTCGCTTGAATGAGCCTTAGTCCCATCGTGTCAATAGCCACTGGGTCAAAGGAGACAAAAAAGCCTTTGTATTGCCAGACATAGCGCGGGTCATAGTGGTGCGGACCGCGACCGTGAAAGAGGGGCGTGAGGGCAAGCAGGATATTGAGCCTCGTTTTGCCCTTGACAATGGGCAAGTGCCAAATTGAACCCAAAGGTGAACAGGCGTCAGTATGGTAGTCCGACGGGTTGGTCACGAACATGATGTAGTTTTTGATGCAACCGCCAATCCCGGACCACCAGTGAGTTCGAACTGGACGGACATTTATGAGTGCGGTGCAAGGAGCCAAAACGGTGTGGGCTTGGCGGTCGTTGATGAGAATTCTTTCGGGCTTAACACCAGCGTCAATCAACCGTTGCTGAATGGCTTCCTCAACTTCCTTCGGTGTCGGCAGGTAAGCCCAGACATTCGTTTTGATGCCGACTAAATCAGTTGGCTTGACCAATTTCTTCCACGCTTCAATTGGGTCTTTGACCCCGACCAACGCCATAACTGCCTCGTCAAGCATCTCTTGGAGAACTTTCGTGTTAATTCGCCCACTCTTGTCAAGCACATCGGGGTGGCGGATGAGGACGACTTTGGAGCGCTTCGTCTTTTGTTGCCCTTCCACCAAGTTTGAAGCGCTTAATGTGGCGATGCCTCCTAACGCTGCCTTCAGCAAATCTCGCCTCGTGACGACATCCCGCATCGCCTATCACCTCGCAACTTTTTCGGTGTCGGCAAAAAATTTAGCGAACCCGAGAAGTTAACGCCACTCAATCTGGCGGGAACACGCTCAACCCCTTGCCTCCCCAAGAGGCGTCAAGCGCTATCCAGAAAGCGTTTGCGATTAACTCGCCCCAAACGAAACCGACAAAAAGCGGTCTCAAACTATGATAACCCTGCAAGCCTTTCAATCTCAGGACAATCGCCCTAACGAGCCAACCCACGAAGAGCGGAAACCACTGGCTTCTCATCGTTGCGGTGCTGCTCATGACGAAACCCAGTGGTGAGATGTTCCACCAAAGCATTTGTCGGTGCAGGAAAATCAGCCCCGCCGTCACGAGCCCGCCGATGAGCATGTTTTGAACGAAGGGCAAATCGGTGCCGAAGGGAGCCATAGCCCAACTTTGCAATTTCTGAAACGCCCACGACGGCTCTTGAACGGTGAACCACGAGTTCAAGTTCAACGCTCCCCAACGATGGCAAAGCCAGAAATTGAAAGGGACGGTGACAGAAAGTGTGACGATGTAGCCAAGGCAAAGTGCGACGGCAAATTTTGTGATGGAGAACGGCGCTTCCTTCGACAATTTGAACCCGTCCATCAGGTAGGGCAAAGGGATGGTCACTTGGTCAAACATGAAAAGTTGCTGCGGGAAAGCCATAACTGTCAAATCGCGCCAACCGACTCGGTGCACGCCCAAAGTTCTGGCTACAATGTCCCAAGGAGTGAACGAACATTCAACTCTCATGACACCACCAGCGTTGACGACGCGAGCGAGCACCAAGTGAATGGCTGTCCAAACAGCCAAGAAGAAGACAGCGTTGAAAATGCGCATCCCTGAGAAATTGAGCAGAACCAAGAGCACCACCATGCTGACAATCCAACCGACTAATCCCCACAGTTGGATTGGCTGTTTCGTTTGCTTCAGTGCTGGGATGAGCAACGATGCTGCCAGAACGATGAAGCCACCCGCTTCCTGAGCCCGTTGAAGCGTCGTTATTCCGCCGGTCCCGACACCGGGCGGGACACCCCGCCAACGAAGCCAGAGCCTAACAAGCAAGTGAACCCAGTAAAAGCCCCAAAAACTCAGGGCGACTTCTGACGGGATAATGTAGCTGATGCCTGTCAAAGCGAAACTGAACGAAATCTTTTCGCCCTGCCAAATGTCAAATGGAAAATCAGCAAAAACTTGCCCCCACGAAAATTGCATCGGGACGGATGGCAAGTAAGTCCAATGCCGGGATGCTGCATTGAGAGAATGGACGGCGAAAGGCAGTATTAGCCCGACCCAAAACGAAGGGATGCGAATTGTGGCTGGGCTTTTTGCAATTTGAACGACTTGGACCGTCGGGAAAGCGAGTTTCTCATCAACAATCCAACGGCGATGAAGCCACAGGGCAAGGGAAAAAGTGCCAGCGAAGTAAACGGTGGCAAAAAGCAGCCAGAAAAGTGTCGGGACAAGCCAAGGTTGCCATTGAATCGGTGAAGGAGAAGGAATGCCGTGATAAAACGAACGGGCAGCACTTTCGTCAGTCAAAGCGAACCATTGTGGGATGAAAGTGCCAAAAAGTTGCTCCCACTGGTTTGCTGGTGTGGCGAAATAGCGAAAGGTGGCAATCATCGGGAACAGAAACCCAACGAAGCCACTTGAAGGCAGCGCCGAGCAAAAATGCCAGACGCTGTATGCCAAAAGCAAATCGCTCCACGACCAGTTAAGCCCCAGACGAGCGAAGAAAGTTCTCAAACCGATGGCAATTGCCAACAGAGTGATGGCGGAACTTGAAAGGTGAGCACCTGTCAACCGGCTGCCAAGCACAAGGTCCGAATAGGGCGTCGTAACAGCAATAGCCACTAATCCCGCAAAAATGGACAAGTAACATGGGCAAGCCAATGCACCAATGAAAGACTTGCGACGCCGACCTTGGATGGTTTCAAGTTGATGCGCCCGGCTTGCCCATGGTGTTGCCATCCTTATGCTCCCATCCCATCCTACTTTTCTTTGCGGTGTTGCTGCCATTTAGGGGCACTGGGAGCGATTGTTTCTTTTTGCTCTGCCTGCTCACCAACAGGTGTTGGTGGACCGGCAGGAGGCTGTCCCCGCCGGAATATCACTATGCCCAACAGTAAACCGACCAAGAGGACGGCAATTATTGTCAGTGTCGCCAACAAACGGTTCATCTTCTTCACTCCATTTTTTTACTGTCCACCGAAAACTGCCTCATCTGCTAACCTTGTCCACCAATGTTTTCTTGTGCGTCGGTTCCATTTAACATGCCCATCGGCATAAAGAAGGTTGAAACCGCTGGAATGGCGTCGTTCCAGTCGCCCCCGCTTCGTCCCATCCGCCTCTCGGCATCCTCCGCGCGGGCTCTCATGGTCGGTGTCGCGGAAGATGCGGAAGATAGCGATGGTGCTGGAAGTGGGGGCTAAGTTGCAATTGGGGTTGCCATCGCCTAAAGCGATAGTCGTTGCAGGTTCAGCAATCATCGCATCTGAAGCAGCCTGGTCCATCACCGTATTACCGATGTTAGGGTCATAAACTTCCCGCCATGTCATGCCCCAATAACAGGCAAGCCCATAGGGGTCGGGACAAACAGGACCGCCATTAGACCACTCGTTAGCCTCGTCATAGCCTTCGTTGAATTGATAACCTAATCGCCAGGGATTAGCGCTCGTTCCCAATGGTGGGTCTCCCCACATGGCGATTAGGGGCGGGCATCCTGCCCGACCACCATCACGAACGAACGAGAAAATCGTTGAAGGGCAAGCGAAAATTTGAGTGTTCCTAATGTAAGGTTGGCAGAAATCCATCCAGACTAAATGGGGGCACACACCCCATGTGTTAGGGTATGAGTAAGCCGAAGGGTAGAAACCATCGTAGTCTTGACTGTATTGCATGAACGCTAAGCCGATTTGCTTGAGGTTGCTTGTGCACGCTGCTTGCCTCGCTTTGTCACGGGCTTGGCTGAACACGGGGAACAGAATTGCTGCCAGGATCGCAATTATCGCGATCACCACCAGCAATTCAATCAAAGTGAAGCCGACACGAAAACGAACTTGAAGGTTGCCTCTCCGAACTATCCAAAGTCCGTTTTTCTTCAACATCTGACATTCCTCCTTTCCTTGCCCCTTTTGGGGCTAAATTTTCCGTCCATAAACTTACCTGCACAAGTGTTGCAATTTTGGGTCACTTTTTTATCCGCCATTTTGGGCAAATTTTTCCTAATTTTGGGCAATTCATTATAAACTCTGTCAAGTGCGTTTCTTTGTCCGTCAGCACACTGAACATTTCCTTCCCCACCGCATTTCGTTTGTTACTGGATAGTGGCAGCCAAAAACTTTTCGCCTTCATTCAAAACTACCCAGTGCCTTGAGCCATCGTGAAGCGGAACAATTCGGCTGTTTCTGTGGTCGAAATCCTCTCCTATGTCTCCGACTTGCCAAACCCCGTTGCGAAATAGCCCAATGTGAACTTTTTGGGGCGCAAACCACCAAACAATTGCCACCTCGTTTCCGCTGCCGATTCTCGTTACCGTCCAATGACCCTCGTAATTTGAGGGCGTTGAAAGAGCATGACCGAGCAAAATCCACCGTCGCTTTTCAGGATGCCAGCCCCAAATTCGGTGGGGTGCAAAGGTCGTTGGGGCTTTTGCAAGGGATTTTAGTCCAATCAGGTGAAAAATTGCCTGCCTAAATTCGCCTGCAGCGTCTCTCAAAAGCAAAAGCCATTCAGGATTTTGGTCTTCAACGAAAATCAAATCGCTGCCAGTCCAAACCCCTGTCGAACGATGTGCTTCTCCCTTGACCTTAGGCAAAACAGCGACAAATTCTGACTGCCAACCTGTTTCTTTCAACCGCAAACGCTCAACTTGTAGGCGGTTGCCGCGCTTGGTTATCATTAACAAGCCCCAACCATCACTTTGGGGTTTCTCTACCGCCATGCCGAACAGTCCTTGAGGTGACGACATTGAACATCCCCAAGCAATTTCTTTGCGCCAGCGAAGCCATCTTCGTGTCTTCCGATCAAACCGCCACAGTATCAACTTCTGAAGCAATTCGTGGCGCGTCGTTTTAGTAAAGCCCAATAACAAAATCTCGGCTTGCCCATCACCGTCAAGGTCTCGCACAGTGACTGAACATTCCTCTGGCAACTTCAGCGCTTGCACTTTCCCATCAGCAAAACGGACCAAAAGTTCTTCCTTGTTGTTGCGCCATTCTACCCATTCAACCCTATCTTTTGCCCCATCGCCATCAACATCGGCGTCCGTCCAACGAAATCGGAAAGCAAAAGTCCCTCTCCAACGCAACTTTCCCTTTTCCACGCTGATGAAAGCAAGGTTCGGAGAATTGGGAAACATCAGACCGCATCTCAACCAATCCCGCGATTCTTCTCCCCACAGATAATTGCACCGCTTTGGCAAACTCAGCCGGTCTTGAAGAACTAACTTGCCACTCCTTTGCCGCTGCCACCACTCTAAGGTCTGAAAATCCGTCAAGATGAGCGCGTCATTAGCACTGCCATCGCTGTCCAAGTCAAGAACCATGGCGATTCCATACATTGACCCTAAAGGCTGCAGTGCCTTAGCAGTTGCGAAAACTTTTTGCCATCCGTTTTCAGAACGGGTTACGAGGCAGACGGAATTGCCTTCAGCAGCGACGAAAATTTGATCCAGTTTGGCAGAGATAAACTTTTGTCTCGCCCAAAACCCACTTGGGTAGCGAACTGCTTTTGGTGTTTGAATGGGCACAGGTTCAAAGGATGGCTTCTTTCCGTTCCATTCAGCCCACCACAATCGCTTATTTTCGTCCTCAACGAGCAATTCGCTGCGCCCGTCAGCATCAAGGTCAACAGGCGCAATCCAGTTGACTTTGCTTGGGAATTTCCACTCAACGGTTTTCAGCGGGAGCGGTTGGGGTTTGATGGGTCGGTCTCTGAGACGGACGATGAGACCGGCAACCACGCTGAAAATGAGCAGGAAAGCGGGTATGGAAACAAAGATGAGCCAAACGGTTCGTTCCTTCATGAACCCTCACCAACCTCTTTTATGCCACGCGCCCAAAACTCTGGAAAGGTTGAGCGTTGGGCGTCCGATGTTGAAGGCGATTCGTGCACTTGCTTGCTAAACTCGCTACCTTGCCCGTTTCCACAAAATGAGGGTGAAGATGCTTTCGGTCAAAAGGCAAAGGAGCGACAAAGCCAAGCACAGACTTGTCAAGTCACGGAGTTTTGTCTCGGAGAGCAATGCTGCGGGCAGTTGGTCGGCAGTGACGAGCATTGCACCGAATTTTCGCAACCTGATTGCGAACTCATTTTGTGGCGGCAAGAAGAAATTGCTTTCGCTTTCGGGAACGATTGTTGATTTCCCCAAACTTGCTTGCGGTCTGGTTTCCCTCTCCTGCGGGCTCAACTCATGCCCATAGGATGCAAATCGGACAAATCTGTGAACCAGCGGAACGAAAACGGGTGAGTAAACCAAGTCACTCTGCTGCGGGTTTAGCGGAACCGTCAGCAGCAAACATTGACCAGCCCCAACAGACAATTCAGCCAAAAAGGCTGTCCCATCATCCAAAGTCGCGAGAGCCTTAAAACTTGAACCGCTCACTTCAACGAAAGGCTGAACGGTCACTGACTGCAAAGAGTTGCCCAAGCCTTGCAAAATCGGGTGACTCTCATCAACCCATTGAACTCGCCTCTTTTGCCCGCTCTTGCTGGGTTTGACCGAAATGTTGAACATTGACCAGATGGGCGAGTTTAAATTGTCGGCAACGATAAGCGCCTTCTTGCCTTGCCACAACCAATCAACCAATTGACGCGCCATTTCGGAATCGGTTGGGGCAGAAGCGATGATAGCGTCAGCGTCGGGCGTGATGCGTGATTCGTGATGCGTGATGTCCGTTACTTTCAAAACGGTGTCAACGAACTGGCGACCTTCACGGACAGCATTGGTTACAACCAAATTCTTCGGCGATTTGAACGCAAACTTCACGAAATCGTCCCACGCAAGGGCGTCAAGTTCGCTTTCCCAGCGAATTTCGATCTCAACGAGACCTTGCCGGTCTGCAGCGTCAAGAACCCAAAACGGTAATGGCAAAATGACAGTTTTTTGCTCTTTCGGTGCGAGTGAGACTTTCAAACGGGCGAAACTTTTCTTTGCCACCAACGCAACGACGCTTCCGTTCAGGGGCAAATTGCTCATGTTCTTCAGTTCAGTGACGGCAGAGCCATCAGTGTTCGGGTCTAAAGGCAAACGAAGTTTTGCAACCAAGCGAGCATTCCCAACAGGTTCGTTTGGCTTGGCGTCAACGATTACGAGTTGGTTTTTCAGGCTTGGCAACGCTAATGACCTGAACGGCTCACTTTGTAAGTCGGTCAAGACCAAAATCCGCTTGACCGCTGCTGAGTGTTGAGCCAACAACGAATCAGCCGTTTGGAGTGCAGGCGATAGGTCAAGTGCCCTAAAGGTCGGTCGGATTTGGCGAAGGGCGTTCAAACTTCGTGACGGTTCGGAAGTGAAATCGCAAACCGGTTCTGATGGATTATCGGCAGCGAGCAAAACAACTTCCGCTCCCACTTCTTTCAAAACTCGTTCGCACGATTTCAACGAACGGTCAAACCAAGTCTCGTGACCTTGTGAGCGTGAAGTTAAACGACTTTGCATGCTCAAAGAGTTGTCAATGACCAAAGCAAAGGCGGTCGGTGCTGGCGGTAAGGGCAGCGGGACAGGAGCATATGGGCGAACCAAAGCCATGAGAGCGAAAAAGACAGCGCCTGTCCTTAACAGCAAAAGCAAAAGTTCGCGAAGCCATCGCCGCCCTTGGGTTTGTTGGGCAACTTCCTGCAGAAACTTGGTCATGCTGAAGGGAACAACCCTTCTCTGCCTGCGAGCGAGCAGGTGAATTAGCAACGGCAGCGATGCGAGGGCTAAGAGCGGCAAGAATTGTGGTTGCCCAAAAACCATGCCCGTCAATACACCTGCCCCAAACTGGTGTCAAGGAACGCACCTTGGTCGGAAGTGCCGAAGAATTGTTGGAAGAGCGGGAAGGCTTTGATGACGAAAAAGATGCGAAACTCCCTTCGCTCACGGTTGTAAATCGCCCAGATTTGGTAGCAGTGAAGGTCTTTGGTGAGCCTGAACTGAGTTATGTCCATTTTTCGCAAAACGCCGCTGTAGCCCAGCAAAGTCTCAAGCCTGATGCTTTTGGTGACGCTCCAGTCAAGGAACAGACGAACCCGTGTCCACTGACCTTGAGTTGGGGAGTAGCGGAATGTCAGTTCGGAGCGAAAGCCGCCGGGCGGCGGTGCCGGTCGCTCTTCGGCAAAGGGCGTTGGCTGCAAGCCGTAGTAACTCACGAAGGTGCCATATGCGGGCAATCCCAAACCGCCCGGTTTGCTCAGCAAAATTCGCCCCAAAATGTCTTGCCATTTCCCCCGCTCCAAACTGTATCCCGTTGACAAGTCTAAAGCCATCCCTTGCGATGGTTGCCAACGGAGGTTCAAAAGCAAGTCCCTGAAAAAGTCCCGCTCCAAGTCAAGACCCGTCGTGGCTGAAAGGAAAAATTTGGGCGAAGGCGAAATTTGAAGTCGCCAGTCCAAGTTCTCGTAATTGGTCAAAGTGTCAGAGCGGAAGGGAGTGTAGCCACGATGCTTCTGCAGCCAGTAACTCAAGTCCATCTGACTGTTTCTGCCAAACCTCCATGTTAGCGTGCTGCGGTAGGAGTAGAAGTATTGGGCGGTGTCGTTTCCGTAAAGGAACTGCTCAAAAACAGCGTTGTGGCTGTAGGAAAGGTTGCCCGTGAGTTTGTGGGTTCGGTAAGGAGTGTCAAGCCGAAGGTGAAGCCTCTCAGTGGTGAAACTTTGAGCCGGCTGACCCATCCCGACAAATTGAGGCTCACTCCAGCGAGCCAAGCCAATAGCGATGTTGGGGCGAAGGAAACCCGACGAGCGAGGTCTGAAGGTGAAGAGCATTTCGGGTGTCCTGTCCAAAGCGTAGTAGAAGTTGTCGCCAGTGTATTTGTCCTTGTCAAGGTCAACTCGCTGCTCAAACCTTAAAGCCATGTCCCATTCGTCGGAAATGCGACGGCGAACCTCAATGCGCTCGTTCAATTCCTTGTCGGTAGGTTGTCCGGGTCTGGAAGTTTCCCGCATCGTCAGGAAAAAGTTGAGCCACTGGCTGCCGGTGCTGAACGAGTGGGTCAAAGTCCATGTTCGGTCATCGCCATATCCTCCGTAGCCGAGCACTCTCAAAGCCAACTCAGTTGAACCTCGCCGCCAACTTTGCCGAAGGGAAAATTGTTTGGACGAACTGGTGTAACTTCGCCCTCCGAAAGGAGTGTTTCTCCGCTCGTCCCAGAAAGCAGTAAAAAGCAAACCTGGGAGCAATTGATGCTGATGACGCCATGAGAGAGTTTGCTCTGTGCCGGCGAAGGGAGAGCGTTGGATGAAGAAGTTGATGCCACCTTGAAGGTGGCGCGTTGAATAGTCGTGCTCAATTCCGTAGCCAATTCCCCTCCGTTCGGACCAATCAAGAACCAAATCAGCGCTTTGGGTTCTGGTGTCGAAAAGGCTCACACTCGTTCTCAAGAAAAAGCCGCTGTATCGGTCACTGCCCACATCGGGCGTAATTGGCAGTCGGTTTTGACGCATGCGGGGTTTAAGGGAAATGGTGAAGCGACCGATTCCGAGCAATTTCGTCTCGCCGATGTAAATTCCAACCCGCCTCAAAATGAGCCTGTCACCGGGCATCGCTTCCGCAGATTGAGCCCTCAAACTGTAATGAGGGTGAGGTCGGTCACAGGAGGAGAAAGTCCCTCGCTCAGCCGTCAACTTTTCATCCGTCCCTCCCATGCTCTGCAAGGTGAGGTAAAGAGGCGCAGCGACACCCTCGCCGAAATAACTTGGGTCAAAAGTCGCTTTGCCGCCTTCAACAATCCACCTTCGTTCGTTGACGAAATACCTCGCCCTCCCACCCTCAAACTCAACACCGTCCTGCCAAATTGCCCTCAACCCTTCCTGAGCCTCCAGAATTTGCTCCCGTTCGCTGTAACGGGCTTTCCGGGCGAAAATCGTCAGTTCGCGGAACCTAATCTTTATCGTCCCAGTCCCGTCAAGGGTTCGCCATTCCCGTTCCTCGGGAAAGTATCGAATGGGCAAGTCACTTTCAACTTGAAGCAAATTTTCGGAGGGAGTAGGTGGCACAGTTAAGTTTTGCTGTGGGAACGAGAAACTAACCGAGAGGGCAAGAAGTGCTACCATCAAAGCGAACGAGAGTGCAAAAAATTTCCTAACCGACCCTTGATTGCCTTCTGGCTTGCAACACGCTAATTTTCTCCGATGCCTCGTTTCTCCGCTTCTCCGTTTCTCCTTTCCCTCTACCTTTCCCGCCATAGCAGCCACAATCCCATCACCCCGAAGAGAAAGTTTTGCGACCAAGCGACCCAGAAGGGCGGTAAAAGGTAGCGCTGACCAATCGCTTCTGCCCAGCCCATCGCGCCTTGATAGAGGAAGATGCCCAAAATCGCGATGAACAGTCCAGCGAAACCTCCGGTGCGGGCGAACCGAATGCTCAGCGGCGCTGCCCACAAAGTCATCACCAATGTGGCGGCGGGGACGGAAAATTTGAAGTGATAAGCGACTTGCAACTCATAGGACGATTGCCCTGTTTTGTCCAAAACCTCAATTTTCTGCCGCAACTCGCTCGTTGACAATTCATGGGGGCGTCTGTTGTCGTTGATAAGCAAAGGCAAATCGGGAGGCAAGTTGATAATCTGCTGGCGGAACGGAATTTGCGCTATGAGGTCGTATCTTTCGTTGAACTTGTGGATGATACCTTCGTGCAGAACCCACTTGTTTTCGTCTGGCTCCTTTTGTGCCCACTTGGCGAGAATGGCTTGCGGGAAATGCCATTGCCTTGGGTCTCGTTGAAAGACCATGACACCTTCCAAGCGGTTTTCCTGATAGTTGACCAATCGGACATAGAACCAAAGGTCATCGCTGACTTTGAAAACCTTGTCGGTCTCAATCAACGGTGTCGGGTTGATGAAGGCGAGCCGGTAAAGGATTTGGTTGGCTCGCCGGTTGCTTTCTGGGACAACCCTATCGTTGAGGAAGAAGTCGCCAATGGTGACGAAGATGGCAACGACAACGAAAGGCATCATCATTCGCTGGACGCTGACGCCGCTGGCTCGCAATGCCATCAACTCCATCTCCCGCCCCATTCGGTTCAGGACGATGCAGGTGCACAAAATCATGCCGATAGGAATTGCCAATGCAGACGCTTGGGGCATCAAGTAAACGACCATCAGAAGCAAATCCTTTGCTGGCGCCCTTTGCCCGACGATGGACTTGATTGCCCAGTAAAAGTAATGCCCGGTCAACACGACGACGAAGAAAAGCACACCCATGACGAACGGGGCAACCATCTCGCGCAAAAAGTATCTGTCCAAACGGGATGCGAAGGGCACCGTTTGGTAAAACCACCGCCAATAGCGATTTGTCGGTAGAGCCTCTGGCACCCAAACCTTTGAAGCGGGCTGAGCCTCCATGCGAATCACCAAACAAAATTGTAACGCCGATGTATTGCTTGATGCGTGACGCATGGGTGCGTAAAGCATAATGCGTAACTCATGGAAGTGACTTTGTAGTTTTTCACGCTTTAAGCATCACGAATTACGCCCCAACAAACTCAACTTCACAATGAGGGACAAGCCCTAAAAGCGCCGCTCGTTCAAGCAAAACCGTTATGGCTTCTTTGCCCCTTTCGCCCATGTCCACTGTCAATTCGTTGACATACATTCCGACGAACTGAGCCCCTCTTTGAGGATCAAGCCCTCGCCCAAATCGGATGGCGTAAGTTAGCGCCTCATCTTTGTGAGTCAAGGCGTAAGTTATGCTGGCTCGGATATGTTGTGCGACCAACTTTTTTATCTCTTCTGGCAAGTCCTTGCGGATAACATTGACGCCCAAAGGCAGGGGCAAACCAGTTTCTTGCAACCACCATTCTCCCAAGTCCAAAACCTTCACGAGTTTTGCGTCCGAGTAGGTCAACTGCCCTTCGTGGATGAGAAGACCGAAAGGGACTTCACCGTTTATGACGGCATCCATGATTTGGTCAAAAGGCATCACCTTGAAGGGAAACAACCCCAAACGAAGCCGAAGTGCCAGAAAGGCTGTCGTCAAAGTTCCGGGGACAGCAACTGGGTAGCGGGTTAAGTCTTCAACTCGGGATTTTCGCTTAGCCACAACAATGGGACCGTAACCTTCGCCCATGCTCGCTCCACTGGTTAAAATGGCGTATCTGCGAGCCAAATATGCGCAAGCGTGCACTGAAGCGGCGCTGATCTCCAGTTT
>Ga0272447_1001197_pt1 | contig 16898 bp, 8 predicted proteins | sample YNPCB0133_FD_194589 | JGI IMG/M metagenome (GOLD analysis project Ga0272447, IMG submission 194589) | Hot spring microbial mat communities from Yellowstone National Park, WY, United States - YNP-CB-013-3 | ecosystem: Environmental > Aquatic > Thermal springs > Hot (42-90C) > Sediment | place... | reverse complement strand
AACCTACACTTGTGAAGGGGGAGCAGGGGGGCAGAGGAGCGGGGGAGCCGAGAAGCGGAGGGGCGAGGGAGCGGGGGAGCAGAGGAGCAGGGGGCAGGGGGGCAGAGGAGCGGGGGGGCAGGGGGGCAGAGGAGCGGGGGAGCAGGGGAGCCGGATTGGGCAGGCGTGCTGGCCTTCCTGGAGGAGGAACGGTTAAAGGGCGGGGAGTGGGACCCGCTGCGACGATTGGTGGAGCGGCAGTGGGAACGAATGGGGGAAGCGCGGCGGAGACGGGTGGAGCAACTGGTCTGGCGGACGGTGCGGGGCGGCCCCCTGGGGGAACATCTGGCGGGAGCCCTCTGGGGAGTGCGGCCGGAGGTGGCCCGACACCTCCTGCGGGACCTGGAACGGACCGGGCTGGTGGAACGGGTGACCGTTCACCCCCTGGAGTGGGGGCGGGAGGGAAAAGTGGAAATGTGGCGGGTGACCCCGGTGGTCTTCCACCTCCGGCGGGAGGCCGGAGAACAGAGCGCTCAGGAAAAAGAACTCCAAGCGCTGGAGACGGAGGGCCGTCTTCCAGAAGGCCTGGGCCGCCCGCTCCGCCACCCCGCCGATGCCCTGGTCCCTGGCCCTGGCGGCTATCCTCTTCCACTCGCTGGGCACCCTCCCGAAGGCCTTCATCTGGTTCTGGGTAGCAGTCGTCGGCTGGCTCGCCCGGAGAAGAGATTGGACCGGGAGGTGGGAACGATGGACAACCATCTGGACCCCCATCTCCAACCTGCGCTGGCATCTGAAGAAGAAAGAGGTCTGGATGGCGGAGGAACTGGAGTTGCTCATCGGCCGGGCCAATGAGACCACGCGGATGCTGTTGTGGCCGGTGGTGGGGGGAGCGATCGCGCTGGCGGGGACGTCCGTGCGGTGCGCCGAATGGCTGATTGTCCCCTTTATCCTCATCATGGCCCTGCTTCTGGCCTGGCCGACGTGGCTCAACGTCCTCTACGGGGTCCGAACGTGGGATTTGGCGCTGATGGTGCAGTTGGCGCTGGCGCTTTCCTGGCCCCTGCGATGGCTGGGGCCGGTGCGCCGGGAACGGGAGCGGCTGCGGGAAGCGTGGGAGCGGAGCGGCAGGAGCACCTGACCACCTCCTGCGCACACTTCACATCTCACGCTTTACGTCTCACTTTTCACGCTTCACGTTTCACGTCTCACGCCCCCTGTTGCCAACAACCGGAATTGGGATATACTGATAGGCAGTATGGGGAAACAAAAACCGCCTCGCGGCCGGAGCGGGCCCGAGGCGATGGCCAGGACGGTGGGCGCGCCCTGGCAGTGAAGATTCTACCACACGAACGGTCATCCGGCAAATGGAACCTCAGGGCCCGCCCGCCGTCAAGACAACTTCGCTGGCGGGCCCTGTTGTTTCGGAGCCGGAATCCACAGACGGCCATAATGTAGAACAGCACAACATGATACCGGAATCTGGAGACCGTTCGGTGAGTCTGCATCTCTCCACCCTGCACGGGATGTTCTCCGTCAACACTCTCTCCTTTCCCCCGCTCGTCCTGATTGTGGGGCCTTGCGGCGCTGGCAAAACTCGCCTGCTTCGCGAGTTTGCCCGGCAGACCGGTTACCCCCTGTACCTCCTCGGCCCCGATCTGAGCCGGAGGTTACTGGAGGTACCGCCAGAGCACCGGGCCCGTGAGGTCCCCGTTGCCCTGCGGGAACACATCGCCGCCTTCCGTTCGGACGTTCTGCTGGTGGATCGGATTGAACTGCTCTTCGCACCCATCCTGCGGCAGGATCCGTTGCGTCTGCTCCGTCAGATGAGCCGGACATGCTCCCTGGTGGTGGCATGGCCCGGGAGTTATCAGGGAGACCTTCTGACGTACGCCTCCCCCGATCACCCGGAATTCCGGTCCTACAGCCACCCTGGGATTCCCATTCTTTCTCTCGGAGGTGACCCCGATGCGCTACCAGGACCTGGTCCAATTTGAGCCCATAGAGAGCGTCATCCAGTTGCGGCAGGCCGATCACCCCGACCACGCCCGCGAACTGGTCCGCACCTACGTCATCTCCGACCGAATGGCAGAGGTGATGACGGACCTGATCATCCCCCACCTGCGATTTGACCGTCCGTTTGACCATCGCGGGCTGATGATTGTGGGGAACTACGGGACCGGCAAATCCCACCTGATGTCGGTTCTTTCCGCCGTCGCCCAGTGGCCATCGCTCCGGGAACTGGTGCGCCACCCAGAAGTGGCTCAGGCCCTGGAGCCCATCGCCGGGCGCTTCCAGGTCCTGAGAATGGAGGTGGGCACCACTCAGATGCCCCTGCGAGACATCGTCCTGAAAGAGCGGCTGGAACCGTTCCTTCGCCGGTTGGGGATAGAGTTCACCTTTCCGTCAATGGCCGAAACGTCCAACACCAAAGACCCCCTCCTGGCCGCGATGTCCGTTTTCCAGGAACGGTACCCCGAGCAGGGCCTGCTGATCCTGGTGGACGAGTTGCTGGATTACCTCCGGGGCCGCCGGGAGCAGGAACTGATCCTGGACCTCAGTTTCCTGCGGGAAGTCAGCGAAGTCTGTCGGCTGGGCCGCCTCCGCTTCGTCACCGGGCTGCAGGAGGCCCTCTTTGACAGCCCCCGCTTCCAGTTCGCCGCCGACGCCCTCCGCCGGGTGCGGGACCGCTTTGAGCAGGTCCGCATCACCCGTGAAGACGTGGCCTTCGTGGTGGCCGAACGACTCTTGCGCAAGACGGAAGAACAAAAGGCGTGGATCCGGGCTCACCTGCAAAAATTCACTCAGTACTACGGAGATATGGCCGAGCGGCTGGAAGACTTCGTCCGCCTCTTCCCGGTCCACCCAACCTACCTGGAAGTTTTTGAACGGATCACCTTCGCGGAGCAACGGGTGGCCCTGAAAGCCATCAGCCAGACTATGCGGAGCCTGCTGGACCAGGAGGTTCCCTCCGATCAGCCCGGCCTCACCTCTTATGACTCCTACTGGCCTCTCCTGGTGGCGGACCCCTCCTTCCGTTCATCGCCGGAGATTCGGGAGGTAATGGACAAGAGCCGGGTCCTGAGCGACCGGATCGCCCACGCCTATACCCGTCCCCAGTACCGGCCCATCGCTGAGCGCCTGATCCGGGCACTGAGCGTCCTGCGCCTGACCACCGGCGACATCTACGCGCCCATCGGAGCCACCGCCGAGGAATTGCGAGACGGACTGGCCATCTTTGACCCCTCCCTGCCCGAACAGGACGCGGATTTTCTGCGCGATGTCGTGGATACCGCCCTGCGGGAGATGATCCGCACCGTCAGCGGACAATTCATCTCCGTCAATCCCGAGAACGGCCAGTACTACCTGGACCTGAAGAAAGACATAGACTACGACGCCCGAATTGCGGAGCGGGCCGATACCCTGGAGGCCGACCTGCTGAACCGGTACTACTTTGAAGCCCTCCGGGAACTGCTGGGCCAGGACGAGCGCACGTACGTGCCCGGCCATCGCATCTGGGAGTACGAAGTACCGTGGCCGGAGCGCCGGGTGACCCGACCGGGCTATCTCTTCTTCGGCACGCCCAACGAGCGCTCCACCGCCCAGCCCCCGCGAGATTTCTATCTCTACTTCCTCCAGCCCTTTGAAATGCCCCCTTTTGAGGACGAGCGGAAGCCCGACGAAGTCTTCTTCCGTCTGCGGGAATGGGACGAGGCTTTTGAACAGGCCCTGCGGACCTTCGCCGGGGCATGGGAGATGTCCCTCACCTCCTCCGGCGTTCATCAGCAGGTCTACCGGGGGAAGGCGGACCGGGCCAAACAGGAACTCATGCGGTGGATCCGGGCCCACCCCGACATGTTCACCGTGACCCACCAGGGAGAGAGCCGCCCCTTCCTCCAATGGGAACGAAAGGGAGTGGGATCGGGCCCCGAACCCTCTTTTCGGGAAATGGTCCAGGGGATTGCCGCCGCCTGCCTGACCCCATACTTTGAAGAGACTTACCCCGATTACCCGGCCTTCCGGAGCCTTCGCCAGCCCATCACCCGGGAGAGCCGGCCCCGAATGGTGCAGGATGCCCTGCGCTGCATCGTGGGTCCGCGGGTCCAGAGCGGCATGGCGGTCCTGGACGGCCTGGGCCTGCTGGACGACGAAGGCCAGGTTCGGCCGGAGCGCTCCCCCTATGCCCGGTACATTCCGGTACATTATGGAACTTCTGAATACCAAAGGGCCCTCGGCGGTACTGAACCGGAACGAACTGATTGAGCCCTGGATGGGCGATGAACGGATGCGCCGTTTCCAGATAGAACCCGAGTACCTGGCCGTCCTGCTGGTGGCACTGGTCTATGCGGGGGAAGTGGAAATCGTCCTCCCCGCCGGACGCAAACTGGACGCGGCCACCCTGGATGAAGTCCTGCGGATGAGCCTGGATGACCTGCTCAACTTCCGGCACGTTGCCCGCCCGAGGGAGTTGCCCCTCAGCGCGCTGAAAGCGGTCATGGAACTTCTGGAACTCCCCCCGGGCCTGATCCAGAACCCGGATACCCGCGAAATGGCCGTGGGGGAATTGCAGAAGAGGGTGACGGAGGAACTGGAGCGGGTGGTCAAACTGCAGAACCGGGTCCGCCAGGGGCTTTCCCTCTGGGGCAGGCCGGTGCTGGAGGGGGAAACTCTGGAACGGGTGCAGGCCAGCCTGAAAGGGTATAAGGAGTTCCTGGAATCTCTCCGCCCCTTCAATACGCCGGGCAAACTGCGCAATTTCCCGCACACCGCCGAGGCCATCCGGGAGGAACAGGAACGGCGAGCCCGGGTCCGGCAGATAGAACAAATGGCCGACCAGATAGAACGGGAACTGCAACCCCTGACCGTTTACCTCCGGGAGGCCGCCACCATTCTCCCGAAGGACCACTCACTGCGCGCGGCCGTTCAGAAGGCGCAGGAAGACCATCTGGCTGCCCTGGGAGACCCCCTTTCGGGCTCATGGACGGAGCCACTGGACCGGATCCACCGCGAACTGATGCAACTGAAGACGGAGTACACCAAAGCGTATCAGGAGGCCCACCGCCAGGCGCGGCTGGATAGCGAAGAGGACCGGCGCAAAAACCGTTTGCTGCAGGGCCCCCGGATGAAACGGCTACACCTCCTGGCCGAATCGGTGCCCATCCTGCCGCGAGAGCGGTTAAAGGGGCTGGAAGGACGCCTGGGCGCGCTGATTGCCTGCTGGCGGCTGATCCCCTCCGACCTGGAGAGAGAACCGATCTGCCCTCACTGCCACTTCCGTCCGGACACCGATGCTCCCGATACACCGCCGCGCGAAGTCCTCCAGGAAGCGGACGGGGCGCTGGATCGGTGGACCCGGGAATGGGTGGACATCCTGAGCGACGCACTGTCCACACCGACGGCCCAGCAGAGCCTGGCCCTGATGTCTCCGGAAGAACGGGGCCCCCTGGAAGCCCTGCGGGACCACCGGTCCCTGCCGGACCCGCTGGATGAGCCCTTCCTGCAGACCCTGGCGCAGGCACTCCAGGGCCTGGAACGGGTGACCCTCATGCCGGAGGACATCCTGCAGGCGCTGACCCTGCCGGGGATGCCCTGTACGGTGGAAGACCTCCGGCAACGATTTGAGCGACTCCTTCAGGAACGGCTGGCAGGAAAAGACCCCGCCCGGGTGCGGGTGGTGATTGACTGGTAGCGCAGGCCGCCAGGCCTGTAGCGCAGGCCGCCAGGCCTGCAGCGCAGGCCGCCCGGCCCGTAACGCAGGCCGCCAGGCCTGCAGCGCAGGCCGCCAGGCCTGCAGGATACAGGCTGACAGCCTGCGCCACGTGTAGCGCAGGCCGCCCGGCCTGCAGCGCAATAGGTAGTGACTGACGGGTACAGCAGGATGCTGCCGGATTCCCTGGATGAATGGGAAAAACGACTCCATCCCCAGGTCATAGAGGTGGACCTGCTGGGAGAAATCGCCCTCTCTGACGAGGAAGTCCGCCTCCTGGGGCAACAGATCGGCGACCTGGTGCGCCGGAAGGGGTGGACACAGGCCGCATGTCTCCTGCGGGAACGGTATCCCTGCTCGTACGCCGTATTCATGGTCGCCCAGGGGGCCCGGGGCTACGAGGCCGGGGATTTCTGGTCGGCCATTCGGGATGCCACCGGCCTTTCCATCCCCCCAACCCAGACCCTCCAGTGGGGGCAACTCTTTGAAGAGATTGTGCAGAAACTGCCCGTGGCCCAATTCCCGCCCCTGGGTGGCCACCGCTACATCGGGCCCATCCTGGCCCACGGCGGCATCCCCGACTACTGTCTGGCGGACTTCTTTGACCATTTCCTCCAGCCACTGGTCACCCGTCCCGAGTATGCCTCCCTGTCCGTAGAAGAATTCATCCAGCGCCGTCTCCTCCAGGCCAGCGTGACCTTCCTGACCGACAGGCCGGTCCTGCGCTTCCTGGAATACGGGGGCGCGCTGGCGGTGGACTTCGTGGAGCGATGCCGGGATATGGCCCTGGCCTGGGCAGAGCGCGGGGAGATTCCCTCCCCGGAAGCGCTGGGGCTCCCTCCCCGCGTTGTGCATGGATACCAGGACTGGCTGGAGGGCCGGGCCCGGCCCTCCCTCCGGCGGCGGGCCACCTACCGCAGCCCGGTGCTCTTCCTGGACCCCTGGGGTTGGGGACCCACCCTCCGCCTCCCCGCCCAGCCTGTATCCGCCACCGGGTCGGATATGGAGGTCCTCTGGCAGGTCTTCCTGGACCGTCCAACAGAAATCCGGGTGGACATCCAGCGGGATGAACTGGACTGGAAAACCGTCCCCCTCCATTTCCCCCTGCCCGGTCCGGCCCCCGAATACCGGGTGGCCCTGGTGTTTGCCCGGGTGGAAGAGAACGGGGGGCTCTCTCAAGAGGTTCAACGGGAATGGCGGATCCCGGGCCTTCGGGAGCAGAGCCCACTGCTGTGGTTTGACCCGAAGGACGGTCGGCAACTCCTCCCCCAGGACACCCTTCCCGCAGAACGGCTGTGGGTTTTGCGCCCTCCCGATGTCATCCTGGAGACGGACCCCCCAGGGAGCCTGCAGGTCACCGAAGAATTCCCCCGAATGCCGGGAGAGTGGTGCGATGATATCGGCGAGGAGGTGGATCTGAGTCAGGCCCGGCGCCTGACCGTGCGCCGCGGGAACCAGCCGGTGCGGGAATACACCGTCCTGGGCCTGGAGCCGGAGGACCAGCCCGCATTGGTGGGAGGCCAGCGCTTGCCCGTAGACGATGACCGGCCTCCCTTCTACGTGGGGGTTCCTCCCTCCCTGCGCATTCCGCTCCCGCCCACTCCCCGCCTGCACCGCTGGTATGTGGAGATTCGGAACGAATGGCCCGCTCTGCCGTCGGTCCAGGCCTCGTTCACCCTGGCCGACCGCCAGCAGGATGTAGAAGACAGCGTTGCCCTTCTGGACCTGCGGGAGTGGCTGGGCGAGGAGCCAATGGGAACGTACAAAGTCAAGGTGCGGGGGCCTCTGGGGCACAAGGCCGACCTGGCCTTCCGCATCCTCCCCATGCTGGAAATCGCCGGACACGACACGCTCTACCTGCCGGAAGAAACGGAAGAAGCCCGCCTTCTGGTGGAGACCGATACCCGGACCACACTGACGCTTCAGCCGGGCGCGACCGATAGCCAGATTGCCCTGGTAGAAGAAAACGGACGGCGGCTCTACGAAGTGACGGCCGGGGTGGCCCGCGCGGACTTTCCCCTCCGCTTCGTCCGCTCCACCGACGAGGGCGATGCGGTCTACGTGCCCCTCTCCGTGCCCATCCGCCGCCTCCGCTGGATGCTCGTCCTCGGCCGGGAACTTGCGCGAACCCCGGAGTGGCGGACCACCCCGTTGCGCCTCCCCCTGGACGCCCTGGAACAGGCCCGGGAACCGCTCCTCCTGGTGGACCTCTTCGGCGGAACGGCCGGAAACCTGACGGTGCGCCTCTCCCTCCAGGATGAAGAAGGGACACCGCTTCAGGAGCAGGACGGCCGCTGGCGCGCCGGGCAACCCCACCTCCGATTTGACCTGGCCGCCTTCCTGGACACCCTCCGCCAGTCCACCGGCCTTTCCTTCGCTTTCCATCTCACCGTGCGGGGGCTCCCCGGGCGGGGCGAGGTCTCCTACCCCGTCCTGCAGGTCGCCCGCCGCTTCGTCGTCCAGTGGAAAGGGGTGGAGAGCGCGCAGGTAAGAGACACCGTATACCTCCGTCTCCGCTGGGACGCCCCGTTTCGGGTCCGTCACCGTCTGGTCCGCCTGTGGCCGGTCTGGCGGTCGTGGGACTCCCCGCTGGAAATCCCCATCCCCGATGAGGCGCAGGACGAGCACATCTGCCCGTTCCCGGCCACCCAACTGGTCCCGGGGAGATACCTCCTGGAGTTCACCACCCGGGTCCCCTGGGCCATCCCCACTCCGCCATCCCGACCGGCCCCGGACGACCCGGCCGTCACCTCCGCCCTGATCCCTCCCGACGCCGTCGCGCGGCGGTTAGCGCAACTGCAGGGCACGGACACAGGTGGAGCAATCCCCTTCCCCCTGGCCCTGGAGACCGCCTGCCTCCGCCGGGATGCGGGCCAGGACACGCTGGCCCGAGAGGCTTTCCAGTGGTGCTTTGAGCACCTGGACGAGGCGGAGATCGCGCACATCCTGGCCCTGGCATGCCAGGTCGCCGGAGAGCCCGACCTGGACCGCCCCCTGCGGATGAAAATGGCCGCCGCGCGGCGCATCCAGCGGGTGCTGGACGCCTTCCGGCAGGGGACCCTGCCGGAGCGCCTCTTCCGGGAGTACCTGGCCGAACTGCCCCGGCCCTCTCTCTGGTCGGCGGAGACCTGCGAAATCCTGCTGGGGGTGGACGATGAACGATTGCGCGTCCAGGCGGCTCAGCAGTTGATTGAACGAGAACGTCTCAGCGGCATCCGCGCCATTGTCCAGGGGCTTCAGGAGGGACAAATCTCCGATGAAGACACCATCTCCCTGATAGAGGGCCATCTCCCCTGGGCCCTGAAGGGTCTGGAGGAAGCGTTGCCCCATCCCGCCGTCATCCGGGTTCTGGAGAAACTGGAGCGCCGCTACCCCGACCAGGTTCCCGTCATTATGGCCCGCCCGGGATGCTGGGTGCGGTGCGCGGCCGGGTGGGGACGCCTGGAACGGATAGAAACTGCCGACGGCGCCCGGCGCGAGTTCTTCCTGCCCTCCTCCCCCGAGCCCGGCCTTCGCCTCCACGTCCTCCTCCGGGCCCACGACCCGAAGCGGTCCGAACGAGTCACCATCCATCTTGAGGAGGGAACCATCGCCTTTCCGGACGCCAAACAGGTCTACACCTGCTCCAAATGCAAACGATTCTCGTCTCAATATGTTCAGTTGGTCACCGAGGAGCATGACCGGGCAGTCCACGGGGGCATCGGCCCGGGGTTTGCCATCAACACCCCACCCCTGCGGCAGGGGAACCCGCTGCAATTCCGGACCTCCCCGCCGTCCCAACCCTGGGAGTGACCCTGCGCCCTGCGCCCTGCTCCCTGCGCCCTGCGCCCTGCTCCCTGCGCCCTGCTCCCTGCGACCTGCGCCCTTGCGCCCTGCTCCCAGTCAGGAGGCATCCCATGCGCCTGCACCCGCTGGAGATTGCCAGCCGAATTCAGGAAGACTACGCCCGCTACCTGCAGACCATCTACTTCTTCCGCGACCCCGCCCTGCGTCGCCAGTTCCGGGAGGCCCTCTCGGCCCCCCACTTCCTGACCCGGGGCCCCATCCTGGAGGCCGCCGCCCCCTTCCGCCTGGGACGGTCGGTAGAACAGATGATCCAGGACGGCATCCTCCACCCGGGCTTCCGCACCCTCTGCTCCGACGCGCTCCCCCTGCACCGCCCCCTCTACCTCCACCAGGACCGGGCGATTGAGAAGATTGTCGCCGGGGGCCGGAACGTGGTGATCGCCACCGGGACGGGGAGCGGCAAAACCGAGGCTTTCCTGATCCCCATCCTGGACCATCTCCTCCGGGAACAGGCGGCCGGCACGCTGGGCCGTCCGGGCGTCCGGGCCCTTCTCCTCTACCCGATGAACGCCCTGGCCAACGACCAGTTGCGACGCCTGCGGCGGGTCCTGGGTTCCTTCCCGGCCATTACCTTCGGCCGCTACACCGGCGAGACGGAGGAAGAGGACGGGAGGGCCGAGACCCGCTTCCGGGACCAGTTCCCCGATGAGCCGCGCATCCCCAACGAGTTGCTCAGCCGGCGCCAACTGCGCGCCCGTCCTCCGCACATCCTTCTCACCAACTACGCCATGCTGGAATACCTCCTCCTCCGCCCCCAGGACTGCGAGTTTTTTGACGGCGAGACCGGCCAGCACTGGCGCTTCATCGTCCTGGACGAGGCCCATATCTACAGCGGCGCCGAAGGGATAGAGATTGCCATGCTATTGCGCCGCCTGAAAGACCGCATCGTGCGGAGCGAACCCGGTCGGCTGCGATGCATCGCCACCAGCGCGACCCTGGGGCGCGGCCGGGAGGACTTCCCCGCCATTGCCCGCTTCGCCGCCGAGATTTTCGGGGAACGGTTTGAATGGAACGACAACGACCCGGCGCGCCAGGACGTTGTGGAGGCGGAGCGGGAGCCCGCGGCCGCGCTGGGCGAGCGCTGGGGCGAAGGCACCCCCTCCCTCTACAGAGCCCTGGCCGACACCCTGGAAGGGCAGACCTCCCTGGAAACCCTCTGCCGTCTGGCGCTGGGCAAAGGGGCCCCGGAGAACGTGGTGGACCAGGCCCGGCGGGAGGCGCTGACGTCCCGTCAGGAGGCAAATTCCCGCTTCCTGTACTTCCTCCTGCGCGGTGACGGCCGCCTCCACCGCCTGCGCAATGAACTCTCTCGCCCCCGCGACCTGGCCGAACTGGCACCGGCCCTCTTCCCGCAAGACCCCCAGGCCTCCGAGCACCTCATCCGGCTGGTAGACCTGGCCGTCCGGGCCCGTCCCGGTCGGGAGGAAGTCCCGCTGCTCCCCGCCCGTTACCACTTCTTCGCCCGCGCGCTGGAGGGAGCCTTCATCTGCCTGAACCAGGCAGCCCATCAGCCCGGTGGCCGTGCCGCAGGCAAACCGTTCCTCTTCCTCACCCGCCAGGAGCGATGCCCCCATTGCGGCGCCCGGGTCTTTGAACTGGCCGCCTGCCCCCGCTGCGGCACTGCCTATCTGGTGGGGCGGGAATCCGGCGGTTCCCTTCAGCAACCCACGCTGCAGGATGAGACGACCCCCTGGCTTTCCTATTACATCCTCACCGAAGGGGTACCGCCGCCCGACGAAGACGAAGTGGTGGCCGCCGGACAGAGGCCGGAAGCGCTGGAAGAAGAGGGAGCCGAGCCGTATCTCCTGTGCGTGGGATGCGGCGCGCTGGCTCCGGCGGAGCGAGGACGCCCCACCTGCTCCTGCCCTCCGGAGACCGCCCGCATACGGGTCTATCGGGTCCAGCGGCGGCCCGACGCCCCCGCTCTCACCTTCTGCCTGGCCTGCGGAGCCCGCAGCCCCTCCGGCGTCGTCTACCGCTTCCTCACCAGCCGCGACGCGCCAGTCAGCGTCCTGGCGACCACCCTGTACCCGTTGATCCCGCCAGAAGAGGAGGAGCCCGCCCGCGACCTGCCCGGCGCCGGCCGCAAACTGCTCACCTTCTCGGATAACCGCCAGGACGCGGCCTTCTTCGCCCCCTACGTGGAGCGCACCTACAGCCGCATCCTCCGCCGTCGCCTCATCCTGAAGGCCCTTCTGGAGGACGAGGCGGGCCGGGAGGGCCGCCTGCGCCTGGACGACCTGGTCAGTCGGGTCCTGCGGCACGCCGAAGCCGCCAACCTCTTCACCCTGGAGCAGGGCTACGACGAGCGCCAGCGCCTCATCCGCACCTGGCTGATGCAGGAACTGATCGCGCTGGACTACCGCATCGGCCTGGAGGGACTGGGCCTGATTGCCTTCCGCCCCGTGCGCCCGCCCCAGGGGGCCCCTCCGGCCCAACTCCTCCAGCCCCCCTGGAACCTCTCCCCGGAGGAGGCGTGGGGCCTGCTCTGGCTCCTCCTGGATAGCCTCCGGCGCCAGGGCGCGATGACCTACCCGGAGGGAGTGGACCCCCGCGCCCCGGCCTTTGCCCCCCGGGCGAAGGAATTCTTCGTCCGCGAACGAGAAGGGGACCCCCGGGCCGGCATCTTCGGCTGGCTCCCCACTCGCGGCAGCAACCGACGGCTGGACTTCCTGCTCCGCCTGCTGGCCCGGACCTCTGACCTGGAAACGGGAGAACGGTCCCGGATTGTCCGGGAAACCCTTCAGGGCCTCTGGCGCCACCTCACCGCGCCCGGAAGCCCCTGGCAGCCCCACCTCCCCGCCGAGAACCGCCCCCGCGTGGGCGTCGTCCATCGGCTCAACTACCGCCTCTGGGAGTGGGTCCCCGTTGCCGACGGGACGCCCACCCTCTACCGCTGCAACCGTTGCCAGGCCGTCTCCCCGGTGAACCTGCGCGGCGTCTGCCCGACCTACGGCTGCGACGGGACCCTGGAACCTGTCCCGCCCGACGACCCGGTCTGGCGGGAAAACCACTACCGCCACCTCTACCTCCACCTCCTCCCCATCCCCCTGCAGGCCGAGGAGCACACCGCCCAGTGGCGGCCCGAGGAGGCGGGCAAAGTCCAGGACCGCTTCGCCCGCGGCGAGGTGAACCTGCTCAGTTGCTCCACCACCTTTGAACTGGGCGTGGACCTGGGCAGTCTGCAGGTGGTCCTGATGCGCAACGTCCCCCCCACCACCGCCAACTATCTGCAGCGGGCCGGCCGGGCCGGGCGCCGGACCGACACAGCGGCCATCGTCCTCACCTTCGCCCAGCGCCGCTCCCACGACCTCAGCCACTTCAGCGACCCCACCCGCCTGGTAGCCGGCCACATCCACCCGCCCCTGGTGGCCGTGGAGAACGAAAAAATCGTCCGCCGCCACGTCCACTCCGTCCTCCTGGCCGCCTTCTTCCGCTGGGCCCGGGACGCCCACGGCCGCCTCTTCCGCACCGTGGGGGACTTCTTCGCCCCCGACTCCGGCCCCGGCGGCCCCGAACTCCTGCGGGCCTACGTCGCCCGCCGCCCGGAGGAAGTGACCGAGGCCCTCTACCGCATCGTCCCCTCCCCCCTGCAGGACGAACTGGGTCTGCGGGACTGGGGGTGGCTCTCCCGACTGCTGAACGACCAGGGAGAGGGCATCCTGGACCTGGCGGCGCGGGAAGTGACCGGCGACCTGGACCTCTACCAGAGACTGGAGCAGGAGGCCGCCGCCGGGCGGCAGTATCGGGACGCGGAGCGGTACGCCGAAGTGGCCCGCACCGTCCGGGGCCGGGAACTCCTGGGATTCCTGGGCTCCCGCAACGTCCTCCCCAAGTACGGCTTCCCCACCGACGTGGTGGAACTGCGCGTCGCCCACGTTCCGGACCGGGAGGCCGCGCGGGTGGAACTGCAGCGGGACCTGCGCGTCGCCATCGCCGAGTACGCCCCGGGCGGGCAGGTGGTGGCCGCCAAACGGCTCTGGACCTGCGCGGGCATCTACCGGCCCCCGGGACGGAACTGGCAGGTCAAAGAGTACGCCGTCTGTCCGGAGTGCGGCCGTTACCACAGCGCGCCGGAGCAACTGCCCCAGCGGACCTGCATCGTCTTCGGCTCTCCCCTCTTCTCCGGCCGGCAGCGACTCTACGGCCGCTTCCTCATCCCTGAATTCGGCTTTCTGGCGGCCCGGGAGACCGCCGAGCCGGGGGAGGACCGCCCGGAGCGCTTCTACGCCACCCGCCCGTTCTTCGCCGAGTACGAACGGGAACCGGAACCGTTTCGGCAGTTGGACGCCCTCTCCAGCCCCTCTGTCCGCGTCCTGGCTCGCTATTCCCGCTACGGCAAACTGGCCCTGGTCAACAACGGCCTGGCCGGGCGGGGCTTCCGGGTCTGCACCCAATGCGGCTGGGCCGAACCGGCCCCCGCCCCAACGGCCCCGGACCGGCCCACCCGGCGGGAGCGGGACGCCGTCCACACCGACCCCCGCTCCGGCCGCCCCTGCAACGGCCAGATTCAGACCTGCCACCTGGGCCACGAATTCGTCACCGACGTCCTGGAACTCCGCTTCCAGGGACCGCTGGCCGGGTCCCCGGATCGGAGTTTGTGGCTCTCCGTCCTCTACGCCCTGCTGGAGGGGGCCAGCGAGGCGCTGGGCATCCCGCGCGAGGACCTCAACGGCACCCTCTACCCCTATCCCGACAGCCCCAGCCCGGCCCTGGTCCTCTTTGACGACGTCCCCGGCGGTGCGGCGCTGGTACAGCGGATTCTGGACGACCCCGTTCCCGTCTTCCGGGCCGCCTGGCGGCGGGTGGCCCGCTGCGAATGCGGCGAGGACACCAGTTGCTACCAGTGCCTGCGCAACTACTACAACCAGTTCTGCCACGACGACCTCCGCCGGGGACCAGCGCGGGACTTCCTGGCCCGCACGTTGACAGATGCGGGGCAACGGGTATACTAAAGCAAATCACCATGTAGCGCCGGCCGCCAGGCCGGTATTTCAGCACAAGGAGCCAGCCATGCACCCATACCTGGAGCCCGAAGATGACGGCCTGACCATGCGCCCGGCAGGTTCCTGGGCCGCCGACAAACTGGACTACCTGGCCCGTTACATCAACGTGTTTGAGACATCTATGCGGAACAAGTGGACGGTGCGCTACTACATTGACCTGCTGAGCGGCCCCGGCAAAAATCGGGTACGGGAGAGCGGGGAGGTTCTGTTAGGCTCTCCCTTGATTGCTCTTACCACCCAACATCCTTTCACCCACTATATCTTTGTGGACAACTCCCCAGAGAACACCGCGGCTCTCCGGGAACGGTGCTCTGTCTCTCCGTACGCGGACCGGGTGACCATCCTCACGGGAGATTGCAACACACTGGTGGACCAGATTGTGGCCCAAATCCAGCCCGTCCAGTGGCAGTCTCTCAACCTTGCCTTCCTGGACCCGGCGGGAATGGAACTGCAGTGGAGCACGGTGGAAAAATTGGCCCGGCTGCCCCGAATGGACCTCATCATCAACTATCCTCAAGGAGGGCTAAACCGCTGCATCAAGCAGGTGTTTGAGACAAATCCCCCAACGGAGGTGGACCATTTCTTCGGAGGGGTGGAGTGGCGAGAGATATATGCAAAGTACCAGCGAAGACATCTCCCCGAAGGCCTGCACTTTCACCTGCTGGACCTATACAAAAGCAACCTGGAGAAACTGGGCTACCAGGTACACCGGGACGTGGATACCGGTGATAGCCCCCTGATCAGGAACGCTCAGCGACGGGCCCCTTTATATCGCCTGCTGTTTGCCAGCAAACACCCCCTGGGAAACGAATTCTGGGAGAAAATTACCCGTCGCGAGCCCTCGGGTCAGCGCCGCCTTCTGTAGCGCACTTGCAAATGTAGAACGTTTGTACTATACTGTGTCTGGAATCCCTTACCGTTGATCCGACCAGAAACTGCTATGGTCCACATCCACCGCATCCTGATTCACCAGCAGGCCGCCTCCGCCCCCATTGCGGAGAATTTCCGCCGCGCCTTCCCCGGCGCAGAGTTCTCCATTATCCCAGGAGAGCAGGAAATCCGCGCCTTACCGGCGGACCGGCACACCGTCTACATCGGCCCCCGCACCGCCCCCTTCGTCAGCCAGTTCCATCCCCCCCGGGGCATCCTCTGCGCGCCCTTCTGGAAATTCACCGCCGAGACCTTCTGCCCCCTGGCCTGCCATTACTGCTACCTCAGCCTGACCTTCCGCTTCCTCCCCTACGTCCGGATCGCCTCCAACATAGAGCGCGGCCTGGAACAGGCGGAGCATCTCCTGCTACAGGAAGCGGCACGCGGCCGTCGGGTGATGTTCAACATCGGAGAACTGGCCGACGGACGCCTGCTGGACCCCGTCACCGGCCTCAGCCGCCACCTGCTCACCCTCCTGGACCGGCACCCCAACGGGATGCTCCACGTCCTGACAAAGGCCGGACCCGAGACCATCGGAAACTACCTGGAACTGGCCCACCTGGCCCCGGGCCGGGTCATCCACGTGGCCAGCGTGAACCCCCAGACCGTGATCAACCTGACCGAGGAGGATACCCCACCCCTGGAAAGCCGTCTGGAGGCCCTCCGGCGTCTCCAGCGGGCCGGGTACCGGATCCGCCTCCGCATTGACCCCATCTTTGACCTGCGGGACTTCGGCTACGACGAGGCCACGGCTCTGAGGGAATACGAACGACTGGTGGAGGCCATCCGGGCCTATTGTACCCCCGAACTGGTCACCCTGGGCAGTTACCGCCCGGACCCCCGTCTCCCCCAGTTCCTGCGCCGGCGGTACCCCGACAGCCCGGTACTGAAAGTGCAGACTCTCCCGGACGGCCCGAAACGGCGCCTCCCGGCCCGGGCCCTCTTCTACCGGCGCCTGGTGGACCGCCTGCGCGCGGCCTTCCCCGGCCTGCGCATTGCCCTCTGCAAAGAGACCCCCCAGATGTGGCGCGCCGCAGGACTCTGGCCCGCGCCACTGGAATGCAGTTGCCTCCCTCTGGTGGAGGAGCGGAAAATCAGCCGTTAACCCCTGCGCTTCCGGAGGCACCCATGCCCGACCAACCCCACCTCCCCACCCCACCCGCCGCCCCGGAGCCCGGGGCGCCCGAACCGACCGACCGGGAAGTCTACCGCCAGCGGCTGCGGGAGGCCCTGCGCGACTCCGCCTTCCGCGCCATTGAGGGCTTCCCCATCGGCTCCGACGAGGCCATCCTGGCCCTCTCCGACCCGCCCACCTACACCGCCTGCCCCAACCCCTTCCTCCCCGAAATCCTCCAGCGCTGGCGGGAGGAACGCCGTCAACTCCGCGCCCGCCTGGGCCTCCCTCCGGACGACCCGCCCCAGGAAGAGCCGGG
>Ga0272447_1001196_pt1 | contig 16912 bp, 13 predicted proteins | sample YNPCB0133_FD_194589 | JGI IMG/M metagenome (GOLD analysis project Ga0272447, IMG submission 194589) | Hot spring microbial mat communities from Yellowstone National Park, WY, United States - YNP-CB-013-3 | ecosystem: Environmental > Aquatic > Thermal springs > Hot (42-90C) > Sediment | place... | reverse complement strand
GTCATGCGTGCGCAGGAAGGTTTCAGTTATCATCTTTTCCCTCCGTTGTGTTGTGCCTGGAGTGCCTTTCAGCAGACTTGCAAGAATGATACCACAAAAACAATCAATTGTGAATCAACTCTAATGTTCAGGCATATCGCGAATCGGCGGGGCTGGAATCTCACCATAGCTGGTCTTTAGTGGCTTGGTTGGATCAAAGAAATGCAGAAAAAAGGCGAGACGAAAGCTGTCGCTTGTGGGCGGTTTATCATGAGATATCATGGATGATCCGTCAAGTGAGAGATACACTTCATCGTAGGGCGCTTGGTTAGAGCCGGGTTGCCCAAAGTCTCCTAAGTTAAACCGCTCATCCGGGTTGGTTACGAGAACATCGATTAGGACAACTGAAGAAAGCTCTTCCAGGACAGCCTCTTTGGCTTTCCTGATCTCGATTTCCGATAGATTTATACCACTATATTTCATTTGCATGGCTTCTTCTATGAGTTCTTCGTTTAGATCAACCCTGTAAATTCCCAGGATTTGGATTTTAGGCTCTTTCATTGGCTTATCCCTCATTACTGAGATAGTGCTCAAATTTTGACGGATGATGCGAATTCCAGGTCGTCGGTCACCCCAAACCATCGGGCCATCAGATCCCGCCCCTCAAGCGACCGGGAACAAGACCCACTCTCGCAAACACAAGCGGCGCATCGCCGCCGCATTGTGCCGTCCCATCCCTCAATATCCACCCATCGCCCCGTTCCCCTCTCCACATACCAACGCCCGCCTGCAGGAAAACGAAACCATAAGCCGACCAGAAGGCACTACAATGATAACCCCCACGATCAGGCTCGGGAAGGGCTTCCCATCACCGGACGACACGTCTCCGCACTCCGATCCCTGACTCCTCATGCTACTACCGGACGAGCCCTACGACATCCAACGGTCCAGGCCCAAACTTTGGTTTCCTTGCGACCCACAAAACTGCACATTTCATCCACCTCCAGAACCTCTCCCGCTTCAGGAGGTTGCAGCGTCGCCACGATGGAAGGCAAAGAATTCACTTTTTTTGAATCCATCGCAAAACGGTCGGGATGGAGACGCCAAACAAGCGACGCAGCGCCCTTAAACTTGTCCTTTCTCGATATGCTTTCAGGATCAATTCCTTCTGCTCTTCTGTGTACCGGACTTTTGGCTGAAGCACTCGGTAAGCCCCGCAGTCTTTACAGTGATATTTTTGGCTACCATATCGGGTCCTTCCGTTCTTGACGATGTTAGGGCTTCCACAGCGAGTGCATTGATACGTTCGGGTCTCCTGGATCATCTTCATCCCTCCAATATGTCAGTCCCAATTTTAACACTACTGCGGCTCGACCACGATGCAGTACTGATCGTTACCCGGGTTCATGTCCCCAGGCAGGCTGGCGCAGTTCTTGAAGGTCGGGCTATGTCCCGTGACGCCGAAGTAGACATAGAAGGTGAAGATATAAGTGTCACCGGGGCTTAGGGTGACCGAGGGCACGGAGCAGGTCAACGGGCTCGCGTCGCTGCCCTCGATCAAGGGGCAGTGGTCGCCTTGGGCTTGGGCGTAGGCGATGACGGTGGACCAGGGCGGGTCGGTCTTGTCGGTGACCGTGAGGGGGCCGCTGTAGATCCCTGGGCCGTAGTTGGTGACAACCAGCGTGAACGTGCACAATATGCCGGGGAAGGGGCACTGGAACGTCTTGAAGATCCCCAAGTCAACATTGGAGATCGGGGTTGGCGTCATTGTCGGCTTGGGGGTCGGGGTTTGGGTAGCCGTCGCCGTCGGGGAGGGCGTGGGCGTCGGCGTCTTCGTCGCTGTCGGCGTGGGGGTCGGGTTAGGGGACACGCCGTTCCCGTTTATCGGCCCGTATGAGGGGTCGATCAGCTTCACCGTCGCCGGGATGGTAGGTTTGGAGGTAGGGGTAGGCAGCGGCACGAAGGTGACGGGGGGCGTGATCGGTATACCACTGCACGCGCTGAGGGCCCCCAGGACCAACAACCACACTCCGAAACGAAGCACACCCGCAATGCATATCGGACACCTCCTTTTAGGAGAATGGGTTCCGGGTCACCCGCCGACAAAGCGCCGTGAGGTCGACCCCGCCCACGGAACCCCGCGCGCGGAGATCCCCGGAAAGCGGAGATACCCATGAGAGGGAAAGATCGAGGAAAGCGCCCCAGACCCTGAACCCGGCCCCTCCGCCGGCAGGCCATCCGCATCGCAGGCGGGACGGGAACACCGATCCGCCTCCACCAGCGGACCTCTCCCGGATCCTGGCCCTCACGGGATCTCCGGTGATTCACCATTTATACCGCTTTCACAGGCAGGAAGGTTACGAAGGAGCCTGGTCTCCACGCATCCCGGGTGGTCCTCCGCGGGGCTTAGGGGGGTCGCGGCACGGTGTCCCCTGGGGGAAATCCGTCCCCCGTTCTCACGGCGTCGGGTTGGCTCCTCTGCTCGCGAGAGAGAACACAGACTGGGGATTCAGCCTTCCATCGCCTTCGGTTCCTCGAATCCCTGAGTGCTTTCCTCCTCTCTTTATAAATTTCGGAGAGGAGGAGAACACAGGTTGCCCTAATGCTCGTCGTTCTCGGAGACGCTAATGCAGATCCTCCCCGATTTGAGCCTTCGAGGGCTGCCCTTTGCCAGGGATTGGGATATGATGAGCTTGCATAAAAGCAAGCAGAAAACGCAAGGTGTGCTTCTCTGCAAAGTCCTGGGCCGCTTGCTGCCCCCTTTCCTGAAAATCTTTCAGATAGCGTTCAAATTGTGACGGATGATATGCGTTCCAGACGGTCCAGGTCTAAAGTTCTCTTTCCTTGCGCCCCAAGAGACCACACATTTCATCCACCTACAGAACCTCTACCGCTTCAGAAGGTGGCCGTGTAGCGGCAATGGAAAGAATTTACTTTTTGAATCCATCACAAAACTGTCGGGATCGAGACGCCAAACGGGCGATGCAGCGCCCTTCCACTTGCCCTTTCTCGATCCGCTTTCAGGGTCAATTCCTTCTGTGCTTCCGTGGATCGGACTTTTGGCCGAGGGACTCGGTCAGCCGCACCGTCTTTACAGCGGGATTTTGGGCTACCCTATCGGGTTCTCCGGTTCTTGACCACGTTGGGGCTTCCAGAGCGAGGGTATCGATCCGTTCAAGTTTCCTCAGCCCTCCGAAAGGTCGGGGCTAAAGCCCCTCCCGCAGGAGGTTCATGACAGCCGGAGCGGCTTCAGCTGCGATATATGGCTCAACGCCCAAGCAGCCGCAGGGCCTCCTCGACCACCCGCTCGACCGTGAAGCCCAGGCGCTGGTAGACCTCGGGATAGGGAGCAGAGGCGCCGAAACGCTCCAGCCCGATGATGGCCTGGGCGTAGCGATACCATCCCCACGGGATCCCCGCCTCGATGGCCAAGCGGGGGATCCCCGGCGGCAGCACGGCCTGCCGATAGGCCTGCGGCTGGGCCTCGAAGAGCTCCGTGCACGGCATGCTCACCACCCGGGTGGGGATCCCGCGGGCCTCCAGCTGCTCCCGGGCGGCCAGGGCCAGGGAGACCTCGGAGCCAGTGGCGATGAGAACGAGGGCGGGCTTCCCTCCGCTGGCTTCCCCCAGGATATACCCTCCTCGGGCCAGCTCCGAAGCTGGGGCCAGGGCGCTCCGGTCCAGCACCGGGGCTTTCTGGCGGGTGAGGATCAGGGCTACTGGTCCATCACGCCGCCGCAGGGCGACCTTCCAGGCCTCGGCCGCCTCGTTGGCGTCCGCCGGTCGGATCACCCACAGGTTGGGGATCGCCCGCAGGGCCGTGAGGTGCTCCACCGGCTGGTGGGTGGGCCCGTCCTCGCCCACGGCGATGCTGTCGTGGGTGAACACATAGATCACCGGCTGACCCATCATCGCCGCCAGCCGGATGGCAGGCCGCATGTAGTCGCTGAACACCAGGAAGGTGCCCCCATAAACCTTGAAAGGGCCATACAGGCTCATGCCGTTGAGGATGCCCCCCATGGCGTGCTCCCGCACGCCGAAGTGGATGTTCCGTCCCTCGAAGCGGCCGCGGCCGACCGCCGGGAAGCCGTGGAGATACGTTTGGGTGGATTCCATCAGGTCTGCGCTGCCCCCCACCAGGTTGGGGATGACCCGGGCCAGGGCATTGAGCACCTTCCCCGAGGCTGCCCGCGTGGCTATCCCATCCGCGGAGGGCGAGAAGGTGGGGACCGCCTCCTCCCATCCTTCCGGGAGCTCCCCCCGCCACCAGCGCATCCACTCCGCTGCGAGGTCCGGATGAGCTACGGCATACGCCTCGAAGCGGGCGCGCCACCCTGCCTCCTGGCAGGTGCCCTCTTCGATCAGCCCGCGCATGTGGGCGTAGACGGCCTCCGGGACGTAGAAGGCGGGCTCGATGGGCCAGCCCATGCGCTCCTTGGTCCGCCGCACTTCCTCGGCCCCCAGAGGCGCCCCGTGTGCCTCCGCGCGGTCCTGTTTGTTGGGACTGCCGTAGGCGAGGTGGGTGTGGCAGATCAGCAGGGAGGGGCGATCTTCGGCCTGCTGGGCCTCGGCCAGGGCCTGGGCCACCGCCTCCCGGTCGTGGCCGTCGAGGTCCAGCACGTGCCATCCACAGGCCCGGAACCGCATCGCCACGTCCTCGGTGAACGCCAGGTCCGTAGGGCCGTCGATGGAGACCTCGTTGTCGTCGTAGAGGACAATCAGGTTCCCGAGCCCCCAATGGCCGGCCAGGGAGGCAGCCTCGTGGGAGATGCCCTCCATCAGATCGCCGTCCGAGGCGATGACGTAAACGAAGTGGTCCACGATGGGGAAGCCTGGCCGGTTGAAGCGCTCGGCGAGCATGCGGGCGGCCAGGGCCATCCCCACCGCGTTGGCGAACCCCTGGCCCAGAGGTCCGGTGGTGGTCTCGACGCCCCGGCGCGGGTCGTATTCCGGATGGCCCGGGGTGATGCTCCCCCACTGGCGGAAGCGGCGGATCTCCGCCATGGGCACGTCGTAGCCGGAAAGGTGCAGCAGGGCGTACAGCAGCATCGAGCCGTGCCCCGCGGAGAGCACCAGGCGATCTCGGTTGGGCCAGAGGGGGTTGCGGGGGTTATGGCGCATGACGTAGCGCCACAGCACGTAAGCAGCGTCGGCCATCCCCATGGGCATGCCGGGGTGACCCGAGCGGGCCTGCTCCACTGCGTCCATGACCAGCGCCCGGATGGCATGCACGCACAGCGCATCGATCTCCGCGTTCAGGCGAAGGGAGGCCTTCGGCCTCGCGGGCCTCATCTCTGATCCTCCTCCGACGGCGGATCAACGGATCTACAGGGGACCGCCCCGGCCATCCACGGTCGGGCGGACGCCTGGGTCCTTCCCATATCTTTTTCACCTTACTCCAGAACGCGTGAAAGGGGCAACTCCCGTTATCCGGTCGTGGGACGAAGGTCTCTCAGAGCCGCTGCTTGCGGGCGGGCGAAACCGCGGAGCCATGGTCGGAGGAAGGTGTGTCCCCAAATCGTCGGATAACTGCGAGCAGTTGTCCTACAAGGTGGCCAGGCCTAACAAAATTGGGACACATCCCCGGAGGAGGGTGCATCCCAATTTTGTCGGGTCGGGCGGGTGAGGGCCATGAGAGGTAGGCGAGGGCGTTGCCCCCTGCCCACGTAGGCCAACTGCCCACAGTGGGCCTATGTCTACCCGGGCTGCCGACGATCTCGGGACACACTCCCAGAGGACTGCGGATACACAAGCCTTTCCCGCGGGGCTGTGGTTTTTCTGAACAGGAGTTACATCCGAATCTGCGCAACGGTGATGACGGAGGCGAGTAGGCCCGGGCCGTCAGGCCCAGCGAGCCCGGGGCGGTGGGAGCCGGACGCCGACGTCGGGCCGAAGATCCCTCCCGAGCCGGTGACTGCCTCTAGGGGGGTGGAACGCGCCCTATGGATGCAGCCGGCGGCCTGTTCGGGTGGTCAAAGCGCTTGGCAGATTGTGCCTATTTCAGGATGCTATACGTGAGCGCAAGCGGATCGAGGATCGCCCCTGAGCCCAGCCCATACAGATCCTGCCGACCGCCGCAGGCCGAAAGGCGCGCGATTTCCTGAAATCAGAAGACCGCGTTTCGGAGGTTATCATGTTGGAATCTGTTCCTTCGCGCGTCAATTTTCCGAGATTAGGGTTGGCTCTAACCGCCGCGCTGGCTGCAGCCTGTGCCTTGCGCGCCCCCGAGCCGGAGCCGGCTTTCTGGACGGAGCCATGCCCGAATCTTCCCCCCGAGACGCCTCCGCCACCCCCCGCAAGGGAAGCCCTAAGGGAGCTCCCTGTCATCCCGGTGGACACGCCGGTGGAGATCGCGGGCTTCATCGTCCGGGTGGGCGATCTCCGATGGACCTATGAGTATTTCGATTCCTACACCGGCAAGCCTGTCCGCAGCGAATGCCCGTGGCTTTCCTTTGAGTGGGAATTCCGGAGGCAGCGGGACGACCCGGGTCAGTTCAATCCGCTGTTCCTGTCGGGGACTGGACCCGCGACGCTGGGAATCGAGCTTGATCTGGACGTCGGTCTCTCCGCCCCGGCAGGCTACGCGGTGGAAAGGGAGGACTGGGATCCCGATCCCGAGCAAAGGGGGGAGGTGGGAGAGGGGTATCGATGTCGCTGCCTCGCTCACGTGCGCCCGGATTGGGGTCCCCGCTGGCTGGTGATCAGCGTTCACCGCACAGGAGCAGGGCTGCTGTTCCCCTTCCCGATCACCCTCTCGGATCCCATCGCCCGGGTCGAGGTTCCCCCACCGCCTCCGGCTCCGCAACGCTGACGGCAAAGGCAGGCACGGGGCCCTCCGGGTCGGAGAAAGGGGGGCCCAAACCGCTGCCCGATGGGGGTGATGAGAGGGGCGGGTTGCCGCTGATGCGGCGACTTCGCGGTCCACAGCGGCGCTGTCCGGGCGCTGGGGGCTGCCATCCTCTCCCTCGGCGCGGCCGTCTTCGCCGCCGTTCCGGGCCGGCACCGAACATCGCACCCCGGCCTCCGGCCCGCGTTGGGCGATCGGCGCCTCCTTGCGGGCCCTGAAGCCGGAGCCCATCGATGCGATTGACAACTCTCTCCGACCCCGCTATAGTTTTTCCAGAAGTCCATCGATCAGGACAGTGGAATCCAGGCAACGGCGATGACGGAGACGAGTAGGCCCGGGCCGTCGGGCCCAGCGAGTCCGGGGCGGTGGGAGCCGGATGCCGACGTCGGGCTGAAGATCCCTCCTGAGCCGGTGACCGAACGCCCGTGATCCGGCGGGTCAGTAGGCTCACCCGGGGTTCGCCTCCCGTTATCCAAGGCGCGGGGATCGGACGGCGGCGGATCCGGCCTGTCCCCGTCAGGAGCGGCCCGGCTCAGCCGGGAAGCAGGGTGGTACCGCGGGAGCCATCGGCTCTCGTCCCTCTGGGGCGAGGGCCGATTGTGTTTTATGAGGATGGATCCGCCGATGGAGACCCAATTGCTCTACCTCACAGATGCTTATCAGCGGACCTTCGAGGCCACGGTGGTGGCGGTGGAGGGAACGGCGGTGGCGCTGGACGCCACAGCCTTCTATCCGGGGGGCGGCGGTCAGCCTCCCGATGGGGGGTGGCTGACCGATGGCGTTCGCACCTGGCGCGTGACCGTCGTCCGCCGCCAGGGCCCGCTGGTCTGGCACGAGGTGGAGGGAGCGCCTCCGCCCGTCGGCGGGACCGTGCGCGGGGAGATCGACTGGGAACGCCGCTACGCCCTGATGCGCACCCACACCGCCCTCCACATCTTGTGCGGTGTGGTCTGGCGGGACTACGGGGCCAAGGTTACCGGTGGGAACATGGAGCCTCTGCGCGGCCGCATGGATTTCGAGTTCGAAACCCTGCGCGGGGAGCTGGCCCGGGAGATCGAGGAGAAAGTGAACGCGGAGGTGGCTGCCGCGCGCCCGGTGCGGGTCTTCTTCATGCCCCGGGAGGAGGTCGATCGCCACCCCGACCTGATCCGCACGAAGGCGAACCTTCTTCCCTCGGAGATCCGGATCGTGCGGATCGTGCAGATCGAGGGGCTGGATATCCAGGCGGATGGAGGAACCCACGTGGCCAACACCCGGGAGGTCGGCCGGGTCCAGATCGTGGATTACAAAAGCAAAGGGCGGATCAACAAGCGGATCGAGATCGCCCTCGCGCCCGGCCTGTAAGGGCCCCGCTGGCCGCCGGGCGGATGAGCCCTCAGGATTTTCCGAAACAGAAGATCAAATTCAGGAGGTTGTCATGTTTGAACAAGTTCCTGCTCGTGCGAACTTTCCACAATTAGAGGAACAAATCCTCGCTTTCTGGAAGGATAGGCGGATCTTTGAGCGCTCGATGGAGCGGACGAAGGGTGGGCCGCGGTATGTGTTCTATGAGGGGCCGCCCACGGCCAACGGCCTGCCGGGCATCCATCACGTGCTGGCCCGGGCCTTCAAGGATCTGTTCCCGCGCTACAAGACGATGCGGGGGTATCACTGCCTTCGCCGGGGCGGGTGGGACACCCACGGGCTGCCGGTGGAGCTGGAGGTGGAGAAGGAGCTCGGCTTCACCTCGAAAGCGGACATCGAGCGCTATGAGGTGGCGGCGTTCAACCGGCGCTGCGAGGAGAGCGTGTTCCGTTACGTGAAAGAGTGGGAGACCCTCACGGAGCGCATCGCCTTCTGGATCGACCTGCATGATGCCTACATCACCCTGAGCAACGAATACATCGAATCGGTCTGGTGGATCTTGCGTCAGCTCTGGGATCGGGGGCTGCTGTATCAGAGTTACAAGGTGGTTCCCTACTGCCCGCGGTGCGGCACGCCCCTCTCCGATCACGAGGTGGCCCTGGGCTACCGGGAGGACACAGAGGACCCCTCGGTTTACGTGAAGTTCCCGCTGCGGGAGGAGGAGGGGACGTATTTCTTGGTCTGGACCACCACGCCGTGGACGCTGCCGGGCAACGCGGCCCTCGCCGTCCATCCGGAGGCGATCTACGCGATGGCCGAGCAAGAGCGGGACGGCGAGGTGGAGCGCCTGATCCTGGCGGAGGCCCTTCTGGAGCGGGCGCTGCGGGGGGATTACCGGGTGGTGGCCCGGATGCCCGGACGGGAGCTGGCCGGCTTGTGCTACCGCCCGCTCTACACCTTCCTCCCCCTCGAGAGGGAGGCCCACTACGTGGTCACGGCCCCTTTCGTCAGCCTAGAGGAGGGGACGGGGATCGTGCACATCGCCCCCGCTTTCGGTGCGGAGGACATGCAGCTGGGCCGAGAGCACGGGCTGCCGGTGCTGGTCACAGTGGACCCCCGGGGCCGGTTCGTCGATGAGGTGACGCCCTGGCGGGGGATGTTCGTTAAGGACGCGGACCCTCTCATCATCGAGGACCTGCAGCGGCGAGGGCTTCTCTACTTCGCCGGGATCTATCTGCACACTTATCCGTTCTGCTGGCGGTGCGGGGCGCCGCTCTTGTATTACGCCCGGACCTCCTGGTTCATCGAGACCACGCGCTTCAAGGACCGCCTGGCGGCCCTGAACAAGACCATCCGCTGGTATCCGCCGCAGATCGGCGAGGGACGGTTCGGCAACTGGCTGGAGAACAACGTGGACTGGGCTCTCAGCCGGGAGCGCTACTGGGGCATCCCGCTGCCCATCTGGGAGTGCGCTCGCTGCGGCCACCGGGAGTGCCTCGGCTCCTATGCCGAGCTGCGGGCGAAGGTGGAAGCGGCGGGCTTCCGCTGGCCAGACCCCTGGGATCCGCACAAGCCGTATGTGGACGAGGTGCGCTATCGCTGCGAGCGGTGCGGGGAGCTGATGCAGCGGGTGCCCGAGGTGATCGACGTCTGGTTCGACTCCGGGGCCATGCCGGTGGCCCAGTGGCATTACCCCTTCGAGAACCAGGATCTCTTCCAGGAGCAGTTCCCGGCCGATTTCATCTGCGAGGGGGTGGACCAAACCCGGGGCTGGTTCTACTCCCTGCACGCCATCGCCACCCTGCTCTTCGACGCGGTGGCCTTCCGGAACGTGATCTCCCTGGGCCTGGTCCTGGACGAGAAGGGCCAGAAGATGTCCAAATCCCGAGGGAATGTGGTAGATCCCTGGGAGGTCATCAACGTCCACGGGGCGGATGCCCTGCGCTGGTATTTCTACACCGTGTCGCCGCCGGGCCAGGAGCGTCGCGTCTCGGTAAACCTGGTCGGGGACGTGGTGCGCACCTTCCTGCTGACCCTGTGGAACACATACCGGTTCTTCGTGACCTACGCCCGGCTGGACGGCTTCGATCCCCGGGCGGTCCCGGCGCCGCCGGTGGCGGAGCGCCCGCCCCTGGACCGCTGGATCCTGGCGGAGCTGCACGCCCTGATCCAGGAGGTCACGGAGGCCCTGGAGGACTACGACCCGACGACGGCCGGCCGGCGGATCGCGGCCTTCGTGGACGATCTCTCCAACTGGTACGTGCGCCGCAGCCGGCGCCGGTTCTGGAAGAACGAGAACGACGCCGACAAGGCGGCGGTCTATCATACCCTCTACGAGTGCCTGGTGACCCTGAGCCATCTGCTGGCGCCCTTCATCCCCTTCACCGCCGAGGCCCTCTATCGCAACCTGGTGGCGCGGGTGAACCCTGAGGCCCCGGAGAGCGTTCATCTCTCCCGCTGGCCGGAGCCGGATCCGTCGCGGGCGGACGAGGGGCTGCGGTCGGAGATGCGGCGGATGATGCGCCTGACCAGCATGGGCCTGGCGGCCCGCAACGCGGCCCGGATCCGCGTGCGCCAGCCCCTGGCCCGGATCGCCTTCCGGGTGCGAAGCTCGGAGGAGGCGGAGGCCGTGCGCCGCCTGGCGGACATCCTCCTGGACGAGCTGAACATCAAGGAGCTGACCTTCATCACGGACCTCACGGAGGTCGCTGATCCGGAGATCCGGGTCCGGCCGGACCGCCTGGGGCCGCGGCTGGGGGCGCGGCTCCCGCTGGTGCAGGAGGCCCTGGCCGGGCTGCCCGCCCAGACGATCCTCCGGGCGCTGCAGCGCGGGGAGACAGTGGCCGTGCAGGTAGATGGGGAGGTCGTGGACGTAGGACCCGAGGACTTGGAGGTTCGTTACCGGCCGAAGCCCGGGTGGGTCTTCGTGGAGGAGAACGACTACGTGGCCGCGGTATGGACGGAGCTCACCGATGTGTTGCGGAAGGAGGGGCGGGCCCGGGAGGTGGTGCGGCGGATCCAGGAGCTGCGCAAGCGGGCGGACTTCGACGTGGCCGACCGCATCGTGACGTACTACCAGGCGGATCCGGGGCTGGCGGAGGCCATCGCGGCCCACGCTGACTACATCCAGGCGGAGACCCTGTCCGAGCAGCTGCTCCCTATGGCGCCGCCTCCGGCAGCGGAGGCCGTGGAGCGGGCCACCATCGACGGGATGTCCCTCCTCCTGGGCGTGCTCCGGGTCGCCAAAGGATGAAGGACCCGGGTGGGATTCAGAGGGGAGACGCCCCATCGGGTTTCCCATCCCCTGGGGGGAGGTAGCGCGACATGCCCTTGCGGTTTCTCACGGCCGGCGAATCCCATGGGCCGGCCCTGGTGGCCATCCTGGAGGGCCTCCCGGCCGGCCTTCCGGTGGATGTGGAGGCGGTGAACCGGGAGCTGGCCCGGCGGCAGCGCGGCCTGGGGGCGGGGCCTCGCATGCGCCTGGAGGCCGACCGCGTGATCGTCCTGAGCGGGGTCCTGGAGGGGATGACCACGGGGGTGCCCATCGCCCTTCAGATCGAGAACCGGGATCACGCCCGGTGGCGGGGGCGGCCAGTGGAGCCGATGACGGTCCCCCGGCCGGGCCATGTGGATCTGGCGGCGGCGGTCAAGTACGGCTATCGGGATCTCCGTCCGGGCCTGGAGCGGGCCTCCGCCCGGGAGACGGCCGCTCGGGTGGCCGTGGGAGCCCTGTGCAAGCAGCTGCTGGCGGCCTTCGGGATCACGGTCGGCAGCTACGTGGTCCAGATCGGGCCGGTCCGGGCGGCCCTCCCGGAGGATCTCCCCTATGAAGCCCGGTTCGAGCGGGCGGAGGCGGACCCGGTCCGCTGCCCCGATCCGGAGGCCTCGGCCCAAATGCAGGCGGCGATCGAGACGGCCATGCGGGAGCGGGACACCCTGGGCGGTGTCATCGAGGGGGTGGCCCTTGAGGTGCCGCCGGGGCTGGGCTCCCACGCGCATTGGGACCGCCGGCTGAGCGCCCGTCTGATGATGGCCCTAGGGAGCATCCCGGCGGTCAAGGGGGTGGCGATCGGGGAGGGGTTCGCCCTGGCAGGCCGCCGGGGCACGGAGGCCCAGGACCCGATCTTCCGAGAGGGAGAGCGGCTGGTCCGCCGCACCAACCGTGCTGGAGGGATCGAGGGGGGGATCTCCAACGGGGCCCCGATTGTGGTCCGCGTGGCCATCAAGCCGGTCGCCACCACCCTCACGCCCCAGCCTTCTGTGGACCTTTCCACTGGCCAGCCTGCGGAGACCCGCTACGAGCGGTCGGACTTCTGCCCGGTCCCCCGGGCCTGCCCCATCGTGGAGGCGATGATGGCCTTCGTCCTGGCCGACGTCCTGCTGGAGAAGCTGGGGGGCGACACCCTGGTGGAGTGTCGGGCCCGCTTCGAGGCCCTCCGCCAGGCCCGCCTGGGGGATCTCTTCGTCGACGGCGCCCCTCACGTCTTCTGGCCGTGATGTTTCACGTGAAACACCGGCCCCGCCGGACCCCTCATGGAAAGCCCCGGGTCCTCAGCGCCACCGGGTGAGGATGGTCTCCCGCTCGAAGAGGGCCACCGCCAGGGCGAGCAGGAACCCGTCGGCCGCCAGCAGGAAAAGGGCCGCCCCCAGGAGCAGGGTCCCGCTCAGCCACAGCACCCCCATGCTCTGGGCGATGATCAGCCCGAGGAGGGGGAGGACCACGATCATGCCGATCTGTTCCGCCAGGCGGGGGTCGTTGACTCGGGAGGAGATGATCAGCCCCAGCAAGGTCGCCAGCAGGGTGAGCAGCGGGCCGATCCCCGCGATCTGGAACCAGGCGGTGGGACCCCAAAGGACCCGGAAGGCGGGGGCGGAGAGGCCGGTGATCCCGGCGGCTCCCACCATGAGCAGATAGGCCAGCCCGCTGAGGGCGATCCCGGGGGCGGCAGCGGCGAGGGCCTTGCCGGCGAGCAGCTCCGTGGTCGTCACCGGGGTCGCCAGCAGGGGCTCCAAGGCTTTCTCCCGCTTCTCCCCGACCACGCTGTAGGTGGCGATGGTCATCGGGAGGGCGAGGGGGGCGATCCAGAGGATGAGCATGAACTGGGAGGTCAGGAAGACCTCCAGTTGCTCCCGGGGGGAGAGGCCGGCCAGCCGCCGGGCCAGGGCCGGGGGCAGCCCGCGGGAGGTCTCGGAGGGCGGCGAAGCCGGGAGCCCTCGGATGCTGAGCAGGCTCACGACCGGGAGGGCGGCGAAGGCGATCGGCAGGGTGATGAGCAGCATCAGCACATAGCGGTTGCGCAGGGCTTCATGCACCTCTTTCTCGGCGATCGCCGCGATCCGGGACCACGCCATCGAGGGCCTCCTTTCAAGGCGTGTCGGGGAGCTCGGGCTCCCCGCGCACAATCCGCAGGTAGATCTCCTCCAGGGAAGCCTCCACCGGGGCCACGCGCAGGATGGGGGCCCCCGCCTCCACCAGCCGCCGGACCAGGTAGGGGGTGACGGCCCGGAGATCGGTGACGCGGACCTCAATCTGGGCCCCCCGGAGCCCCACCGCCTGCACGCCGGGCTGATCCCGGACCACGGGGAGGTAGCGGGCGGGGTCGTCGGCCACCTCGATGGCCACCGCCGCGCCGGACCACCGGGCCCGGAGCCGAGCGGGGGTATCGAGGGCCAGCAGGCGGGTGCGCAGGATGGCCACCCGGTACCCCAGGCGCTCCGCCTCCTCCAGGTCGTGGGTGCAGAGGAGGATGGTGCGCCCCTCGCCTTTCAAGCGTTGCAGGAGCTCCCGAACCTCCCGAGCGGCCTCGGGATCCAGGCCGGCGGTGGGCTCATCCAGGAGGAGGATGGGGGGATCTGGGAGCAGGGCGCGGGCGAGGGCCAGGCGTTGGCGCATCCCCTTGGAGAACATGGCCACGGCCTCCCGGGCCCGCTCCGCCAGGCCGAACTGCTCCAGCAGGGCTGTGGCTCGGCGCTGGGGGTCCGGGACCCCATACAGCCGGGCGTAGATCTCCAGGTTCTGGAGGGCAGGGAGCCGCTCCCAGAATCCAGGGGTCTCCGGGAGGTAGCCGATCCGCCGGCGCAGGTCGTGTCGGGCGGGGGTCATCGGCTCCCCGGCGATCCAGATGCCCCCGGATGTTGGAGAAATTAAACCAAGGAGCAGGCGGAGGGTGGTGGTTTTGCCGGCGCCGTTGGGGCCCAGGAGGGCCAGGAGCTCCCCCTCCCGGACCTCCACGGTGAGCCGGTCCAGGGCGAGGGTGCTGTCATAGCGTCGGGTCAGGTCCTCGGTGCGGATCATCGTCGTCGGTCCTTTCGAGCTCCTGCAGACGCCGGAGGATCTCCTCGGCCACCGCTTCTGGGGGGCAGCCGGTGGTATCCACCCAGTGGGGGATGGCCCGGTAGGCGGCCTCCCGGGCGTTCCAGAGGGCCTGCAGGCGCTCGAGGAGGGTTTCCCCGGGCCGGCATTGGAGGAGTGGGCGATCGGTGGCTCCGGCCAGCCGCCGGGCCACTTCGTTCAGGTCCGCGTACAGAAAAAAGAGATGGCCCCCGGCGGCCAGGGCGGCCCGGTTGGCGGGGTGGATGCAGGTCCCCCCGCCAGTGGCCAGGACCCATCCCCGGGGGGTGGACCATTCCCGGCAGAGGGCAGCCTCCATGGCTCGGAAGGCGGCCTCGCCGTCCCGGTCGAAGATTTCGGGGATCGGGCGTCCGGCGCGGCGGGCGATCTCCTCGTCGAAATCCAAAAAGGGGCGCCCCAGGCGCCGGGCCAGGATCCGGGCCACGGTGGTCTTTCCGGTTCCTACGAAGCCGGTGATCACTAGGTTGCAGAGGGGCATCGGCGCCCTCCTTGATCTCCGGTGGGCCTTTCAGCGGATGGGCAGTGGGGCCAGCCAGTCGTAGCCGATGGTCGGGTCGTCGTGGGGGATGCGGCCTTCGTCGGAGGGATCGTAGATGTGGGAGGTGATGTAGAACAGGTGAACGGGGGTGGGGCTGACCACCTTGCAGCCGTGGGCCACCCCGGGGGGGATCTTCAGCACCCGCGGGGGGGCGTGATCGCCCAGGTAGAGCTCCATCGTCTGACGGTAGGTGGGGGAATCCGGCCGCAGGTCGTGGAGGGCGACCTTGAGGGTGCCGGAGGCCACATACCACCAGTCCGTCTGCTTCCAGTGGATGTGCCAGGCCTTGATGACGCCGGGATACATCAGGGAGTGGCTCCACTGGGCGAACCCTTCGGCGAAGATGGGGTCAGTAACCCGCAGGATCTCCCGGAAGAACCCGCGGTCATCGACGTGGGTGACGAGCTCCTTCAGCTCCACGCCGGTGATCATAGACCTCCCCTCCCGGATCGGATGGCGTGGTGGTTCTGTTGTAGCACGGGCTGTGCTGAGGGGAAAGGGGATCGAAGCAGAAGGGGAGGGAAGGGTCCTTCGGGAGTTCGGCGAAGGGGCGCGCATGGAGGGGTCTGTGCTATAATAGAGGACGGAGGGGTGGCCGAGTGGACGAAGGCGGGTGACTCGAAATCACCTGTGGGCCCTAGAAGGCTCACCGTGGGTTCGAATCCCACCCCCTCCGCTGTTGCGGGCGTAGCTCAGACGGTAGAGCGCCTCCCTGCCATGGAGGAGGTCGCGGGTTCAAGTCCCGTCGCCCGCTCTGCAAGATTTCCACATCCTTCGCCAGCGCAAGCGTTCGCGTGGCTTTCCTGTTCTACGTGGACGAATCAGGGAATTCAGATCTGAAAGGCGAGGGGCTGCAGGATCAGCCCCTTTTGGTCATAGCCGCCGTGGGGATCCAGGACCGCAAGTGGCACGAGATGGAGCGGTCCTTTCTGGATTTCGCAAGACGCCTGAGGGTTGCTGCGACAGGCGGCGCAAATTCGGAGGTCAAGGGACGGGAAGTCTATCGGAATCCCATCCTCCCCACTGCCCTGACGGATCTCCTCTGTTTGGTTGATCCGGTCATCATTGCCTGTGTCATCGACAAGCCGGCCTTCGCCCGTCAGCATGCCTTTCCGGATCCCTATGTCAAAGCCTACGAGTTCCTGGTGGAGCGCATCGATCGCTGGGCGGAGGAGCGGAATGAGATCGCAATGATCGTCATGGACTCCAGAGGAGGGGATGAGGATCGGATGCGGCGTCTGCACCGCCACTTCCTGACGCACGGAACCTCCTACCAGCAGATCCGCTTCTGCATCGAGCAGCCGTTCTTTGTGGACTCCAGGCTCACCACCGGCGTGCAGATCGCCGACGTGGCGGCCTACATCATCGGGCGGGCGATTCGCGAGGCCGTTCAGATGCATCGCAACGGGCAGGATCCCCGTTCGGCATTTCTGGACGCGCGCTTTGCCTCGCTAGCGCCCTATCTGAGAAAGGTGCAGGGAGAGGCCGATCGCTACGGCCTGAAGATCTGGCCGGAGGACCGGTGGCGGTGGATTCGCCCGCTGATTCGGGATGTCCTGTCAGGACCGGTGGAGACGCTTGAGGAGGAGATTCCCTTCTAAGCCGGAGGGGAACAAAAAAGTCACCGGCCCGGACGAACCGGCAAGGCCTCCCGTTGGGGAGACACCAGTGACATCTTTATCATAGCATCCGCGCCGTAAGCTGTCAAGGCCTCAAGGGAGAGAACAGGGCTTTCCAGTTTTTCATGGCCGTGGGCCGATGAGCAAGATTAAGCCCCGGTCCGCCCTGGCGCTTAGGGCCCTAAAGCCATCCACTACAAACCGGTAGCCCAAAGCCCGTATCAGGTTTATAG
>Ga0272447_1001195_pt1 | contig 16945 bp, 18 predicted proteins | sample YNPCB0133_FD_194589 | JGI IMG/M metagenome (GOLD analysis project Ga0272447, IMG submission 194589) | Hot spring microbial mat communities from Yellowstone National Park, WY, United States - YNP-CB-013-3 | ecosystem: Environmental > Aquatic > Thermal springs > Hot (42-90C) > Sediment | place... | reverse complement strand
ATGTCTCTGTAGTTGCATGACCAAACGACCTTATTATCATCGCAACCTTAGCCGCTTCTTCATCATCCTTAGCTTCAAATATGTCAAGGTAATCGTAGGGACCAAAAACTACAAGGTTCATGATCCACCTCACACTGGGACAATTCTCTTCAATTAGTCTTTTTGCATGCTGTTCTATTTCCTTCAGTTTTTCCAAATTTTTAACCGCATACGGGGATATCTTTGTCAGCATTACATACATACCCATGTCTATTCCCTCCTATGGATAAATATAAAACCCAACAGCTGATGAGACAATACCCGTTTAAGGTTGAAAAGCTGGTTTATAATTTTTTATGCTACAATATTTCCCTTAAGTTTCAGGAGGAACGCAATGAGAGTAAAGGGTCCTTCTTCTAAAAAGTTTAAGAAGAAGATCCTAAAGCTTGCCAAGGGCTTTAGGGGTAAAAGGCACAGCAATTACAGAGGGGCAAAGGAGTATGTCTTTAGGGCTTTGCAGTATCAATACAGAGATAGAAGGCAGAGAAAGAGAGAGTTTAGAAGGCTCTGGATCGCAAGGATCAACGCAGGGGTCCGACCCTACGGGCTCTCCTACAGCAGGTTCATGAACGGGTTAAAAAAGGCTGGCGTAAACCTAAACAGGAAGATGTTGGCAGAGATGGCAGTTAGAGACCCAGAAAGTTTTGCCAAAGTGGTGGAGATGGCTAAGCAAGCCCTAACTGCAGGATGAACTTAGAGGACCTCCAAAGGCAAGCCCAAGAGGACATAAGCAAAGTTCGGTCTATTGAGGAACTTCAGCAGGTAAAAGCCAAATATCTGGGCAAAAAGGGTCTTATCACCTTAGCCATAAAGGAAATTGCTAACATTCCGCCCGAGCAGAGGAGAGAGTATGGCTCAAGGTTAAACCAAATTAAGGAGTTTGTGGAAAACCTGTTGGAAGAAGCCCAAGAGAGGCTAAAAAATCTTGAGTTGGAGAGGGAGCTTGCGGGCGCATGGGAAGAGCTAACGGTTAGCCTTCCTAAGTGGGTGGGCACCCTGCATCCCATAACTCAGACCTTGGAAAGGATAGAAAGCATCTTTGTGAGTATGGGTTTTTCGGTGGAGGAAGGACCAGAGGTAGAGCTTGAAAGCTACAACTTTGACCTTTTGAACATTCCAAAGGACCATCCTGCCCGAGATATGCAAGATACCTTTTATGTAAATAAAGAGGGTTATCTCTTGAGGACGCACACCTCTCCTGTCCAGATAAGGGTTATGCTCTCCCAAAAGCCACCCATCTATATGATTGCACCAGGCAGGGTTTATAGGAGGGATGACGACCCAACCCATTCGCCCGTCTTCCACCAGGTGGAGGGTTTGGTGGTGGATGAAGGGGTAAGCTTCAAACACATGAAGTATACAATAGAGACATTTTTGAAGGAATTCTTTGAGAAGGATGTGCCCGTTAGGTTCAGGGCTTCCTACTTTCCCTTTACGGAGCCCTCTGCGGAGGTGGATATAGGCTGTTTGGTTTGCGAAGGTAAAGGTTGTAGGGTCTGCAAGGGCACCGGTTGGCTGGAGGTTATGGGTTGTGGTATGGTTCATCAAAAGGTCCTTGAAAATTGCCATATAGACACCGAACTCTATCAGGGTTTTGCTTTTGGGATGGGAGTAGAGAGGCTGTGCATGCTATACTTTGGCATAGATAACATAAAGCTGTTTTATGAAAACGACCTTAGGTTTTTGAGGCAGTTTCGGTGGAGCTGAGCCTTAACTTAGAAGAGGTAAAAAGCCTCTCAAAAGAGTTTGATGTGATTCCTCTTTTTGTGGAGGTGCTGGCGGACACGGACACACCTCTGAGCTTGTTTTTAAAGTTAGGGGACTGGGGAAAATACAGGGCACTTCTTGAGAGCGCGGAGGGTGGCATAAAGTGGGGAAGGTTCTCTTTTGTGGCACTGGGGTCAGGTCTGTCCTTTAGTTTCAAAGATCAAGAGGGTGATCCCTTTGAAGCACCAAAGAAATTTTTAGAGGGTCTGAGGGCATACAGGGACCCAAAACTGCCAAGGTTCTGGGGAGGTTTGGTAGGATATGTTGCCTACGATGTGATCAGGTTCTTTGAACCCGTGCCGATAGGTAAAAAGGATGTAATAAACCTCCCGGACATGTTCTTTTTCCTAACAGAACTGGTGCTCATTCACGACAACCTAAGCGGAAAGGTCAAAGTGGTGGTTCCCATCTTTCCAAAGGAGGGTGCAGAAAAGGAATATCAAAGGGCAAAGGAAACTTTGCAGAAGGCTTTAAAAAGAATCTATGAGGGCTGTGTGTATCCTAAAAATTACCAAGACAAAGAACCAGAGCTTTCCCTTTGGAGATCTAACTTCACCAAAGAGGGTTTTGAAGAGGGGGTCTTGAAAGCTAAGGAGTACATAGCCCAAGGGGATGTTATTCAGGTGGTGCTTTCTCAGAGGTTCAGCAGGGCTTTTAAAGGGAACGCAGAGGACATATACAGGGTGCTGAGGTTTTTAAACCCTTCTCCTTATATGTTCTATCTGGATTTTGGGAGTTTTCAAGTGGTGGGTTCCTCTCCGGAGGTTTTGGTGCGACTGGAAGAAGGAAAGGTTTTAACAAGACCCATCGCAGGAACGAGGAGAAGGGGTAATACAGAAGAGGAAGACAGGGCATTGGAACAGGAGCTTTTGGCGGACGAAAAGGAGAGGGCGGAACATCTGATGCTTGTAGATCTGGGCAGGAACGACCTGGGAAGGGTTTGTAAGCCCGGCACAGTCAAGGTAGCAGACTTTATGAGGGTAGAGAGGTATTCTCACGTAATGCACTTGGTTAGCGATGTGGAGGGGGATGTTGTGGAAGGACTGTCTGCCTTTGATGTTTTAAAGGCGTGCTTTCCAGCGGGAACGGTCTCCGGTGCTCCCAAGGTGAGGGCTATGCAGATCATAGAGGAATTGGAGCCAGAAAGAAGGGGCATTTACGCAGGCAGTGTGGGTTATGTATCCTTTGACGGAAATATGGACATGGCGATTGCTATAAGGACTGCTGTATGTAAAGGAGGGGAGGTCTTTGTTCAGGCGGGTGCGGGCATAGTGGCAGACTCAGACCCAGAGAAAGAGTGGTGGGAAACGGTAAATAAGGCTAAAGCCCTTATGAAGGCAGTGGATACGGTGGGATTATAATTTTCTTATGGGGGGAAGGCTGTTAAAAGAGAAGAAAAAGCTAGATATCATAAGAACCGCTTGTAGGCTATTTGCGGAGAAGGGATACTACAACACGGTAATCCCAGATATAGCGAAGGCCTTGAATATGAGCGTGGGGAATATTTACAATTACTTTGAATCTAAAGAGGAGCTTGCAAAGGAAATTATGATGACAGTTTCAAATTGGGTGGCAGAAAGGCTAAGAAAGATAAACCAAGAGGATATAAGCGCCAAGGAAAAGATTTATAAATATACAGAGGAATTTTTCAAGATTGCCCTGGAAGAGCCAGAACTTATAAATTATTTTCTGAGGGTATTCTTGGTAAATAGAGAGATTTTTAAGGAAGGTTGTGAGGGTTTTGCATGCGTTGGTGAGGTGGTAGCGGAAGTAATGATCCTTCTATCAGACGGTATAGAAAAGGGTGAGTTAAGAAATCAAAGCTTTTTCCCAGCTTTTACAACTATAATGGGTCCTCTTGGTGGTATGGTGTTTTTACATAACGAGGGTGTTTTGGAAAAACCGCTTATGGAATACACCCATGAGGTTGCAACTAACATATGGAATGCCCTTAAGGCTTAGATTTTAGTCTGCGATAAATAGCAAGGTATGGAGGAGTTCTAAAGGGCGGTATTCTTCTAACAAAATAGTATCGTGCCACGTGATAGCTTGGGTCAAAACCGTAAAAGTTTAACTTCATCATTTCAAGCTCTTCTTTCCTGTATTCAGAAAGAGGTTTTTGTAGTTCATCCTTTAGTCTTTGAATTTTTTTATTTTCTATGAATAGTTTATAATCCCTTGGGTTGATAAAATCTTTGAGTTCTCTGATAACCTTTTCCCTAAATTCTTTTTGCGTTCCTTTAAATACCTTATCAATCAAACCTATTTTAAAAGCCTGCTTGGCACTTATTGGCATTCTGTTATCCATAATTTTCTTTCCCATTTCCCAACCAACCCTTTTGGGTAGAGTGTATGTCCAAAACTCCGAACCATAGAGATTTCCTATGTTTTTATAGTGAGGGTTCAGCACTACACTTTCCCTTGCATACACAAGGTCGCAGGTTAAAGCAAGGAAGACGCCACCAGCTCCTGCATTGCCTTGCATACAGGCTACTGTTAGCTTATCCGTTGTTCTGAGTATTTCTTCGCATAGATCGTCCATGGCGTTTATGTTTCTCCAAGATTCATCTGCGGGACTTTCTGCATTTTCAATGGTATTTAGGTTCATGCCGTTTGAAAAGAAGTCCTCCTGTCCCCAAAGCACTATGGCTTTAACTGGTCTTTTCTTAGCATACCTAAAGGTTTCCAAAAGTCTTTCACATTGTTCCGTGGACATGGCACCATTGTAAAAGTTAAAGAATATGTGTCCTATGTCTTCCTCTTCTTCATAGATTATTTCTCTGTAAGTAGCAAAGTCCACAATCTCCCAGGGTTTTATAGACTCTTCTCTGATATTTTTCAGAAGATGCTCTATAACTCTCGTTGCCGGAAGTTTTATTGAGCCTTTACCTTTTCCTCTTAGATGTGTGATCCAAACAGCACCGTCCAAAGTGCCTATGCATATAGCTTCATCGCGTACCGCTATTATTTCTCCCGGCTTTCCCTTTAAATAGTCTTCTCTATAAGCATTAAAAATATAGTATTCATTGTCCCCTAACCGTGCCAAAGCGCCGGGTTGGCTGTCTGATGCATAAACTTTCCTTAAAATTTCTTCCGTTGGGTCCTCGGACCAATTTACATACCTATAAGACTGGTCCATCTTTAGGTTCCATATTCCTTTTGGATAGAGTTTTATAGGTTCTTTTCCTTCCGATAGCTGCTCTATGATTTCCAGCACAGATTCAACCGCTCCATCTGTTGTTTCATTTCTGTATATACTGGATTTTCTGGCTTTTCTCATGGGAAATGTTCTGTAGCTCCATACCGGACCTGCATCGTATTCATCTACTGCTTCCAAAAGGCTTACTCCCCATTCTTTTTCCTGTCTAAGTATTGCCCAATCCAACGCAGAAGGACCCCTGTCTCCGGGAGGTCCTGGATGTATTACCAAGGTTTTTACCCTGCTCCATACTTCGCGAGGAATTTTGCGTTTCAAAAAGGGTGCAATTATTAAGTCAGGTTTGTAATTATTAACTGCTTCTATTGTAAGCTCAGGATTGACATCTAGCTCTATAGACACCTCGTGTCCCCTTTCAGTTAATTCACAATAGAGTCGTTGGGACAAGGAGTTGAACCTGTAGCAGAGGAAAAGTATTCTCATAGCCTTTTATATTTGAAGTATGCTGCGCAAGCTCCTTCGGAAGATACCATACAAGAACCTATTGGGTTCTGCGGTGTGCAAGCCGTTCCAAACAACTTACATTCGGTGGGAAGTGCCACGCCCCTTATAACCTTTCCACATATGCAGGCTGGATGCTCCTTAGGTGGCGGAAGTTTTACATCAAAGGATCTTTCTCCATCAAAGGCTTCAAATTCTTTTCTTATCTTTAAAGCGCTGTAGGGAACAATTCCCAAACCTCTCCATTCAAAGACTTTCCTAAGTTCAAAAACCTCCGATAAAAGTTTTTGGGCTTTTATATTTCCTTCTCTGCTAACAAACCTTGTGTATTGATTAACCACATGCGCTTCACCTTTTGCTATCTGATTAACAACCAACCACACTCCCTGCATAACATCCAAAGGCTCAAAGCCACAAATAGCAACAGGTTTTAAAAAATCCTCTGAAAAGTATTCGTAAGGTCTTGTCCCTATTATAGTGCTTACATGCCCAGGTCCTAAAAAGGCATCAATTTCAACCTTTCCAATATCCCTTATCTCTGGAGAATTAAGTATATGCTGTATTGCTGCGGGTGTTATAACATGGTTTGATACTACATATAGGTTTTTCAGACCCAATTCTTTAGCCTTTAGTAGTAATACCGCGGTTTGAGGAGTTGTTGTTTCAAAGCCTATTGCAAAAAATACAACCCTTTTATCTTTCTCCGATAGCGCAATGTTTAAAGCCTCTAAGGAGGAATTTACCATTCTCACATCGCATCCTTCCGCCCTCAGGTCTAAAAGGGTTTTTCTGTTTGAGCTGGGAACCCTAAGAAGATCCCCGTAAGTGCAAAGAATGGTATCCTTTTGTCTTGCAATTTCTATGGCTAAGTCAATCCTTGAGGAGGGTATAACACACACAGGACATCCGGGACCGTGTATGAACCTAATATACCCCTCCAGAAGCTGGTCTATACCATACTTTATTATGGTATGAGTGTGCCCTCCGCAAAATTCCATTATGTTGATTGTTCTCCCAATTCTTTCCACAAATTTCTTTATGCTGTATTCTAAACCCTTTAACTTTTCACTATCCCTGAACGCTTTCAGATTGATAGTTTTCATACTGTTCCTCCGTCTCTAAAATTTCTTCAAAAAGCTCTAAGGCTTTTAGCGCCTCCTCTTCGTTTAGCTTTGAAATTGCAAAGCCCACATGAATTAGCACCCAATCGCCCTCCTCTATTGGTTCTCCAAGAAGTTCTAAGGAAACGAGACGCCTAACACCCATTGTGTTAACTATTGCGGTGTTGTCCTCGTTTATCTTCTCTATCTGGCTTGGTATTGCTAAGCACATCACACACCTCCTAAAAGATCATTTTCTTTTATCTTTGAACAGCTTACCCACATACTTCGTTGTTCCTTTGCCTTGCCTACTGTTAAGCCTTCCAAAAGGGTAGGTTCATGATAACCCATGACTAACCTCCTCAAACTAAAAAATATAATGAACAATTGTTCGCTGTCTATAAGTTTTGCTTATAGAAACCATAAGCAAATTGAATGGACTTTCATTTAGTGATGGGTATATCGCTACCACAAATACCAGGCTAATTTTCATTGTAGATTAACACCCAAAGTGTATATACGGGCTAATTTTTATCATAGATTAACTGGCTTAAGGTTTTAAATTCTTATAGCAAACTTTTTAGGAGGTAGCCTATGCTAAGAGCGGAGTGGATAGAAGGCAGGAAGAAGTTCAAAAACAAGAGCCAGATGCATCTTGCCCGTCAGGGCATAATAACGGAAGAAATGCGATACGTGGCAAAGAGGGAAGGATTGCATCCAGAGTTTGTCAGGCAAGAGGTAGCAAGGGGAAGGATGATCATTCCCGCAAATATAAATCATCTTCACCTTGAGCCCATGTGCATAGGCATAAACTCAAGGGTAAAGGTTAATGCCAACATAGGAAACTCAGGCTTGGCTTCCGACATACCCACTGAGTTGGAAAAGCTGAGGGTAGCCATCAAATACGGTGCAGACACGGTTATGGACCTATCCACTGGGGATGCCATAAGGGAAACCCGGGAAGCCATCATAAAAGAGAGCGCCGTGCCCGTAGGAACTGTGCCCATATATGAAGCCCTCAAGAGGGCAAAGGGACAGGTCAAAAACATGACCGTGGACCTGATCCTTGAGGTTATAGAGGAACAAGCCCAGCAGGGAGTATCTTACATGACCATTCATGCGGGCATTCTCAGGGAGTTTTTACCCATGGTCCAGCACAGGGTTATGGGTATAGTGTCCCGCGGCGGTGCCATAATGGCTCAGTGGATGGTGGAACACGGAAAGCAAAATCCCCTTTATGAGCACTTTGATAAGATATGCGAGATATTCAAAAAGTATGATGTTTCCTTCTCCTTGGGAGATGCCCTCAGACCTGGAGCTATTGCGGACGCCAGCGACCAAGCCCAGCTTGCGGAGCTAAAGGTCCTTGGTGAGCTAACAGAAAGGGCTTGGAAGCACGATGTTCAAGTGATGGTGGAAGGACCAGGGCATGTGCCCTTGGACCAAATAGAGTTCAACATGAAGATCCAGCAAAAGCTCTGCCACGAAGCACCCTTCTATGTGCTTGGACCCCTTGTGATAGATGTGGCTCCCGGGTATGACCATATTGCATCTGCCATAGGTGCTGCCTTGGCGGGTTATCACGGTGCTGCAATGCTCTGCTATGTAACACCCAAGGAGCACTTGGGACTTCCCAATGTGGAGGACGTAAAGCAGGGAGTTATTGCTTACAAGATCGCCGCCCATGCGGCAGATGTAGCCAAACGCTTCCCCGGTGCCAGAGAGTGGGACTTGGAGATGTCCAAAGCCCGCTTTGCCTTTGACTGGAACAGACAGTTCGAACTTGCCTTAGACCCAGAGACCGCCAGGGCATACCATGACGAAACCCTACCCCAAGAGGGCTACAAAACCGCCAAATTCTGCTCTATGTGTGGTCCCGAGTTCTGCGCCTACAAAATATCCCAACACGTTTCCGACAAGGTGGAGGAGATGCTCCAGCAAGAAAACTGGATGGCGCCTTAAGTCAAATACCTCTCTATATCCTGCTTTATGGAGGGGTCTATGCCCAGCTTCTTAAGGTGCCCCTCCTCCGCCTTTAAAAGCTCATACAGGTTCTCAAAGTTGTTGTAAATGATCCTCTTTTTGACCTCTCCTATGCCCTTTATTCGGTCAAGGATATCCTTTAGCCCCTCTTTTAGTCTGAGCTTTCTGTTGTAAGAGAGGGCAAAACGATGGGCTTCGTCCCTAATCTGTCCGAAAATCCTATAAAGTATAGGATGTTCCTTCAGTCTTACCCTCTGCCCCCATTCGGTTAGCAAAATTTCCTCCTCCTTGGCGAGGGAGAGCACATTGATGGGCAACCCAAACCTGTCTCTTACCCTTATGGCTACGCTCAGCTGTCCCAGTCCTCCGTCAATGAGCCACAGGTCTGGCATGGTCTCCTCCCCTTCCTTAAGCCTTTTTGCCCTCCTGCTCAGCACCTCCTCCAAGGAGGAATAATCATCTATCTGACCTACCGTCTTTACCCGATACCTTCTGTATCTTTTTTTGTTCATGGTGCCCTCCTCCCAAACCACGCAGGATGCTACTGTATAGTCCCCATAAAAGTGAGAAACATCAAAGCCCTCTATGATCCTCGGTGGATGAATTTTTAGCACCTTCAAAAACTCCTCCTGCCAAAGTTCCGGTGGCATGTAGTGGTGGAGGTTTTCTTTAACAAGCCCTTCCAAGCTCTGGTCTATCTTTTGAACGAGCTCAACCCTTCCCCTTTCCGAGAGCCACCTTTTGACCTCTTCCGAAAGCTCAAAGTTCAAAAGCAAAACCTCCGGCAACGGATTGGAGTAGTAAAAGCCTATGAGGGTCTCCTCCAACTCCTCCTCCGTCTCCAAAAGGAAAACCTCTTTATCCACCAGTTTGGAGGACCTTATCAAAAAGACTCCCAAGAGCCTGCCTATTCTGTAAAAGAGGTCTGCCCTCTGATAGGGTAGCCCGCTCACACCCTGACCCAAGGATAGCTTTTCCAGGGCTTTTATTTGGTCCCTGATGAGGGCACATTTTTCAAACTCAAGACCTTCCATATGCCTTTCCAACCTCTGGTATAGCTCTGGTAGAACCTCGGAGACCTCCCCCGAGAGCATAGATTGGGCAGATTTTACTGCCAAGGAATAATCCTCTTTGCTGACCAGATCCGCACAGGGACCACTGCATAGCCCCAAGTGATAATCCATGCATGGGCTGGTTCTGATGGGCATTGGGTCGCAGGTGCGAAGTTTAAACAGCTTGTGGATGAGCCTTTTTACCCTGTAAGCCCTCTTGGCGGTGAAGAAGGGACCAAAGAGTTTTCCATCATGTTCGGGTCCTCTAACTACCCTCAGGGTTGGAAATTCATCCTCTGTTAGCAAGAGGACAGGATAGCCCCCACCGTGCTTGTGCAGGACATTGTATTTGGGTTTATGAAGTTGTATCAGGTCCACCTCCAACACCAGGGCTTCGTATTCATTGCGGGTCAAGATCCAATCTATGCGGTCTGAACCATTAACTATGACATGCTCCTTTCTGTTCTCTTGGGCTTGCTTGTAATGTTGCAATAGCCTCTCCCTTATGTTCTTGGCTTTTCCCACATAGAGGACCTTGTTGCCCTTCTTGAAGAGATAAACTCCACACTGGGTGGGTGCGGACTTTATAAGCTCAAGCATAGATGTATAAGATAAACCGATTTGCCCTACGGGTGAGAAATTCAGAAAGGCTGGAAAAACACTCTGGGAGAGCCCTTAGTGGGCGGAGGTTTATAATATCCTTTTTATCCTCTTGATGTGGTATAATTAAACTTCTTAAAATCCCTTTGGAGAGGTGAAAGGATGAAGACTTACAGGGTAAGACCTGAGGATGTGGTCAGAAGCTGGTGGGTGATAGATGCAGAGGGCAAAGTTCTTGGAAGGCTTGCCAGCGAGGTGGCAAAGCTTTTGATGGGCAAGCACAAGGTCTATTATCAGCCGGATGTTGATTGCGGAGATTTTGTGGTGATAATAAACGCAGAGAAGGTGAGGGTTACGGGCAACAAGCCGGAAAAGAAGGTCTATAATTTCCACACCAACTATCCCGGCGGACACAAAGAGAGGACCCTCCGGTGGATGTTGGAGGAAAAGCCAGAGGAAGTGATAAGGCTTGCGGTTAAGCGTATGCTTCCTAAAAACAAATTGGGGCACAGAATGCTAAAAAGGCTCAAAGTGGTGGTGGGACCGAACCATCCCTATCAAGCCCAAAAGTCACAACCCTTGGAGGTTAAAGCATGATAAGGCAGTTAAAGAACTTTAAGATAGGCTTTGACAATGCCTTTTATGGCACTGGCAGGAGAAAGGAGAGTATAGCCCGGGTTTGGTTGGTCAAAGATACAAACAAGCAAGTGGTTAAGTCAAAGGACAGTGGTAAAGAGTTTGAACTGAAGGACTATCTTCAGAGGGAAACCCTTTATAGAAAGGTGATGTTCCCTCTAAAGCTCACTGGTTTAGAGGGTAAGTTTGGCATATACGCCACCGTTGAGGGGGGAGGCATCTCCGGGCAAGCGGAAGCCATAATGTACGGAGTTGCCAAAGCCCTTCTGAAATATAACCCAGAGCTCAGGCAGACGCTAAAGAAGGCGGGTCTGTTGACACGGGACGCAAGGGAGAAAGAGCGCAAGAAGTATGGTTTGATGAAGGCAAGGAAAGCCTACAGGTGGAGCAAGAGATAATCAAAGTTGCCATATACGGGGCTACCGGATACACTGGTGCAGAGCTTTTAAGACTGCTTCAAAACCACCCCAAGGTAAAGGTTTCTTCCCTAATCTCTCAGTCCCATGCTGGCAAAAGGCTAAGGGAGGTCTTCCCCTTCTTTTACGGAGAACTTGGAAACCTAACGCTCACAGAGGAACCACAAGAGGACTATGAAGTAGCCTTTCTGTGTTTGCCCCACGAGGGCTCTTTGGAGTTGGTGCCAAGACTTTTGAAAGAGGGTAAAAAGGTAATAGACCTCTCCGGTGCCTACAGGTTAAAGGACCCTTCCCTTTATCCTTACTATTATTCCTTTGAGCACAAACATCCAGAACTTTTGGAGAGGGCAGTTTACGGTCTGCCAGAGATATACAGGGAGAGGATAAAAGGCGCAAGCTTGATCGCCAACCCGGGATGTTATCCTACCTCCGTGCTTTTGGCAATTTATCCACTTCTAAAGGAGGCTATAAACATAGAAAAAATCGTCATTACATCCCTTTCGGGTGTGTCTGGTGCGGGAAGAAAACCTGCACAGCATTTTCATTTTCCTGAGATGTTTGGAGACTTTTTTGCTTACTCTTTGGAAAAACACAGGCATGTGCCAGAGATGGAGGGGGTTATCAAAGACCTTTGCGGGATGAATGTGCCGGTGAGGTTTTCACCGGTGGTTGTGCCTACTTCAAGGGGAATGCTATCAAGCATAAGTGTATTCTGCGAAAAGGTAGATCCAAGGGAACTTTATTTGGAAACCTACAGAGGAGAACCCTTTGTGAAGGTTGCCTCCGAGCCACCCCATACGAGGTGGGTGGTTGGGACGAATCTCTGCTTTGTCTATCCCATGTGGGAACACCGAGTGGGTTGTTTGCAGGTGGTGTCTGTTATTGATAACTTGGGCAAAGGTGCCTCCTCCCAGGCAATCCAGAACTTTAACTTAATGATGGGCTTTGAAGAGACCATGGGCTTGAACCTTAGCCCAAACTTTCCCTGATTAGCCTGTAAGATTAACTCTAATAATCTCAAAGAGAGTGAGAAGTGCGTTTTTGACGCTTTCTTTGTCTATGGCGGAGACTGGAATAACAGGAATTCCCTCCTCCTCATTTATATCAAGGGCTATTCGGACATCCTCAGGGCTCCAAGCGTTGGGCAAGTCTTGCTTGTTTGCGCCAACCACCATGGGAACGGGGAACCTTGATTGGAAAAAGTTTATGATCTTTCTTGCCTCGTGGAAGGTTGTTGGGTCCGTGCTATCCACCAGTATGATAATTCCCAAAGCCCCCTCTCCTAAGATCTCCCACATGAAATCAAAACGAAACTGTCCGGGGGTGCCAAAAAGATACAGTTCATGCTCATCATCTATGCGAATCTTTCCAAAGTCCATTGCGACGGTTGTATAATCTTTTACGGGCTTTTCGCTCAAATGCTGGGTTCTCCTCTCAGTTTTAACAGTTTTAATCTCACTAACTGTGTTTATAAACTGAGTTTTTCCTGCTGCAAAAGGTCCAGCTATAACAACTTTGATCTTCTTTATCTGCCTCATAGCGACCTTATTCTTTCTATTATTTTTGCAAGAAGTTCAAGGGTTATGGGTGCTTGTTTTTGTTTAACTTCCTTCTTCTTACGCCTAATCAAACCCAGGGCTAAAAGGGCGTACAGTGTTCTATCCACAAGCAAACTGTCCTGATTGACCATTTGCCTTATTTGGAGGACTGTCCTCTCGCCATCAATTAAGGAAAGAATATGCCCTTCCATTTGGTTTAGTTTTGCCTTCTGCAAGACTTCTTCCTTGCCGGGCACCCTTTCAAAAAGTAGCAATTCGTCCGATATCTTCCTTTCAACCTCCTCTGGAGTTAAATAGCGTGATGCAAGAACTATAAGCTCCTCTATTGGATATGCCACCGGATATTCCCCTCCGTATTTTATGAACCCCGGTGTAAAGGAAAAGATGCCTTCCTTCATGTTGAGTCGTGAAATTAGGAAGCGCTCTAATGTTTTTGGTAAGCTCTCGACGCTCATACGCAATTTGTTGAGCAGAAGGTCAAAATCCTTATCCGCGTAAACCCTATAAACCTTATCTATGGGTCTTGCAAAAATGATCTCTCCCTCTTTCACATAATAGGCACAGGTTAGGTCTTTCCACTCCACAAAGAGGATCCCGCTCTTCCGATCCCTCCCAATTACCTGGAAAATATCCACAAAGTTAAAACTTCTTAGGTCCCCCGTCAGAGCCATAATATTTCAATTCAGAGGAGTGTTCTGAGCTTCTCTTGAGCCTTTTTGATCTCCATAAGAAGAAGACCCAGCTTGGCATTGTTGTCCGCCAGGACTACCATCACCGCATCAGTTCCCACACCGGTCAGTATAACATAGCCGTCGCGACCTTTTATGGTGATCTGCTCTAATGTCCCCTTAGCCAGTTCCTCAGACACCCTTTCACCTAAGGATAAAATGGCAGCGCTCATGGCTGCTATTCTGTCTTCCTCCATACCGGGCTTAAGCACGGAGGATATAGGCAAGCCGTCTGCAGATACTAAAGATGCCCCCTCAAGTCCTGTGTTTTTAATCAATTCCTGAAGGATCTGTGAATACCTATCCATATTTCCCTCCTTATTTGTAAAATAGTGTATCATAAATTAGCCCGGTTAGTATGGAAAACATAAACCAGCCCGCAGAGTATGCAAAAACTATCTTCTTGGGAAGAAAGGAGAAAAGGGCAAAGATAGTGGGCAGACAAACACCACTACTACCAAGCATAAAGGTTATCGCCTGACCGGTGGTAAAACCCACATCCACCATTGCCCTTCCTAGAACCACATCCTCGCCGGAGCATACATATATAGGCACAGCCACTAAAGAGATCAGAGGATAAGCCAAGGGCGTTTTGGAAAGGCTAGCAGTGAGCCATGCAGGGACAAAGGTCTTTATCAAAGACGCTATTGCAATGCCAATGAGTAGATACTTTACCACCGGCAACTGCTCCCTTAAACCCTCCAAAAGGGCGGACCTTTTGGAAGAGTCCTCCTTCATTTTCATCTGAAGGGTAGGCGGTTTTTTAAAAAAGTATCCAACCGCAAAGGCTACCAGCAACGCGTAAGCCAAAGAACCCAAAAACCTATATATGGATACATCTAACCCAAAGAGTCCATAGGTCAATACCAGTATCACAGGGGACAGGGTGGGTGCAGTTATCAAGAAGGCAAGAACAGGACCATAGCCTTTAGAGTAGCTGTTGATAAAGTTAGCAAAGGGTAGCATGGAGCAGGAACACATGGGTGCAACTGCACCCAAAAGGGCTGTAAATATAGGGGCGGAATGCCTTTTGGAAAGGAACCTTAGGAAAAGGGAGGGTTTAACCGTTGCCTTTAGGAACGTACTAACAAACATGGCAAGAACAAAGAAGGGAACGATCTCCACAAGATAGGAATAAAAATTCTTAAAGAATTCCATAGTCTTAAATATTAATTTACCGCCTCAGGGAGTTTATGACCACGCTCAAGGAAGAAAGAGCCATAAGCAATCCCGCAAACTCCGGCTTTATAAACAGGTGAGGATAAAAAACTCCGCCCGCAATGGGTATAGCCAAAATATTGTAGCCAAAAGCCCACAGGAGGTTTTGCTTTATTCTTCCCCTTACCCACTGGGAGAGCTCAAAAAACTCCCTAAGTCCCTCCAAGCCTGAGTTTAGGATCACATCGGTGGAAAACTTTGCCACATCGGTGCCAGAGCCCATGGCAAAGGACAGGTCTGCCTTCGCGAGCACGGGTGCATCGTTTGTCCCGTCCCCAACCATTGCAACCCTATAACCCTTAGCCCGCAACTCCTCCAAAATTTTCAGCTTTCCCTGTGGGTCCCTTTTGGCAAACCATTTCTCAATGTTTAACTGCCCTGTCACTCTCTCCACCCTCTCCTCCTCATCCCCGCTTACCAAAATAACCTCAACCCCCATCTTTTTGAAGTATTCCAACACCTCCTTGGCAGATGCTTTTATGGATTCCTCAAAGTAAAACTCCGCCAAAACCTTGCCGTCCTGTGCCAACACCGTTTGACCATCTTTGCCCTTTCCCAACATATAGCCCTCGCAAAAGACGCCAACGCCCACCTCTTCCCTACAGTCTTTTAGTGAAAGCTGTTTTGCCCCAAGGCTTTGGCAGTATTCCCTTATGGCAACAGAGTAGGGATGGTTAGACTTTAAAGAAAGGCTGTAGGCAAGGTCCAAGTAATCTCCGTAAGAACGCACCTCTTTTACTTTTGGCTTTCCTTCCGTTAATGTGCCCGTTTTATCCATAAGCAGAATATCAACCTTCTTTTCAAAGGCTTCTGGGTTTTTAACAAGAACACCCCTTTGATAAGCCCTTATCAATCCCACCATTATGGCTAATGGCACCGCTATGCCAAAGGCACAGGGACAGGATATTACCATAACAGCCAGAGAGAAGGTAATAGCCTTTTGGATGTCTCCCGTCTTGAAAAACCAAAGCAGGAAAACCAAAAAAGACAGGGCTATAACAAACTGCACAAAGTAGTGGGATACTCTGTCCGCAAGGCGTTGAACCTTTGGCTTTTTAACAAGGGCGGATTCCACTAACTTTATAAGCAAAGATACATAGCTTTTGGCAAAGGATTTTTCCACCCTGGCTACTCCGTATCCGTTCAACACTACACTTCCAGAAAGTAAAAGGTCACCCTCCTCCTTAAGAACGGGCAAGCTTTCTCCAGTGAGCATGGATTCATCCACCACCACTTTTCCCTCCACAAGCCTGCAATCCAAGGGAACCATATCCCCAGTCCTAAGCACGATTTTGTCTCCTATGAAAACCTCATACACTCCCTTTTCTTCCTCTTTACCCTCCTTTAAGACTTTTACCCTTAAACTCTGAAGACCGAACATCCTCCGGAGACTCTCGGTTGCCTTTCTCTTTGCCCTCTCCTCCAAAAATTTACCCGTTCTAACAAAGGTGATGAGGAAGAGGGAGGTCTCAAAAAGCGGTTCCTCAGGAATGAGCTTAAACAGTGCCAAGTAGCTGTAAAGCAGGGCGGAGGTGCTACCCAAAGCCACAAGAAGGTCCATGTTCCCGGTGCGTGCTTTAAGGGAGTAATAGGCTGACCTGTAGAATTTAAAGCCACCCACTAACTGCACAAGGGTTGCCAAAAGGGCTTGCAAATAAACACTCCAAGGGTTATGCCAAAACATAGAAAGCATCACAACTGCACCAGACAGCCAGCAAAAAGCTAATATGTAAGGTTCATAGTGTTTAACCTCCTCCCTCTCCACTGTGTAGCCCAAAGACTCTATGGCTTCCTTTATGCTCTCCAAACTCAAAAGCTCCTCGTTAAATTCTACCCATACCCTTCCCAGCTCAAAGGATACCTTTACATCAGAAACTCCGTGAAGTTTTTTAAGGGTTAGTTCTATTGCCCTGGCGCAGTTGGCACAGGTCATACCGGATACTTTTAAGCTGACCTTCATAGGTTTGTATTCTAAGCATGAGCCCGTGTTAATTCAATCTTTTAAATGTAATGATAAAATAAAGAAAAATGCTCAGCAGAGAACAAAAGGATAAAGAGGCAATCCTTAAGTATCTCCCACTGGTAAAATCTATAGCCTACAGAATATACAAACATCTGCCCGACGCGGTAGATTTAAACGACCTTATAGGTTATGGCATACTGGCGGTGGTGGAAGCCCTGCCAAAATT
>Ga0272447_1001191_pt1 | contig 16989 bp, 15 predicted proteins | sample YNPCB0133_FD_194589 | JGI IMG/M metagenome (GOLD analysis project Ga0272447, IMG submission 194589) | Hot spring microbial mat communities from Yellowstone National Park, WY, United States - YNP-CB-013-3 | ecosystem: Environmental > Aquatic > Thermal springs > Hot (42-90C) > Sediment | place... | reverse complement strand
TGTGGCGGGGGGAACTCCCATCCTATCTTGCCGAAGGTAAGGGGCAGGAGTAGCCGTGGAGCTGACCCAGGTCGCGCTTTTTCTAGTCCTGATTTTGCTTTTGTTCTTAGGCAGTGGGGTCTGGATCGCCCTGGCGCTTCTAGGGGTGGGTTGGGTGGGGCTGCAATTTTTCACCAACACCCCCCCCGGCCCCAGCGTGGCCAGCAGCCTATGGACCTCGGTCTCGAGCTGGTCGTTGGCGGCGCTGCCCATGTTTATCTGGATGGGCGAGATTCTCTACCGTACCCGCCTGGCCGCCGACCTTTTCGAGGGGCTTTCCCCCTGGCTGCGGCGCATCCCAGGCCGACTGCTGCACATCAACGTGCTGGCCTCGGGCATTTTTGCAGCAGTGATCGGCTCTTCGGCGGCTACCACCGCCACTGTGGGCAAGATCGCCTTGCCCGAACTCATGCGGCGGGGCTATCCAGAGCGGCTGGTGCTAGGCTCGCTGGCTGGTTCGGGCACCCTGGGCCTTTTGATTCCTCCGTCGGTGATGATGATCGTGTATGGGGTGGCTGCTGAGGTCTCGGTGGCCCGCCTTTTCATCGCCGGGTTGCTGCCAGGGTTGCTGGTGATGCTGTTGTTTATGGGCTGGGTCGCGCTGGCGGGGCTCCTCAACACCCGGCAGATGCCCCCGCCCGATCCCCCGCTGCCGCTGAGAGAGCGTTTGCGCAGCCTCTTGAAAATTCTGCCGGTGCTGCTGCTGATACTGGCGGTAATCGGCTCCATCTACGTAGGCGTGGCCACCCCCACTGAGGCGGCCAGCCTGGGGGTACTGGGGGCGCTGATCATTGCCCTTTGGAGCCGCAGTCTGAGCTGGCAGGGCCTTTGGGAGAGCCTGATGGGGGCGGTGCGCACCAGCAGTATGATCGGCTTCATCCTAGCTGGCGCAGCGGTGCTCTCAATTGCGATGGGCTTCACCGGCATCCCGGAGATCTTGGCTGCTTGGGTGGGTGAGTTGGGGCTTTCCAAGTATGCTTTGCTGGCCGCTTTGATGCTGCTTTTCTTGGTCATGGGGGCTTTTCTGGATGGCATCTCCATCATCGTGCTGACTACCTCGGTTATCCTACCTCTGGCCAAGGCGGTGGGGATTGACCTCTTGTGGTTCGGTATCTTTTTGGTGATCGCGGTGGAGCTGGCCCAGATTACTCCCCCGGTTGGCTTCAACCTGTTTGTGTTACAGGGCCTGTCAGGGCGAGACATCTTCACCATAGCCCGCTCAGCCCTGCCGTTTTTGTTCATGCTGCTTTTGGCAGCGATCCTCATTACGGTCTTCCCCGAGATTGTGACCTGGCTGCCACGCACCATGACCGGGGGCTTGTGAGTCGGGGTTCGTGTCCGAGGCTCGAGGCGGGTTACGTGCCGAAGACCCGAACGATGGGGCCCGGCGAAGTTTTGCTTTTGACTTAGTGTGAGGTGTTATGCAGATAGATCTGAACGCCGACGCAGGCGAGTCCTTTGGCAACTGGAAACTGGGGCGGGATGAGGAGTTGTTTCCCCTTGTTAGCTCGGTCAATGTGGCCTGCGGCTTTCACGCGGGGGACCCCCTGACCATCCGGCGCACCCTCGAGCTGGCCCGAAGAACGAGCCTTGCCGTGGGAGCTCACCCCGGCTTTCCCGACCGGGTAGGTTTTGGGCGGCGGGAGCTGGCTGCCAGTCCCGAAGAGATTTACACCGATGTGCTTTACCAGCTGGGGGCCTTGAGCGCTTTTTTGAGGGTAGCGGGCCTACCCCTGCACCACATCAAAGTCCATGGAGCCCTGTACAACCGGGCTACCAGGGACCCCGAAACGGCCCAGGCCATCGCCCTAGCTGCTCGGGACTTCGACCCTCGGGTGCCGCTGGTGGTGCTGCCCAACACGCCCCTGGAGTCGGAAGCCCAGCGGCTGGGACTTTGCACCGTTAGCGAAGCCTTCCCTGAGCGGGGTTACACCTCTGATGGACGGCTGGCCCCCAGGGGTACACCTGGGGCCTGGATTCACGATCCAGCCGAGGCCGCCCGGCGGGCGGTGCAGATGGTGGCAGAAGGCCGGGTGGAAGCTGTGGACGGCGGGTGGGTGGAGGTTTCTGCCCAGACGCTTTGTATCCACGGCGATAATCCTAGCGCGGTCGAGATTGCCAAGGCTGTCCGGGAAGCCCTCTTGGCCGAGGGGGTGGTTATACAAGCCTACTGAACGCTGGGGTATCCTGACCTTCCATGACCCTGACCGGCTTCTATCTGCCCTTCGCCGAACAGCTCGACCTCGAGGCCAATACCAGGATGCTGGCCCTGGTGCGCTCGTTGCTGGCAGACCCCTTACCGGGGGTAACCGATCTGGTGCCCGGGTATGTGAAGCTTTACCTCGAGTACGACGCCGACCGGGTCTCGCGGGCGCGGGTTGAGCGCTGGGTGCGCCAGCACCTGCAGGAGCCACCCGAGGTGCCGTCGGGTAAGGAGGTCGAGCTGCCCGTCCGCTACGATGGGCCCGACCTCGCCTGGGTGGCCGAAGAGACAGGCCTTGCGGTAGACGAGGTGGTTCGCTTGCACAGCCAGGCCTGCTACCGCGTGTTTGCTACCGGCTTTACTCCAGGGTTTCCCTTTCTGGGCCCTTTGCCTGATCGCCTGCGGCTACCCCGCCGGGGTACCCCACGCGCGCTGGTGCCGGCCCACTCGGTGGCTATTGCAGGCAGCCAAACTGGGATTTACCCCCTACCTTCGCCCGGTGGGTGGCACCTCATCGGTACCGCGCTAACCCAGGTCTATAACCCTCACCGCGAGACAGCGTTTTTGCTGGAAGCTGGAGACCGGGTGCGGTTTATTCCCAGCGAGGGCCCTACCCCGGAGGTGCCTCCCCTAAAGCCCCTACTACCCTCCGTGCCGCGGTATCCAGCGCTGCGGGTGGAGGAGCCAGGCTTGCTGGACTTGGTGGTAGACAGTGGGAGGTTCATGGTCGGGCACTTGGGGCTGGCCGCCTCGGGGGCACTGGATGGGCGACTGGCGGGCCTGGCTAACCGGCTGGTGGGCAATCCCTCTGGTGCGCCGCTTCTGGAACTAACCCTCAAAGGCCCTGTGCTGAGCGTGCTATCACCGTTGGTCGCCGCCTTTGTAGGGTACGGGATGGTGCCCTTAGTCAACGGTGCGCCAGTGCCACTGGCCCAGAGTTTTGTCTTGCGCGCAGGTGACAAACTGCATTTTGCCTCGCTCCCCGATGGCATGCGGGGCTATCTAGCCCTGGCAGGGGGTGTTGAAAGCGCCCGCTTCTTTGGCAGCGCTAGCACCGACTATAGGGGCTTGATTGGGCGGCCGTTACAGGCTGGCGATTTGCTGGGGGTGGGGGAGGTGAGGAGGGCTCGAGCCGGCTTCGGCCTTGCCCTACCCCCCCTGGGGCAGCGGCGGGTCCGCCTGCTGCCGGGGCCGCAGTACAGCCCGGAGGCCATGCAGGCTCTGTGTTCAGGGGCCTACGAGCTGGCCTCAGGTGACCGGATGGGCCTGCGGCTGGTGGGGCCCGAGGTGCCTGGGGGTGAGCTGATCAGCGAGGCCACCCCGCTGGGGGCGGTGCAGATTACCACCGAGGGCCAGCCCATCGTGCTGCTCAACGACCGGGGCCGCCTTGGGGGCTATGCCAAGCCAGCCCTGGTGCATCCCGCCGACTTGCCCTGGTTGGCCCAGCTACGCCCTGGGCAAACGCTTCGCTTTGTACCGGCTTGCCTGGAGCAGTCCAAGGCTGGATAGCTTACCAGACATGACCTGAACCGGTGGGATGTATACCCACGGGGGGTAGCGAGGCCGGCGGTTTACAGTTTGGGCTAAACTTGCCACAATACCCTTCAACGCCCTCTGTCGAGCGAGGTGGTTTGTGGACACCGTAAACACCCAAGTTAGGCGCTACTTTCGTAGCCAGTTTCACCTCGAAGCGCCCCTTTCGCCGGGCCGTTTCGAAGCGGTGTTGGCCAGGCGCATCGGCAGCCCAGGCCGTCGAAAACCCATCCTGGATGCCTGGAAGGCCTACTTGGAGGCCAAGGGGGGCGACCTTGGGGCGGTGCGAAGATTTTACGCTGTGATGTTGAGCCACCCGCGGGAGCGGCTGGAGGCTTTGGTGTACGGCATGCACCTGCCATTCATTGAGTTCTATGTCCGGGTGTTGCCGCCGCTTCTGCCGGCCCAGGGGCGGGTGCTGGAGGTGGGGGCCTTTACCGGTGCGCTGGTGGCGCTGTTGCGGGAGGCCCGGCCCGAACTGGAGTGGCATGCCTTGGAAGGGGTGAGCCAGGCTGTGGAGGTGGGTCGGGCCCGGACTGGCGCGGGGGTGCAGTGGCACGAAGGCTGGTTTCCAGACCAGCAAGGTCTGCCGGAGATGGACGCGGTGCTGCTGCTTTCCTGCCTACCCGAGGGGTACCTAGGAGACTTACCGGAGACCCTCGAGGCCCCTCGCTATCTCGAGCATTTCAACCTGGTACCGCGCCTGCGGGGCCTCGAGGGCCTGCTCAAGCCGGGGGGCTTGCTGCTATACGGCCATGGGCCCTTCCTGGGCAAGAACCCTCAAGCCGTTCAGCAGGCCCTAACACAGATGGGCTTCAGCGAGGTGCAAAGCCTGGGTGAGGGCGACTACACCCTGGTTACGGCCCGGATGCCGGCCACCATCACGCAGCCGGTGGAAGGCCCTTGGCTGGGCTTTGCTAAGGAGTCGGCTGGTTCACTGGTGGTCACTGCGGGCCCCAGCCCAGAGCCTGGAGTGTCGCCCCCTGTGGAGGAAGTCTGGGCTTTGCTCGAGGCGGGCGCCCACGCTGAGGTGCTGCGCCGTGTGCCGGAAGGCACGGTGGGGGAGCTGGCCTATCTGCGGGGCCGGGCCCTGCTGGCCCTGTCGCGCTATGCCGAAGCCGATGCAGCGCTGGCCCTGGCCCACCACCCCGAGGCCGAAAACCTGCGGGTGTTGTGTTGGGCAGAGGAGGAAGATTACCCGCGGGCCCTGCCGCGGCTGGAGGAGCTCTCGAGCCGCGGGGGGCGCTTCAAACTGGCCTTGGGCAAGGTGTACCTGGGCTTAGGACGCTTGTCGGAGGCCTTGCGCCAGCTCTACGAGTGCGGCTTGCCCGAGGCCGAGGTCTACCTCAAAACCACCCTCGAGCGCATTGAAGAACGGCTGCAGCGCCTGTGCCGTGAGGGCGACTGGAGCGAGGCCAGCCGCCGGGTGGAGTTCGTGGAGGATCTCTCGCCGGAACTGCTGACGCGGGGGCTGCTGCGGATGGGTCTGCAGGCCGCCTTGCAGCAGGGCCTATGGGGCCGGGCAGCCCGCTATGCTCAGCGCCTGTATGTGCTGGGGGAGTCGCATGGGGCCCTGGGTCTGGCCCTGGCCGGCCTGAAGGTGCGGGGCCCGGAGGCGCTGGACAAGGTGCCACTGGCCGACCTGAAAGAGGTAGAGCCCTACCTAACCGATGCGGTGGCTCGGGCCGAGGATGCCACCGCACTGCTGGCCTTGGGCCTGCTGCGCCACCGGGAGGGGCGGCACACCGAGGCGGTGCGCTACCTCGAGCGGGCCGCACGGGCCTCGCGGGGTGAGGCCGCCGGTCTGGCCTACCACCTGCTGGCCCTCTCCAAGCGGGCTTTGGGTTTCCCAGTGCTGGAGGTGCTGGGCGAGCACAAGCGGGCCCATGCCCACCGGGCCTACCCGGTCACGCAGTTGTTTGAGCTGGCCCTGGAGGCCAAGGAGGCTGGGGAACCGGTGCTGGCACGGGAGTTTTTGGGCCGTGTGCGCGAGGTAGGACTGCAGCCTTTTGGCCAGATCGATCGGGTGCTCAAGCTGGTGGAAGAGCTAGAGGGTCCCTGGGAAGCCTTCCGCATGCTCTCGCAGAGCCTGGAGCAAACCGCTGAGCCGCCGCTGGAGCACCTCGAGCTGGCCTACCGTCTCTCGCGCAGCTTTTCCCAGAGCCGGGAGGCCCAAGCCGTGCGGGGGCAGTACCTGGCCGCTTTGTATAACGCTGGGCAGGCCCTGGGGGCCGAGGGGCTGCTTTTGTCCGAGCTGGCCCGTAACCCCGAGGCCCTGGAGGTTCTTTACGACCTAGCCGAGCACTACGAGCGCACCGGCGCCTACCAGAAGGCCGCGCAAACCTGGCGCAAGGCCCTAGAGATAGCTTATTACCGGGAAAAAGACCTCGAGCTCTCGCGGGAGATTCTGCGCAGCCTGCTCTTCTTAAACCCCAACGACCCCGATTGGCAGCTCTACCTGGAGGAGCTCAAGGCCACCTCGAGGGCCCTGGCCTGCCTCGAGGGCCGCCCCGATGCCCTGGCGGGAGCCACGCCCGAGAGCCTGATGCGGGAGGGGTTGCCCCGCTTCCACGGGGAGTACCTGATCGTGGTGGGGGGCCACACCCAGCTCCGCAGCCGCCTGACCCCCATCCTGAAGGAGCAGGGCCTCGAGCTCGACTGGTTCGACTCCGACTCCTACGCAGCCGGACGGGAGGTGATACGGCGCATCCAGAGCCGCCTCGAGCGGGCCCACGGCTTGATGATCATCAGCAGCTACGTGGGCCACGACCTTTCCGAGCCGGTGCGGCTGGAGGCTGAAAACCTTGGGGTGCCGGTCTACGTCACTCCGGGTCGGGCTCGCGGTATTACAGGATTTTTGCGGGCAGTGGCCGAGTTTGCCCCGCAGATTTTCAGACGGGCGCTCAAGGGCGGTTGAGGTTGCCAAGAACCAAAGTGATCGTATTTGAAGGATTTCAGATCAGGTGGGGTTAAGGGCTTGCAGGTATTGCTCGGCCTGGCGGATGGCGGCTTCCAGATTTGCTTTTCCATCCGGGTAGTACAGGGCCCGGCTGGCCGAATTGAGCAACCCCGGGCCTCCCATCACCTGGCCCCCTTGCGCGCCGAGCCCTGGCAGCAGCAACAAGGAGTGGGGTAGACTCGCGCGTATCTCGCTAACCTGCTCAGGATAGGTGGCCCCAACCACAGCCGCCACGCGCGACCAGTCGCCCACCCGCTGCTGCTCGGCCTGCTGGGCCAGGTAATCCGCTACCGCCAGGTACAGCCTGCCGCCCTGCTCGAGCTTCAAGTCCTGGAAGAGCCCCGAGCCGGGGTTGGAGGTTCTGACCAGCACAAACACAGCGCCTCCCGACTCTTGGGCCGCTTTGAAAAAGGGTTCCAGGGCATCGCTGCCCAGATAAGGGTTTACCGTCAGGGCCGAGCCGGGGTAAGCCTCCAGATAGGCCCGGGCGTAGGCCTCCGCCGTTGAGCCAATGTCACCCCGTTTGGCGTCCACAATCACCGGCAGTGAGAGCACCCGCGCCCCCACTATGAGCTCGTGCATCAGGGCAAAACCCTGTGGCCCCAACGCCTCGAAGAAGGCGGCCTGGAACTTCACCGCAGCGAGCCTGGGGGCCAGGGCCTCCATGAGCTCGAGGGTGTAATGACGGATGTGGCTGAGCGGGCTAGAGCCGTGCAACTCCGGTCGGGGGTCTACCCCCAGCACCAGCGGCGGGCGTTGTGTGGCTTCTTCGGCAAACTCCATAGCCAAGAGCCTACCCTTTGTCACCTATTTTTCAAAAGGCTGCTGAAATATTGCTGACCAAGCCCGCTAAATGTGATGGATGGAGGTCACTTATGAAAAGGTATGTGCTCGCAAGCCTCTTGCTAACCGTAGGATTAGCCCAGGCTCCACGGGTTGAGCTGGTGGGGTTTGCCGTCTTACCAGCAGACACCTTTGCTGAGGGGCCGGCCAGCGGCGCTTACCGCCAGACCCCTGGCTTCAGAACGAGCCCGGCGCCCTTCAGCAGCCAGCCGGTGCAGGGCTTCAGTGCCATCCAATTTGGGCCCCGGCCTGGCAGCTACTGGGTGCTGGCAGACAACGGCTTTGGCTCCAAAGCCAACAGCCCCGACTACCTGCTGCGCTTATACCTGGTAACCCCCCGGCCACGCACCCCTCAGGGCGGTCCTGGTGATGTGCAGGTGAACCGCTTTATCCAGCTGCGCGACCCCAACAGACTGGTGCCGTTCCCCATCCTGAATGAGAACACCCCCGATCGTTTGCTGACCGGTTACGACTTCGACCCTGAGTCGTTCGTGATCGCTGCCGATGGCACCATCTGGGTGGGCGATGAGTTCGGTCCTTACCTGCTGCACTTCGACTCCAATGGCGTGCTGTTGGATCCGCCTTTCGCCACCCCGGACTATGGCCCTGGCAAGGATCCCAGCAGGGACCAGGTGCGCGCACCCCAGAACCCGGCTCTGCTGCTCAACCCTGTGGGGCCCGGGCAGCCCAGCCCGGCCAACCTGCCCACCTCGAGGGGCTATGAGGGCATGACCACCAACCCTGCCCGTACCCGCATCTACGCCATGCTGGAGGGCACCGTGAGCGGCGATCCTCCTGGTACGGTGCGGTTGATGGAGTTCGATCCCCAGGCCAAGCGCTGGCTGGGCTTGCTGGGCCGTTACCAGTTCGACGACCCTACCCACGCCATCGGTGAGATCGCGGTGGTCAACGAGAACGAGTATCTGGTGATCGAGCGGGACAGCCGCCAGGGGGCTGAGGCCCGTTTCAAGCGCATCTACAAGATCGATCTGACCAGGAAAGACCCCAACGGCATCTTCGCCAAAGAGCTGGTGGTGGATCTGCTCAACATCGCCGATCCCCGGGGCCTGGCCCCCAGTACCCAGGGTGGGGTCTTCCGCTTCCCCTACTTCACTATCGAGGCGGTGCTGGTGCTCGATGCCAACACCCTCTTGGTCACCAACGACAACAACTACCCCGCTACGGGCGGGCGCGGCGCGGAGGTGAAGGACGCAAACGAGTTCATCTGGCTCCGACTGCCCACCTCGCTGCGCCTGGCCCCCGGGGTGGGCCAGCCTCGAGGATAGGACCAGCGCTTTGTCTGCCCGGCCACAGGGCCGGGCTTTTTTTCGGGGCCCTCGTCTGGGAGGGATCGTCCTCGCTGACCTGCCCTCAGAACGCTTTGAGCGGGGTGCTGCCCGGGGCTGTGTGGGGTAGCGCTTTAGGCCCAGCAGAGCTCGAGCCTAGCTTCCAAGTGGCCGACCTCGAGCTTGCGCACGTTCCGCACAATGGGCCGCCGCCACTCGAGCGCTACTTCCGGCGAAAGGATGCCCAGCTCCTCCAGCAAACGAACCACCATGGGTTCCCTGGCCTCGTTGGAGCCGCTTTCGACTTTGAGCGCAATGCCCAGGGGGCCCCAGCGGGTTTCACGCAGGGCCATGCCGTAATAGCCATCGGCCCCACGCTTGGCTACCAGTTGGGGGACGGTCTGCATCAGCACAGTGTCGATGCTACGGGGCCCGGCTACCAGCTCGGGGTGCTGCCGCATGGCCCGAAAAACTGCTTCCAGGCCTTCTCGATACTTTGCCGGTGCGGCCTCGGGCTCGGCCAGCAGGGCGAACATGCGGGCTGCTGAGGCCAAGGGGAGTACAAAGGTAGGCACACTACAACCATCCACGCTATAGGGGATGTGCTGATATCCCGACAGGTCGCGCAGGGTTTGCAGGTTGAGCTGCTGCACCGGGTGTTCGGGCTGCTCATAGCCCTGGGGGTCTGTGCCCAGGGCCAGGGCTGCCGCCAGCATGCCGGTGTGTTTACCGGAGCAGTTGTTGTGGAGCACGGTAGCAGGCTGGCCTGCGTGCTGCAAGGCCTTACGTGCGGTCATGTCAAGGGGCGAGTGGATGCCGCAGGCCAGGTGCCTCTCATCCAGCCCAATCTTGCGCAGATAGTGGGCAGCAAGGGCCACATGCTGTTCCAGACCGTCGTGGGAGGCGCAGGTCAGCGCGACCTCAGCCGGGGTAATGCCAAAGCGCTCGATGGCCTTGCTCAGGTAAAGGGCCAGGGCTTGAAAGGGTTTGGCCGAGGAGCGCATGTGAGCCGACAGATGGGGGTTGCCGCTATAGGCCAGCAGGTTGCCCTGGGGCCCCACAATAGCCAGCGAGACCTTGTGGCGGTTCTCAATGAGGCCCCCGCGGTAGGCGTAGGTGTAAGCATTCATCGCACATAGCCTATCGCTTTGGGCTGCTGCTGGTAAGCAGGTACAGGTTGGTCTGGTCGGGTCTTGTGGAACCAGGGGCTGGCAACACACGCGCCGGGATGCCCGGCTGCGGAGTGTAGCCCAAGCCCGCTTGCCCCTTGACCTGAGCCTGACATCTGCCCTCCAGCATAGTAGCTGGAGGTAAAGGGATGAAACGTAGAGACTTGATCAAAGCAGGGGTTATGGCAGGAGCAGCCGCGGCCCTCTCGGCCCAGGCCCAGAGCGCCCTATCCAACCAGCCGGGCATCCTGGCCCGGGCCCGTAACCTGATTTTCTTCGCCTACGACGGGATGGGCTGGGAAGACTACGCCATCGCGCAGTTTTACTCGAGGCGGGTGCTGGGGAAGCCGCTGGCCCTCGAGCGCTTCCTGGCCACGGGTGTGAGCGGGCTGCAGAACACCAACAGCCTGACCAGCTTCGTCACCGAGTCCAGCGCAGCCGGCAATGCCTGGAGCACCGGGGTCAAGACGGTCAACGGAGGTCTGGCCATCCACGCCGACGGGCGCAAGCTGACCCCCATCTTCGCCCTGGCCAAGCAGCAGGGCAAGGCGGTGGGTCTGGTCACCACCACCACCATCACCCATGCCACCCCGGCCAGCTTTGTGGTCTCCAACCCCGACCGCAACGCCGAGGAGCAGATTGCCGAGCAGTACCTGGACTTCGGCGCGGAGGTCTACCTGGGCGGGGGCACCCGCTTCTTTGACCCGGCGGTGCGCCGCGACAGGAAGGATATGTACGCCGCCTTTGCCGCCAAGGGCTATGGCGTGGTGAAAAACCCCAGGGAGCTCGAGGCCTCCAACGCCTCCAAGCTCTTGGGCGTGTTCAGCAGCAGCCACGTGCCCTACGAGGCCGACCGGCGCTTCCAGGGCGTAGACGTGCCCAGCCTGGCCCAGATGACCCGCGCCGCCCTGCCGCGCCTGGCCGCCCACTCCAAGGGGTTTGTGCTTCAGGTCGAGGCCGGCCGCATTGACCACGCCAACCACCTCAACGACCCTGCTGGCACCCTGTGGGACATCCTGGCTGCTGACGAGGCCCTGGAAGTGGTGATGACCTTCGTAGACCAGAACCCCGACACCCTGCTCATCATCGGTTCCGACCACGGCTGTGGGGCCCCCGCGCTGTATGGCACGGGCCGCTCGTACCTGGAGGGCAGCGCGGGTGTGCTGCTGCTTGCCAACCAGAAGGGCACCTTTGAGTTTATGCTGGCTCGCCTGGGCAACAACCCCAGCCCCGAGCAGGTGGTCGAACTGTTCCGCACGGTGAAGGGTGTGGCCCTCAAGCCCGAGCAGGCCCAGGTCGTGGTGGACGCCATCACCAAGCGGGTATACCAACCCGACACCGTGCGCTACAGCATCCAGCCCGCCAACACCCTCTCCTGGGTGATGCGCCAGACCGATGGCAACAAGCCCGACCTGCCCAACATCGGCTGGAACTCGGGCCAGCACACCGCTACCCCCACCCTGTTCGGGGTCTACGGGCGGGGTGTGGCCGCAGCACGGATCGGTCTGATTGACAACACCTACAACTTCACCCTGATGACCCGGGCTTTGGGCATCCGCTTCCAGAACCCGGTGATGAGCGAGCAGGAGGCCCTCGAGGCCCTCAAGAGCCGGGCCGAGCAACCCTGGAAGCACCCCGAGGATGCCCTGGCGCTGGTGTAAGCGCGTTTCCCGAGGGCAGGAGGCGCCACCTCCTGCCCTAGCTTATAGGAGCCAGCTATGAATAGGCGTGATGCGACCAGGGCCCTTATGGGCGGCCTTTTGATGCTAGGAGGTGCTCGAGGTCAGCAAAGTCCGGCGGCGGTACGGATCGGTGAGCTGCGCCAGCTACCTGAGGTGTGGTCTGACCTCGAGTTCCGCTTCGCCAACCAGCCCTGCCTTCTGGTGCGGGTTCCACCCCCCAAGGAGGCCAGCCCGCGCATCTTCAAAGCCGGCGAGCAGGTCTACCTTACCGCCTACTCCCGCCTCTGCACCCACCAGGGTTGCATTGTGCCATTGCCCGACCGGCAGCAGAACATCGAGTGCGGCTGTCATGGCAGCCGCTTTAAAGCCGATGGCTCGCTGCTGGCCGGGCCGGCCAGCCAACCCCTGCGGGCCATCCGGCTCGAGCTGCGTGAGGGGGCGGTCTGGGCAGTGGGCTGGCTGGAACCCTAGACCACCCTAGCGCCGAGGCATGACGGGGTGTGATGCCCCGGAGACTCAGCACACGGGAAAGGGTGGGATGTGCCCAGGACCTCTTTGCAGCGCCTGGCGGGTTTCCTCGATCAGTGTGCTGACCCGGATGCCCTGATACTCGGCTGGAAGGTTCTTCAGATGCTCCAGGGCCTTGTAAAAGTTGCGCCAGCCGCCGCTTTGGCTGCTGCGGGCCTTGTGCAAGGCTGCGGCCAGCAGGATCACGCCATGGGTCAGCTCGCGCTCGGGTCCGGAAAGCCTGCGCCAGAGGGGTTCTAAAGCCTCATGTACCTCCCAAAACAGGCCCTGATGCCAAAGCCTTAGGGCTTCGAGGTACTCGGGCGTCTCCAGTAACCGGGTGGGCTGCACCCTAAAAGTGTATCGGCTTTCCCTGGGCTCTGCCCAGCGTGCTAAAGTGTAGGTTCTAGGGGCTTAGGCCCAGCGCACGAGGTGTATGACATGTCCAAACCCATCGAAGTAAACGACGCCAACTTTGACGCTATCCTCAAGGAAAATCAGTATGTGCTGGTGGATTTCTGGGCTGAGTGGTGCGGCCCCTGCCGCATGGTGGCCCCAGTGATGGAAGAGTTGGCCAAGGAGTACGAAGGTAAAGTGACGGTAGCCAAGCTAGACGTGGACGCCAACCCCCAAACCGCCATGAAGTTCCGGGTGATGAGTATCCCCACCATCATCCTGTTCAAAAACGGCCAGCCGGTTGAGGTGATGGTGGGCGCGGCCCCCAAAAGCAACTTTGTGGCGCGCCTCAATAAGCATCTCTCGGTCAACGCCTAATTCTTCAACCCAGACCCCCTGCCGCAACGAACACCCCCTTACCTGCAGGGATGGGAGGGGTTTATTCTCTTCTTGATGCAGTGCTACCACCTCAACATCAACGACCCTGCCTTCATCTACGACCCCTACCCCACCCTGGCCCACCTGCGGGAAAACCTGCCGGTCTTCTACGACGAGGTCTGGAACAAGATTTTCTTCCTACGCTACGAAGACATTGCCAACCTTCTGCGCGATAGGCGGCTGGGCCGCTCGATCACCCACGTCCTCTCCCGCGACGAGCTGGGCTGGCCGCCGCCCAACCCGCTCACGCGCGATTTCGACCACTTCCAGGAAAACCACATGCTCGATAATGAGCCGCCCAAGCACACCCGCCTCAAAAGCCTGATGATGAAAGCTTTTACCCCGGCCCGGGTGGAGGGGCTGCGGGGGAAGATCCAGGCCATTGTCAACGCTCTGCTAGACCGGGCCGAGGATCTGGGCCAGATGGATCTGCTCAAAGACTACGCCGAGCCGCTGCCGGTCACGGTGATTGCCGAGCTGCTGGGGGTTCCCGAGGAGGACCGCCGCTACCTGCGCCCCTGGTCGGCCAAGATTGTCAAGCTGTACGAGCTGGGCTACACCGAAGAACAGGCCAAAGAGGCCAACCAGGCGGTGGTAGAGTTTTCAGAATACATCAGGCAACTGGCTGATGAGCGCCGCAAAAGACCGGGCGACGACCTGATCTCGGCCCTGGTGCAGCAGGAGGGGGACCAGCTCACCCCCGACGAGCTGGTGGCCAACTGCATTCTGCTCTTGAACGCTGGCCATGAGGCCACTGTGAATGGTACCACCGCGGGCTTTCTGGCCCTGGCCCGCAACCCCCAGCAGATGGAGCAGGCCAAGGCGGCTGCGGCCAAGAACCACCCCGAGTTTTTCAAGCTGGCCGTGGAGGAACTGCTGCGCTATGATACCCCCCTGCCCATGTTCGAGCGCTGGGTGCTGGAAGACTTCGAATACAAAGGTATTCCGCTGCGCCGGGGCCAGGAGGTGGCGCTGATGTACGCCTCGGGCAACCGCGACCCGCGCAGGTTTGCCAACCCCGACCAGCTCGAGCTCACCCGCCGCGACAACCCCCACCTGACCTTTGGCCTGGGCATCCACTACTGCATCGGGGCCCCGCTGGCGCGGCTCGAGCTCCAGATTTCCTTCCAGACCCTGCTCAAGCGGCTGCCCCAGATTCACCTGGCCACCGATAAAATCGAGTACACCGGGGGTTTTGTCATTCGCGGGCACAAAGCCATGCCGGTGGCGTGGTAGGGAGGTTGGCCTTAGGCTATTACCCGTGAAACCGATTGCCATAGATGCCATGGGGGGCGACCACGCCCCCAAAGTTACGGTAGAAGGTGCTCTTTTGGCGCACAAACAGGGGATTCCCGTGCTTCTGGTAGGCCCCACCGCGGTGCTGAAACAAGAATTGCAAAAGCAAGGGGGTGACCTGCCCATTGCCGAGGCCCCGGAGTGCATCACCATGCAAGACCACGCCACCGACGTGCGCAAGAAGCGCCGGGCCTCCATCAACGTCTGCATGGAACTGGTCAAGCAGGGCGAGGCCTCGGCGGTGGTGGCCATGGGACATACCGGGGCTACGCTGGCCTCGGCCCTGTTCAACCTGGGGCGCATCCAGGGGGTAGACCGGCCCACCCTGCTGATCGAGCTGCCCAGCGAGCGGGGCCGTACCTACCTGGCCGATGGCGGGGCCAACGTGGACTGCAAGCCCGAATGGCTGGTGCAGTTTGCCGTGATGGCCACGGCCTATGCCCAGGCCCAGGGGGTAGCCAAGCCTAGTGTGGGGCTGCTCTCGATTGGCGAGGAGGAGCACAAGGGCAACGAGCTCACCCTGCAGACCTTTCCCATGCTCAAGGCCACCCCCGGCATCCACTTCTATGGCAACGTGGAAGGGCGCGACATCTTCCAGGGCACCACCGATATCGTGGTGACCGACGGCTATACCGGCAACGTGGTGCTCAAGCTCGCCGAGGGCGAGGCCCGAACCCTCTTCAAATGGGTGCGGGAAGCCTTGAGCAATGGTTCTTGGCTAACCAAAATCGGAGCCTTACTGGTGCGGGGTGCCTTACAGGGTTTGCGGGCCAAAATGGACCCGGCGGAGTACGGTGCGATGCCCCTCTTGGGGGTAGAGGGCCCGGTCTTTATCGGGCACGGCTCTGCCGATGGGCGGGCGGTCTGGAGCGCCATCCGCAAGGCTAAAGGTGTGGTGGAAGCAGGCCTGGTGGAACGGGTACGGGTGGGAATTTCCCTCCTGGCCAAGTAGGAGCAGCTATGGAGACCTCGAGCCTATGGCTTCGCATACTTACCAGCATCGGCTTGCTAGTTTTGGGCTTCTGGGTGGGGCGGGCCGGGGCGGGCCTGGCGGGCTGGCTGGCCCGGTTAACCCCCGACACCCGCGACGACCGCTACTGGCGGCTGGCCGGCGCGCTCTGGTGGGCGCTGACTGCGGCGATGGTGGCCTCGCTGGCGGCGCAGGTCTGGCGGGTCGAACTCGAGCCCTTTTACGCTTGGGGACAGGTGCTGCTGGGCTGGCTGGGTGAGCGCGGGCTAGCGGTGTTGCTGATCCTGGGCGCGACCTCGCTGGCTTTGCGCCTGGTGCCGCGCCTGTTGCAGCGCGTGCCGGTGGGGTCAGGTGAGTTTACCCGCGAGCAGGTGAGGCTACAAACCCTCAAGAGCGTGCTGGAGTCGGTCTTGAAGGCGCTGATAATTGCCCTGGGCGTGCTGTTTGCCCTTTCCAACCTAGGCCTTAACATAACCGCCCTGCTGGCCGGGGCCGGGGTGGTGGGTTTGGGCATCTCGTTGGCGGCGCAGAACCTCATCCGCGATGTGATCAACGGCTTTTTCATCCTGCTGGAAGACCAGTACGGGGTGGGCGACGTGATCACCGTGGGGCAGCTCTCGGGCGGGGTGGAGCGCTTCAATCTACGCATCACAGTGCTGCGCGACCTCGAGGGCCGGGTGCACTTTATCCCCAACTCCACCATCCAGCAGGTGACGGTGCTGAGCCGCGACTGGGCCCGCGCGGTGGTGGACGTCTCGGTGGCCTACGAAACCCCGGTAGACAAGGCCCTCGAGGTGGTGCGCTCCGAGGCCGAGGCCTTCTACCATGACCCAGCGTGGCGCGACAAGTTCACCGACCGGCCCCCCGAAACCCTGGGCATCCAGCAACTGGCCGACTCGGGCATCCTGATCCGGGTGCTCTTCAACACCAAGCCCAAGGAGCAGTGGGCCGTGGGGCGGGAGTTCCGCCGCCGCATCAAGCTGCGGCTCGATGCCGAAGGCATCGCCATTCCCTATCCCACCCGGCGCATCGTGGGGGCCTAGCGCAACCGCGTTTGAACAGGGGCCATGCTCGAGCTGGCTTAGAATGCAAAGGATGAAAACCTGCGATTACCTGATCATTGGCGGGGGCATTGTGGGCCTGACGATTGCCCTGGAAATCAAAAAGCGAGATGCCAATGCCAGCGTGGTGGTGCTGGAAAAGGAAAAGGCGCTGGCCCAGCACGGCTCCGGGCGCAACTCCGGCGTGCTGCACGCAGGGTTTTACTACACTGCCGACTCCCTCAAAGCCCGCTTCACCCGCGAGGGCAACGCCCGCTGGAAGCGGTTTGTGGAGGAGCGGGGCCTCAAGATCAACCGCTGCGGCAAGCTGGTGGTGGCTAGAAATGAGCAGGAAGTGGAGGGCCTGCGCGAGCTCAAGCGGCGGGGCGACCTAAACGGGGTGGAGACCTATCTGATTTCCCTGGAGGAGGCCAAACAAATTGAGCCTCGAGTCAAGTCCACCGAGCTGGCCCTGTGGTCGCCCAACACCGCCACCGTGGATCCCAAGGAGTGCATGGCCGCCATCGCCGCGGAGTGCCAGGCCCGGGGCATCGAGATTCACCTGGAGAGCCCCTATTTGGGGCGGCGCGGGCAGGACATCCTTACCCCCCAGGAGGTCTACAGCCCG